>JAABUN010000020.1_pt1 | contig 370125 bp, 342 predicted proteins | sample 5559311 | NCBI WGS metagenome assembly JAABUN01 (sample SAMN10711877, study PRJNA513370) | rock metagenome | isolation source: Antarctica rocks | place: Antarctica: Victoria Land, Siegfried Peak sud
GGAGCCGTGGCGGACAGTGAGCGTGGCCTGACCGGGCGACGCTCCGCCACGGCTCCCCGTGGCCGCCGGAGCTGCGCAGCAGCACTCGGCGCTTGACCGGGAACACAGATGCTCCCCATCTGCGGATTGAGGGGGGCTCTGGGTTGCGGACTCCGTAGATAGCGCCAACGCCCCGCCTTCCAGCGGGGCGTTGGTGTTTTCGGCCGACGGTCGTAAGGGGTACGCACCGATGAGCGATGGGTTGCTGGTCGTACGGGGCGACATCAGACGGTTCGTCGGCGGGGCGATCGTCCGGTGCGTACCGGTCGATGTCGCGTCCGACCCGGCGAGCGACCCGATCCTGCTTGCTGGCGGTGACACGCTCTGGGCCGCGATCCAACGCCACGAGCCGCTGGCCGAGGCGAGGCCGGTCGTCACGGCTCCGTACGGGCTTCCGGCCCAGGCCATCATCCATGTCGCGGCGCCCGTCTGGCACGGAGGAGGTCATGACGAACTCCGCCGGCTGGCCCTGACGGTGGAGCGGGTGCTGGTCGCGGCCGTCCGCAACCAGGTCGCTCATATCGCGTTCAGCCCGATCGGTCCCGGCTTTCCCCTTGACCGGGCAGCCGCCGTAGCCGTCGGCACGATCCACTCAGCGCTGTTCGCGGCCCCGTCGATCGAGGAGGTCGTCTTCGTCTGCCCGACCAGCGCCGCCTGGCGGGTCTACGACGATGCGGTAAACGCATCGCTCGACTGATCCGCCGGCGGGATCCCGGCCCGTCCGGTCGGCGGACGGCCAGGGCATCTCGCGCCCCCCCGGCACGGAGATTGTTTACCTGCCGTGACGGGCCAGCGGCACGACGCACCCTGGCGCGATCAGACCGACCGATCCCGTTACGAGGTGATGACCATGACGCTGACGTTTGGCTCTGGCCCGTTCTCTCCCCAGACCGTCGGCCAGTTCAACTTTACGGTTCCCAGCCGGGTGGTCTTCGTCCAGCCCTGGGGACGCCGCCTCCGGGCCGTCCTCGGCGGCGAGACGGTCTTCGACACGGACGGCGCCATGACCTTCAATGAGACCGGCAAGTTCCCGACCCAGTGGATCCCGCTGGCTGACGTCCGGCACGACCTGCTCCGCCCGGCCGGCTCCGGGGGAACGTCATCGTGGGACGTGGTCGTCGGCGACCGCCTCGCGAGCCGCGCGGTCCGGGCGTACCACCGGCGCGATGATGCCGACCCGGACCTCGGCGACTACGTGACGGTGACGTTCGACGCGATGGACCGCTGGTTCGACGAGGACGACCCGGTCTACGCCCATCTCAAGGACCCGTACCACCGGGTCGACGTCAACTCATCGTCGCGTCACGTCGTCGTGCGGAAGGATGGTCAGGTGATCGCCGAGACCACCCGGCCAGCCCTGCTGTTCGAGACGGGTTTGCCGACGAGGTACTACCTGCCCTTCGCCGACGTCCGGCTGGAACTGCTCTCACTCAGCGACACGGTCTCGGAGTGCCCCTACAAGGGTGACGGCCAGCACTGGCACCTGACCATCGACGGTCAGCGGACCGAGGACGCCGCCTGGAGCCTGCCGCACCCGCTCCCCGAGGGACTCGGGGCGGCCGAGCATGTCTGCTTCTACGCCGACAGGGTCGAGGTCGAAGTGGACGGGGAGCGCGTCACCGCCTGAGCGCGCCGGATGTCCTGACGACCGGGTCACTCGCCCTGATGCGGCAGCCGCCGATCGGTATTGCGGACAATTCCTGGTACTCCGGTCCCGATGCTAGATGTCTCAACATTTCCTCACGGATTGCGGCCCTCGTTTGCCGTATGACAGGGATGTGGTGCCCCGCGAGCCAGGGAGGATCCAGATGAGCCGAACCGAGACCAACGCCCGGTATCTCGACCAGATGGCGGCGCGCTACGGCCCGGAGAGCTGGCAGGTCGAGTTGCTGTCGCTCTACCACTACGAGGTCTGCCGCAACGTCTACCCCGGCGTCTATCGCCTGACCACCGACCGGGAGATCGAACCATTCGTCATCATCGACCGGACCGACGGGCGGGCGCCGCTCCTGACGCATGCCCCGGCCGCGACGGGTCAGACCAGGTAGTCCCGGGTCACGGGCAGCAGCGCCTGCAGGTAGCCCCAGCTGGCACGTAGTTCCTCCGAGTCGTCGTGCGGGCGGCGGAACCCGGCGACGAACTCGGAGATGTCCGTCAGGTCCCACCAGGCTCGGTAGGTGCGGATCGCCTCGGCCGAGACCGATTCGGCGCCGGTCATCCACCCGCGCCAGCCCACCCACCCGCGAGACCGGGATCGAATGCAACCGGGCGAGCAGACGCAGCACGGTCTCCCGAGGGCCGGGGGCTGTCGCCACCCTCGCCGAGGGGCTCGGCGTCGAGGTGGAGGAACAGGGCGACCGACCACCGCGTCGCGCCGATCCGGTGGACGGCTCGCCCGGCCTCGCTCATCACCGGACCGACGGCGAATGACAGACCGAACTCGTCGTTCAACCGGGCGGCGACGCGGAAGGCGCGGTCCAGCCCGTCGACGGAAACCGGCTCGGCGTCGCCCATTCGACCGCCCCGGTGATCGTCGACCGTGACGAACCAGCGCCGCCCGTCCGGGTGCGTCGTCAACCAGTGCTGGCTTCCGAAACCGACCGGCAGCCAGGTCAGATCGATCCCGTCCAACCCCCAGTGGTCGATGACCGCCCCACGAACGGCATCCGGATCGAGATCGGTCGGTGGTGTCGGCATCGCGCATTCCGTCGTTGCGATCGGACGATACGGACCGTGAACCGGTGGCTGTGCGACGGCGGACCGATCAGGCCGGGGTTACGGCGGAGCGCTGGAGCGCCGCGCGGATCGAGCGGGAGAGCGCGATCGCCGCCGGGTCCTCCCCGGCCGGTGGGCGTGGGCGCGGCAGCGACACGGCGAGGTCGGCGACGATCCGGCCGGGCCGGGGTGACATCACGACGACCCGGTCGGCCAGCTGGACGGCCTCGGCGATGCTGTGCGTGACAAAGAGCACCGTTGGCCGGTTACCGCGGGCGGACCCGGTCGTCCCACTCCGGCTACGCCCCATCCAGATCCGCTCCAGCTCCGTTGCCAGCTCTTCCCGCAGCAGGGCATCGAGGGCGGCGAACGGCTCGTCCATCAGCAGCAGCGCCGGGTCCAGCACCAGCGCCCGGGCGAGGGCGACCCGCTGCTGCATCCCGCCCGAGAGCTCGGCCGGGTAGCTATCGCCGAACCCGTCCAGCCCGACCAGCCGGAGCAACTCGCCGGCCCGGTCGTGGGCGTCTCTGGACTGGCCCGGCGTGACGTCGTCCGACAACACCACGTTCCCCCGAACCGTCCGCCAGGGGAGCAGCGTTGGACGCTGGAAGACGACGGCGGTATCCGGCCGTGGGCCGGCCAGCCGCGCCCCGTCGACAAGCACCCGGCCGGCGGTCGGCGCCAGGAGTCCAGCCAGCAGCCGCAGCAGGGTGCTCTTGCCGCAGCCGCTCGGTCCGACTACCGCGACGAACTCGCCGGCCGCCAGGTCAAGTAAGACGCCGGCGAGCGCCACGACCGGTTCGACTCTGCGCCGGGCCGCCGGGTACGTCACGCCGACCCCCTCGAACCGGACCGCGACGCCGCCAGCGCCAACGCTGTCTCCCATGGTGCTGACTATAGCGCGGGCCAGCGGTGACGATCGGTCCGGCTGGGTATACTGGCGAGACGTGTGCCCGATCCCGACCGGGAATGTCCGAGGACGAATCCAGTGGCGACCGTCGATCAGCAGCCTTCCTCCGGCCCGGCCCTTCGCGTGTTTCTGGCGGACCCGATCAACCGCGGTATCGCCCTGCTGGCGATCGCGACCCTTGCCTTCGGCTTCGCCCTGGCGGCCCAGCAGAACATCGTCTCGAACTACTTCGAGCAGTCGCTCGGCCTCGATGGCTCCCAGTTCGGGTACATCACCGCCATCCGCGAGGTGCCGGGCTTCCTCCTGATCTTCGTGACGGCACTGTTCTTCCGGCTCTCCCTACCGCACCTGACTGCTCTGGCCCTGGGCGTCCTCGCCGTCGGCTTCGGCTTCTTCGGGGTGTCGTCCTCGTTCTGGAGCGTCGCGCCCTGGGTCATCTTCAGCTCGGCCGGCTACCACACCTTCCTGCAGACGTCGTCCGCGCTGAGCCTGAGCCTCGTCAAGGAGACCCACTCCGGCCGGATCCTGGGCCGGATGGCCGCGATCAACCAGGGCGGCGCCCTGATCGCGATGGCCGTCGTCTTCCTGGTCTTCCAGTTCGACCTCCTCGGCTACGCGGCGGTCTTCGCGGTCTGTGGCGTCGCCGCCCTGATCGCGGCCGTCGCGATCTTCCGCTTCCCCAACCTGCGCGACGGCGAGGTCGAGGCGCGGGCCGTCCGCCGCGAACCGATCGTCCTCCGGCGGGAGTACTCGCGCTACTACCTGCTCTGCATCCTCGACGGCGCCCGGCAGCAGATCTTCTTCTCGTTCGGCCTCTGGGTGCTGGTCAACCACTTCGCGCTGGACGTCCCGGTGATCTCGCTCGTGCTGCTGGCCGTCGCGATCGTGGCGATGCTGACCTCGCAGTCCGTCGGCCGGCTGCTGGACCGGATCGGCGAGCGGCGGCTACTGAAGTACGTCAACATCGCCTACATCGTCGCGCTGCTCGGCTACGGGCTGATCGACAACGTCGTGGCGGCGGTGACCTGCTACGTCCTCTACTCGCTGATCATGCCGCTGAGCTGGATGGGATCGTCGACCTACCTGCGCAAGATCGCCCCGCACGAGGACATCGCCCCGTCGCTGGCGATGGGGCTGACGATGCAGCACGCCCCGGCGATCATCGTCCCGATCGCGGCTGGTTTCATCCTGAACTTCGTCGGCTACCAGATCCCGTTCCTGATCGCGGTCATCTTCGCGGCGCTGGCGATCCCGGTCACCCAGCGGCTGTTCCCGGACCAGCAGAAGTCGACCCGGCGGATCGCCCAGGACGTCGTTCCGGATTCGGATGGGCCGACACTGGCCCCATCCCGTTCCACCGTTTCCATGCGCGGTCGGTGATGAGCGGTTGGCGAACGAGCCCCTGAAGTGAGCACCGGCCGGTCGGCCGAACGCCTGACCGGATAGCACCAAGGCGCCACGGAGCACTTGCCAAAGATCTCCAGCCGCCAGTGCGAAGTACTCCAGCGTAGTCGGAAGGAGGTTAGGGGATGGGTCTCGCCGCTACGACGCCGGCGGGATCGCGCGGCCGCGGCGGGAGTTGCCGGCGTAGCTCGTCACCCAGGTGAAGATCGTCGAGATCTTGTTCTTGATCCCCGGCAGGTAGGCGACGTGGATGCCGAGCCACATCAGCCAGGCCGGGAAGCCGGTGATGAACCGGCCCCCGATGTCGGCGACGGCCTCGTTCCGGGCGATGATCGCCAGGTTGCCGCGGTTGGTGTAGCTGAACGGCGTCGTCGGCTCGCCCTGGATCAGGTGGATGATGTTGTGACCCGCCTGTGTCCCGCTCTGCATCGCAGCCGGCGCGACGCCGGGGACCGGCTTGCCGTCCGGGTTCTTCGCCGCGGCGAGGTCGCCGACGATGAAGATCTCCGGGTGACCCGGCACGCTCAGGTCCGGCTGAACGACGACGCGGCCGGGCCGGTCCAGCTCGACGCCGAGAGAGCCGGCCAGCGGCGAGGCCTTGACGCCGGCCGACCAGATGATCGTCCGGGCCGGGATGAACTCGCCCGGGTCCTTGCCGATCGTGATGCCGGTCGCGTCGATGTCGGTCGCGAACCCCTTGAGCTTGGTCTGGACACCGAGCTTGTCGAGCGACGCCTGCGCCGACTTCGACAGCTCCTCCGGGAACGGCGGCAGCACCCGGTCCAGCCCCTCGACCAGATAGACCCTTGCGTGGCTCGGGTCGATCGACTTGAACTCGTTGGTCAGGGTCTGCTTCGTGATCTCGGCCAGGGCGCCGGTCAGCTCGACGCCGGTCGGCCCGGCGCCGATCACGACGAAGGTCAGCAGCGCCTGGCGCTCCTGCGGGTCGGTCGCCCGCTCGGCGGCCTCGAAGGCGCTGAAGACGCGGCGCCGGATCTCGAGGGCGTCCTCGATCGTCTTCATGCCCGGCGCGAACGGGGCGAAGTGATCGCTGCCGAAGTAGTTGTGGCTGGAACCGGTCGCGACGACGAGGTAGTCGTAGGCGAGCGTCGTCCCGTCGCTGAGCTCCAGTTGCTTCGCGCCGGCGTCGATCGCGCTGACCTCGGCCTGGAGAACGCGGGCGTTGCGCTGCTTCTTGACGAGGCGCCGGATCGGCTGGGCGATGTCGGCCGGCTCGAGCTGGCCCATCGCGACCTGGTAGAGCAGCGGCTGGAACAGGAAGTGGTTACGCCGGTCGACGATCGTGACCCGGACCGGCTGGCCCGAGAGCACCCGCGCGGCCTGCAATCCACCGAACCCGCCGCCCACGATGACGACGTGCGGCAGGCGACCGTCGACGGTGGTGACCGGCGATCTGACCGTCGACGTCGTGGCGTGCTCAGTGGACGTCTCTTGCGTGGTGGCAGCCACCGGTTCCCCCTCGTGTGATCTGGTATCAGGCATCTCCGCGGGTCTCGCGCGGGTCTCGCCGGTCCGCGGGCATGACGCGGCCCGCGCCGGTCGTTGCGTCCACACAGGGTACCGCCGAACGGGCGTCGGTGCCATCGCCATCCCACGTTCCATGGAAGGAACCAGCTGACCGGTGATCGCCGGACGCGGATCGTCGAACACCCCGCGCGCGGCGTCCGTGCGCCATCGGGGCCACCACCTCCGGCGCTCGCAGTCGCCGATGTGGTAGACACGCGAGAACAACGTCGATACGTCCGTCAGCGCAGCCCGTCGGCCGTCCAGGAACCACACGACCACGGGGCATTGCCCGGTCGTCCCGCTGGAAAGCGATCGCCGCATGTCGTCATCGCGCAACCGTCGACCCCAGACCAACGTCCCCGGCAGCCAGCTCGGCTCGACGGGGCTGCTCATCATCGCCGTAGTCGTCGTCTTCTACCTGGTCGACCAGCAATTCGGCTGGGGCCTGTTCCCGGACGGATCGACCACGACGCCGACCGCCCAGGTGACCCGGTCCGCCACGGGGACGGCCACCGCGGGAGCCACGACCGGGACGACCGGTTCGGCCGGCATCCCCGCCGGCCTCCCGACAACGGCCGAGGCGGCGACGGTCGTCAGCGTGGCCGACGGCGATACGATCACGGTCGAGCTGGACGGCGAGCGGGCCAGCGTCCGCCTGATCGGGATCGACACGCCGGAGACCTTCGTCACCCGGACCGGTTACAGGGAATGCTACGGCGCCGAGGCCAGCGCCTTCGCGAAGGAGACGCTCACGCCGGGGACCGTCGTCTACCTGGACCGGGACATCACCGACACCGATCGCTACGACCGGTTGCTGCGCTACGTCTGGGTCGACGCCGGCAGCGTGGGGTCGGGACCGGCGGGGACGGCCGCGATGTTCAACGAGCTGCTGGTGGTGGATGGCTACGCGATTCCCTACCCCTACGCCCCGGACAACCGCGAACAGCCCCGCTTCGAGGCGGCGGCCGAGGAGGCCGACGCGGAGAACCTCGGGATCTGGTGTTCCTGCGGGGGCGAGCGGATCCCGATCGAGGAGACCAACCCGGGTTGCCCGGCCCCCGCAGCCTGGTTGCCCGGGCTCGCCGCCTGACCGGGCCGGCACCCCGCACGACATGACATCACCGGATCGCCACGTTCCGGCAGCATGGTCGTCATGGTTCATTGAGACACTGACCCGGCGGGTCCCGTCCAGAATCCGACCGGGCGACGAATATACTGCGGGATCAGGGGCAACCCGGGTCCGGGCACGATGGCAACACCATCTGAAGGAGCACATGTGCTGAGCGGGATCTCGGATTGGGTCACCAACATCGTCGAGACGCTGGGGTACTTTGGCGTCGCGGCCCTGATCGCGCTGGAGAACGTCTTCCCACCGCTCCCGTCGGAGCTGATCCTGCCGCTGGCCGGGTTCGAGACGGGGCGGGGCCAGTTCAACTACGTCCTGATGGTGATCGCCGCCACGGTCGGCTCCGTCATCGGCGCAATCGTTCTGTACTATGTCGCCCACTTCGTCGGCGAGCACCGGATCCGGGCGCTGATCCGACGCTATGGCAAATGGTTCCAGGTGACGGAGAAGGATCTGGATCGGGCCGACGCCTGGTTCGATCGCTACAGCTCGCTGGCCGTTCTGATCTGTCGCTGCATCCCGCTGGTCCGGTCGCTGGTCTCGCTGCCGGCGGGCCTCCGCCGGATGAACATGGCGCGGTTCCTCCTCTTCACCGCGATCGGCAGCGCGGTCTGGAACGCGGCCCTGATCGGCGCGGGCTGGGCGCTCGGCGACAACTGGGAGGTCGTCGGCCAGTACGTCGGCTACTTCCAGTACGTCGTCATCGCCCTCGTCGTGCTCGGCGTCGCCTGGTTCTTCTGGCGCCGTCTCGCGAACCGATCGGGTTCAGCGGTCAACCGCGACCGCGCTGGCACCTGATCATCCACCGGATCGGCCGCCACGCTCGAGAAGCGTCCGGGCTGGTCGTTGCCCTGGCCAACCGGGCGGCCGGTCCGCTTCACGCGATGCGACCAGGATGCGACCAGGATGCGGGACAGATCAGTGACCGTTCTGTCCCGCCCGACAAGATCCGAATGGCCGAATCTGGAGATATCGCTCGCCTTCGATTGTCCATCCTCGTAATTGATCAGATTTTGGTCCGCATTGAGCGAATCGAGGCTGCTGGATGGCACAAGTGCTGCGTAACTAGCGGACGAGATTGTCACCTGTCAGAATGGTCTGACGGATGGCGATCGAAGCAGATACGGTCCCGGCGGTCACCGCACGGCAGTTACGGACGACCGGGATCGACAGGAAAGGTCACAGGACATGGCTGACGGACTCATGGACAAGGCCAAGGGCGCGGTCGACAAGGTAACGGGCAACGCCAAGGAAGCCGCGGGCGAGGCTCGCGACGACAAGGGCCAGCAGGCTGAGGGCAAGCTCGACCAGGCCAAGGGCTCGGGTCGCGACACGCTCGGAGACGCCAAGGAGCAGGCCGGGAACCTTCAGGACCGCCTGAAGAAGGACTAGCGTCGACGGGAACTGGCAACGCGCGCTGTCGATGCCCACGGCTTCCTGACATACACTGAGACCCGCTGTGCCACGTGGCACCGGGAAAGCCCCTCAAGGAGACATTGCCCATGGAGTTCCTCTGGTACATCATCATCGGCCTCATCGCCGGTGCCATCGCCGGTGCCATTGTCCCGGGACGTAATCCCGGTGGCATCATCGGTACGATCATCGTCGGCATCGTCGGCGCGATCGTCGGCGGCTGGATCTTCAACAACCTGCTCGATCTCGGCACGGGCGGTGGGTTCATCGGGTCCATCATCGTCGCCGTCATCGGTGCCGTGATCATCCTCTTCATCCTTCGCCGGGCGGGCGTCGCCAGCACAGGCCCGAGGTAGCAGCCCAGGGTCGACGGTCCAAGACCGCAGATGCCCAGCGACACGGGGATGGCCGTCATCTGACGGCCATCCCCGTGTCGTGTGTTCGGTCGTTCTGAATCACGGCACCGAGCCAAGCCAGTCGCTCGGCTCGCGGACCTTAACCCACCCTTAGCACCCTCCCGGCATGTCGCCTTCAGGATCACCATGCCGATCGGCAGGCGACCGATCCGGGTCTCGCCAGTCCCGGATCGGTCGCCGTTCGCGTGATCCGTCCGGGAGGATACCGCCCCCATGCAGACGCTCCCCTTCGCCCAGCCCGGCCGCTTCTTCAAGGGCAACCTCCACACCCACTCCAACCGCTCCGACGGCACCATAGAGCCGAAGCAGGTCATCGACATCTACCGCGGGGCGGGCTACGACTTCCTCTCCCTGACCGACCATTTCCTCCCCGGCGAACGCTTCGGCAAGGCCGTCGACTTCATCGACATCACGGACACGACCGCGCTGGCGTCGGCCGGGTTCGCGACGATCCCCGGGGCTGAGATCCATGGACCGGCGCTGCGCAACGGCGAACCGTGGCACTTCGTCGCGGTCGGGCTGCCGCTCGACTTCCCGCGGCTGGGCGAGCACGAGACCGGGCCCGAGATCGCCCGCCGGGCCCACGAGGCCGGTGCCTTCGTCGCGATCGCCCACCCGGCCTGGTACACGCTGACGCTGGAGGACGTCCGGCCGGTGCTGGCGCACTCCCACGCCGTCGAGACGTACAACCACGCCTGCACCGGCGTCGACCGGGCCGACAGCTGGTCCTTCCTCGACGAGCTGCTGGAAGAGGGTAGCCGCTTGACGGCCATCGCCGCCGACGACGCCCACTTCAAGCACCCGCTCGGCCTGACCCGGGACGCGCTCGGCGGCTGGGTCCAGGTCCGGGCCGAATCGCTGGAACCGGCGGCTCTCCTCGCGGCGCTCAAGGCCGGTTCGTTCTACTCCTCGACCGGTCCGGAGCTCCACGATGTCCGGATCGAGGGGGACGAGCTCGTCGTCGCGTGCTCGCCGGTCGAGACGATCCTGATCACGAGCCGGGGCGCGAAGAGCCAGCGCAGGATCCAGCCGGGGATCGCCGAAGCCCGCTTCCCGATCGCCGACTGGCGCGAGTTCGGCTACCTCCGGGTGACGGTCCGGGACGAGGCCGGCGGCCGGGCCTGGACCAACCCGATCTGGCTGACGTAACGGTCCCGCTCATGGATTTCACATCGCGTTGACATCCGGGACCGATCCCACTGCTAGGTTTGGTTGGTTTCCGCTGGTCTGACGGCGCCCGGCACGACCAGACCGGGCGTCGCGGCCACGGCCACGCACCACCACCTTGCCTTCAAGTGGGAAGGTGCGCCCTGACTCACTCAACGGGATGAGGAGACGCCAATGACCGCTGCCGACCAGACCCCGAACCGACTCGACCGTCGCGGATTGCTCAAGGGTGCCGCCGCTGCTGGCGCCGCCGGGCTGGCCGTCGCCGGGCCGAAGGCAAGCGGCGCGCTCGCCGCTCCGAACCTCCGCCAGGGACTGTCCGGGACGATCCGGGTCGCCTACGCCGACGAGGCCGGGTTCAAGCCGAAGTACGTCGAGCAGGCCGCCGCCGCCGTCCAGGCCGCCAACCCCGGCGCGACCATCGAGATCGACCTCCGTCAGGTCGCCGGTGGCGACTTCCTCACCCAGTTGCTGCTTGAGATCAACGGCGGCGAGGGGCCGGACGTGATCCACCTCGGCGGCGACCGGATCGGCCAGTTCGCCGATTCCGGGTTCATCGCCCCGCTCGACGCCTACCTCGCCCAGTGGCCGGACTGGACGGCGCAGTACCCCGAGAGCGTCCGCTCGGGCGTGACCTACGGCGGCCAGACCTGGGCCGTGCCGTACGGCCTCGACGTCCGCTGGCTCTACTTCCGCCGTGACCGCCTCGAAGAGGCCGGGTTGAGCCGCGACTGGCAGCCGGCCAGCCTCGCCAGCATCCTCGAAGCCGCGACCGCGATCAAGGACGCCGACCTCGGCGTCGACCCATACGTCCTCTACGCCGGCGTGATCGGCTCCGGCGGCACGACGACGCATGGCTTCCTGCCGGTCCTGCTCGCCAACGGCGGCACCCTGCTGACCGCCGACGGCAAGTGGGTCAGCGACTCCCCGGCGATCACCGCCGCCTACCAGTACTACGTCGACGCCTGGCAGACCCTCCAGGTCGTGCCAACCGACATCCTGACGACCCCGGAGCCGTGGAAGCCGTCCCGGACCGGGATCGGTACAGGCGATGTGGCGATGCTGTTCGAGGGCGGCTGGGTCTACGGCGGCTATCAGGCCGCCGCCGCGGCCGACGGCAGCGTCGACCTCGCCCAGATCGGCTACAGCCTGTTCCCGACCACCGAGGCCGGCCCGACCTTCACGATCGGCGGCCCCGGGACCTGCTGGTACATCGGCGCCGGCTCGCAGAACCCGGACCTGGCCTGGGAGTTCATCAAGGCCTTCAACACCGCCCAGATCGTGGCCGACCTCAACATCGAGGACCCGCACCCCGTCGCCCGGATGGACGCCGCCGCCCTGCCGCAGTTCCAGGCGCAGACGTACCTCGTGGACTGCACCGATGCCCTGAACGCGGCCGTCTTCCTGCCGGTCCTGCCGGAGCTCAACGACGTCTCGACCATCGTTCAGAAGATCACCGGCGAGATCGCGACCGGCGACCTCGCCGCAGCCGGCGCCGCCCAGCGCTACGCCGAGGAGCTGACCGCCCTGGTCGGCGCTGAGAACGTCGTGAGTGTCGCGGAGCGCACGCCGCTCGTACTGGGCGCGCCGGGCGCAACCCCGATCGCCACACCCAATGCGACCCCGGACGCCACTCCGATCAGGTAACACCACCCCACCGCGATCGAGTCGGACGGGGTGGTCCGCCCCGTCCGACTCGCGCCACCAGTCCCGGCTAACGGCATTCAGCCCGAGGTGGGTGACCCCGGGCGCCGTAACCCGGACGGGTGTCCCGTCATGACAATCGCCGTCCCCGACCAGCTCCTTCCCACCATCCGGGGGCATCCCTGGCGCCGGCGGCGTGATTCGCGGCCCTCAAGGCCAGCGTGTTCGACTCCTCGACCGGTCCACCGTTGCATGGAGTCCGAATCACGAGCTGCGTCGCAGAGAGCCAGCGCCAGACCGAGCTCGTCATCACTGCGGCCCGCCTCCTGATCGCCACCTGGCGCGGGCTGGGCTTCCTCCGGGACGATTCGAGCCCAGCGGGACGGATGAGCCGGGACCGATTCGATCTGGTATGGAGTTGAACTCTCGGCTTCACCGCCCGGACTACCTCCGGGAGATTTCATCTCGTGTTGACAACTCGCACGCCGGCAGTTGGTACGTTCTCAGGGTTCCGTTGGAACCGATCCGTTCTGATCCCGCTGCGCGATCCGCCTAGGAGCGATGCGGCGGCATTCTCGGTCATCAACCCCGACGGACGCTCTAACCTCGCCACGATGACAAGGAGACGCGCATGTCCAGTGCCGACCCGGCCCCGAATCAACTCGACCGCCGCGACCTGCTCCGGGGGGCCGCCGGCGCTGGCGTCGCCGCCGGAATTGCCACTGTCGGGCCGAGGGCCAGCCACGCCTCGGCCGCGCCGAATCTCCGCCAGGGACTGACCGGCACGATCCGGGTCGCCTATGCCGACCAGCCTGGCTACAAACCCAAATACGTCGAGCAGGCCGTCCAGGCCGTCCAGGCCGCCAACCCCGGCGCGACCATCGAGATCGACCTCCGTCAGATCAACGGTGATGAATTCCTGACCCAGTTGTTGCTGGAACTGGATGGCGGTGCTGGACCGGACGTCATCCATCTCGCTGGCGACCGGATCGGCCAGTTCGTCGAGAGCGGCTTCATCTCCCCGCTCGACCCCTACTTGGCGCAGTGGCCGGACTGGACCGAGCAGTACCCCGAGAGCGTCCGCTCCGGCGTCGCCTACAAGGGACAGACGTGGGCGATCCCATACGGCCTGGACGTCCATTGGCTTTACTACCGGCGCGACCGTCTGGAAGCGGTCGGGCTCGGTCGCGACTGGCAGCCAGCCAACTTTGCCGGCATCCTCGAGGCCGCGTCGGTTCTCAAGGACGCGGGCCTCGGCATCGACCCGTACATCCTCTACGCCGGCGTGATCGGTGACGGCGGCACGATGTCCGATGGCTTCCTGCCGGTCCTGGTCGCCAACGGCGGGACACTGCAGACGCCAGACGGCAAGTGGGTCTCTGACTCAGCGGCGATAACGGCCACCTTCCAGCACTACGTCGATGCCTGGCGGACGACCCAGGTCGTCCCGACCAACATCCTGACGACTCCAGAGCCGTGGAAGCCGTCCCGGGCCGGGATGGGCTCGGGCGACGTCGGGCTGCTGTTCGAGGGTGGCTGGGTCTACGGTAGCTACCAGGCGGGCGCGGCCGATGGCACCGTCGATCTCGCCCAGATCGGCTACGGCCTCTACCCGACGACCGAGGCCGGCCCGACCTTCACGATCGGCGGCCCCGGCACCTGCTGGTACATCGGCGCCGGCTCGCAGAACCCGGACCTGGCCTGGGAGTTCATCAAAGCCTTCAACACGCCACAGATCGTGGCCGACCTCAACATCGAGGACCCGCACCCGGTTGCCCGGATGGACGCCGCTGCCCTGCCGCAGTTCCAGGCGCAGCCGTACCTGGTCGACTGCACCAGGGCGCTGAGCTCGGCGGTCTTCCTGCCAGTCGTTCCCGAGTTCAATGAGGTCGTGAGGATCGTTGGGGACATCACCGGCCAGGTCGCGACTGGCGATCTCGACGCCGCCGGCGCCGCCCAACGCTACGCCGACGAGCTGACGACCCTGGTCGGCGCGGCGAACGTCGTCAGTGTGACCGAGAGCACATTTCCCCGATTCGATGTGGCGGGCTCTACTCCCGCCCCAGCCGCGACTCCGGGCGCCACTCCGGCCAGCTAACGTCCGTGCCTGAACGGGTCCTTCTTCCTGCCCCATCCCCATCTCGCTGCGTCCCTTCGAGGGCTCTACGGATGGAGATGGGGCCAGCGTTTACGGAGTCATCTCCCGTGGAGGGCTTCAGCCCAACCCCTGGATCGGGGTAAATGCCGGCAATCGGACCTCCTAACCAGCCGCGACGTCCCAACGACAGGCATCAGCCATGGCGATTGCCGTTCACGACCAAACGCCCGAGAGTTCGTCACCCCCCTCGGGACCGGTAAGCCTGGCCCCGCCCCGCCGCGGGCGACGCAGCGTCTGGAAACGCAACCGGACCTACCTGTTCGGGCTGTCCCCCGTTGCCGTGTTGCTCGCGTTGTTCTTCGTCGGCCCGGCCGCCTGGGCGGTCTGGTCGTCCTTCACCAACCGCGCCCTCCTCGGCCCCAGTGCCCGTCATCCCGAGTTCATCGGGATCGACAACTACACCCGGCTGTTCAACGACCCCAACTTCGGCACTGTCCTGCTCAACTCGCTGGTCTTCGTCATCGGCTCGGCGATGATCGGCCAGTTCCTGCTGGGGCTCGTCATGGCGCTGCTGCTGGACTTCGCCGAGGGACGGGGCTACCGTCTGGTTCCGCTGGTCTACGGCGCAGTGCTGCTGGCCTGGGTCAATCCAGCCGTGATCGCTGGCTTCCTCTGGACGGCCATGCTCGACTCCTCGGCTGGCATCCTCAATCAGGGGCTCGGCCTGATCGGCATCGACCCGGTCCAGTGGCTCGGCGTCCAGCCGATGCTGGCGGTAATCATCGTCAACGTCTGGCGCGGGACCGCCTTCACGATGCTGATCTTCATCGGGGCATTGCGAACCGTTCCGGCCCAGATCTACGAGGCGGCCCGGGTCGATGGCGCCGGCCCGTTCCGGCGGTTCTGGGATCACACCCTGCCGACCCTGCGCCAGACCGCCGTGCTGGTCCTGCTCTCGGTCACGATCTCGACCTTCGGCACGTTTCTCGTCATCCAGACGCTCACCAACGGCGGTCCCGGCAACAAGACCGAGATCATCGCCCTCTTCGCCTATCGGACGGCGTTCCAGGATTACAAGATCGGCTACGGCTCGACGATCTCAGTCGTGATGCTGGCAATCAACATCGTCTTCGCGATCGCCTACCTTCGCATCTCCCGCCAGCGGACACCGCAAGGAGGGGACTGACCCATGGCCGCATCTTCGTCCGTTGAGCGCCAACGCCTGCCATTCCCGATGCGCGGCACCAGTTCCGGTACCGCTCACCCGTCCATCGCCCAGGCAGCGGCGGCGCCCGGACTGCCGGTCGAGGCGGCGGCCGACACCGCCGTTACGACCCGACGCACCGCCCGGCGGCGCGGCAAGGGCCCCCGGCGCTCCCCGGTCGAATGGGTGCTGGTCCACGCCGCGTTCGGGCTGGCGCTGCTGTTCTTCCTGTCGCCGTTCGCCTGGCTCCTCACCGCCGCCTTCAACACCCAGGCCGCCTACGTCCTCGCCTGGCCATCGCCCTGGACGCTCGACAACTTCCAGTCCGTCTTCGTGGACCTCGACTTCAGCCGCTACCTGCGCAACTCGCTGATCGTCTCGCTCTCGACGATGGTCCTGACGACGATCACCGTCGCGCTGGCCGGCTACTCGCTGTCCCGCCTCGACATCCGGCGCAAGTCCTGGATCACCTACTCGATCCTGCTGCTCCAGACGATGCCGCTCTCGGCGACGATGGTGCCGATCTACGGGCTGGCGCGGGAGCTCCATCTGCGCAACACCTACTGGGGGCTGATCCTGATCCACACCGCGATCGAACTGCCGTTCCTGACCTGGATGATGAAGAACTTCTTCGACGCCGTCCCCCGCTACCTCGAGGAGGCGGCCTGGATCGACGGACGCTCGAAGATCCGGGCCTGGTTCGAGATCCTCCTGCCGATGGCCCGACCGGGTCTGGCCGTCGCCGCCGGGCTCAGCTTCCTGAGCGCCTGGAGCGAGGTCCTGATGGTGCTGGTCCTCGTCGACGACCAGGACCTGATCACCGTCCCGTTCGCCTTCTACCGGGCGGCCCGCGGCAGCGGCTCCTATCAGGAAGTCGACTACGGCGTTATCGCCGCACTCGGGATTCTCTACGTCATCCCGGTCCTGATCATGTTCTTCGCCACCCGGCGGCTGATGGTCCGTGGCCTGATGAACAGCACCCGCGGTCTCTGACGGGCGCAAGCCCTCGCCCACCCACAAAACGGGAGTCCCCTTGGCTACGATCGAATTCGACCACCTGTTCCGGCAGTTCGAGGGGCAGGGCGAGCCGGCCGTCAACGACCTGACCATGACTGTGGGGGACGGCGAGCTGATGGTCGTGCTTGGGCCGTCCGGCTGCGGCAAGTCGACCTTGCTCCGGATCCTGGCCGGGCTGGAGGAGTCCGACGGCGGCGACATCCGGATCGCCGGGCGCAGCGTGATCGACCTCGAGCCGCGGGACCGGGACATCGCCCTGGTCTTCCAGCAGTACGCGCTCTACCCGCACCTCTCAGTCCGGGATAACATCCTCTACCCGCTCAAGGTCCGCAATGTCGCCCAGCGCGAGCGGCAGAGCCGGCTGAGCCGGGCCGCGACGATGCTGAACCTGGAGCGGCTGCTGGGACGCAAGCCCGCCCAGCTCTCCGGTGGCGAGCAGCAGCGGGTAGCGCTGGGCCGGGCGATCGTCCGGCAGCCGAAGGCATTCCTGATGGACGAGCCGCTCTCCAACCTCGACGCCAAACTGCGGACGCACATGCGGACCGAGATCAAGGCGCTGGTCCAGGAGCTCGGCACGACGACGTTCTTCGTCACCCACGACCAGTCCGAGGCGATGACGCTGGCCGACCGGATCGCGGTGATGAGCGCCGGGCGGCTCCAGCAGGTCGGGACGCCGGACGAGGTCTACCAGCACCCGGCCAACCGGTTCGTCGCGGAGTTCATCGGGTCGCCGCCGATGAACCTGCTCGCCGCTCAACCAGACGGCGACCACCTCGTCGTCGCCGGTGGCTGGCGCATCCCCGCTCCGGCCGCCGGGCGGGAGCGCCCGTCGCTGGTGACGAGTGGTGGCGGACTGACCCTCGGGCTGCGGCCGGAGGCGATCCGGCTCAGCCAGACAGCGGAGCCCGATGCCCAGCCGGTCGAGGTCTTCCTGACGGAACCGCTGGGCAGCGAGGTGATCGTCAACGTCCGGCTGGGCGACGAGATCGTCAAGGTCCGGACGGCGCCCGATGTCCGCCCCGCCCCGCACGACACAGTCTGGCTGACACCCGTGGCCAGCGGTGTCCGGCTGTTCGACGGCGCGACGGGCCAGGCGCTGGCGGGGTAGCGGCGCGGATGGCGAACGAGGGCTCAGGAGGCGAGGGGCGGCGGCAGCGGAGGTGGTGTCGCTGGATTGGCGAAGAGGAAGCCCTGCTGATACGTTGCGCCGTTCTCGGCCAGCCGGCGACGCTGGTGGCCGCGCTGAAAGCCGGGTCGTTCTACTCATCGACCAGCCCGGAACTGCACGACGTCCGGTTCGAGGGGGACGATCTCGTCGTCGCCTGCTCCCCGGTCGAGACGATCCTGATCACGAGCCGGGGCGCGAAGAGCCAGCGGGTGATCCAGCCGGGGATCAGTGAGGTCCGATTCCCAATCGTCGACTGGCGCGAACTCGGCTTCCTCCGCGTGACGGTCCGTGACGATGCCGGCGGACGGGCCTGGACCAACCCAGTCTGGTTCTGATCGCCGGAAACCCTCTCCGTGGTGGGCAGCGCGAACGGCCTTCTGCTGCTTTCGGCCTTGCTATAATCGATGTCGCGAGCAGCAGGAGGTCCAGGCCATGTCGTACAGCACAACGCCCCTCGATGCCTCCGGGTGGGAGGCCTTCGCGGACCTTGTCGAGCGCAACAATGGCATCTATGGGGGCTGCTGGTGCATCGGATTCCATCCAGAATGCGGCCAGAAGGGGATCAGCCATCGCGCGGTGAAAGAGGATCGGGTGCGGACAGATCGCGCCCACGCCGCCCTCGTCCTCGACGATGAGGGCGCCGTCCAGGCGTGGTGCCAGTACGGCAGCCCCGAGGAACTCTCCGGGATCAAGCACAAGCGCGAATATGACAGGGACCCACCATCCCGACCTGACTGGCGGATCACCTGCATCTTCGTCGACAGGAAGCATCGCCGGCAGGGTCTGGCGCGGGCGGCACTCGAAGGGGCACTCGATCAGATCGCGCAAGTTGGAGGGGGTCTGGTCGAGGCGATCTCCGAGGTGACCGCCGGGCGTGACGCACAGGGCCGGTTCCTGTTCAGTGCATCGGTCGAACTCTTCGAGCAGTACGGGTTCACTCGTGGACGCCAGGTCGGCAAGCACGCCTGGATCGTCAGCAAGCTGCTTGACCCGGTTTGATGGCTCGTGAACGCAACGCTTCGGCCGCCGGGCCCGGCCAACATCTCTTCAGTTCACATGAGCCCGCTTCGCGCTGGCCGTGCGTCTGGACTGAACACTGTTCGACCGCGCGAAGAGCGGGGAACCGGGATCTCGTCCGGTGGACCAATCAGCCGCCCACAGTCACGGACGGACGCCAGTCAGCATTGCACCCGAAGGATCGCTCGATGACGATGCCGACCTCTCCCACGCCTGAAACCGGCGACCCGGAAGGCGGCTCGCTCCCGCCGGTGATCCTGACCGGACACATTCCGCCGGACGACGCCCGGCACTGCCTGTCGGTGCCGTTCACGGTCCCGGACGGTGTCACGCGGTTCCAGCTCCGTTACGACTACAGCGACCGGATCTCATCCGACCCGGACCTCGACAACGGCAACACACTCGACATCGGGCTGTTCGACGAGCGCGGGACCACGGCCGGCGGATCGGGCTTCCGGGGCTGGAGCGGCAGCGACAAGCGAACCTTCACCGTCGGCCAGGACTGGTCGACGCCGCCATATCGGCCCGGCCCGATCGTGGCTGGGACGTGGTCAGTCCTGCTCGGTCCATACAAAGTGGAGCCGGCCGGGCTGGACTACCGGATCGAGATCGCCTTCAGTCCCCAGCAGACGGAGCGACCGACTCCGACGCCCGCGCCGATCTGGCAGCGTCCGGAGATCGCGTCGCCCGCCGAGCCCGGCTGGGTCCGGGCCGATCTGCACAGCCATACCGTCTTCTCCGACGGCGACTCCTGGCCGTCCGAGACGATGGCGGCCGCCTGGGCAGCGGGGCTTGACGTGATCGGCATCACCGATCACAACAGCGCCATCTCCGCCGCCGACGCCGCCGGCGACCTGACGGGAGGACCGCTGCTCGTCCCCGGCGTCGAGACGACGACCTACGGCGGGCACTGGAACGCCTGGGCCGCACCCGGCGCGACCGGTCACCGCTGGTACGACTTCCGCGAGCCGAGCGGCCCAGCGACCGAGGCGGCGATGGCGGCGGCTGTCGCCGACGGCGCCTTCGTCAGCATCAACCACCCGAAGCCGCTGGGACCGCCCTGGCTGTATCCCGACGTGACATCGTTCCACGCCGTCGAGGTCTGGAACGGCGACTGGGACAAGCTGAACCCGATCGCGCTGGCGTTCTGGGAGACGCTGCTGCGACGCGGCGTCCGGGCGGTCGTGATCGGCGGCAGCGACACCCACCGCCTGCGGACGCCGCATCGTCCCCGGTTCGGCATCCCCGACGCCCGCTTCGGGACACCGACGACCTTCATCCGGACCGGCGACGGACCACCGACCGTCGCCACGGTCCTGGCGACGCTGCGCCGGGGCGACTGCTTCGTCGCCGAGTCCCCGACCGGCCCGGAGCTGTATGTCTCCCGTGTGTCCGACGCTCCCGAGGCGGCGCTGCGGGTCCGGGTGGTCGGCGCGGCGGGCGACACGCTGTCGGTCCTCGGGCCGGAGGGGGCAATCCTGGCGGCGGCGGTTCCCGGCGCCGACTGGTCGACCACCGTTGCCTTCCCGGCCGGGATAGCGTGGCTACGGGCTCAGGTCACGGACCGCGTCGGCCGGGTCCGGGTGCTGAGCAACGCGGTCTGGCGATCACCGGGCTGAGGTGCACCGGCGATCGGGAGCGTGGGCGGCCTTGGTATCATGGTGGGAATGGAGGTGAGGACCGTGCAAATAACGCTCTCCCCTGAACTCGAAGAGATCGTACGAAGTCGCATTGCATCCGGTCGGAACCGGGATGCCAGTGAGGTCATCCGCGAAGCCCTTGATCTGCTGAGAAAGAAGGAGGAGCGGGAGCGCGACGCTCTTCGGGCAGCCATCGAGTTAGGCGACGATGACATTCGGAACGGACGAGTCACGGCCTGGTCGGCAGACTTCCTGCCGCGCCTGTTGCGGGAAGCAGAGGAAATGATCGCGGCTGATCAACGAGCGTCTGAGCGCGGCGAGCGTTGACATGCGGCTGGTCTTCACGGCGCGGGCCGAGGACGACATCCGCCTGATCTTCGTCTATGGCTTGAAGACACGTGGGCGAACAGCAGCCGACAGGTACTTGCGTCAGCTATATGACACACTCAGTCAATTGCTTGCGTTCCCGGAGATGGGTCGACGTGAAGACGCCATTTCTCCTGGACTCCGGTCGATCGTCGCGAGAGAGTACCGGGCCTTCCACCGAATCGAAGATGACATGATCCGAATCGTCCGTGTCGTCCATCAGCGGGCAAGCTCGGGCGAACTCGACGAGTAGCCCTTCCGGATCGTTCGATCCCGACCAGCGGCTCTGTCTGGGTGGATAGCAGACTGAGGGAGACGATTCGGCTGGGCCCACCGCCGGCTCCACACGCATGCCCATAGGGTGACCATCGCCTGCACACCCGAAACGGTTGCCGTCCAGGCCGACCACCTCCACGCGTCCATTGACGAGGCTTCGCGCTGGCCGCTCCCGCCAGTGAACGAGGCTCCCTGATACCCCAGGCTTCGCTTGCCGCTGCACGGCCCGGCCCCTGCGTAGATCCCGGCGTGAGGCGGTCGGTTCGACCGTCACGGCCTCGGCGAACAGGTTCGTAGCGGACCAGCCTGTCGCCCGATCACGGAGCCTGCATGGATACCTGGGTCATCGTCGTCATCGCCGTCGTCCTGATCGCCATCTTCATCCCGATCCTCGCCCGGGGGATGTTCGGCAGCACCCGCGGGGATCGGACCGCCGAGCGGACCGGCGAGGAGCCGACCAACTTCAGCGATGACCCGCCCGAGACCCGGCGCTGATCGCGAGACCAGCGCCGGGCAGGACCCTAATCAGCGGCGGGTGAGCTCGACGTGGTCGCCGGGTGGCAGCACCTTCGCGTCGGGAAGCGTCGCCATGTCGTTCTCGGGGCCGGCCGGGTTGTAGAGCGCCAGCACCCGCATCGGCTCCCAGCCGGTGTTCATCGTCGAGTGGAATACGGCGGTTCCGATGTAGACGGTGTCCCCGGACCGGACCGGGAACGGCTCACCGTCGTCGATCACCTGCTCGCCCTCGCCGGAGAGGAAGTACAGGATCTCCTCGGAGTCCGGGTGGTTGTGGCGGCCGTGACCCTGTCCTGGTAGCACGACGACCTCCCCGAAGGTCAGGCCGGCGCCCGGTGTCGTGGCTGGCTCGACGAGCCACTTGGTCATCCCCCAGTCGAAGGTGACGGTCGGAATGGCGTCGGGGTCGATCTTCTGGCCGGCCGGGTTTGTGTTCCGCGTGGTCATCGGGTGATGTCCTCCCTCGTGATCGCCTTGAAGCGGCGCGTGTTCTCGGTGATCGCAATCTCGGCCGGCAGGCGCTCCATGCTCGACGCGCCGTAGAACCCGACGACACCGGTCGTCCGGGACAGCACGTACGTGGCGTGCTCCGGCTCGGCGATCGGGCCCCCGTGGCAGATCACCATCACGTCCGGCCGGACCTCGTGGGCGGCATCGGCGATCGCCTGCGTCCGCGAGACGGCCTCGTCGAGCGACATCGCCGTCTGGGCGCCGATCAGCCCGCTGGTCGTCAGGCCCATGTGGGCGACGATGATGTCGGCCCCGGCTTCCGCCATCTGGCGCGACTCGTCGGGCGTCGCGGCGTAGGGCGTCGTCAGCAGGTCCATCTCGTGGGCGGTCCGGATCATGTCGACCTCCAGCCCGTAGCCCATCCCGGTCTCCTCCAGGTTGGCCCGGATGATACCGTCGAACAGGCAGACGGTCGGGAAGTTCTGGACCCCGCTGAAGCCGAGCTCGGCGACCTGCTTCAGGAACACCGGCATGATCCGGAACGGGTCCGTCCCGCAGACCCCGGCCAGCACCGGCGTGTGTTTCACAACTGGCAGGACCTCGCCCGCCATCTCCATCACGATCGCGTTGGCGTCGCCGTACGGCATCAGCCCGGCCATCGAGCCACGTCCCGCCATCCGGAAGCGACCGGAGTTGTAGATGACCATCAGATCGACCCCGCCCGCCTCCTCGCACTTGGCCGAGAGTCCGGTCCCGGCGCCCGCCCCGAGGATCAGTTCGCCCCGGTCGATCTGGGCCCGCAACCGGTCGAGGATGTCTTGCCGCACCTGTCGTGTCACCGTGACGTCTCCATTCTGCTGTCGATCCAGGATCGGTAATGGTCGTCGAAGGTGTCCGCCATCGCGACGGCGAACGCCGGATCGTTGAGATCGGTCTCGACGTACCGGACATCGACGCCCGGATCGAGGTTCGCCCGCAGCGCATCGAACAGGGCGGCGTCGGCCTCCGGATCGTGGAACGGCTGCCCGGCGACCGAGACCGAGGAGACGCCGCGCAGCGGCACGAACAGCGTTAGCGGCCCGGTCGCCCCGTTGAGCTTGCGGGCGATCCGCCGGCCGAGCTCGGCGCACTCCCCGGCGCTGGTCCGCATCAGCGTGATCGACGCATTGTGGACCAGCAGCGTCCGGTCGGCGTAGCGTGGCGGGACCGAGTCGCGTGGTCCGAAGTTGACCATGTCGAGCGCCCCGAGCGAGACGACCTGCGGCAGCCCGAGCGCCCCGGCCGCCTCCAGCCGGTGCGGACCGGCCGCGCAGATCCCACCGGCCAGTTCGTCGGCCAGCTCCGTCGTCGTGATGTCGAGCACGCCGGTGATGATGCCGCTCCGGACCAGCGCCTCCATCGTGTCGCCACCGGAGCCGGTCGCGTGGAAGACCAGCACCTCGTAGCCGAGTGCCTCCAGCCGCTCGCGGGCCGCCGTCACCGCCGGGGTCGTCACGCCGAACATCGTCGCGCCGATCAGCGGCCGACCGGTGCCGGCGCCTGAGTCCGGTCCGGCATCGACCCTGGACCGCTGCGCCCGGGCCATCCCGGCGATCGCGGCGGCGGCGTTGGTCAGGATCCGGACCGAGAGCGAGTTGATCCCGGCGATGTCGACGACGGAGTACATCATCGTCAGGTCGGTCGAGCCGACGTAGGGCCGCGTGTCGCCGGCCGCGACCGTCGAGACGAGCAGCTTCGGCACCCCGACCGGCAGGTCCCGGACGGCCCGGGCGAACAGCGACGACCCACCGGAGCCGCCGAGCCCGAAGACGCCGTCGAGTTGCCCGGCGGCGTGCAGCCGCCCGACGACCGCGGCGCCCCCCTCCCCCATCGCCGTCACGGCAGCGCCACGATCACCAGCGGCCACTAGTTGCCGGATATCGGCTCCACCGCTGCGGGCGACCTCCTCACGCGGGATGTCTGGATCGAATCCCGGCGCACCGAGCACCCCGGCGTCGACGACTGTGACGGTGACGCCCTGCTCGCGCAGGCGATCGCGGACGAAGGCGTACTCGGTGCCCTTGGTATCGAGCGTTCCGATGAGGACGACGACGGGTTCACGCTGAGTCACGGATGCTCATTCCTCCTGTCACGTCAGCCGCTCGTGTCGGATTGAACCTTATCGCAGGGAACTGGCTCTCGCACTGCTGCGCTGGCCCTGCTCGCTGCCCTGCCGCGCCGCAGGCGCCACACCGCGCAGCGTTCCCGGTGTCACGGAGCCGGGCATTTTCCGGTGGCCATCCGGTCGCGAAGCCCCGTTATCGCCCCTGGAGCGATGGCCGCTGCGGCGGCCGGGCTCGTAAACTTCGCCCTTACGAAACGTCGCCGCTCCCCCGCCTCGCCGGAGAAGGGGGGGATGGGGTCGGCGAGCCGACCCCGTGTTGGCCGTTCGGCACGATCTCGCCCTGCGGGGCGATGGCCGCTGCGGCGGCCGGGCGACCGCAAGGGATCGCCCCTACCAACGGGACGCCGCGGCGGTCCACCGTTTCGTCATCCGCCGGCGGCGACCGGGGTGGCGGTCTGGGCTGGGGGCTGGTAGACGCCCTGCATCAGCGGGGTCGAGTTGGCAACCGCCTGGTCCATCGCCGCCTGGGCCGTCGCCTCGCCGGTCCAGATCAGGTCGAGCGCCGGGGTCACGGCCTCGAGCAGGATCTGGTTGAGGTTCCTCAGCCAGTAGCCCGGCGTCTGGTAGGGCGCATTGTTGAGGGCGTAGTCGATGAAGACGTCGCGGGCGTTCTCCGGGTAGACGCCCTCCTCGGCGTCGATCCAGGCCGCGATCTTCGTCTCGTCGGTGTAGGAATCCTGCGCGATCGGCATCCAGAGCCCGCGGCGGTAGAGGTCGATCCGGTCCGGGCTGTAGCGCCACCGGTAGAACTCGTAGGTGGCGGCCGGGTTCGCGGTCTGGGCCGAGACGACGATCGGGATGCCGAACCGGACGGTGACCGGCTCCTTGAAGTACGGCAGCGGCGCGACGCCCCAGTCCAGCCCCTCGTGCTGGCTGTAGTCGAGCACCTTCCACATGCCATTCAGATCCATCGCGATCTTGCCGGTCTGCATCAGGACGTCGGTGGCGGGGAGCGCCGATGACTGGGCCGGCGTCGGGGCGGCGTGGTGGACGTAGATCAGGTCCTGCAGGTTCTGGAGCGCCTCGACCGCCTCCGGCTGGTTGAGCAGCAGCTGCATCCCGTCGGCACTGGCGAAGTTGCCACCGTTGCTCAGAATGAAGGGCATGTAGCCCTCAAGGAACTGCTGGAACGTGACACCGTAGACGTCGATGCTCCCGGCGTCGAACTCGGGGTCGAGCGCATTGCGGCCGGAGCGGTCCTTCGTCAGGCTCTTGGCGAGATCGACGAAGGCCGGCCAGGCCATCGCCTCGGCGGCCTTCGAGGACGGGACCGGGATCCCGGCGTCGTCGAACAGTTTCCTGTTGTAGTAGGTCAGGATGATGCCGATGGCGAGGCTGGTGCTCATCACCTTGCCGCCGTCGTAGACGTAATTCGTGTTCGGGACGAGGGTGCCCGACTCGGCATCGGCGGCGACGAACGGCGCCAGGTCGAGCGTCGCGCCGCCGACGGTGATGTCCCACGCCTGGGCGGCGTCCATGTAGGCGACGTCGGCCAGCGTGTTGGACGCCAGCATGGTGGTGATCTTCTCGGTGTAGCCGTCGTTGGGGATGTACTGAGCCCGGACCTGGATGGTCGGGTTCTGCTCGTTGAAGCTGTCGCACATGCTGGCGACGGCGTCCTGCTCCTGCGGCGAACCCCAGTAGGTGAACACGATCTCGGTCGCGTCCTGGGCGGCGGAGGCCCGCGCGCCATTGGCGGCTCCGGCGACGACGGCCGTGGCGGCGGCGGCTGTGCCGACGAGGAGTTTGCGCCGGGATAGCTGCGCCCGGTCGAGTGCCTGCATGATCGCCTCGAAGGCGGTCGCGGGGTGGACGGTGGTAACGGGACGGGGCTGGTCGGTGTGCGTCATTGCATTCCCTTTCAGATCAACGGAGATGTCGGATGGATAGATCGTTCTGGACTGAATGGTCTGGCTGGCCTTGTCCTCATCAGAGCGACCGAAGGGTAGGGACATGGCTTGCCTTGTCCGCGCCGCAAGGCGCCATACCGCGTAGTGGTGCCGGTGTTCGCGACATCGTGTTCGATGTGACACGTCGGTCGCGGAGACCGTCTCGCCCGGCGGCGAAGGCCACTACGGCGGCCGGTCAGGGCAAGCCCATGACCCTGCGTCAGCGGTCACCGCCTGGACAATGAACGTTCGGATCGACTCCTCGCTAGCCCTTGAGGCCGGTCACGGCGATCCCGGCGATGAAGTACCGCTGGGCGATGAAGAACAGGACGAGCGTTGGGATGAGCACGACGGTCGAGGCGGCCATGAGCAGGCCCCACTCGGAGTTGTAGAGCCCCTTGAACTGGGCGAGGCCCAGCGCGAGGGTGTACTTGCGGTCGTCGGTCAGGTAGATCAGCGGGTTGAGGAAGTCGTTCCAGGTGGCGAGGAAGCTGAAGATGCCGACGGTGATCAGGGCCGGGCGGCTGAGCGGGACGATGATGTCCCAGAGGATCCGGGGCGGCGAGGCGCCGTCGAGGCGGGCCGCGTCATCGAGATCGCGCGGGATCGTCCGAAAGAACTGGCGGAGCAGGAAGATGTTGAACATGCCGCCGCCGAACCAGGCGGGCAGCGTCAGCGGGATGATCGTGTTGGTCAGCCCGAGGTGGCTCCAGATGATGAAGGTCGGGATCAGCGTCACGGCGTAGGGCAGCATCAGGGTACTGAGCAGCATCCCGAAGACGATGTCGCGCCCCGGCCAGCGAAGCCGGGCGAAGCCGTAGGCCGCCAGCGTCGAGGAGATCACGGTGCCCGTCACGACGAGGCCCACGATGACAAGCGTGTTCATGAGGTACCGGCCGAACGGGATGGTCTCGGTCAGCGCCTCGTCGTAGTTGCTCCAGAGCCAGGGCCGGGGAATCCATTCCGGCGGGAAGACGAAGATCTGATCCAGGCTCATCACGGAGCTGCGGACCAGCCAGGCGAACGGGAACAGCATGGCCACGCTGAAGACCAGACAGATCGCGTAGGCGATGCCCAGCGCGATGCGTCGCCGGACGCGCTGGCTCTGCAGGAAGGACCGTCTGGGAGCCCGGACCCCGAGCGCGTCATCGGTACGGATGGTCGCCATCTAATCCTCTCCCCCGTAATGGACCCAGCGGTTGGACGTCGAGAAGACGATCACGGTCAGCACGGCGATGACGGCGAACTGGATCACGCCCAGGGCGGCCGCGTAGCCGAGATCGCCGAGTTCGAACGCCTTGCGGTAGAGATAGAGCCCGTAGAACAGGCTGGCGTTGTTCGGCCCTCCGTCGGTGATGACGTAGGCCTGGATGAACGTCTGGAGGGCGCCGATCACGCTGAGGATGAGGTTGAAGAAGATCGTCGGCGTGATCATCGGGATCGTCACGCTCCAGAGGCGGTTGAAGACGTTGCCGCCATCGAGCGAGACCGCCTCGTAGAGGTGCTGCGGGATCGCCGTCAGCCCGGCCAGGAAGATGATCATCATCGGGCCGACGCCCCAGAGGCTCATCAGGATCAGCGACGGCAGCACCGTGTCGGACGAGTAGATCCACTGCTGCTCGGGCAGGCCGACCCTGGTGATGAGGGTGTTGAGCAACCCGAAGTCCGGGTTGAACATCCAGAGCCAGAGCACGCTCGACGCGACCAGCGGGACCGTCGCCGGCAGGTAGAAGATCGTCCGGAAGATCGGCAGCCCCCTGATGCGCTCGTTCAGCAGGAGTGCCAGCAGGAAGGCGATCACGATCTGGAGCGGGACGCTGACCGCCGCGTAGGTCAGGGTGACCCGCGCCGCCCTCCGGAACAGCTCGTCGTTCTGGACGATGACCTGGAAGTTCTGCAAACCCAGCCAGCGGGTCTGCCCGGAGACGCTCCAGTCCGTCAGGGCCAGGATGAAGCTGGCGACCATCGGGCCGAACTCGAACAGCAGGAAGCCCAGCACCGCCGGCGCGACACAGAGCATCCCCCAGAGCGTCTCCGAACTGACCCGCTGCTTGCGGACTGGCTCGGCCCGGACGCGGTCCACCGCCAGGTTCGATTCAATGGCGTTGGCCATGTTTACCGCATCCTTCCCGCTCGCCTGTCCAGGAGGAGCCGGGTAAACGAGGGTCCTCCTGGCGACGATACGGTCTCGGGAACGGTCACAGGATCGACCCGGTGGTGACGCAACCGGCCTGAAGTGGCCTCGTCCGGGTGAATCCCCGAAGTGACAATGATCCGGTCAGTCATCGAACGTGCTCCTCTGCGTCTTCGAAGGAGGAAGTCAGGATCGTCGTGGTGAAGCGGCCGTGGGCGAGATCCCTCACTCCTCGGCGCTCGGCCCTGCGTTCGCGGGGGTACCAGGCTCGTCCTCCGGCCGATGGAGGTGCCCGGGACGGCGCTGACCCCGCAACTCGTCCTCGACCCAGAACGACCTGAGCGGTCCTTCCAGGATCTCGAGGATGTCGTGCTCGTCGCCCATCTTCGTGACCAGGATGTCGCCCGGACCGATCTCGTACTCCCGCCCCTCGCTCATCACGCGGGCGCGGCCGGAGTAGATGAACCAGTACTCGTGGGCGTCATGGAAGTGGCGATCGAACGGCTCGGCGTCATGGACGACGCCGACGCCGAAGTTGCTCCACCGCACCCATTCGGGTTTGTCGTCGACGGACCGGATGACCGGCATCTTCCACCTCCTCGTGGTTGATCGATCGAAAGACGATCAGCGCGTTGCCAGCGATGCGGCGCCACCAGCGGCGATCGAAGCCAGCCCCGCATCCGCCATGGCCCGGATGTCGATCATCGCGTTCGTCCGGACGGCCTCGACGGCGGCGAACGAGAGCGCGGCCGTATGGATGTTGTCCTCGATGTTCGTCCTCGGGACCGGCCCACCGTCCAGCCAGTCGAGGAAGTCGGCGATGACCTGGAAGTGGTCCTCGTGCTCCCCGACCAACGGCGCGACATCGGTGACCTGGAGCCGGTTGTCACCGAGATGGACCTGGGTCCGGACATGTCCGTCACCGTCGATCGTGACGGCGCCGTGCTCGCACTCGACGCGGTAGCCCTCCTCATGCCAGCCGTTCTGGGTGCCGCGGGCGAGGTGGTTGATCTCGAACTGGCCGACGACGCCGTTGGTCATCCGGATCAGGAAGGCGGCCGTGGTGTCGTTGGCGAAGGTCGTCCAGGCCGGGTTCCACTGAAAGCCGGCAATCGACTCGCCATCGGCGTCCGCCAGGTTGCGGAACTGGTCGAAGTGATGGACGGCGCCCTCGTAGAGCATCGCGTAGGGAATCTGGTGGCGGAAGGCGCCGCCGGCCGTCTCGATCGTGTAGTCGGCGGCGAAGCGGGACGAGATGAAGTTGGTCCGGCCCAGCTCCCCGCTCTCGAGGATGCGCTTGAGCGTGCGGATCGGGCGGGAGTAGCGGTAGTTCTGGACGACGGCCATCTTCGTCCCGGTCGTCCGGACGAGGTTGAGGATGGCGAGGCTCGTCTCCCAGGAGTCGGCGATCGGCTTCTCGGCCAGGATCGGCAGACCGTAGGCGACGGCGAGGTTGACGGCCTGCCAGCGGAGGAAGGGCTGGACGACGATGATGCAGGCGTCGGCCGTCGTCCCGGCGAACCCCTCCTCCATGCTGAGGAAGCGCTGGCCGTCCGGGACACCGAGCCGGTCACCGGCTCGACGGAGCGTCTCGGGGTTGATGTCGACGAGGCCGACGACCTCGATGCGGTCCTTGAACGCGGGCAGGAACTCATGCACCCAGACGTTGGCGAAGCCGCCGGCACCGATGAGCAGGACCCGTTTCCTGGGATTCGACACTGGATGACTCCTTCGTTGGAGTGGCTAATCTTGCCTGAGAGCGACTGATCCGGCTTGATGATCGCGCCTGGTACGATAAGTTGGACCCCGAAAATGGCTGCTCGCGACACCACCGCCGCCGAGCCAGGATCACTCCGGTGTGGACCAGTCGTGACCCGACCGTCCCCGGCCAACCCCACCACGACGACCGATGCGCGAACGTTCGCTCACGTTATGCAGAAGAGCTTATCCCATGCTTTCGTCGCCGTCAACCGGACGAACCGGGGCAAATCGTTGCCTGCCTGCGGTAGTGTTGCCGCCGGATGTCGCGGTTAGAACGGTCGACGGATGGTCGGTTGCCGGCGTGGCCACGAGCGGATGGAAGGGACAGACCCCGATGGCGCACGTCTCCCTGCGCGACATCGCCGAGCACGCGGGCGTGAGCTTCCAGACCGCGGGCAAGGCGCTGAACGGCGAGGGGCGGATCGCTCCCGCCACCCGCCAGCGGATCCTGGCGGCGGCGGCCGAGCTGGGCTACGTCCCCAACACCGTCGCCCGCAGCCTGAAGACGCGCAGCACCCGGTCGATCGGCTTCGTCGCCTCGGGGCTGGCGTCGTACGTCCTGACGCCGCTGATGCGCGGTGTCGAGCGGGAGGCGACGGCGCAGGGCTACTTCTCGATCTTCACGCTGGCCGAGGGGGACGGGGCGCACATCGACCAGCTCGTCCAGCAGTTGCTGGAGCGCCGGGTCGACGGGGTCGTCAGCGCCGCGATCGCCCACCAGACGTATGCGCCACTGATCGACCTGCTCCGGACGGCCGTCCCGAGTGTCAGTGCGATCTCCACCTTCGGCCCCGGCATTCCGTCCGTGGGCGAGGACTATCGCCAGACCGGCCGGCTGACCGCCGACCACCTCACGGCACTCGGTCACCGGGAGATCGCGGCGATCACCGGGGACCCGGTCTGGGAGCCGCTCGGCGGCCGGCTGGGCAGCTTCGCAGAGGCGATCGGCCGGACGGACACGGACTGGGCGGGGCGGCTGGTCGAGAACGGCGCCTGGACCGCCGAGGGCGGCTACCGGGCAATGAACACGCTGCTGGACCGCACGCCGGGGATCACGGCGGTCTTCGTCCTGAACGACTACATGGCGATCGGGGCGATGCACGCCTTGCGGCGGCGCGGGCTGCGGATCCCGGAGGACGTCTCGGTCGTCGGCTGCGACGACATCGAGCTGACCCGCTTCACCGACCCGCCCCTGACGTCGATCCGGATCTCGTTCGAGGACATCGGGGCGGCGGCGGTCCGCCTGCTGCTCGGCCGGGTCGCCGGGGAGGATGGCATCGGCGACGGGATGGAGCTTCCGGTCGAGCTGATGGTGCGGGAGTCGACCGGGCCGGTTCGGACGAACTGACAACCCTGACCGATCCAGTTCGATGTCCTCGCTGCGGCGTCAGATGTCGAACATGGACCAGCAGATGTCGTTTCGCAACCGTTGGTCGTCGAGGACGAGCTCGCGAATCGCCTCCGGGAGTTGGTCGCGCTGCCACCGGCACTCACGTCGCCCTGCGCTCTCGCTCGGTCCTTTCGGCGCGGCGGAACGCTCGGCCTTGATCGCATAGGCGGCCGCGCCGAGCTCGTGCGCGGCGACGTGTGCGACGGCCGCGGCTTGGCCAGCAGCGTACGCGGCATGCCGTGCTGCCCCACCCAGGTCTCTGGCCGCGGCGTTTGCATGGTCGGCCGCCGTGCGAGCCTGGGACATCGTGATCTCGCCACGTACCCAGGCGCGGGCCTGCTCGATCGCCTGACGCGGTCGCGGATCCTCAGGCCGAGCCGACTCGAAGAGGTCGAGGACGTGCTCCGCGCACGATGCCGCCCAGAGGGCGAGGAGCGGGTGATCCAAATCAGTGAGGGTCCCACCGCGGCGGATCGTCACGAAACGAGGGTCGCGGTCTTTCGGGAGGATCACAGCCAGCACACCTTCTACTGACTGAATGATGCAGATTGGACGAGCGATGCTCGACCAGCCGAATCCGGTCAGACCTCGCGAATCTGGACTAGGTCCTGGCCGTCAACGCCGACCGGCCCTTCACATCCTCTGCCTCCCGGAGGAGTTCCATCGCCCGGTCGGGCTCGCCGAAACGGCGTAGGCCGTGGGCGGCGATCTTCAGGCACTGGACGAGGTCGGCCCGGGCGGCCTGCTCGCGGGCGACCGGCAGCGCCTCCTCGCAGAGGTCGAGGGCGCGGTCCCATCGGCCCATCTCCGTCATTGACTTCGCCGTGTTGATCATGCTGTGGGCGAGTTCACGGGGCGTCGAGTGCCGCCGGCGGACGGTCAGCGCCTCCTCGAAGTGACGGCGGGCCTGGGCGTACTGCCGCGTCTTCTGGAAGCCGATCGCGACGTTCTTCAGGCAGCGAGAGAGGTCGCGCAACTCGCCGTGCTCGCGCGCCAGCGGCAACGCCTCCAGGTAGAGCGCCAGCGCCTGATCGCGGTACCCGAGCGTCTGGCGGAAGGCGGCGCTGGCCATCAGCCGATCGAACAGCACCCCAGCCGCGGCGTGCCGCCGCGAGAGCGCCAGCCCCCGGTCGAAGTAGACCGTCGCCCGGTCGTTCAGCCCGAGCTTGCGGAGGCACTCGGCCGTCCGCATCAGCCAGTGGGCGAGCCGGTCGGGCTCGGAGTGGGCGCGGTGGAGCGGGATCGCCTCCTCGAACAGGGTCAGGGCGAGATCGTAGCCCTTGCGCCGCATGAGGACGGACGCCATGGTCGTCAGGAAGGCCGCGAGATCCCACGGGTCGGCGTCGCGCCGGGCGATCTCCAGCGCCTCGCCGTAGACGGCCAGCGCCTCGTCGCTCCGGCCCTCGAACTCAAGGTCCGACGCCTCCCCCACCAGCCGCCTGGCCTCCTCGTAGCTCATCATTCGATCCCTTCCGCCACGTTGCGTAGCCGGGTGAGCGGGTCATCAGCGCAGTCGATCACTCTCCTGCCCCGCCAGTATCGCCTGCACTGTCGCTCGGTGGACGCGTGCGCCATGCGTTTGGTTGCAATTGGCTTTGCGTGAAATGTCCGGCGACTGGACAGGTCGGCAACGCCGCATCCAATGTCCCTGAACCCGGTCCATTTATGGCAGGGCAGCGCCGCCAGGCGCCACGACGCGCCCAGGCGGGGCGTTGCCTGACCACCCGATTCTTTCCGCAACGTCCACCAGGGCCGGGCAGCGTACCGACCAATATCCAACTCCCCGCTTCCCATCGCAGCGTCCAAACCCTATAGTGTACGTACAGACAAATCGTGTCGCGCTGACGGTGAAACGAGGAACAACCCACCATGGCACAACGACGTTCGGCCGCATCGACCCCGTCGCGCAACATCCCCTCGCGCAACGCCCCGTCGTCCGGCGGCGCGGGTCTGTTGGAGCGGCTGTTCCACCTGTCGCGGTTCCAGACGAACGTCCGGACCGAGGTCCTGGCCGGACTTTCGACTTTTCTGGTCATGGCCTACATCATTGCCGTCAACCCGATCATCCTGAACCTGGGCGGCGGCGGGCTCGAGATCCGGCAGGTCGCGACGGTCACCTGCCTCGTCGCCGGGGTGATGACGATCCTCATGGGGCTCTACGCCAACATGGCGATCGCGATCGCCCCCGGTCTGGGGATCAACGCGATCGTCTCGTTCACCCTGGTCGGCTCGCTCGGCCTGAGCTTCCCGGAGGCGATGGGCGTCATCGTCACCGAGGGCGTCGTCGCGACGATCCTCGTCCTGGCCGGCGTCCGGCGCTACGTCCTGGATCTCGTCCCGTTCGTCCTCAAGCAGGCGATCGCGGTCGGGATCGGCTTCTTCATCCTCTTCATCGGCCTGCGCAACGCCGGAATCGCCATCACGACCACAGACGGGATGCCGACCCTCGCCGCGCTCGATACCTGGCCGATCTTCGTCGCCATCGTCGGCCTGCTCGTCACCCTCGTCCTGATGGCGCGGGGCGTCCGGGCCGGGATCCTGCTCGGGATCGTGATCGCGACCGTCGTCGCCTTCATCGTCCCCGGCGACGTCGCGACCTTCCCCGACGACCCCTTCGCCGGACCGGACTTCGGCCTGCTCGGCCAGTTCAGCTTCACCTACTGGAGCACGCTCGGCGGGTTGACGGCGGTGCTGGTCGTCTTCAGCATCCTGCTGGCCGACTTCTTCGACACGATGGGCACCCTGATCGGCGTCGGCAACCGGGCCGGCTATCTCGACCGGAGCGGCCAGCTGCCGGACGCCCAGAAGCCGCTCCTCGTCGACTCCGTCGCCGCGATCGCCGGTGGCGCCGCGAGCGCGTCGTCGGCGACGTCCTACATCGAGAGCCTGGCCGGCGTCGAAGCCGGCGGCCGGACCGGGCTGGTCTCGGTCACGACCGGCGTCCTGTTCCTGCTGGCGCTGCCGTTCGTCAACCTCGTCACGGCGATTCCGGGCGTGGCGACGGCTCCGGCCCTGATCATCGTCGGCATCCTGATGGCGTCGGTTCTGACGGACACCGAGGCGGGCTCCGGCCGCCGGATCGACCTCAGCGATCTCGAGATCGGCGTCCCGGTCGTGCTGACCATCCTCGTCATGCCGCTGACCTACAACATCACCAACGGCATCGGCGTCGGCTTCGTCAGTTATGTCCTGATCAAGGTCGCCCGCGGCAAGGCGGCGAAGGTGCCGGTCGGCCTCTACGTCGTCGCAGTCGCGTTCCTCGTCTACTTCCTCCGGTGGGCGCTGTTCGACGCCCAGTTCTAGGCTGTCGTCCGGGCACGGGCAGATCGCAACAGGAACGGCACCGGAGGGAATTCACGGTGGCGTTCCTGCGGCCGTGCCGGTTGGGGAGTCACGTCCGAGGCCTCCATGGTATCGGTGTCTGATAGTCCAAGGCTTAGCGCCATGGCGCTGCCCCAGGTCGCACAGATCCTATCGAGTAGTGCTTCATTGACTTCGATGCTTACGCTAAACCTCAGCTCGGGTTCGGGCTGGTCAGTTCATTCAGCGATTCGACAAGACGTGAGATTTCAGACACGCCGATTGCGATCGAACTTGCCACTCGTCCATCACTGGAAACGGTGAATGCCGCAGGTGTTCCAGCAATCCCGAACGCTTCGTAGATGTCATTTTGAGCCTTATAGACTGGCAGAGAAATTCCCTGCTTCTCACGAAAACCACTTGGTGGAACGTCAGCTGAAGGGATGATGACTATTGCTCGATGACTGACTAGAAAATCCGTGCTAGTTATATGCTTGACACTTATCAACACCTCCTTACATGGTTTACATGAGGAACTAAGAACGTATATCACAGACGGTCGGTCGTCCAAAACCGTACTGAGACCAATTAGCTGATTGTCAACATCAATTAGCTGAAGGGAGGGAATGGGAGTGCCAATCTCCAAACCTGTTTGGTCCTCAAGCCGAGGATCTCCGGACCCTGCTTGATGGAGGCGCTTGATCACTAGCCAGCCTATGGCCGTTGCTTGCCCTCCTATGATGAACAGGATGCCGCGAGGTACTCCAAGGTTCTCCGAACGAAAAGTCCAACTCATTTTTCCAGGTTCTCTTACTAAGAAAATTGACAGGACTATGAGCGCGACGTTTCGCAGGATCGACTGCCAACCTATTACTGCATCTCCTAGACCACCGGAACAGTTGCATCGGGGCCTTCGACCATTAGCAAGGTTCCATATGATTGACACGGTTAGCATGGAAAGAAAAACTATTCCACTTCGAAGTCCTACTTTGTACGTTCGACGTGACATGATCACCATACTGAGAACCACTTCAGAGAGTGGCAAAAGGAAAGAGGCAGGGTCCAAGAGCCTTGCTGGAACACCAAAGGCCGATAGGGTCACCTTCATTGATTGTGGGTCGAGAAACTTGACGGTTCCGGCGACGAGGAACACGCATCCCACTACCATGCGAAGCACGAATCGTATTGACATTGGCGTCTCTTTCCAATCCATCGACGACCTGCCATGCGACATTTGAATGGGTTATCTGCTCAATGCACAACATCGCATCAAGCAGATAAGCCATGGCTCTTGACCGCGCGCGAATTGAACCTACGTACTCCGACAGTGTATCTGCGAATTATAGACGGTACTGTTGTAGGGATCGCATCCGGCCTTGGCGTAGTCATTATAGCAATTGCAATAACAATACGTCTGGCCAATTGAGTCGCAGAAACATCGGATGGTGTGGGGCGTGCAATACCTTCCCCCAATTCCAGCGCACTTGCTTACGCAATCCGAATACGTATCGGCGCTTACAGACTGAATTGATGTAACGCCAGCGAGGAGAGCAATACCTCCAATCAGACTCTTTGCCAGGTTTCGTCGCGACACTTCTCGAGGAACTCGATCGCTCCCAGGGCTAAGGAATGGGTTTGAGAGGCGGCCACGTTTACCATTATCCACGTCAGTATCTCCTTTATACGGTCGAGAGGAGTCGCCTCCGCCTGTTGATCTACGTGGCTAGCACTTCGATGTGCCAGCCACGTAGCTATTTGGTTGGGCTCCAGTGAGTCATAACGCTAACTCAGCGGTTAGCCTGCCTGGACTAGAAGTAGACGGATCCGGTATAGCTGGTGCCCCAGCCGAATGCACAACCTGGACGATTCCAGGAGTCATCTTTGAAGGTACCGCCTCCATAGATGTACTTGCCGTAGTAGCCGCTGTTAATACCTCCATACGTGATGTTGGCACACCCGTGACTCTGGATGAACCCTGGCGAGTTGTAGTACGACTTCACCCAGTACAGTCCACTTCCGCTCGTGGAGGTGGAAGAACTCCCGAGGATCAGTTGACAACCATCGTTCTGACTGTAGTAGACAGTTGCCCAGATCGTAGCGCCAGGGTCCGATGCCCAGTAGCTAAAGCCCGCAGAGAAACTCCGCGCTGAACAACTCTCTTCCCGGGGTGGAACAGCAGGAACATCCTTCAGCAGCGGATTACCTGGAAGTTGCAGCGTGCCGGTCATTGCTGCCTGCCGAGCGAGCGAATCCTTGGCCGCTCTGATGGCCAACTGGTCCACCTCAACTGACGCCGTAGCCGGCACGAACAGCGAGTCACTCCTCCAAGCATCCTTCGCCGTCCCAAAACGAGAGGTCGTTACTGAACCCGCTGGACAACTAACGGACTCAGTAGCGAGTACTTCACCAGCAGGTCCTCCAGCAAGCTCCTGATACGTCAAGAGGCACTGCGAATCGCTTGTGATGTCTTCGATGACGTACCCAGCCAGTTCGGGCGAGGCAGCACCCGATTGGCCGGTCGCGAACCACACGGTAGTAACCGCCACGAGCAGTGTGGCCATGATCCTGAGCATGTTAATGTCCTTCAGCTTCGTTGCGATGGGACAGTGGAGCGCTCCACATTGACTCCAATCCGGTGTAGCAGTGAATACAACGGTCATAGTACTTATGGCTCCAATAGGCAATTCGTCTGGTACAGGATAGGTCTTGCGCATCATGTTAGAATCCAGTTGGGCGAGACGCAGACTGGACGGGAGACACTAACAGATGCGCAGCGAGCAAGTATCTCATGCTAGTGTGGTGTCTTCGCTATTTTTGCTCGGGCTTTCTGTTTTTCTACGTTTTTTGGATACAGTCAGCGATCACAATCGTTAGGTTTAGGCAACGTTACGACAGAGTCGGACAACAGATGGCAGCTGTCTCTTCTCATCCTCTCTGTGTTGGCCATTGTACTGGTTCTAATCGGCCTTTGGGCGGAGCGATGGCAGACAGTTCTGCGAGTCTTAGCGGCTCTAAGCATGGCGATTGCCTGTGTAATTGTGTTTCGTGATTGGATTCGTCTGCTTGATGAGCTTCGACTAGTTAATGAACAGGGATTACGTTTCGATTACCAATTGACGATCACCATAGGCCAACCAGTTGCAGTCTTTAGTTCCGGCTTATCTGTTGCACTGCTCCTAATATCGTCGCTAGCCCAATTCTGCAATTCGCGAGCGGAGCAGGTATGGGCACAACATCGACACTTGTACATGACGAGAAAAATACCTGAGTCAACCCAACCTGCAGTCGCTAAAGAGTAATTTTCAACAAATCTTTAGTTCCGGGCACGCGAACGGCACCTCGCCTTTCCAGAGCAGCACGGCGACCAAGGTCCCGATCGGCCTCTACGTCGTCGCGGCCGCCTTCCTCGTCTACTTCCTCCGGTGGGCACTGTTCGACGCCCAGTTCTAGGCCGTTGTCCGGGCTCTCCACGGCCGACGATCCACGAAGCCGGCGTCATGGAGATGACGTCCTCGCCCACAGACACTGCTTTCCGGCCCGACATCGGCGACCTCTAGGCAAACCAGTCCGTCTCCATTATGCTGTCGAGAGAACGAATGTTCTGCCTCCGTACGGTAGCCAGCATCGTTGAGTGGTGTGAGACCGTGGCGGCCGGCTGCACGCATGAACGCGCGGACGACTCGACGTGAAGGAGGGCGAGTGGACCTGCTCGATCGGATGCTGGGACACGATCGCTGGGCGACGTCTCAGCTGCTGGAACTGTGTCGCCCCCTGACCGACGAGCAGCTCGATCAGGAGTACGACATCGGCCACCGCACCCTTCGCGAGACCCTCGACCATTTGGTCTACGTGATCGAATTCTGGACGGGGTGGATGGACGGGCGACCCGTCGATCACGACCGGACCACGCAGCAGCGTGACCGCTCGATCGCCGTATTCGTCGAACGGCACGAGCGCTACCAGGCGAGCTTCGCGGCGCTGGCTCGACGAGTGCAGGACGAGCAGCACCTGGATGACGCCTTCGTCGACCACTATGGCGTTCGCCAGTCACAGGGCGCGACCATCGTCCAGCTCCTCCACCACAACGCGCAGCACCGGAGCGAGGTGCGGCACATGCTCGAACGACTGGGCGTCACCGGGCTGTGGGACTACGACCCCCAGGAGTGGGAGCACATCACGGGCCGAGTCTAGCGGTGCCCAAGGCGTCGGTCGCCGCGCACACGCTCTCCGGGCAGCGACGCGAGCCCGGCGGCGTGGATCGCACCGAGTCATCCTATTGACCTGGACCAGACCGAAAGCGGTCGGCCGTCGTCCGCCTGGTCCCAGGCCCCGACGGCCCCGGCACGAGGCGATGCCCGGGGGCCGCCGACGTCGTTCGTCCCGGTTCGCCTTCCGACCGTGGCCGATGGCTACGCCGGGCCGGCAACACCGATCAGGTTACCCTCGGGGTCCCGGAAATGGCCGACGACGACGCCCCCGTTGACGTTCCTCTCCGGTCCCATCAGGCGCGTCCCGCCGAGCCGCTCGGCGTCCCGGAGCGCCGTCTCCACGTCCGGGACGCCAACGTAGAAGACAGCATGGACCTCATAACCGGCGCCGCCGCCGATGCCACCAGGAATCCCTGTTCCGTCTCCAGTCGTGTTGCGCTCGACGAATCCGTAGTTCCCCTGCTCCGAGACCGCCCCGGCGACCGGAGCATTGATGTCGAACTCCCACCCGAACAGGTCGCCGAAGAACGCACGGAGCCGGTCGGGATCCTCGCCGATGATCTCGAAATGGACGACTGGCTGTCCCATGATCGGTCTTTCCCTTCAATGGTTTGGTGGCACTCCGCCGGGAGGTCCGACGAGCGCGGCACAATCGTCGCCAAGAGACGACCGCCCTGACATGACGACGAATGGCGGAGCGGAATATCGACCGGACGATGGATCAGCGTCTCATATCACCCGGAAGCTCCGGGAACCGAGCGAGCGGCTGAACCAGCCTCGTCCCGGTCAGGACAGCACGCCAGTTCTCGCTGGCGGTGCCGTCTCTTCGGGCCGGTAGCGCTTGCGGGACAGCGCCACCCAGACGGCCAGCGGGGCGGTTGTCAGAAGCCCGGCGAGCAGGGGGAGGACGGGGTTGGTCTGGTAGAGGCCGCCGGCGAGGACGGGCGCGGCGATGTCGCCCACCCCGGCGCCGGTCTCAGCGACGCCGAAGACCCGGCCGCGCAGGTACGGCGGGGTGACCTGGGCGACAGCGACGGACAGCAGGGCGAAGACCGGGCTGAGGGCGCCGCGCAGGACGACCGCGACGACCAGCAGGACGAGCGAGCCGCCGAGCCAGACCAGCCCGAGCGCCAGCGCCCCGCAACCGAGGCAGAACGCGATCCCGGTGAACGGGTTGGCGAGCCGGCGCCACCGGCCCAGCATGAGCCCGACGACGAGCGCCGCCCCGGCGCTGACCGAGCCGAGCAGCCCGACCGTCGCCACCGACACCCCGCGCTCGTCGACGAGGAAGTTCGCCAACAGGATCAACCCGGTGTACGGCAGTAGCGGCACGAGGACGTGGAGCAGGACGACGAACCGAACTCCGGGGTCGCGCAGGGCCTGCCGGATGGTGCCGGTCGATCCATCTGAAGCGGTCGCCGCGTCGTCGTCCGACGCGGCGACCGTTGTCACCGTGCTGACGTCGGGGGCTGGATCAGTGATGCCTCTGCTCGCCCGGACCAGCGGGACGAGCGCGGCCACGCCAGCCGCGAAGCAGACCGCGGCGGCGACGAAGACCACGCCGTAGCCGGCCGCGTCCGCCAGCAGGCCGCTCAGGGCCGGGCCGACCAGAAACGCGGACTGCGGGGCGACGGTGTAGAGCCAGGTGAAGGCGCGGGACCGCGTATCCGCCGGCGCCGAGGCGGCCAGCAGCGTCGACAGCGCCGGGACGCCGAGCCCGGACAGCTCGACGACAAGCACCGCGACGAGCGCCTGCCACCAGACCGTACTCGCCAGCAGCCCGGCCATCCCGAGGACGGGCAGCACCATCGTCGTGACGAGGATCAGCGCCGGCGAGAGGCGGTCGGCGAGGATCCCGGCCGGGATCGAGAGCAGCGTCCGGCCGACGGCGGCTCCGCCGAGGACGAGTCCGATCTGGTCGTAGCTCGCCCCGATCTGCCGCAGATACAGGGTCGAGACGGTCGCGTAGAGGGCGAATCCCAGGTTCCAGAGCAGATACGACCGGAAGAGTGTCGCGACGGCCGGTTCGAGCCCGAGGCCAGCGCGTCGCCGCCACATGTTCGAGAGGGTGTGGTGCATCCGTGGTGTTCCCTTCGCTCAGGACCATCGAGACAGGTGGCTCTGGTTGGGAGCGAAGACGGGTGCGGACGGTCCTGATTGGGGGTGAAGGGTTGCGATTTCTGGCGGTCAAAAAATCGATGCGGACGGATGGCGTGGTCCGGTGGTCATGATTGTCTGGATGTTCCCCGCGATCGCCGGAATGCGGTCAGCCCTAAACCACCTGGATCACCTCCGCCGGTGTCTCCGGCAGTTTACGGAGCCCGGCCCAACGCCATACCAGGTGCCCGTCAGCCGAAACTCCTCATCGCGGGACAGATCATCCCGAGCGATTCGTCCAGCCCGATTCGTCCGACGCGATTCGTCCAGCGCAGTCCGAACGCAGCGCCCGACACGACGAGGTCGCTCACGCTCGTTCACACTGGTGATCGCTGAGGCTAATCTTCAACCACTGACTAGTCACCACGTTTCCGAAGTGTTTGTCTTTCGGCCAATGGGATGATGCGGCATATTGACTGTGTCCCGATAGGCTACGATAATGAAATTCGTTCTCCCGTCCCACCTCCAGGGACACCGCGTGGTCGTCGCCGACCACAGACGCCAAAGGAGCGGTCATGCAGAGCACCCCGGCCACACCCGTCACCCTCTCGGTCAACGGCCAGCCCCACCAGGTCCAGGCCACACCCGACACGCCGCTCCTCTATGTGCTCCGCAACGAACTCGGCCTTCACGCCGCCAAGTTCGGCTGCGGCCTCGCCCAGTGCGGCGCCTGCACCGTCCATCAGGACGGCCAGCCGATCCGATCCTGCGTCACCCAGGTCCAGACCGTCGCCGGTTCCGAGATCACGACCCTCGAAGGGCTCGCCCCCGGCAGCGAGCTCCACCCGGTCCAGCAGGCGTTCATCGCCGAGCAGGCCGCCCAGTGCGGCTACTGCATCCCCGGCATGATGATGACCGCCGCCGCGCTGCTCGCGTCGACGCCGGAGCCAACCGTGGACGACATCAACACGGCCTTCGCCGGCAACCTCTGCCGCTGCGGGACCCACGTCCGGATCGTCCGCGCCATCCAGCGGGCCGCCGGCGCCACCGCGTAGCGCACACAACGTCGTGGGAAAGGAACACCCGATGACCGCAGCACCTCCCGAAGCCCCCGTCTCCCCTGACGCCCCCGTTTCCCCCCAGGCCCGCGTCTCGCCGGTCAGCCGCCGCACCCTGCTCAAGGGCTCCGGTGGCGTCGTGATCGGCTTCAGTCTCGCCGCGGCCTTCCGCCGGGCCGGGCTGATGGCGCAGGAGCCGACCGTCGCCCCGGTGGGCACTCCGGCCGGAACGCCGACGACCGAGCCCGGCATCGTCGCAACCCCCGCCGCCCAGACCGATCAGGACATCCAGACCCGCGACGTCACCGGCGACACGATCGACTCCTGGCTGAGCATCGACGGCGAGGGCAAGGTCACCATCTACTGCGGCAAGGTCGAGCTCGGCACCGGGCTCTGGACCGCGCTCACCCAGATCGTGGTCGAGGAGCTCGACGTCGACTTCGAGTCCGCCACCCTGATCGCCGGCGACACCCTGACGACGCCTGACCAGGGCACGACGGCCGGCAGCAAGAGCATCCAGGTGGCCGGTCCCGTCCTCCAGCAGGCCGCCGCCGAAGCCCGGCTCGTGCTGCTGACCCGCGCCTCCGAGCAGCTCGCCGTCCCGATCGACGACCTCCAGGTCGAGTCCGGCGTCGTCACGGCGCTGTTCGATTCGACGAAGACCGTCACCTATGGCCAGCTGGCGACCGCCTCGTTCGGCCAGGCGATCACCGGCGACGCCGTCGTCAAGCCGTACGACGCCTACCGGGTCGTCGGTCAGTCCATCCCGCGGATTGACATCGTCACCAAGCTGACCGGCGGCGAGGCCTACATCCACGACCTCACCGTCGAGGGGATGGTCCACGCCCGCGTGATCCGGCCCTACGTCCGGACGCTCAACGGGATCGGCTCGACGGTCGCCAGCGTCGACGACAGCGCCGTCCAGGGGCAGCCGGGCCTGATCGCGATCGTCCAGAACGGCTCCTTCGTCGGCGTCGTGGCGGAGCGCGAGGAGCAGGCGATCCGCTACGCCGACGCGATCAAGGTCACCTGGACGCAGACCGAGACGCTACCCGACATCAACCAGCTCTACGAGCTGATCCGGGAGATGCCGGCCGAGACGGTCGAGACCGTCCGGACCGGCGACGTCGACGGCGCCTTCACGACCCAGACGACCCGGATGCTGGAGGCGACCTACCAGCACCCATTTCAGGCCCACGCCTCGATCGGGCCGTCCTGCTCGGTCGCCGATGTCCGAGCCGACGGCGCGACGATCTACTCGGCCTCGCAGGGCGTCTACGCGCTGCCGGCCGCGATCGGCCCGATCGTCGGGCTGGCGCCGGAGCAGGTCCGCGTCATCTACAAGGAAGGGGCCGGCTGCTACGGCCACAACGGCGCCGACGACGTCTGCGCCGACGCGGCAGTGCTGTCCAGGGCCGTCGGGCGACCCGTCCGGCTCCAGTGGTCCCGGCAGGGCGAGTTCGCCTGGGAGCCCAAGGGCCCGGCGATGGTGATGGACATCCGCGGCGGGCTCGACTCGGACGGCAACATCGTCGCCTGGGACTACACCGTCTTCACGCCGACCCACAACACCCGGCCCGGCGGCCAGCCCGGCAACATGCTCGTCGGGCAACAGCTCGACCCGCCGGTCGAGCCCGCGCCGCTCGGCCAGAGCGGCGGCGACCGGAACGCGCCGAACAACTACTCCTTCCCCAACCAGCGTCTCACCGTCAACTGGGTGGAGACGCCCCCGCTGCGGCCATCGGCCCTCCGGAGTCTCGGCGCGGTCGCCAACGTGACGGCCAACGAGAGCTTCATGGAGGAGCTGGCGGCGCTGGCCGGGGCCGACGCGGTCGAGTTCCGGCTCCGGCATCTGGCCGACCCGCGGGCGATCGAGGTGATCCAGCGAGCCGCGACCCGGGCCGGCTGGCAGGCGCGGCCGTCCGGCCCGCAGTCGTCCGGCGTCGTCCCGGCGGCCGACGGCACCGTGACGGGCCGCGGGATCGCGTTCGCCCGCTACGAGACCGAGTTCTCCTACGCGGCGACGATCGCCGAGGTGACGGTCAACCCGGCCGACGGGACGGTCCGGGTCAACCGGGTCGTCGTCGGGCACGACTGCGGGCTGATCATCAACCCGGACGGCCTCCAGAACCAGATCGACGGCTGCGTGATCCAGGGGATCGGCCGGGCGCTCAAGGAGGAGATCACCTTCGACGGCGCGGCGGTGACGAGCCTGGACTGGTCGACCTACTCGATCATGGGCTTCGCCGACATCCCGCTGATCGAGATCGAACTGATCGACCGTCCGGACCAGCCACCCCTCGGGGCCGGCGAGCCCGCGATCTGCCCGATCGCGGCGGCCGTCAGCAACGCCATCTTCGACGCCACCGGCGCCCGCCTCCGCCAGGCACCCTACACGCCGGCCAAAGTGCTGGCCGCAATCCAGGCCCTGTCGGCGTAGGGCCATCCCTAGGTAGCGACTCAACGATGAACGGCCGGGATGTCAATGAGGGGCAGCCCGGCCGTTCACTTTCCGGTCAACCAAACGACGGGAACTCGGAATCGGTCTCCGGTAGCGTCAGCACGGTCATTCCCCCAGCGACGCCGAACGACGACAATCGGATCGAACTCGGCCGGGATCGACGTATCGGTCCCCTCGGTGGTTGAAGGATTCCCATGGTTATGCCACCGACTCCGTTCTGCTCTCTGACCGTCAACGGCACCACCCACGAGGTGCAAGCAGACCTGGACAGCCCGCTGCTGCTTGCCCTGCGGAACGACCTCGGGCTGAACGGGGCCAAGGTCGGTTGCGCACTGTCGCAGTGCGGCGTCTGCACGGTGCTGCGGGACGGCGAGCCGATCCGGTCCTGCGTCACGACTCTGCGGGAGGCGGCCGGGGCGGAAATCACGACGCTGGAGGGGCTCGGCACGGCGGACCGGCTCCACCCGATCCAGCAGGCGTTCCTCGCCGAGCAGGCCGCCCAGTGCGGCTACTGCATCCCCGGCATGATCGTCGCCACGGCGGCGCTGCTGGCGGCGTCGCCGGACCCGACCGACGCCGAGATCGTCGCCGCGCTCTCGGGGAACCTCTGCCGCTGCGGCGCCCACGTCCGGATCATGCGGGCCGTTCGCCGCGCCGCCCGGCTGATGGCGGCAGCGCCATCCGAGCGACCGTTCCCCGTTATGCCCGCTGAACTACCGACCCCAGAACCGATGATCGAGAGCGAACCGGGCGAGCGGCTCAACGAGTGGATCGAGCTCCATCCCGACGGCCGGGCGACGATCCGCGCCGGCAAGGTCGAGCTCGGGACCGGCGTTCGGACCGCCCTGACGCAGATCGTGGCCGAGGAGCTCGATCTGCCTATTCACTGTCTGACGATGGTCGCCGGCGACACCGCCACGACGCCGGACCAGGGCACGACCGCCGGCAGCAAGACGATCCAGACCGCCGGCCCCATCCTGCGACGGGCCGCCGCAGAGGCCCGGGCGACGCTGCTTGCCCGGGCCGCCCGGCGCCTCGATCGGCCGGTCGATCAGCTTGTCGTCTCCGACGGAGTGGTCCGGTCGCCTAGAGGGAGCGGTCGCAGCATCGGCTATGGGGAGCTGATCGACTGTCAACAGACGAGCGACGAACCGGGCGACGTCACGCTCAAGGACCCGGCCACCTATCGCGTCGTCGGGGAGTCCGTCCCGCGGGTCGATCTGCTGGCGAAGCTGACCGGCGGTGTCGCGTACGTTCATGACCTGAAGCTGGACGGGATGCTCCACGGCCGCGTCATCCGGCCGATGGTCCGCACCGTCGACGGGGTCGGCGCGACGCTGCTGTCGGTCGACGAGTCGTCGCTAGGTGGGCTGCCGGGGATCGTCGCCGTCGTGCGGAGCGGCAGCTTCCTCGGCGTCGTCGCCGAGCAGGATGCGCAGGCGCTGGCCGCCGCGCAGGCGCTCCGGACGACATGGAGCGAGCCGACCCCGCTGCCGCCGTTTGCCGACCGCTTCGACGCGATCCGCGAGGCACCGACCGTCGACCGGGCCATCGCGACGGACGGCGATCTCGACCGGGGATTCGCGGCAGCGACGCAAGTCATCACCGCCACGTACCGGCACCCGTGGCAGGCTCACGCCTCGATCGGGCCGTCCTGCGCGGTAGCCGATGTCCGGCCAGACGGCGCGACGGTCTGGTGCGCGTCGCAGAGCGTCTTCTCGCTGCGGGAGGCGCTGGCGCCGGTCCTCGGGCTGCCGGAGGCGTCGGTCCGCGTCATCCATATGGAGGGACCGGGCTGCTACGGGCACAACGGGGCGGACGACGTCGCGGCCGACGCGGCGTTGCTCTCGCAGGCGGTCGGGCGGCCCGTTCGCGTGATCTGGTCGCGGCAGGGGGAGTTCGCCTGGGAGGGCAAGGGACCGGCGATGGTCGCCGAGGTCCGGGCCGGTCTCGGTGCTGGCGGGGACATCGTCGCCTGGGACTACGGGGTCTGGACCCCGACCCACTCGACCCGGCCCGGCGGCCAGCCCGGCAACCTGCTGGCCGCGCAGCTCCGGGAACCGCCGGTCCCCCACGCCCCGCTCGGCCGCGGCGGCGGGACCCGGAACGCGCTGACCAGCTACCGCTTCCCGAACCAGAGGCTGACGGCCCACTGGGTGACGAACCCGGCGCTTCGGCCCTCGGCCCTGCGCAGCCTCGGCGGCCTCGCCAACACGACCGCCAACGAGACCATGATGGATGAGCTGGCCACCCTCGCCGGGGCCGACCCGGTCGCGTTCCGGCTCCGCCACCTGGACGATCCCCGTGCCATCGGCGTGATCGAGCGAGCCGCCGCCCTTGCCGGCTGGCAGCCGCGGCCAGCCGGGCCGTCGGGTGGCCCTCCGGTGCCGGACATCGACGGCGCGCTGACCGGACGCGGGATCGCCTTCGCCCGGTACGAGACGGCCTACGCCTACGTCGCCGTCGTCGCCCAGGTCCGGGTCATCCCGGCGACCGGCGCGGTCCGTGTCAGCCGGGTCTGCGTCGCCCACGACTGCGGGCTGATCGTGAACCCGGACGGCGTCCGCAACCAGATCGAGGGCAACGTCATCCAGGGGATCAGCCGGGCGCTGCTCGAGGAGGTGACGTGGGACGAGACGCAGGTCACTACCCTGGACTGGGACAGCTACCAGATCCTCGGCTTCGCCGACATCCCGGCGATCGAGATCGACCTGATCGACCGGCCCGGCGAGCCGTCCTGGGGCGCCGGCGAAGGCGCCATCTGCCCGATGGTCGCCGTCGTCGGCAACGCCATCTTCGACGCCACTGGTGTCCGGCTCCGGACCGTCCCGTTCACGCCGGAGCGGATACAGGGGGCCCTCGACGAGCGAAGCACCTGACCCGACCCCATCCGTCCGGTGACCATCGGTGCATTCCGCAAACACGTTGCGACTGCGACACTAGATGGGTTCGACATCGCCGTCGGACCGGTGTTGGTCGCCCCAGCCCCGTGATGCGCGGGTCAGTCAACCAGGAGGGTTCTGGACATGGAACTGGGTCAGCGATCCTGGGTGGCGGCCTATCGCGTGTTCTTCGCCGGGTTGACGCTGGTGGCGATCGTCTATCAGATGATCTTTTCCAACCATGAGTTCGAGCAATTCCGGATCTCCAACTTCTTCAGTTTCTTCACCATCGAGAGCAACATCATCGCGCTGGTCGTCCTGGCGCTGTTCGGGCTGCGGCGATCGACCAGCGCAACCCAGTCACTGGAACTCCTGCGTGGGGCGGCCGTGCTGTACATGGCGACGACCGGCGTCGTCTACGGCCTGCTGCTGAGCGGCTACACCGAGGGGCTGGATACGACGCTCCCCTGGGTCAACAACGTCGTCCACCGGATCATGCCGCTCGTCCTCGTCGCCGACTGGCTGATCAACCCACCCGCCGTCCGGGTGGCGTTCCGGACCGCGCTGGTCTGGCTGATCTTCCCGATCGTCTTCCTCGTCTACTCCCTGATCCGCGGTCCGATCGTGGACTGGTATCCCTACCCGTTCCTCAATCCGGACGACGTGGGCGGCTACGGCGGCGTCGCGCTCTACTGCGTCGGGATCGCCGTCTTCATCGTCGCCATGACCTGGCTGGTCGTCTGGGTCGGCGACCATCTCCGGCTCGCCGGCCGGCCGAACCGGGTCTGACCAGCCTCGACCAGGTCTGACCAGCTTCGACCAGGTCCGGTATCCCGGGTGAGCAGATCATTCTTCAAAACACAGCGAATGAACGGTGCCCCAGGCTGTCTTCCCGGGGCACCGCTCGTTCGCCGCGATGCGGTCGATCGCTACTCCGCCGGGAACGGCTTGCCCCAGCGCTCGTTGTAGATGACCTCGCCGAACGGCTTGCGCTTCTTCTTGCCCTTGCCGCCGGGATTGGTCGGGTAGCCGATCGGCAGGATCGCCAGGATATCGCGGTCCTCGGGGACACCCAGGACCGGCCGGGCGCCGTCGTTCAGGCCGACGGAGCCGACCCAGTTCCCGCCGACGCCTTCGGACCACGCCGTCAGCAGCATCGACTGGACCGCCCGGCTGCCATCGGAGACGGCCGGCGGCGTCCGGTCGATGACCACGGCGATCGCGAGCGGGGCGTCCGCGATGTACGGGCCGTTCGCCAACGCCGCGCCGAGCTGCCGGAGCGTCTCGCGGTCCTGGACGACGATGAAATGCCACGGCTGCCTGTTGGACGAGCTCGCGGTCAGATGGGCGGACTCGACGATCTTCTGAACGATCTCCGGCGGGACGGGCTGGTCGGTGTAGGAGCGGACCGCGAGCACGGTCCGGACGGCTTCGAACGTCTCCATTGGGGTGTCCTCGTTCTCTTGTGGTCTGTCTCGAGTCGACGAGTCGCGAACTGACCGCTGCCGTGACCGACCGGCCAATGTCCGACCGGCCAATGTCCGACCGGTCCTCGGTTCTCCCAATCCCCATGCGCAATCCATGCCGCGCTTACGAATCGTACGTCGTACCACTTCGAGCAATCCCGCACGAGCGGTCGATCGCCGGGTCGGTACCGGTCCGGGGCACCGCTCTGGATTGCGGATCCGGACCTCGTTTACCGGATGAACACCGGCGTTTACAGGACTGATACCACCGCGCTACCGGCACGTTGACCTCCTCTGACTACGGTGTCATCAGGACCTCATCGCGGAGCATCCCACGACCGGTATCGATTCACAATGGAGGGGTCTTCGCTCGAATCGTCACTACCCCTGGACGCCCGGCGTCCACATCTCGGCCGCCGTCCGTCCTGACCGACCTGTCGTTCGCACTCGAAGGAGCATCCATGGTCCGCCCAGCCTCGCTCGACCTGTCCCGTCGCCGTCTCCTACTCCTGTTCGTCGCGCTCGTGCTCATGCTCGGCTCGACCGTGCCCGTCCTCGCCCAGGAAGGCGGGACACCGCCACCAACCGAGGACAACTCACAGGCCGGACCGGAGGCGCTCAACCCGGTCGGTGCCACGATCCCCGGGTCCTACTTCGGACCCGTGCCCTCCGAAGCGCAACGGGAACTCATCGGCCCCTACCAACTGCTCAAGTCCGGCCCGGTCGACGTCGAAGCCGGTACGATCAAATTGCCACTCTATCTCGGCCATATGGAGGATGGAACCAATGTCTGGTACATCCTCACGGACACAAACGATGAGGGTAACGCCACGGCGCTTGGCCTGAACTTCTCGGCCAAGCTCGGTTACGCAGTGACCGGGAATGCCGTCCGGAACGCCACCCTGGAGTCGGACGCCACCCTGACGTTCGAAACCGGGACCGTCGACTTCAGTCCGGACTTGACCGTCATGCCCGGAAGTGCCGAGCAGGCATTCCCGCCGTCCGTCGCGACGCCCGGCTCGGTTGGCGACGACACCTATAGCCCCGTCATCCGCGTCACCAATGGCGGCGGCGCCATCTACAACGCGCCCGTCATCGCCTTCGGCACCGAGGCCGAGGATCTGAACTTCTGCGACGTCAGCCCGGACTACAGTCTGGTCCATGACCACGTCGTCAACATCTGTCCCGATGAGATGACGGTGACGATGGCGCTGACGACCGGCTTCAGCTTCGGCCGCCCGATCCTCTACCTGAGTACCGAGGCCAACGATCCCATGGTGGCGGCCCTCGAGGGCGGGACCATGGCGCCAGCCCTCAGCGATCTCCAGATCGGCACGGATGACAGCGCATTCAGTGCGACTGAGCGAATCTTCGTGGCGACCAATGGGCCGACCGGCGCCAACAATCCTCAGCGCCAGGGACTCAGCAGTGCGCTGCTCGATGGCAACGGGCCACTGAACGTGTTCGGCGGAATCCCAACCGTCGCCACTGACTACAGTCCGCTTTGGGACGCCAATATCTACGCCTGGACTGATGACGCGATCGCGAACGACTTCCGGGCTCGCAACCTGCAGGAGTTCGAGATTCTGGGCCTCGCCCAACAGGGCTGGATCACCGGACCGAACGGAGAAGCGTTCGGGTCGGCCGGCATCGTCATCGATTGTGCGGTCGTGATGCGCCTGCTCTAGCCCGTCCCCGGTGCGGGCCCCTCACCCCCCTGCCATCCCGGCGGGCCGCCACGACGATGATGTCGTGGCGGGCCGCTGGCCGTTTCAGACTCCCTTCCCGTCGCGCGGGCCGGACTGGCACCGGCTATGCGCACCGACCAGACGTCAGGACTGGATGGGAACGACGATCGTCCATGGTCGGCAGGTACCACGATGCGATGCTCATATGCCGTTCCGTCAGGCGACACCGATCAGATCATGCACGGTGGACAGGATGTCCTCGATATCGAAGGGCTTGACGATGTACCGGTCGCCCGCGAACCGGGCCCGGTCGGCCTCGGCGTGTTCGAGCATGTGCCGATCGGTCAAGGTCACGATGACCGGGATACCGCTGGTAATCCCTTCCCTCCGCAGCTGCTCCAGCAGGTCCCAGCCAGCGCGGGTCTGGACGACGAGATCGATCAGCAGGAGGTCGGGTTGCAGGGCGGCGACCTGAGCGAAGGTACCGGGCACGAAGTTGGTCGTCGTGACGTTGTACCGCTCGTCCTGGAGCAACTCCCGGATCACATCGAGGAACGGGGGCGAGGCATTGATCGCGAAGACATGCTTGCGTCGCATCTGCGCCCCCTCGTCACCGGAGGGTTCAGGACCGGAGTTGGGCGTCGCGTCCACGGTCGTCGTCCCTCTCGATGTGCCTGATCGAGGCCAATCCCCATTGATCGTCCTTCGGCACCCCGGAGTGACGTCCGGTTTGTGCCACGGCGGCTTCGGGCTGTCAATCACTCACCTCGACGGGCTTTCGGGCCGCTGTCAAAGCATGAACGCCGGGATGGAGCCGTCAAGAGACCTGATCTCATGATCCGATGTTGTCGACTCGAGCCAACCACCGGTGTGGGAGTAGCACGACACGCATCGTTCAACCACGTTGCGTGCCGATCAGCGACTGGGCGGGAGGCGCCCTTGCGCGAGCAGGACATTGCCCGGCATTACCAGGTCGGACGGAGGCGTAACGGAGGGTCGAAGCCGCCCCGGTGCTCGATGAATGCGGCGGGGCCGGAGCGGACCGCGGCCATTCCCTGCTCGCCGATCAGCCGCTGCCAGTCGCGCTCCTGAGCAGCCCAGAGCCGGGCGGACAGCTCCAGCACCTCCTGTCCTCGGTCGCTGAGATGCACCCGCCTCTCCGATGCGCCAGTGATCGAGACGCCCAACGCCGTCATGCGGACGCTGGCCAGCCCGGCGCGTCATCGCTCAGCGCTCGCCGTCTGGCAGGCGACGCTCCAACCGGGAGCGACGGGCCCGCAGCACCGGATGGACGCCGACCAGGTCTACGTCGTGCTGACCGGATCGCTGACCGTCAGCGTTGACGGCACGCCCGAGGACGCCGGCATCGGTGACTCGATCTTCGTGCCAGGCGGAGCCCTCCGCCAGATCGGCAACGCCGGCGACGGACCGGTCAGTATCGTGGTCGCGATGCCGGCCGGCGCCCACGTCTCAACCCCCTCCGGCAGCCATCACGGCGAGCTGCCGTGGGCCCGATGACCGGTCGCTGATGACCGCTGTGAGTCACCGGGAATCGGGTCATGGCTTATACTTCCTATTGGTAAGCGACTATCCTCGCGCACAGGGAGCATGACCATGTCCGTCCCCACGACGACAATGCCGACGACCCGCCCGATCTCGATCCTCGACCTCTCTCCGATCGAGTCCGGCCACACCGCCGGCGAAGCCCTCGCCGCGACGACCGCCGTCGCCCAGCTCGGCGACCGGCTCGGCTACCACCGGCTCTGGGTGTCGGAGCATCACAACTCCGCCGGGCTGGCCTCCGGCTCCCCCGAGATCCTGATCGCCCACCTCGCTGCCCACACCGACCGGATCCGCCTCGGCGCCGGCGGGATCATGCTGCCCAACCACCCGCCGCTCCGGATCGCCGAGGGTTTCCGCCTGCTGGAGGCCCTGCATCCGGGCCGGATCGACCTCGGCCTCGGCCGCGCCCCCGGCACCGACACCCTGACCGCCTTCGCCCTGCGCCGCTCCCGCGAGGCGCTCAGCGGTGACGACTACCCACAGCTGCTGGCCGAGCTGCTCGCCTTCGACGACGGCTCCTTCCCGGAGGACCACCCGTTCCGCGAGATCACGCCGGTCCCGGGCGATGTCCGCCTGCCGCCGATCTTCCTGCTCGGCTCCAGCATGTTCAGCGCCGAGCTGGCCGCCCAGGCCGGGCTCGGGCTCGCCTTCGCCGCGCACATCGGCGGCGCGACGGCCCTCCCGGCGCTGTCGACCTACCGCGAGACCTTCTCGCCGTCGGATCGCTACCCCACGCCGTACGCCGTCCTGACCGTCGGAGTCGTCGTCGGCGAGACGGAGCGGGAGGTCGTCGAGCTCCAGCACCTGGCCGACTTCTTCCTGCTGATGATCGTCCGCGGGCAGCGCGGTGCCCGGCCGTCCCGGGCCGAGGCGCTGGCCTACCAGTTCACCGACAGCGACCGGGCGATGCTGCGCCGGATGCCGGGCAGCCGCTTCGTCGGGACTCCCGATCAGGTCGCCACCGAGGTCCGCGCCTTCGCCGACCAGACGGCCGCCGACGAACTCATGCTGATGACGATCGTGCCCGACCTCGCCGTTCGCCTCCGGACCTTCGAACTTATGGCCAAGCACCTCGGTACCGGAGACGGAAGCGTGGCGACGGCCGCACGAGAGATGGCGGCCGTCGCCGACTGAATCCGATGTGGCAACTTCCCGGTATTCACGCGTCGATCCGGGCCGGAGTCGCCCGCGTCGTCCGCGTCGCCCATCCCCTCCAGAACGAAGGGGATGGGCGACATCGTTTTTCGCCAGCACTGCAGGAGTGATCCGGGAATGAAAACGCCACAGACCTACACCCTCGGCGACGTGACCGCCGCGATGATTGCCGTCCTGCGCGAGACGTTCGAGAAGGTCGAGGGGATGTACCTCGACCGCGGGACGGCGATGTTCGAGACGCTGGCGACGATCGGCGCCGAACAGGCTTCGCGGCCGGTCGCGCCCGGGGCCTCGAACGTCGCCGCCCAGGTCAACCACACGACCTACTACATCGTGACGATCAGCGAGTACCTGCAAGGACGTCAGCCCGAGGGAGTCGACTGGGACGCGAGCTGGCTGGTCGGCGAGGTGGACGACGCGCGGTGGGCGGCGCTGGTCGCCGGGCTCGGCACGGCCTACGACGAGTTACTGATGCTGATGGCGGACCCGTTGGCCTGGCAGGACGACGAGCCGATCGAGGGCGGGATCGCCCTGATCGCCCACTGCGCCTACCACCTCGGCGAGATCCGCCGGTCGCTGCCGCTGGTTCAGGTCTGACGGAAGACGAAGCTGGATCGGCGGGCCAGTCGATCAGATCGGGCGGACGAGGTTCTTCATGACCGATCCGGTGGCGGCCTCGCGGATCGCATCGTCGAATCGGTCGAGCGAGTAGACGTTGTTGACGAGGCGGCTGACGTCGATCGTGCCGTCAGCCAGCGCCGCGATCGCCTTCGGGTAACAGTAGGGTCCAAGGTGGCTGCCGTGGATCGTCAGTTCCTTGCTGTCGCCGACCACCGTCCAGTTGACGATCGCTGGCCGGCTGAAGACGCTGAATTCCACGAACGTCCCCAGCTTGCGGATCATCCCGAGCCCCTGGGTGACGCCGTCCGGGTTGCCGCTGGTCTCGATGTAGACATCGCAGCCGTAGCCGCCGGTCAAGGCCAGGACCTCGGCGACGGCGTCTGCCCGCTTCACGTCGATGCAGATGGCGGCGCCCATGTCCCGGGCGAGATCGAGCCGGTTCTGGCGCGTCCCGAGCGCGACGACCCGGCCCGTTCCGGCCAGTTGCCGCCGCGCGATCTGGACCATGCAGAGGCCGATGTTGCCGACCCCGCAGATGACGACGGTGTCGCCGGGCTGGATCTCGCCGCGATCGACGGCGTGCCAGGCGCAGGCCAGCGGCTCGATGTAGGCGGCGGCGCCGACGCTGAGCGAAGCCGGGACGTGATGGATCCGCGATTCCCGCGGCAGCCGGCAGTAACGGGCCATCCCGCCGTCCAGCACCCGCTTGAAGCCGAAGATCCAGGACCGCTGGCACATCCAGTAGTGGCCATCACGGCAGAAGCGGCAGACCTCGCAGGGGACGATCTGCTCGGCGACGACCCGGTCGCCCAGCGCGACGCCGTGCCGCTCGGCCGCCCCCTCGCCGAGCGCGACGAGGTGGCCGCTGAACTCGTGACCGGCGATGGCGGGTGCTTCGACGTAGCCGGGCCCATCTTCGGACGGCCAGAAGTGGCCGCCGCCCTGCCAGCACTTGACGTCCGAGGCGCAGATGCCGACGGCCTCGACCTCGATCAGGACCTCGCCCGGGCCGACGTCCGGGACGGGGACCTCCTCCAGCCGGTAGTCCCGCGGTCCCCAGGTCCGGATCGCTGTCATCGTCCGGGGCAACGCCATCGCCGATCTCCTCTGGTCTAGGCCACGGGTCGCCGCACTGCCCGTCATTGATCACCGGCTCGTCCGGGAAGCATGACACGGCATACGAACACGGAACAGCCGGTACCCGGGACATCGCCCCCTCAGTGCCGTGCAGTTTCTGTACGGACACTTTTCTCTCCGCATCGGAGGGCGAGCGGGGGGAATCGTTGGAGGCGAATCCTGGTGCGGACCGGACCCATACGGGTCGTTCGGGGCAAAGAGGCGAAGGCCAACGAGCTTGACCAACGCCGTCTGAATGTCCGTACACAAACTGCACGGCAGTAAGGACATCGGCCCTGGTGCCGGCTGTCTTGCTCGGATCGAGAAGGCGGCGGACCACCGGACCCAGGCGTCAGGCGGCGGGCGTCGCGGCGCTGGGCAGCGCCTCGGGCTGGTCGCGGAGCCCGAGGCCGCCAACCTCGTTCCAGCTCTCGGCGATGAGCCCGCATTCGAACCGAAAGATATTGATGCCGGTCCAGGTCGCCTCGACACCACTTGGCTCCAGATTGAAGAAGGGGCCAGTCTGCGTACCTGTCGCGGTCCAGCGAACGACCACGTAGTCGCCATCGGCGATGACCTGGTCGATCGTCACGCGAAGATCGGGGAACGCTATCGCGAAGGCGTCGGTCCCCGCCACCAGGTCCGCAGCATTCGACGTATCCTCGTCGACACCCCCCCAGTGGTGGACGACATCGGGCTGGACCAGATCCTCGAGGGCGGAATCATCCGACTGGACCCAGACCGCGATCCACTGCTGGGCGACCTCGGCGTTCTGCTCCTCCGTGCTCGCCGCGCAGCCCGCGGCCGAGGAGGCGGCCGAGGTCGCAGCGGGCGTCGCGGCGGGGAGAGCATCCTAGGCGTTAGCGGGAACGAGCCAGACATTGAGACTGAGCATGAGCAAACACGCAACGGCGACACGGGAACGACGCATTGGGGGGATCCTTTCGATGGATCGGCGGATTGACAGACAGCCCGAGCGAGTGAAGCGCTCGTCTGGGAACGAGGCGTTAGGCGGTCAGGACGAAGCAGTCACCGTTGCAACTGTCCGGATACGTCTGCGTGCAGAGGTCGTTCAGCGACTGGATCGACTGGCCGTCGTATGGCTGACAACTCACCTCACTCCATACCCAGCAGAGACCGATCGGTCCGCCGGGTACCAGACCGACCGGCTGCAATTTGTCGTTGTAGCAGTTGGTGATGTCGGGGCAGTCATCGATGAACAGGCTCGCTTCCCCGAAGCTCGGCGCCAGGTCCTCATCCCGCTGCCGACTGGCAACGAAGTTCAACCCGCCCTCGTAGTCGCTCAGGATGTTTGCCCCATACGTCACCGAGCCGGCACCGGCGTCATAGCTCGGGGAGAGCAGTTCGACGACGAGAATGTCCTCGTTGCCGTTGGCGTCGTTGGTGACCAGCGCGGCGTTGGGTGGGTTGTCGGGCTGGAACCCCAGTCCGGTGAGGAACTGCTCGGTTGGCGCCTCGCCGAAGATGCGCTCTGGCCGGGCCGAGAAGTAGATGGTGTTGCCAGTGTGGCCTTCGAGGGTCAGGAGATAGGGCGCCCCACCACCGATCGCGGCCGTGCCATCGCTGGCAGCCGGTGTCCCGGCGGCGCGGTTGGCGGTGAACGTGCCGGACGCGGCGGACTGGACGAAGAGGAAGGTCGCGTCGTCACTGAGCGGGTCGGGCGTCGCCTCCTGCGCCGACCCGCTCAGGGGCGACGTCGCGACGAGCCAGCCGGCGAGCCCGAATCCAGAGGCCTGGACCGCCGTCCGGCGAGAGAAGCGGGTAGCCAGCGATCGCGCGATGCCGTCGGAGCGTGCGGTTTCCATCGGAGTCGGGATTCCTTTCAGGCATGGGAGCGCGCGTGATGCGCCGAAAAGGTTCGGATCACCTCAATCGCAATCTATCGCAGAACTCCATCGATCGCAATAGTCAGATAGTCGCCTGCGTGTCCTTGTTCCATCAGAACCGTGATTGACACGACGGACCGGCCCGGAGCAGGTCCCGAGGCCGGTCTGGAATGACGGTTCGCTGTCTAGTTCCGTGACGCGGTTGGCAACGCGCCGTGCCCGTTGGCCGCCACCGCCGTCGCGGTCGGCTCCGGCGTGACCGATATCGGGACGCTAGCCCGCAGCATCCCCAGGACCGCCGTCACGCCCGACGCGACCGGCGAGGCGACGTTGCCGTGCTCGTCGATTCGGATTGCGGCCGGCGTGCCGTGGGTCCCGAAGCGGCGCCCGACCCCGATCCCGTTGTCGAGCACGACCGGCGAGCGGAGGCCGTGCGCCGCGGTCATCTCGGCCGTGCCGGTCGAGACGATCACGAGCCGGGGGGATCCGGCCAGCCGCTGCGCCTCCCACGCCTTCAGGTCATTCAGCATCCGCAGGCAGTAGCCGCAGGTGGGGCTCCAGAACAGCAGCACCGTCTCGGCGCCACGGACGTTGGCGAGGTCGGCCAGTTCGCCCCCGAGCGCGGGGAGCTGGATCGACGGGACGGGGTCGCCCATCCGGAGCATCGGTCCCGGCGGAACCGGCTCAGGGGTCTCGGGGCGAATCTCCGGCTCATCGGCGACCCGCGCGACCAGCATCCGAATCGACAGGTCGCCATAGGCGGGCGCGCCATCTCGCGTGCCGTCCGGCTGGACGACGACGACGGCCGGTGCCTGAGTCACTCCAAACGCCTCGATGATCTCCATGTCCGCCTGCAGCAGGACGTTGGAGATGCCGTGCCGTGCCGTCCTGGCCAGGTTGGCCTCCGGCGTGCCGCGACTCACCAGCGCTACTGTGACACGATCGCCGTAGTCCCGTTGCCAGCGCCCAAGGTCCGGCATCAGGACGTCGCAGGGCTCGCACTGCGGATCGGTGAAGTAGAGGACGACCGGCAGACGGGCGGCGCGCAGATCGGTCAGCGAGACGTGCCCGCCCGTGAGGTCCGGGAGTCGGAACTCCGGCGCGTCGTTGGACGGGGGTGCAGCCGGGGTCGCTGAGGCGGCGTTGGATACAGGGGCGGACGCCGGCGAGGGCGCGACACCATCCCGGGCCAGACTCGCCACCAGCGCCCGGACGGCGTCCAGACCACCAGCGGTCGGCGCACCGATCGTCCCGTCGGCCCCGATCAGGACCGCCGCTGGCGTGCCCTGTGTCCTGTAGGCGTCGGCGGTATCCCGATTGGGCTGAATCAGCAGGGTGCTCAGCCCGTACTCGTCCCGCTTGGCGACGTTCGCCTCGTGGGACCCACGACTCAGCACCGCGATCGCCAGGCGTCCCGCGAAGGCCTGCTCCCACCGGCTGACCTCGCGCATGACCTGGTTGCAGGGGCCGCAGTTCGGATCGGCGAAGAGCAGCAGGACCGGCGTTCCACCCGCCCGGAGCGTTCCCAGCGAGACCGTCGCGCCATCGAGGTCAGACAGGGATAAGGCCGGGGCCGGCGTTCCCACCGGGAGCCCGAGCGGCGCCACCTTCGGGTTGGTCGCGGCAACGGTTGGCGCCACAGCGGGCGCCGCGCCGACGTTCGCCAGAGCCTGCTCGACCGCCTCGACGCGGAGCAGCAGGCGCCCGTTCTGGCTGATGAGGTTGACGACGACCCAGGCGAGCCCGGCCAGGACCGCGACCCCGAGCAGTCCGTCGATGACCAGGGCGATCCCTGTTCCCGACAGGTCGCTCAGCCAGGCGACGGTGCTGTACCCCGGATCGCTCCACCCACCTACCGCGATGAGCAGCGCGACGGCGGCGAGCCCCGCGTTGCGGCCAATCGTCGGCCAGCCGGCCGGGGCGGAGTGGATCTGGCCGAAGCAGTGGCAGTCGGGCGTGTGGCCGCGGGCGAGCTGGTAGCCGATCCCGCCGATGAAGACCAGCAGCAGCGCCAGCGCCCCGAGCGCACCCCAGCGGGCAGTCGCGACGGGCAGCAGCGCGACGGCGACGAGGAGTTCCGCGATGGGCAGGAGGAGCCCGAACGCCGGAGCGAAGCGCTCCGGAACACCGAACTCGCCGGCGGCCTTGCGAGAGCCGGGGAGATCGGCCAGCTTGCCGATTCCGGCCACGACGAAGACGCCGGCGAGGAGCAGACGGGCGAGGAGCAGGACAAGGTCCATGGACGTGACTCCTGATCGGTCGACGGATATTCGGGTAGCGAGGCGCGTTGTCGGCGGTTGCGAAGATGATACGGCGTTGCGCCGGGTACGGTTGGGACGGGCGTCTGGCAGACGTTGGCGCGGCAGCCCGTCCAGTCTGAACCGGCGACGCGTGGTGACCGACTCCAGCCCAGTCTGCTGGACGCAGCCCAGGGCGCGCATCGGTAGAACTACGGAGTCGGACTACGGAATCGGTTGGCTCCGTCGGTCGCCAGCGGGACGTCAATGCCCAGGGCCAGTCCCGGGGTCCAGCCCGAATGCCGCCGTGGCGGACATCCGGGGGTCGAAAGAGCGCACGGACGACCGGCGTGGGGAGAACGACGCGAGGCTACAGGACCATGCCGCCACACTGGTCGGTGATGCAGTTGCCACCGCAGGCGGAGAACCGCTCGTTGCACTCCAGCGCCGTCCCGTCCCAACCGCCGCTGCACGGCTCGCACGTCAGCGAAGACCACTTCCAGCACATCCCGCGATTCGCCAGGTCGCCGACGATGTCGCAGGTGCTCTTGACCTGACAGACGAGGTCGACATCATCGAAATCGTCGATGAACAGGCTCGCCTCCCCAAAGGTCGGCGCCAGATCCTCGTCCCGCTGGCGCCCGGCGACGTGCGCCAGCCCGGTCCCCTCGTAGTCGCTCAGGATGTTGACGCCGTAGGTGACCGTATCGGCGACAGTGTCGTAGCTCGGGCTGAGCAACTCGACCACGAGGACGTCCTCGTTCCCATCGACATCGTTCGTGACCAGGGCCGCGTTCGGCGGGTTGTCGAGTTGAAAGCCGAGCCCGACGAGGAAGGTCTCGGTTGGCGCCTCGCCAAAGATCCGCTCCGGCCGGTCGGAGAAGTAGATCGTGTTACCGGAGTGCCCGGTCAGGGTCAGGAGGTAGTCGGCCCCGCAGCCGGCGACCGGCGTGCCGTCAGCGGCTGCCGTCCCGGCGCCGGGATTGGCGGCGAAGGTGCCTCCAGCGGCCGTCTGGACGAACAGGAAGGTCGGATCGTCGGAGAGAGGGTTCGGGGTCGCGTCCTGGGCGGCAGCCCCCAGCGGCCCCGCAGCGGCCCCGCGGCGAGTCCGAGGCCACTGGCCCGGAGCGCCGTCCGCCGGGAGAGACGGGAGGAGAGGGACCGTGACAGGGTATCGAAACGACCGGCGTCCATGGTGTTCCTTCTATGATGTGGCTACGTCGACTCATCCTGTTGGTTCGGTCCGATACGTAGCGACATGAAGGCGTCGAATCACAGAATGCCGGAACACGGACGGTCTGTCTTTCCGCAGAATTACGGACCCCATCGGAAAGCCTTTGTCGCTCGGAGCACGACGAAAGTCCCGGCGATTTGCGAGGAGATGACCTCCGAGACACGGATTCGGGCACGTAGCGACCGCGCTCCGCCCGGCTCCAGTCTTCCGAGTCTTGCCCGTGGGGTCGGTTGATTTCCTGACAAACAACGGCGGGGAGCGGTTCTGGGCGATGGCCGGCGGCGATCCATCAGGCCACCGAATGGCCGCATTGGCAGGTACCCTGAACTCCGCGGCCGGACGTCAGATCAGAGTGACCGACTACCCAGAAGGGCATTGAAGATGACAGCGCAGCAGACGGTCCCGTTGACGCAGTTCACGGAGGGCCTTTCGGCGGTCCTGAAGGAATGCTTCGAGAGCGTCTCCAGCCCGAGCATGTTCCTCGACCCCGGCGACGCCTTCTTTCAGACGCTGGCGACGGTCTCGGCACAGGAAGCCTCCCGCCCGGCCGCCAACGGGATCTCCAACATCGCGGCCGAGGTCAACCACACGGCCTTCTACCTCGATGTGACGCTCCGGTTTCTGCGGGGCGAGCGGCCCGGCACGGTCGATTGGGCCGGCAGCTGGAAGGTCGGCGCGGTCGACGACGCCCAGTGGACGCGCCTGCAGGACACGCTCCAGGGGGCCTATGACGCGCTCCAGGACGCCGTCGACAAACCGGAGACCTGGACCCATCCGCAGGCCGTCACGGGCGGGATCGGAATGGTCGCCCACTGCGCCTACCACCTCGGCGAGGTCCGGCGGACACTCGGGGTGATTAGGGGGTAGCGCCGCCGGCCAGGAATGGCGGGGCGGTCAGCCTCCGTCCTGAGTCGCGTCCGGGCGGGGAGTGGCCAGGATGCCGGACAGGAGGACGTCCAGCCCCCACTGGATTCGGATGGGTCCGCCGGAGAGCAACTCGTCTCCCAACCGGGCGATGTGGGGATAGGAGCCGGCGTCCGCGGTGGCGATCGCCATTGAGAGGGACGAGAACTCGGCCAGGAAGTCCTTAGCAGCCTGAGGCGATTCCTTGCGATTGCTCTGCTCGGCGGCATTCGCGGTCGCGTAGAGCAGGAGCAGATCGACCGCCCACGCCGCCTCCCGATCAGGGACGCCACCCTCGCTCAGGAGTGCGAGGATTGCCTCGGCCAGCGAGAGGTAGTTCGGCCCACTCGGCTGCGTGGACATGGCCATCCGGGCGATCTCTGGATACTCGAACAGGATCATCACATAGCTCGTGAGCAGGGCCTTCAGGCGATCGCGCCACGTTCCCGCCGATGGCTCCGGGCGGTGGATCGAGCCCAGGAGGGCATCCAGAATCTGGGCGTGCAGATCCTCGGTGTTGCGGACGTACACGTAGAGCGAGGCGGCCCCGGTATCCAGTGCCGTCGCGATCCTTCGCATCGTGACCTTGTTCAGGCCCTCGTCGCGCAGGAAGGTGAGCGCGGCGTCGATGATGCCCTGCCGGGTCAGCGCCGGTTTTGCGGGACGTTCGCGCCGACTTTGCGGCGACCGATTCACATCGAGCGATTTCAAGGCTTCCCCTCCGAAGCGACGTCAAGGGAGATGCTACTCCCTTGACGCCAACCGGGCCCGAAGCGCTTCGTTGCAAGCACGGTCGTCGCCGATCGCAAAGCCAGGCAGAGGATCCAGCAGCCCCCCTCGGGGCCGGACCGATTCACAGCTCACCCATGGGATCCAGCGGGGCCGATCGGGGAAGCAGCCAGACGAGGCCGAGGCAGAGGATGACGATCGCGCCGACGACCGCGACGCTGACTGTCATGGCGTGCCCGGCGCCGTGGCTGGTCTGCTGACTGAAGTAGACCGTGGTGACGACGGCGGAGCCAATGGCGGCGGCCAATTGCTGGACCGCGCTGAGCGCCCCACTCGCACTGCCAGCTTCGTCGGAACTGATATCGCCGATGGCGACGTCGTAGATGCTGCTGAAGCAGGTGCCCATGCCGAGGCCGAGCGCGAGGAGCGACGGGGCGAGCGCCCAGACGCTCACACCCGTGCCTTCGGCGAGGACGGTCCCCCAGAGCGCGACGGCACCGGCGAGCGTGACACCCAGGCCGATGACGACGAGGCGCCGGCCGAGCTTCTCGATCAATGGCCGGCCGACGATGGATGCGCCGATGATGCCGGCCATGAGCGGGGCCAGACCGAACGCGGCCCCAGAGGGCGAGACGCCAAGCGCCGTCTGATAGAACAGGGAAACGACATAGGCCAGACCGTTGACCGCGGCGAAGAACGCCAGCCCGAGCAACAGTCCCGAGGTGAAGCCCCGGTTCGTCAGCAGCGAGGGCAGGATGAGCGGATTCGTCGCCAGCAGCTGGCGCAGGCCGAACGCGCCGAACGCGACACCGCCGGCGATGAGACACGCGATCGGCGCGGCCGTCCAGCCATCGGTGGACCCCTCGATCAGCCCGTACATCAGCCCGAGCATGCTCGCGCCGAGGAGCCCGGCGCCGAGGCCATCGACCCCCACGTCGCCGTCCACGGAGTCGTGCGGGAGCAATCGCACCGCGGCGATGAAGCCGACCAGCCCGAGGACGATATTGATCAGGAACATCGGTCGCCAGGAGAGACCAGCGATGTCGGCGTCGATGATGAAGCCGGCGAAGATCGGACCGAGGACTGCCGCACCGCCCATGACTGGACCGAAGGCGCTGACGGCAATTCGCAACTGGTCACGGGAGAACGACGCGATGAGGATGCCGATACCCTGCGGGATCAGCAGCGCGCCGAACGCGCCCTGCACGAGCCGACCGGCGATCAGCATCGCCGGATCGACCGAGAGACCGCAAACCAGGGAGGCGGCGACGAAACCGACGATGCCGATCAGGAAGAGCCGGCGCTTGCCGTACCGGTCGCCGAGCCGGCCACCGACGACGAGCAGGACACCCATCGCCAGAGCGTAGCTGGCACCCAGCCATTTGATCAGCGACTCGCCCCCGCCGATCTCACGGACGATCGTCGGGGCGGCGATGTTGGTGATCGTCGAGTCCATCAGGTCCAGGATGTCGGCGATGAGGACGATCGCGAGGATCGCGCGGAGGCGGGTTGTGAGCCGGGTCGAGCCGGTATCGGCGATGTTGGTGGATGTTGTCACGATCGTTCCTTGATGCTCAGCGGGGCGAGGGAACTGGCGGCACGGATTCGACAAGCATTGGGTACAGCCAGTGGACGGATACGCTCGCGGAACAGTTGTTCGACCGACCACCCAGCGCGCGACGCCGATCTCACGGCCCTTTCGGTCTGATCTCGATTCCTGGTTCTGCGGACAGATCAAGCCGGCCGAAGGTGATCACCGGCCCGGTGATCGGAGAGATGAACGTTCACCCGGCTCGGCCGCTTCGCCGGGTGAGCGTGCGAATCATGCCCGTGAGCTGATTCGCCGGACGTCAGGAGGTCAATCGGCGGGAAGCCTGATTGGCGGGGACGTGACAGCCGATTCGCCCTGGGGCGCAACGGTTCCTTCGACATTGAGTTTGGGCAACAGGCGGTCGAGCCAATTCGGGAACCACCAGTTCCGATCTCCGAGCAATTCCATCGTTGCCGGGACGAGCACGAGGCGAACGATGGTCGCGTCGACGAGGATGGCAACGGCGAGCCCGAGCCCGAACTCCTTGACGATTCGATCGCCACCGAAGATGAAGGAGCCAAAGACGAAGACCATGATCGCGGCGGCCGCCGCGATCACGCTTGCGGTCATCGCGAGTCCATGCGCTACCGCCTCGCCACTACGACGAGTCCGGACGTACTCCTCACGCATACGGCTCAGGAGGAAGACCTCGTAATCCATCGAGAGGCCGAATAGGATTGCGAAGAGCATCATGGGCAGGAACGCATCGACCGGTCCAGTCTTGGAGATTCCGAGAAGGCTCCCACCCCAGCCCCATTGGAAGGCGGCTACCAGCACGCCGTAGGTGGCGGCGATCGAGAGCAGGTTCATCACCGCCGCCTGGATCGGCACGGCGACCGAGCGGAAGACCGCCGCAAGGAGCAGCATGCTCAATCCGATGACGATCGCGAAGAACAGCGGCATGCGGTTGGTGATCGTGCTGCTGATATCGATTGAGGCGGCCGTCGGTCCGCCGACGTAGATGTGAAGGTCAGTCCCGACCACCGCGTTCGGGATCACGGTGGCACGCAGCCGCTCCACCAGCGCGTCCGTTCTCGCATCCTGCTGAGCCGTGGTGGGAATGACCGAAATGATGGCTGCATCGCCGGCCTGATTGGCAAAAACTGGGCCGACCGCGGCGACACCAGCATCTGTGCCCAGTGCGTCACTGAGCCCTTGCAACTGTGTAGCGTCGACGCCGCTCCCGCTTTCGACGACGAGCGTCAGCGGGCCGTTGAAGCCCGCGCCGAAGCCGTCCTCCAGGAGGTCGAAGGCGCGGCGCGCATGCTGAGTCGTTGGCAGGTTGCCGTCATCCGACGACCCCAACTGAAGACTGAAGATCGGCGCCGCCAGGAGCACCAGGATCATCATCGCGCCAGCGAGAAAGGGCCAGGGGCGCCGTTGGATGACTCGGCTCCAGCGGTACCAGACCGTGTTCGTGCTTCCCGGATCCACGGTGGGCAGACCGGGAATACGCCATCGATCGATGTGATGGCCGACGTACGCCAGCAGGGCCGGAAGCAGCGTCAAGGCCACCAGCACGCTGAAGACGACGACGATCGCGGAGGCCAGACCGATGGCGGCGATGAACGGCATGCCGATGGCGAAGAGACCCAGCAGGGCAATCACGACTACGGTGCCGGCGAAGGCGACGGCACGACCGGCGGTGTCGATCGCGCTCATCACCGCCTGTTCGACGCTCGATCCATGACTCAGGCTCTCACGGAAGCGGGTGACGACGAATAGTGCGTAGTCGATACCCACGCCGAGGCCGATCATCAGGGCGAAGCTTGGGGTGACGCTCGAGATGTTGAAGAAGCGGGTGGCGAACATGATGCCGAGGAAGCCGGCCACCAATCCCGCCAGTGCGCTCACGATCGGCAGACCCATCGCAATGATCGAGCCGAAGGCGAGCAGCAGAATGACCATAGCGGCGCCGACGCCGATCAATTCCGCCACCCCGGCGCCGTTCACACTCTCGGCTTGAGCAGCAACCCGTCCACCGACTTCTACACGGAAACCGGGCTGCGTCGACTGGTCACCGAGCGTGAGGAGCGCTTCGGCATTGGCCATGTCGAGGTCGTCTGCCACTTGGTCGAAGGCGACCGTCGCGTAGGCGATGGTACGGTCGGCCGAGATTGCCGCGGGATCGTCGTAGGGCGAAACGACGCCAGCGACCTCGGGAATCCTGGCTGCACTCGCCAGCAGTTCGTTTACCCGCTGCCTGATGGCTGGATCATCGGCTCCGGTGTCGGCCTGGATGACCAGCGTGGCGCTGTCACCGGCCTGGCTGGGGAAACGCGACTGGAGGACATCGAGTGCTCGCTGCGAATCCGTTCCAGGGAGCGTGAAGGTGTCGTTGAAGCCGCTGCCCAGGGTGAGCGCGATGGGGGCAATGACGGCAATAAGGAGCGCCCAGGCGATAAGGACCCGCCCGCGATGGCGGACGACGAAGCGTCCCCATCGCGCGAGCGCACTGGACCGGTTCGAATCCGCGGTTGGAAGAGACATGCACACTCCTTTGAAACCCTGATGGGCTCTGCCATACGCGTTGACTGGTGAACACCGCGATTGGTGGTCACACACTCCCTGATTGAGTGGTAAGTCCAGCGTAGCACGAACATGTTCGTTTAGAACATGTTCGTGCTACGCTGGGATCGGTTCGGGGGAGGAGTGCTGATGTTCTAAATGTGGTCGGTCGGGTATCAGGTGCTTGCAGTACACCATCACCATTCTGATGGCTTGAACGCGGTCCGGGCGACGAACGGTGCTACCAGTCGGAATGGCTCAGGTGGTGTGAAATGGCACACAACCCAGTCCGTCAGCCACAACCCCAGGCATACGCAACTGGCAGAAAGGCTTCGATCGCCATGATTCTCTTCGCAATGTGTTGTGGTTTCGCCGGCGCGTGGCTCCTCGTGGCGGGGCCGATCTATCAGGCAGCGATAGAACTTCGGAAAGATCAGATCGCGCAGGATCGCCTGGCCGCGGCCGGTTCGACCGTGCCGCGTCCGCCCACCGTCTCGGCGTGGTGGTGGCTGCTACCGCCCGTCAGGCTCATCCTCGGCAACCAGCGACGGAATCGATATCAGCAGGCCGTTCTTGTCAGTCTGTTACCAGACGACCTCGACACCATGCTTGGGTTCATTAGCAAGGCGACCGGCTGGCTGTTCGTTGCGACAGGTGGCCTGTTGATCGCCATGAGGGAGACGTTCGAACTCGTCGAGCATCCGGAACTCGCCTCGATCTTCTACTGGTTGACCGTCGTCGTCATGTTCACGCTCTGCGCGCTCAATACGGCCTATCGCATAGCCGGGAGCGATCGCCTCAGGGCCGGCACCCAACCTGGTGCTCCTGCTGGTAGTGTCACCCACGCCTCAGTCAGCCAGCGCCAGGAATGACAGGACCAGCGTCCGTCGAGTTTCCAATGGCCCTCGCGCCGTGGGCCAGCCCAGCACCCGCCCAGCTCCCCGACTGAGGGGCTGAATGTTGAAATGTTGACAGGAGCACCGTCACGCTTCGCTGAGCAGCCAGAGACGACTGACGGGCCGGGGCGTCGCCCATCGTGGCGCCGTCCCGACCCGCTTCCGGCTCAGTTCATGTCTGGTCAGCTGACGTGGAATCGGTTCAGGCAGCGACGACGGGAAGGACGGACGCCATCCGGGTCAGGGCCTCGGTCAGAACTGCCCGGGAGGTCGCGAGGTTGATACGGACGTAGCCAGCGCCGCCCGGACCGAACGGGACGCCGGAGCTGAGCGCGACCCGGCCCCGCTCGAGGAAGACCTGGGCCGGGTCGTCGCCGAGGCCGAGGGCACGGCAGTCGACCCAGGCCAGGTAGGTGCTCTCCGGCGGCCGGTAGCTGGTCCCAGGCAGGTGCTCGGCCAGCATCCCCGTCAGCGCGGTCCGGTTGGCATCGATCCCGGCGATCGCCGCGTCCAGCCAGTCGCCACCGTGGGTGATCGCCGCGGTGTGGGCGATCAGGCCGATGTGGCCGGGGTGGTTCCCGGCCCGACCCGCCAGGCTCGCCGCCGCCTCCGTCCCGCCGGCGCCGGGGATGACGAGTGCCGCCTTGAAGCCGGCCAGGTTCCAGCCCTTGGACGCCGACATGACCGAGAAGTCCCGCTCGGTCCCGGCGGCGTCGAGGTACGGGACGAAGGTCGAGGTCGGCATCTGGAGGGGTGCGTGGATCTCGTCGGCGATGACGCGGACGCCGTACCGCCGGGCCAGCCGGGCGACCGTCTCCAGCTCCCCACGGGTGTGGACGGTCCCGGTGGGGTTGTGCGGGTTCGACAGGATCAGCGTCGCCGACCGACCGCCGCTGGTCGCCTCGGTGAAGGCCCGCTCCAGCGTCTCCGGGTCGATCCGGTCGTCGCTGGTCAGCGGCGCCTCGACGACCGGGCGGCCCAGCGTCTTCGCGATCATGTAGAACGGGGGGTAGACCGGCGGCGTCAGGACGATCGCGTCACCGTCGGTGCTGGTGACGCGGACGATCTCGAGGATGCCGGTTATGACGTCGGTCACCTTGGCGGTCGTCTCGGGGTCGAAGGTCCAGCCCCAGCGCTCCTTGGCGAAGCCGGCCATCGCCTCGGCGTAGGCGTGGCCGGCCGGATAGCCGGTGTCGCCCATGAGCAGCGCCCCATGGACGGCTTCGGTGACGCACGGCGCGACGGTGGCGTCCATCTCCGCGACCCAGAGCGGCAGCACGTCCTCCGGGTACATCCGCCACTTCGCACTGGTCCGGCGGCGCAGCCGGTCGAGCGCGAGATCGTTGAACGGGTTGGCAACCGGTTGCTGAGCCTTGACCATGACACGTATCCCCCACGGACTCACCTTCGAGTGTGAATGGTGGGAGCGTAGCACGGGACCCGACGCTCGGCGTGGGTCACTTCACCCGTTGGCCGGAACAGCTCTTACGGCCACCGCGCCCCCTCTAGCTTGTCCGCACCTACGCCGTTCATCCCCTACTGCTCGGGTTCGCTGATGCCCAGGATGGTCAGCTCCTCGCGGACCTCGACCACCGACGGGACCTCGTTGGCGATCGCCTCGGCGTTCTCGGCGTCCTCGAGCGTGTCGACCTCGCCGCGGAGGATGACGGTGCTGCCGTGGGCGCTGACGCGGATCGCGAGGTCGGTCGTCAGGGCGTCCTCGCGCAACTCACGCCGGACGATGTCGGCCAGCTCGTCGTCGGTCGGGACGCGCCGGCTGTCGTCCTCCGGCTCGTAGGCGTCAGCGCCGATCGTGTCGGTCGAGGAGTCGGCGAATCCGCTCAGCACCGTGAAGCCGTCGTTGTCGTCGGCCCGGCCGGTAGGCGGGTCCGTCGGCGGGAAGTAGGTCGCCCCTTCCTCGACGACCTCGATGACGTTGGTCGTGCCGGGGTCGTCGGCGAAGCTGGCATCGAGCGAGATCACGTCCTCGCGCTCCTGCTCGCCGTCGTAGCCACCGGACTCGTCGCTACCGGCCCGCTCGTCGTCATCGTTGCCGGCGTCGATCCGGACGGAATCGTCACCCTCGTTCAGGCGGACGGCGTTGAGGTCGCCGAAGCCCTGGGCGGCCCGGTCGTCGTCCTCGAACGCTTCCTCCGGGCCGACGACCTCGACGTCGAGCCCCTCGTTCAGCCGCAGGTCGAGCTCGTCGGCGTAGGGCTGAGCGAGGTCGACGGCGGCCTGGCGGTTCTCATCGGAATCGACGACCCCGGTCAGGACGAGCTCGCCGTCGCGGATCTCGGTCGCCACGGCCAGCTCGTTCGCCTCGTAGTCTCGATCGAGGTCCGCCAGCGTGTCGCGATTCTGGTTGCTGCCGTCGGTCATCCGTTGCTCCCTCGATACAGATACGATCGTCGCGGGGCGCCGTCATCCGTCGCCCACGGCGGAGCTGCCACCGGGGCGCTCCTTCACTCTCCCCGACGCTACGCATTTGCGGTGCCGATCCCGAGACGGCGCTCACGAGAGGGAAGCAGTCGACTCGATCGGACCAGCCCGTGACAGGCCCTCACGTTGCACCGACCCGGCCCATGACGCACCATGACCCCGATGAGCGGCCCGGCGTCGGCCCAGCGGGGAACGAAGTGCCGGTCCGGTGGAGTAGGCCCATGGTGGCGGACCGCGAGGATGAGAGTATCGGGCGGCCGCCCATCCGCCCGGCGCTGTCCGCCGCCGGCGGTGGGCGCGACACCGGAACTACCCGGAACTGGGCGAGGAAGACTCCGCCGATCGGCCGGGGCAGCCGCCCGGCGACCCCGGTGCCGCGCTACCGGTACGAGATCACCGAGCTCGAGGAGGAGACCGGGATCCAGGCGCGGACGATCCGCTACTACATCAGCCGCGGCCTGCTCGCCCCGGCCTACGGGCGAGGCCCGTCGGCGACCTACGACCTCGGCCATCTGCTCCGGCTCCGGTTGATCGCCCGGCTCAAGGACGAGCGCCACCCCCTGGACGAGATCCGGGATCGGCTGGGCGAGATGTCCGATGCCGACGTCGAGGCGGCGCTGGGCGTCCAGGTCGCACCGCAGACGGACACCTGGCGCCGGATCCTGCTCCACCCGGACATCGAGCTCCACATCCGGATCCCGCCGGCCGGGGCGAACAACGACGCCTTCAACGACGCGGTCGAGCTGATCGTCGGGCTCGCGCAGCCCGTGATCGACCGGCTGGACTGAGCTGAACCGAGCAGGGGACGGGAGCGAACGATGACACCGAACCAGAAGCGGGCGATCAGCGACCGGTTATGGGTGCCAGACGAACCGGACGGCAGCGGCTGGGCCGACGTCGACTGGGTCAGCGCCGCCCGTGGTAGCCGCTACCACTACCGGCATGGGGCACCGCTGGCCGACGCGCGGGCCGCCCAGCCCCCGTTCTACCTGGTCCGGACCCGGCTGGAGTCGGATGAGCTGATCCCGCACGAGAACGACTACTTCGTCGCCCGGGATGAACTGGCCGACTTCGTCGCGGAGGTCGCGCTGTCCGGCGGCGCCGAGGTGATCTGGCACATCGAACCCTGTCCGTCGCCGCCGCCCGGAGCCCGCGTGGACAGCCCATAGCGAGCGGTGGCGGGGCAATCGCCATCACCGGACGAGAAGCTGTCCCGATCGTTAGATCATCCCGAGAGAGAAAGGCCACGACATGGCGCACACGATGACACCGGACGAGATCCGGGCGTTCCTGAACGCGGACACCCGGACCGGCAAGCTCGCGACCGTCCGGGCCGATGGCCGGCCCCACATCGCCCCGGTCTGGTACGTGCTCGACGAGGCCGACAACGCGTGGAGCTTCGACCTGATCTTCACCACCGACGCGGACACGGTCAAGGGTCGCACGATCCGCCGCGACGACCGGGTGATGCTGGCGGTCGACGACGAGCGTCCGCCGTTCGCCTACGTGCTGGTCGAGGGGATCGCCGGGGTCAGCGAGGATCTCGACGAGATGCTGACCTGGGCGACGCGGATCGGGGGCCGCTACATGGGTGCGGAGCGGGCCGAGTCGTTCGGGCGGCGCAACGCCGTCGCGGGCGAACTGCTCGTCCGGCTCCGGCCGAACCGGGTGCTGGCGCTGAGCAGCGTCGCGGAATAGGTCACCGGAGACGACACGGGTTCAGCGAGCCATCAGCATCGCGGCCGGCTGAACCCGTCGGGACGTGGCGTGGCGCTCCTGGATCTGGCCGCGTCGCGGCGATTCACGAGCGGAGACAAGTTGCCGGTGCATTGTCGGCGACAGATCGCCAATGACTCCGGATCGGCGACCGGTCAGACGGTGACGCCCGGCGCGACGATGGTGTGGGCATGATCGACCGTGGCGACGGTCCGGCCGGTGTCCCGGACGCGGCCAGCCGCCCAGCCAACCAGCTCGGCGTTGCCATTGGCGCGGCGGCCATCCGGTGCGACGACGCTGTCCTCGAAGCCGACCCGGAGGTGGGCGCCGGTCGCCAGCGCCCGCTCGATCACGGCGAATCCCGGCCGGCCGCTGCCATGGGCCGCCCAGCGCGCGCCGGGCAGATAGCGCTCGATCCGGTTGGTCAGGACGTCGTAGTCCTCGGTGCTGGACGGGGCGACCTGCGCGCCGGCGCCGTAGCGCGGGCTGTCCAGCTCGACCAGGCACCAGGGCTCGTCGCCGATCAGCCTGTCCTCGTGCAGCGTTACGGCGTTGCTGACGAAGCCGAGGTCCATGATCCCGAGTTCCGGGACGATGCCGTGGGTCCGGCAGGCATCGAGCAGGGCGACGACGTCGCTGTAGCTGTTCGGGTAGTGGACCGTCCGGCGATGCAGTCCGATCCCGCGGACGGGACGGGGGATCGGCCGGCCGGCGGCGGCGTCGCCGGCCGCGACCGGCTCCCAGAGCATGACGTGGCCGAGGTTGACCGAGATCAGGTCGGGCCGGGTGCTGTCGCTGTTGGAGAGGGTCGTGATCAGGCCGAGGATGACATCGACCGGGATCGTCTCGGGTCGGATCGAGGTCAGGCTGATCAGCACGTTGGGCCGGTAGTGGCGGATCCGGCGTATCGCGTGGGAGTACCAGGCGGGCGACGCCGACCAGGCGCCGTAGCGGCCCCGGGCGTGGATGTGGATGATGCTCGCGCCGGCGTCGACGCAGGCGATCGCCTCGACGGCCACTTCCTCGGGGGTGTACGGGATGCCCGGGTGATCGCGGCGGTCCCGGCCGCCGTTGACGGCGGCCGCAATGATGACCGGCGAGGCGTCGGCGCCGCGCGGTGACCGGCCGCTCTTCCCGCCCACCATCCGGCCCCCTTCCCGATCCCTGCCTGCCGATCAGCGCGACGCCATGACCCACTCTGTCCCGGTCGTCGGCACCGGCAGTATCACCGAAGTGCCGTCCGACCGTCACTGGACGGCCCTGGCAGCGACTTCGCGAGTCGGAATCGCCGGGCCGGTCCTGGCCCGTGCAGGGGTTCCAGCGGGCCCCGCCTCTCCCTGGCGAGCTAAATCCCGTTGTTGACACATGGCGGACATTGGACGGCGCGGCGAGCTACGCCAGCAGACGGGAACGGCCGGACCCGGCGATGGCCGGAATTGTCACCGAGTGCAGTCATCGCCCGGCAGCGGGTTGCCGGCGCAGACCGTCCATGACCAGATCGAGCAAATGGCGCGAACGCGCGTCCCAGTCGGCATCGAGATCGATCCGCCACAGAAAGCCGATCAGGAGCAAGACCTCCTCGGCGTCGATGTCCGGGCGCAGCGCACCGGCGTCCTTGCCGGCGTTCAGGAGCAGCGTGATCGCCCCGGTCACCGAGCCGTAGTGCTCACGGGCGAGCTCCGCCCGCGTCCCGCTGTGCAATGCGTCCACGAGGCCGTGCTTGACCCGCCCGTACGCGGCGAGGCGGTCGAGCCAGACGCGCAGCGCGTCGAACGGCGGACACGCCCCGAGCAGAGCGGGAGCCGCATCGACGAGTTCGCGGACGTCGTTGCGGTACACCGCGAGCACGAGCGCTTCCCGGTTCGGGAAGTGGCGGTAGAGCGTCCCGGGACCGACGCCAGCCTGCTTGGCGATCGAGTTCAGGGATGCATTTCTCCCTTCAGCCAGGGCAGTGCGCGCGACCTCCAGGATCCGGGCGCGGTTCTGCTCTGCGTCGGAACGCATTGACGAACGGCGCGCTCCCGACGGCCTTTCCTGCTCACTCATCGGCTCTCCCATGCAGATCCTCACCAGTTTAACAAACGGAGATGTCTCCGTTACCGTATCCATCTGTAACGGAGACGTATCCGTTTTGATCGTACGCGACATCAGAGTGGTGCGCAAACGCCAAAGCAGGGGGACGACGGAACGGAGTCTCCCCGGCGCCAGGCCAAGAGGTGGAGGCCTCACCAGAGCCAGAACTGGTCGGCACCAACAGACGTCGCTCCTGAAGACGGGAAGGAACCCACAATGCCCGAAGCGTCACGTATCACCACGCCATTCGATGCCTCCTCCACGGCCAGCGAGGTCGTGTGGGGCGGCGATCTGACCAATCGCCGGGCCATCGTCACTGGCGGAGCGTCCGGAATCGGAGTCGAGACGGCCCGAGCCCTGGCCAGTGCTGGCGCCCAGGTCACACTGGCCGTTCGGGATCTCGAAGCCGGCGAACGCGTCGCCGACGACATCACCGCAACGACCGGCAACCAGCTCGTCGCGGTGGCGCCGTTGAACCTTGTCGATCAGGCATCGGTGGCTACGTTCGTGGCCTCGTGGGACGGGCCGCTGCACATCCTGATCAACAACGCCGGCGTCATGGCAACGCCCGAGCTGCGAACACCCGAGGGCTGGGAACTCCAGTTCGCCACCAACCACCTGGGACACTTCGCGCTGGCCAATGGACTCCATGACGCCCTGGCGGCGGCCGGTGGTGCCCGCGTCGTGTCGGTAAGCTCCGCCGGTCACCTGCGCTCACCCGTCGTGTTCGAGGACATCCACTTCCTCCGGCGTCCCTACGATCCGCTCCTGGCCTACGGCCAGTCCAAGACCGCCAACGTCCTGTTCGCTGTCGAAGCGTCGACGCGTTGGGCCGACGATGGCATCACGGTCAACGCGCTGATGCCCGGCGCCACCCGCACGCCCGGGGTTGCCTCGGTGCTTTCCGGGACTCCCGCCGCGCAGATCGAGCAATGGGAGGCGACCCGGACGAGCGGTTCGGGCCCCGTCTGGAAGACGCCTCAACAGGGAGCGGCCACCTCTGTCCTGCTGGCAAACTCACCGCTGCTCGACGGCGTCGGCGGCCGATACTTCGAGGACTGCAACGAGGCCGGACCCCATGTGCCCGGAACGCAAACCGGCGTCGCGGCGTACGCCCTCGACCCCGAAGCGGCCGCGCACCTGTGGCGCGTGTCGATCGATCTGCTTTCCTGACCTGTTGTGACGAAGCCAGCGTCAGCCCAGGATGCCCGCATGGTGAACCGGGCATGTCGGGTCCTGGCTGGCTGCTGATACCTGATCATGATTGCCCGGTGCTGCCTGAGGCGGGTCCCATGCCGGCAGCCGCGGCAAAGACCGATGGTCGCGACGGAGTACCCTTGCCCGCGTCGACGTGTGAACGTCGTTGGTGGGGAGCGGGAGTCAACGCGACGACCGGCTGGATCGACCAGGGGACCGACAGGGATGGACATCGTGTGACGGACAGTGGACGACGACGGGATGGCAAGCGCCAGCGCACGGCGACCGGCGCGACCGGGACAACCCCGCGCTCGAACGTCACGGCGACGGCCGATTCCTCGGACCGGGCGGTCGTCCGGTCGGCGATGATCGACGCCCCAACCCGGTCGGACGCGATGACCGGGTCCGACGAAGGGCTCGGCCGGCGGACGGCGCGGGGCGTGCCGGGCGTGGTGCTGCGGTCGTACGGGCTCTGGTACGACGTCCAGCTCGGGGGCGAGCCGCGGGTGCTGCTCGCGACGATCAAGGGCAGCCTCAAGCGGTTCCGCCTGCGGACCGACCCCGTCGCGGTCGGCGACCAGGTCTCGGTGATCGACGTCGGCGAGAACGAGGGCCAGATCGAATGGCGGGCGCCGCGGACCGGCGTGCTGTCCCGGCCGACCCGCAGCGCCGAGGCGATCGAGCAGGTCATCCTGGCCAATGGCGACCAGGTGATCTTCTTCTTCTCCCTGCGCTTCCCCGAACCGCACCTGCGGATGCTGGACCGCTTCCTCGTCCTGGCCGAGGCGCAGCGCCTCCCACCCCGGATCGCGATCAACAAGCTCGACCTTGCCGCCGCCGACCCCGGACCGGACGGCCAGCCGATCGGGCTGGACGGCGCCCGTGTGCTGGCCGAGGAGGTATTCCGGGACTACCGGAACGTCTACCCGCTCCACTTCCTCAGCGTCGCCGACGGCTACGGCGTCGAGGAGCTCCGGGCGGCGCTGACCGGCAAGGTCACGGCGATCGCCGGGCCGTCGGGCGTCGGCAAGTCCAGCCTGCTCAACGCGATCGACCCGACCGGCGAGCGCCTGATCGGCGCCGTCTCCGCCGCCAACCGCAAGGGGCGTCACACGACGATCGGCACCCAGCTCTACCGGATCGCGCCGCGGACCTTCGTCGCCGACACGCCTGGGATGCGGTCGCTGGCGATGAGCGCCGTCCCCGGCGAGCAGCTGCCGGAGTGCTACCCGGAGTTCCGGCCGTTTCTCGGGCAGTGCTACTACGATGACTGCGAGCACCTCGACGAGCCGGACTGCGCCGTCATCGCCGCGACTGGACGGGGCGAGATCGGCCGGGAGCGCTACGAGAGCTACGCCGCCCTCCGCCGCGAGGCCAATGAGACCCGGTGACCCGGCAATCGAAGCGTGCGCTCCGGGCGGGTGCCGTCAGGTCCGGCGCTTCGGGATCTCCTCGATGGCGATCACTACGATCGCCGACAGGAGAATGACCGATACCGCGATGATCCAATCGGCATTGCCGGTCGGTTCCCGAAAGACCCGGTCGAACAGCCCGCCCGGACCAGCACCGAAGATCTGCCGGACGAGGGGCAGGACGCCGAGCGGGATCGCGATCACGATGACGACGATGGTCTGGATCACGTTGATGAGCTGCTTCTGGTCGTCCTTCACGGGACCTCCTTCAGGCACGATACCGATCGATCGATACGCCAGCGAATCAAGCCAGACTGGCCGCGGGGCCGGTCGTCGACTCAGCCGGTGCAGTCACAACAGCGCGGGCGCTGTCACCAGGGCACCGACGATGCAGTCGTACCGGCCACCAAGGCCGATCTTCGCGTCGAGCATGTGGAAGACGCCGGGGATGCCCGCGGTGACCCACGGCCCGTCCGTCCCTTGCCCGGTCGCGCCGTGGGCTCCGCCACTCGCCATCAGAGCGTGGTCGAGCAGGATCCCCGCGGCGCCCGGGCCGAGCGCGACCGTTAACCGGAGCGGCCAGGAAGTGTCGGTTTCCGGAAGGGTGTAGTCGAGGATGAAGTGGGTGCTCGCCCATCGAGGGTCTGGCCTCCTCCGACACCGGGACGATCAGCCGCCAGGAGCACGTGAAGCCGTTCCTGACCGCCCGGACCGGAGTGGCAGCAAAGGATCCGGTGGGCCGTAGGTGACACGCCGGATCAGCGTCTCGAATGGACCGCGCCGCCCCGACCGCTGCATCCACTCGGCCAACACCACCGTGATCAGCCATGTCGCGGCGGCAAGGAGCGCCGTGCTGGCGACGGTCAGGGTGCCGGAGAGATCGAGCAGGAACGGGTTGAAAGCGACGGCCCAGACGACCGACTGAGCCAGGTAGCAGGTCATCGATCGCTGACCAACGCTCGCGATCGCGTTGACCACCGGCCCACGGTGAGACTGAACCCTGAGAGCGATCAACGACAGCAGAGCGGCGTAGCCGACGCCACCCAGGACGCCGGTCGCATCGTGCAGGGGACCCAGCCGCTCGAGCCACGGCTGGTCCGGTGGCGCCACCACACCGGCGAGCATCAGTGAGATCGGCTGGGCACCGAGCACGGCGCCGCCGATCCCGACCGCCGCCGCGACGCGCAACAGCGTGCGGTGCCGCTCCGGCCGCTCGAGGATGCGCCGACGCCCCATCAACACTCCGATGACGAATGGGCAGACGAAGCCGAGGGGACCGAGGAATGCGACGAAGAGCGATACCTGTGGTCGTTCGACGAGCATCGTGAGGAGGTCTGGCGGGAGCATCGAGACATCCGGTTGGTCACGGCTGATGGTCGACGAGTCGGGACTCGGCAGCGCCCCGAGCAGGAAGAACAGGAGGGCCGTCAAGACCAACCAGCGGTCCCTCCAGCGGACCAGCCACGCCCCGACGAACAGCAGGACCCCGTAGGCTGCCAGAATATCGCCGACGTAGAGCAGCAGTGCGTGGAGGAACCCCACCAGCACCAGCACCAGGCTGCGCCGCCAGAGCAGTCGCCGCACCGCCCGTCGGCCCGAAGCTTCCTGGCGTTGGGCGATCCGGGCGATGCCGTACCCGAACAGCACCCCGAACATCGGGAATGCCCGGCCATCGACGAAGGTCGAGGTCAGCCAGGTCACGGCAGAGTCGGCGGCCGAGCCATCCTGCGGGTAGCCACCGAGCACGGATGACCCACGCAGGAAATAGTGCGAGTTGGCCAGCGCAATGAACAGCAGCATGAAACCGCGGGCCAGATCAGGTCCCAGGGCACGCGCGGACGACGGCATCGGTTGACGCAGGTTTGTCATCGCGGGATCCATCAAGGTCGTCGCCTTCCAGTTGCCCGCGCTCCCCACGTCGCCGTTCTACGCATCCAGGCCTGGTTTTCGACCTCGATAGTCGATCACGGGGTGGACGCCGCCTACGGCGAGGGAGTTGGGCGATCCCGTCGCGCATTCATGCTCGGCCCGGAGAAGTCATCGTTCGCGGGTTCTAGGTGGCCGCTCCTGTTAACGGCCCCGAGAAGCGCAGCCCGTGAAACCAGCCGGCGACCGTTTCAGACCCCCTCGAACTCCGATCCGGGTGGGAGGTCGGCTACGGAAATGGCGATCGGTCGTTGAGGACTCCATACGACGACCCGTGCAACGCCTGCCCGAACGGGGCGCTACTGGCCGACTCACGCGGAGCGTCCGTCGAGTACAATGCAGACGCATTGTTACTGTAGCGAGCGTGTCCAGTATTGTCAATGCGTCTGCATTGGATGGTGATCGCTGCGGTGGATACGAAGCAGGAGAGCCGGCGGGCGCGGATCGCCGACGCCGTTCTCGAACTCGGCAGCCGAGAGGGGATCGAGCGCGTCACGCTCCGGGCCGTCGCGACCGAGGCCGAAGTCTCGATGGGTCAGGTTCAGCACTACTTCGCCAGCCGGGACGACATGCTTCTCTACGCCGTCAACCACGGCATGCAGGGCATGGAGCGCCGGATCCACGAGCGGGTCGGCGGGATCGACCCGGAGGCGGCCGATCTCGACACCGCGCTGGGGATGCTCGGATCGATGCTGGTGGAGATGCTCGGAGCCGACCCGGAGACCCGGCGGCTGCTGCGGGTAGCGGGGGCGTTCCTGTCGCTACCAGCCGCGGACGAGCGGATCGTCCGGGCGCTGACCGGCGATGATGCCCAACTGAAGGGCTTCACCGTCCAGACGATTGGCTGGGCGCAGGCGATGGGCCGGGCCGACCCGTCGATCGACCCGATCCAGGAGGCCGAGATCCTCTGGGCTCTCGTCGGCCAGCTCGGTTCCGATGTCGCCCTCGGTCGCCATGATCGGGCGGCGGCCGAGGCGACCCTGGCCTATGCGCTGAACCGTATCTCTGGCTCAGCGTCCGGCCCGGTCGCCGTCGGATGATCCCTGGACTCAGACCGTCGCGGGCCGCTGCTGCACGGTCCAGCTGTTGCCGTCGGGGTCGCTGAAGAAGATGAACGAGTTCCAGTCGCCGCCCGGTCCGTCGGCCCAGACGCCGTCGTCCATGTGTCGGACCGGGCTGACCTCGACGCCGCGTCCGGCCAGTTCGGCCTGGGCCTTGACGACATCGCTGACGACCAGTTGCAGGCCCTTGACCGAGCCGGGCGTCGAGTCGCTGAGCCCTACTCCGAACGAGACCGAGCAGGCCGAGCCCGGCGGCGTCACCTGGACGACCCGGAAGGTGTCGCTGGCCCGGTGGTCGACGTCGACGTTGAAGCCGACCTGCTTCTCGTAGAACTGCCTGGCCCGGTCCACGTCCGAGACCGGGATGACGATCACTTCGAGCTTCCAGTCCATGATGGGTCTCCTCTTCGGCCTCAGGCCGAACGTTGGCTTCTCTCGTCGGTGGTGGTTCGTCAATGACCGCGTCAGGTTCCCAGAACCTGATACCGGAGATGAGTGACGCCAGTGCCCTGAACGACTTCTGGGTCGCCGAGCCGGATTGGCGCGGCCGCGAGGTGGTCGAAGAACCGGATGCCTTGCCCCATGAGGACGGGGACGAGTTCAACCACGATCTCGTCCAGCAGGCTGGCGTTGAGGCATCGCTGGGCGATGGTGGTACTCGCGATGGCGACATCGCGGTAACCGGCAACCACGCGAGCACGCTGGACGGCGCTCTCGATTCCGTCGGTTACGAAGGTGAATAGTGCGTCCGGGTGCACCCAGGTCTCTGGATCAGGGTGGGTGACCGCGAAGACCGGACGCCGGTCGGGTGATTGCCCCCCAACCTCGTGTAAGGTCGAACAGGCGTTGGCCGCAGATCAGCGCGCCCGTTCGCGTGAGACCGCGCCTGATGTGGTAGGCGCTGGCTTCGCTTGTCTGGAACGTCCAGCGCGAATCGGCGGTGGGGACCGTCACGGCACGTCCCGTCATCGCGCACGTTGTTCACCGCCATGAGGACCGCTGACCATCTCCTGTCTGCACTCCTGCGGAATAGCGGGCCTGTTATTCCACCGGCCTGCCCTTTCGATCAACGCTGGAGCGCGTCGTCCGCGCGGAGCACGGGGAACACCAGATGGGTGACCCGATCTCCCTGGATGCAGACCGACGGATCGCCGAGCAGGACGTCCTCGATGCTCAGACTGCCGAAGTAGGGCCGACCCTTCCCCATCACCACGGGCACCAGGTCGACCGCGACCTCGTCGAGCAGCCCGAGATCCAGACACTGCCGAGCCACCGTACCGGCGCTGATCGCCACGGTGCGGTGTCCGGCGATCTCCTGGGCCTTGGCCACCGCCTCCTCGACGCCACCGGTGACGAAGTGGAACGGGGCGTCCGGATGGGCCTCCACCCAGTCGCTCGGCACCTGATGGGTGACGACGACGACCGGCACATCCATGGTGTGCCGCCCGCCCCACCCGTCGGTGTAATCGAAGAGGGTCCGCCCGCAGACCAGCGCACCGAGCCCAGACATCCACTGGCGCCAGTAGTCGGCGCTCTGGAGGGTCTGGTGGAACGTGATGCCCTCCGACGCTGTGGGGACCTCCACGTCACCGTTCTGCAGGCAGTCGAACAATCGACCGATCGTGTTGTCGTCCTTCGCGATGTAGCCGTCCAGTGACATCATCGCCGACGATACGACCTTTCCCATGTCATCCTCCTTCGACAAAGAGATGGAATCGCCTCGCCGACCTCGACAAGGGGCGTCTCGCTCGACCAGGGCGAGAGCGTCACCCGTGGAGACGCCGTACGGGTGCGCCGCTCTGCCTGCCTCGACGATCAGCGTGTCGTGCCCTCGATCTCACGGTCCACGTCATCGGGCCGCTGTTGCCGCGACCACGCCGGGCATGGTTGTCGACGGTGACGTGCGCGGCCAGATCCAACGTGGCTGGTCAGGTGGCTGAACCCGCGAGGCAGTCGTTCGCTTGCGCGATGACCGACGGCTGACTTCGTCACTCGACTCACCGTGATCGCCTCAGGAGAAGTCCGCCGCGGTGATGCCGTCGGGATGTCCGGGCGGCCACTCCACCAACTCGATCCGGTAACCGTCCGGGTCGGTGAGCCAGGACGTCTTCGGGCCGTGGGGGCCCGCCGGGAACTGGACAGGTTCCGGCTCCAGGCCGGCCTCGATCAGCCTCCCCAGGGTGGCGGCCAGCGTGTCCACCTGGATCGCGAGGTGGTCGAAACCGCTTCCCACGTCGACGCGTCCGCCGCCGGGACGGTGGACCAGCTCGAGCGTGGCTGACGGTTCGTCGGGGAACTTGAGCACCACGAGGCGACCCTCGTCGCCGCCCGCGACGCTACCTACCTCGACGTAGCCCAGTGTGGTGTAGAAATCGCGCGAGCGGTCCAGGTCGGTGACGCGGTAGGCGACGAAGAGCGTCTTCATGCGGCCACGTTGGGGCGATGTACGCGGTAGCGGAGGTGCGTCACGTCTCGATCTTCGAGCCGGCGGACGAGGTCGAGCTCGATGCGATTCCCACCGAGGTGGTCGAACAGCCGTCGGCCGTCCCCGAGGAGGACCTGAACCAGGTGGATCTCCATCTCGTCCATGAGCCCGGCTCGGAGAAGCGCCTGGGCCGCGCTCGCCCCGTGGACCATGACCGCACGGTCCCCGGCGGCCGCTCGGGCTTCACGGGCGCAGCGTTCGACATCGGTGACGAATCGCGCCCCGCCGGGTGGTACGTCTCCGTCATCCACCTGGTGGGTAAGGACGAAGATCGGCACGCCGTCGTGATGGTCGCCCTGCCAACGCCCGGCGAGTTCGAACGTCCTGCGGCCGGAGATCACCGCGCCGGTCGCGGCCATTTCGCGGCAGACCTGCCCGCTCGGGCCGTCGGACTCCCGATCGTCGAGCCAGTTGAAGAGTCGTCCTCCGTCACGTCCCAACTCCTGGCCGGGTCGATCGTCCGGGCCAGCGATGTAGCCGTCGAGCGACATCGACATATACAGTCGAATCGGATTGGTCATTCTGGTCTCCATCTCTCCTCAATGGCCTTGCGATGCGCCGTTTCCTGATTTCTCTGTGACTCCTGCGACGATCTCACGCGGGTGAGCGACACTCGCTTCCATGGTCTGGAAGCTCACGCAGGGGAGGCAGGTACGGTGACGTCACTGTTGGCGAACCAGTCGAACAGAGCCGCGGTACTGCCCCCGGATCGGCGATGAAGCCGTCGAGGGACATCGTCATCCAGGCAACGAGGACCGACATCGTCGTACTCCGAACCACTGTGGTCAGACGGCGGAGGATGGGGTGTCCAGCAGTTCATCGAGGCGCTCGTACCCTTCATTGACTCCGCCCTCCATGCCGGACTCGACCATCGCGTCCCGCGCCGCGACGGACTGAAAGACGGAAAGCGTCCGGACGACGGTCCGGCCGTCGCGCTCCTCGAAGGTCAGCGACTCCAGGGAGACATGACCCGGCGCTCCTTCGAACTCGAAGGTCTGGACGATGCCCTCCGGCGACGGCGTGCCGTGGTAGACGCCGTGGAAGCCGTACTCGCTGCCGTCGGTGTCGCGGTGGATGTAGCGCCAGGTACCGCCGTTCCGGACGTCGAGGTGGTCGACGACCATCGTCAGCCGGCGCGGGCCGAGCCACTGAGTGAGCAGCTCCGGGTCAGTGTAGGCACGGAACAGAACCTCCGGGGAAGCGTCGAACTCGCGGGTGATCGAGATCATGGGCAGACCGGGTTCCGCGACGATACGCGTCCTTGCCATTGGGTGTCCCTCTCCGGTCGGTTGACGAGATTCCCGCGACACGGTCAGTCCGTGTCGCCGCCGGCATCGTTCCGCAAGGTGGCGAGGAGGTCGTCGAGCCGTCCGTGGCTCTCGTCCCAGAACGCCTGATAATTGGCCAGCCAGGCCGTCGCCGCCCGGAGGGGTTCCGCCTCCAGATGGCTGAGGCGGGCCGTCCGATGGCGCGTCCGCGAGATCAGGCCGGCCCGCTCCAGCACCTTGAGGTGACGGGAGATCGCCGGCTGCGAGACGCTGAACGGCTCCGCCAGTTCGGCGACGTTGGCGTCCCCCTGCGTCAGCCGGGCGAGCAACGCCCGGCGGGTTGGGTCGGCAAGCGCTCCGAAGATGGCACTGAGTTGGTCGACCGGCATGCATCACCACCTTGTTCTAAAACGTTATAGTTATATATAGTCCCCGTCTTCTCCCGTGTCAAGCGCCGCGTGGGACTCGCGGAAACCTGACTCGCGGTACTGGACATCGTCCGCCGGGCAACGGACCATTGGCGGGACGGGCTCGCGGGCGACGACGGGACAGGCGGCTGACTGGCCGAATCCTGCGATCGCGCCGGGCCACCGCCCACGCCGGGACCCCGCATCGAACCGGACGAGTCTGGCGCGTTGCCCGGATTCGCCCCATCCAGCCGCAAGGATCACTCCCATGCCCGGTCACCGCCGCAACCAGCGCCCCGAGAACCTGCCCGGCGGCCCGCCACCCACCGGGCCGGGGCTGCCCGACGAGGTCGACGCCCTGACCGACCTGCTGGCCCCCGTCGTCGAGGCGATGCTGGAACGGATCGAGGGGGCGGACGAGTTCACGACGAGTCAGTTCATCGAGCTGATGCTGACCGACCCGTATGGCGCCGCGACCTACCAGGAGGCGCTGCGCCGCTGGGGCGAGAGCGAGCGGTACAGCAAGATGGTGATCCACGGCCAGGTGATCCCGCAGGCGCTGCGCCGATCGAAGCGAGTAGAGTGGGCCGGCTACGCCTACGGGGAGCCGGACGACTACGCCATCCCGGCCTGGTGGCGCTTGACGGGTTCGGCGGGCTGAGCAATCCGTCCATCGAGCGGTAATTCGGGGAGCGTGGGGTCACGATGCGAGCACGATGGCGGGAACGCGCCCGGCAACTCAAGCGACTGACGTGGGCGCTGCTGTTCGCCTACCGCGACCCGAGGACGCCCCTACTGGCGCGGGTCGTCGCGGCCTGCGTCGTCGCCTACGCCTTCAGCCCGATCGACCTGATCCCCGACATCATCCCGGTGCTGGGCTACCTCGACGACCTGGTCCTGATCCCGCTCGGCGTGGCGCTGGCGATCCGCCTCATCCCGGCGGTGGTCTGGGCCGACGCCCAGGTCCGGGCGGCCGAGGCGGTCGAGACGAACCGCCCGGTGAGCTGGCTGGCGGCCGGTGTCATCGTCCTGCTCTGGGTCGCGCTGGCCGTCGGCGTTGGGTGGCTGGTCTGGCGATGGGTGTAACGCCGATCCAGCGCGAATTCCGCGCCCGCGGCGGCTTCGCCTGAGCGACCATCGAGCGTACACTGGCGCAACAACGCGTCGCCCCACATCTCCGGCCGGTCGCAACGACGGCGACCCGGCCCGGCCTCACCGGCGGAGGTTTCCGATGGTCCGTCCGCTCCTGCTCGCCCTGCTGCTCATGGTGGTCCTGGTCTCGCCGGTCCTCGCCAGCCAGAGTGGCCCAACCCCCTCGCCGCCAGCACCGACGGCCACGATTGGCAGCGGCGTCCCCGGTACGACACCCGTCGCCATACCGACCCGGTCCAGCCCGGTCGTCCGGGGATCGACGCCGATTCCCGGCCCGCGCGAGCAGCCGGGGCTGTTCGCCACCGACCCCGGCCTCCTCGCGCGGGATCCGACCGGACCGTTCCTCCGCGGTGACAACGACCAGCTGGCCGTCGTCGGCGTCTACCCGGACGACTCCGGCAACGACGTCCTCGTCGCGCTGCGGAACAACACCCGGTCAGACATCCGGGGCGCCGAGGTCACGGCGACGCTCCGCGACGGCGACGCGACCGTCGCGCTCGGGATCACGACCGACATCGCCCCGGCGACGATCGTGCCCGGCGGGCTGGCCTTCGGGCTGGTCACGCTCGAAGGGGCCGACGGCCGGCTGAGCGACGCCAACCTGCCCTACATCGATGTCCGCGAGACCGAGCGGAACAGCCAGGCGGCGGAGGCCGAGCTCCGGCTGGTCTCGGCGACCGTGGCCGAGAGCGAGGTGCTGGCCGCGATCGCGGTCGATTCCGGCGCCGTCGCGGCGTTCCAGATGGTCGTGGTCTGCGTCCGGCAGGCCGGCTCCCACTACGTCCTGGTCAGCGGCTGGTCCAGCAGCGTGACGCTCTACGAGGTTCTGCTCGAGACCGGCGACACCACGACGCTCCGGAGCAACCCACCAACGGACTGCGGTGACCGATATCTCGTGGCGGTCGCGAGCTTCTAGCTACGGCGTCGCTGTTCTTAGAATTTTGGCCGCATCTCGCCCCCTCTCAACTCAGAATAGTGGAATCGACACACTCGTTTCAGACCCTGATCGAGAGATACTTTGGTCGTCTCGGTCAATATGTTGAGAATCCAGATAGGTGGAAACAGACATACGCTCCCGAGTCCAAATCTTTACGTCAGCCAGATCCACTTGATTTTCGTTGACACACTGGTAAATACGCTTGATGAACTCGTCAAGGAAATCCGCATTGGTCCGCGAGAAAGCGGTAGTTGAAACAAGGCAGTGAAGCACCACTGACACTACATCCGAGGTCTGATCAATGACTTCTACCCTGAGCTCTTCAAGTAGACTCGCTAGTCGATCACGCTCGTCTCCTTTGCGTGAGTTGATTTTTCTGATTGCCTTTGACAAAGGCGAAATGAACCCTTCGACCAAGCTGTCACCGAAAGCAACTCTCGCATATCGTCTCCCCAGCCAGAGTCGGAACTGTCCTAGCTTCTCTTGAGACCCGGGCCACTTCCGAGGAGCATGAGATGCAACATAGCCTTTATCGAGTAGAAACTTGGCATTGTTGACCACCACGAGATCTAGCGATTCGTCAATTTCGAACCATCTAGGGCTACGCTGATAAGTAGCACGAACTGCAGGGTCCGGTTGACGAATGATACGTGCGACTTCAACGAAGGGCTCACGATCAAAATCTTGAACGAGATCACAGGTCTGAGTCACTACGACGACCCATTCTTCAGCCAAAGGAAAGCTGGTTGATCGAGCTACAAGTTCGCGTTCAGACGAATTTGAGAGGCCAGACCACCAGAGGGAGTTCGCGTATAGTTGAAGAAGGTCTCCTTGCTCCCATCCGGCGGCGCGAATCCTTCGGCGAAACTCGAGTTTTCGATCTGCCGAATACTCGGCTAGCCCTTGGTTGGAGTCCTTCTCATGATTCAATGTCACACCAATTCTTCAATACTCTTCGCCTGCGCCAGAGGGTCGTCTGTAACCCTGGTAGTTCTATGTGCTCCAGTAATCCGTACTATCTGAGGTACAACTGTAGAAGTACCAGCCATTGCAGAATAGCGAGCTTCATCGAAACGGTGATTACTGATCATTTCACCTGGAGACAGGCCCAATTCAGTATCCGCCTCGTCCAACCACTTCTGAAGCACGGTCGGATTAGCATAGCGAGAAGCCGCACGCTCGATAATATCGGCGACTTCGGACAGCGCTTCTTCATTCGACCGACGGATGACAGACCCTGACTTCCAAGCGGCCAAAGTTTGCCTGCTTACGCCTAATAGTCGTCCGATTCGCTCGTCGGAAAGACCGGTTACGCCTTGTATCATCTTGATGGCGACAACATGATCACTCTCAACTGGAGCGATCACCGGCGCAAGGAGACCTAGATCGGTTGATCTCGTAGCTAAGAGACTTGGAGGGTTTATTAGAGCTCTAGCTGATCTAGTTCTTGGAATAGCGGCACTATTAGGGAAATTTTCAATTGACTCACCGCCCCTAAGATACAAACAATTCTCCTGGGGAACAGGGCGCGAATTGAGTTGATACTTTTTAATAGGGTCAGCGACTCTCGTTGAAGGTGTACTAGGCACAATGACGCCAACGACCATCCCCGCAGTGAGTGCGCCTACCATAATGGATCTGGAGGCAGTCATTTATTACCTCCTAAGGAGTCCAGATAAAGCGAGCTAACTGCCCAGCGGAAAATAGACCAGATTGACATGTGAAAATAATCAACATGCTCCACAATATCCTCCAACGTAGGGGCATCATTAGATGGAGCAAAATTTCTTCCTACATCTATATCAAGAAGGTAGAAAGGAGTCGTGGGAGGCTCTGTTCCCCTTTGTGGTGCTACTGCCGATCCACCAGCAAAAGCCCCGTGACTTATGACGATATTAGTCATGTCATCACCTACCAATGTAATCTGTTGAAACGATTGCGTAACACGGCTCCTAATGATTGGCTCATCGATAGCCCCAAGAAGGCGAGTATGAACGATTTGATTCCAGTTAAGGTCTGACCGTATCTCGTTCACATACCGCAACCCGATTCGAGCAACTAATCCTGGCTGGGCTATCTTGCCAAACACCTCAACTGCCTTGACAAGCCGCTGTTCGAAATCCTCATAGTGTCGATAGCCGCGGGTCTCCAGAGTCAAAAAATCGGTCCCGATCACTACAGACCACTCGTCCCTCCGATCAGAAAACCGCCACATCGTCGAGGTCTGTCCGAAACCCGCTTGCATCTGTTCTGGGGTTACATTCAGTTGAAGAGATTGCGCCTGCTCAATGCTTACTTGCGGGTAAGCAACAGCTAGCTCGGCTTGGATGGAACCGATAATCTCAGGACGTGCGATACCAAGAATCGGGGGGAAACTGACTTGACACAATGCTAGAGTCAAGGGCGATGTCGAATAGGTAACTTCATCAGGTAAAGGAAAACCTGCCGGACTTGTACGCCGTACCATTTCGACACCTTCCTGCTTGTCGTGGTGGCCAGTCAACGGCTTTGATAGCGCACACTTTACACCTTACTTGACACTCCGTCTACTGATCCAGGTTTAAGCTGGGGTTGCCGACGCCGCCCCTCTGCGATACTATCCATTCGTAAGTGAATCAGCCTTCGGGGTTGGGTGAGGCGCGCGGATGTCAGGGGCAGTAGCTTCTGGCGCACGCCAAGTCCCGACCGGCGGTGAGAGCCCGCGAGCGGCGATGCCGGGAACACATCCCGGGCCGCGGCACGATCCGGTGAAATCCCGGAGCCGACGGTACAGTCCGGATGGGAGAAGGCGCAGTGACTGGCTTTGCCGTGGGCGTGTTCCGCCCATGCGCTGAGCTGGGCCATCGGCGCACCCCCATCCAGCGACAGACCATCTTCCCGACCCCGAGGCACGATCGCCGCCGGGGTCGTTTGCCGCCTTGGCCGTTCAGGTCAGGCAGCGCACGGGAAGGAGTCGTCGCCGATGGGTACGTGCAACATCACCGTCCGCCAGATCGCGAAGGTTCCTGCTTCAGCGAACTGGTTACCTCGTCATCGGACGTGTCCGAATCGGCCGCCGATTATCGCCCTGCGGGGCGATGGCCGCTGCGGCGGCCGGGCGGCGCAAGCCCACGCCCCTACGGAACGGCCACAGCCAGCGGACGTCCTTGCGTCACAGGGCGCCGGGCGGCGCTGCATGTTGGCGCCGATCCTGGCCGAGTATCCCCAGATCGGTGGTGCGGCGTGATCGCGTTCCTCCTGCGCCGCCTGGTCGGGCTCGTGACGGTGCTGCTGGCCGTGGTGACGGTCACGTTCAGCCTGATCCACCTCAGCGGCGACCCGATCGACGCCCTCGCCCCACCCGGCGCCTCCCCCACCGACCGCGCCAACTTGGCCGCCCGCTACGGGCTCGACACGTCGATCCCCCAGCAATATGTCACCTTCATGAGGCACGCCCTGACCGGGGACTTCGGCGACTCCTGGCGGCAGGCCCGGCCGGCCCTCGACGCCGTCATGGAGCGACTCCCGGCGACACTGGCGCTGCTCGGCGCGGCGCTGGCAATCGCGATCGTCGCCGGGGTCGCGCTCGGCGTCGTCTCCGTTCTGTTCCCGAACCGGCTGGCCAACGGTCTCGTCAACCTCGTCGCGCTGGCCGGGCAGGCGATCCCGGCCTTCTGGCTCGGAACGGTCCTGATCCTCGTCGTCGCGGTCCGCTGGCGGCTCCTGCCGACTTCGGGGCAGGACGGCGCCGGATCGCTCGTCCTGCCGGCCGTCACGCTGGCGCTGCACCCGCTGGCCCTGATCACCCGGCTGCTGCGGGCGTCGCTGCGCGAGACGCTCGGGCGCGACTTCATCCGGACCGCCCGGAGCAAGGGGCTGCGCGAGCACCGGATCATCCTCGGCCACGCCGCCCGGAACTCGCTCCTGCCCGTGCTGTCCTACCTCGGCCTCCAGGCCAGCTTTCTGATCGGCGGCTCGGTCGTGGTCGAGTCGGTCTTCGCCTGGCCCGGCCTCGGCTCGCTGACCTACGACGCCGCCGCATCCCGCGACCTGCCGATCATCCAGGCCTCTGTCACGGCCATCGCCGTCCTGATCGTCCTGATCCACCTCGGCGTCGACGTCGTCGCCCGGCTGGTCGACCCGCGGCTGGCGACGGCTGTGACCCGCTCGGCCTCGCGGGCGCTGGTGCAGGCATGACGGTGACGATCGACCACGTCACGCCCCGCACTGGGATCCGGCCGGAGAGGGTCCCGGACGTCGTCCGGCCACCGCACCGGCGCTACCAGTTGCATCTGACGCCTGGCGGCTGGGTCGGGGTCGGGCTGCTCGGGCTGCTGGCGGTGGTCGCGCTGGTCGGCCCGTGGCTGTCCCCGGCCGACCCGGCCGCCCAGGAGCTCCGCGCCCGGCTCCAGCCGCCGGTCTGGCTCGACGGCGCCTGGGACCACCCACTCGGCACCGACGGGCTCGGCCGCGACCTGCTCTCCCGGATCATCGCCGGCGCCCGGGTCTCGCTGCTGATCGGCCTGACGGCGACGCTCGTCTCCGGCGCGATCGGGGTCACGCTCGGGCTGATGGCCGGCGGGATGGGTTCCCGCTGGGACCGGGCGGTCATGTGGCTGGCCGACGTCGAGCTCGCCATCCCGGCGATCCTGATCGGCCTCGGCGTCGCGGCGGCGCTCGGGGCGTCCCTCCGGAACGTCATCATCGTGCTGGTGATCACCGGTTGGGTCGGCTACGCCCGGATCGTCCGGCTCCAGTCGCTGGCGCTGCGCGGGTCGCCGTGGATGGAGGCGGCCCGGTCGCTCGGTGCGTCGCCCGGCCGGCTGCTGCTGCGTCACCTGCTGCCCAACCTCGCCGGCCCGATCATCGTCGTCGCCTCGCAGCAGGTCGCCGCGATGATCCTCTACGAAGCGTCGCTCAGCTTCCTCGGGCTCGGCGTACCGCTGGAGACGGTGACCTGGGGCGGGATGATGAACGACGGCCGGGAGCAGCTCTCGGCGGCGTGGTGGGTCTCGACGATGCCGGGCGCAGCCCTCGCCCTGACGGTGCTGGCCTTCAACCTGACGGGCGACTGGCTGACGGAGCGGCTGCGATGAGCGAGTTTTGTTGGCTGACCGACCGGCCTGGCCCGGATGGCAATCGGATGACCCTACGTCACGGGCTCCGCCAGCGAAACGAGATCGAATTACACGACGACAAGACACCTTGACCGACCTCCATTCAGAAAGGCCCTCGACCGTGGATCACCCACTCGCTCACTTCCCGTTGACCCGCCGGCGGCTGGTTGGCACGGCCACTGGTGCCGCCGCCCTGACGCTCATCGGCCGGCCGCTCGCGACGACTGCGCAGGACGCGACACCGGCCACGCCGCTGATCGCCTCGCCGGTCCCGCCGGACCCCGGCAACGTCGCCATCGACCTGCCGATCGAGCCGGCCACGCTCGACCCGGCCCTGACCTACGACGCCAATGGCTGGTCGGTGATCCACTCGCTCTACGACAGCCTCGTCGGCTACGACACCGACGGCACGCTCCGGCCGCTGCTGGCCGAGTCATGGGACGTCTCCGATCCACTGGCCCTGACCTTCCGGCTCCGACCAGACGTGACCTTCCACGACGGCAGCCCCCTGACGGCCGCCGATGTCGTCGCGACCGTCGCCCACATGCAGGACCCCAACACGGCCTCGCAGGCGGCCGGCAACTTCGCCGTCGTCACCGCTACCACAGCGGTCGACGACCTGACGGTCCGGCTGACCCTGGCCTCTCCGGCGCCGTACCTCCTCGCCCAGATCGCCGCCTACCTCGCCATCGTTCCGGCCAGCGCCCTGACAGGAGGTGCCGACCTCTCCGCCGCCCCGGTCGGGACCGGGCCGTACCGCTTCGACGGCTGGGACCGTGGGCAGGAACTGCGGCTGATCGCCAGTTCCGACTACGCCAGCGGCTCCATCAAGGGCTGGCCCCTCGCCGAGTCCGCGACATTCCGGTTCGTCAACGACCCCTCGACCCGCGTCGCCGATCTCCTCTCGGGGAACGCCGGCATCGTCCGCGACGTGACAGTGGACGAGGTCACGACCGTCGACGCGAGCGACATGGCCACGATCGTCGTCGCGCCGGTCTCCGGGCTGCTCTTCGTCCGGATCGCGACCGATACGGCGCCATTCGACGACCCGCGGGTCCGGCGGGCGCTCAACCTGGCGGTCGACGTCGATGGCATCGTCGCCGCGCTGGTCGGTGGGTCCGGGCAGCGGCTCGCGACGCTGCTCGACCCGACCAGCCTCGGCGACGACCCGTCGCTGCCGCCCTACCCGTACGACCCGGACCGCGCCATCGAGCTGCTGGCCGAGGCCGGACTGGGCGGCGGCTTCGAGACGACGCTGGACGTCACGACCTCCGACAGCCAGGTCGTCGCCCAGGCCATCGCCGGGCAGTTGGCCATGGTCGGGATCTCCGTTACCGTCAGCGTGGTCGAGAAGGCCCAGTTCGACGCGACCTACGCCGAGCCGGCGGCCGCTCCGCTCCGGATGGTGACCTGGACACCGATGTTCGACCCCTACTCCCTGCTCGGGCTGGTCATCGCGTCGGACGGCTTCCTGTCCCGCTACGCCAACCCGGCGGCGGACACCCTCATCGCCACCGGCGCGACCGCGACCGACCCGGCCGACCGGGCCGACGCCTACCGGCAGCTCGGGACGCTGCTCCACGACGACCCACCGGCGATCTTCCTCTACAACCTGACCGCCCGCTACGGCGTCGCCAATACGGTGTCCGGCTGGCAGCCGCGCCCGGATGAGTACATCCTGCCGGTCCGCCGGTAGCCGCTCGCTTCGCGTTCCTGGACGCTTGGCCTTACCGTCGCCTGATGGCGACTCAGGAGTTCCCCCCGTGACGATCGACTCCCTCACTCATCGCACCGTCTCCCGCCGGACCATCGTCCAGGCCGGCGCCGCCCTCGGCTCGGTCCCGCTGGCCGCGTCACTGCTCAGTGAGCCGACCGCCGCCCAGACCGGCACCCCCGCCGCCACGCCCATCGCCCCGGCGCGCGAGTCGCTGACGGTCGTCCTCGCCGCCGAGCCGCCGGTCCTGGACCCGATCCGGACCTACGACATCGACGGTTGGTCGATCGTCCACTCGGTCTACGACACCCTCGTCGTTCGCGTGGCCGACGGCTCGCTCCAGCCGCTGCTGGCCGAGTCGTATTCCCAGCCGGACGACGTCACGATCGAGTTCATCCTCCGGACCGGCGTGACCTTCCACAACGGGGAGGTCTTCGACAGCCGTTCGGTCGTCGCAACGGTCGCCCATATGCAGGACCCGGAGACGGCCTCGCAGGTCGCGGCCGACTTCTCGGCGATCACCGGCGTCGAGGCGGTCGACGCCCGGACTGTCCGGTTCCACCTCTCGCAGCCGGCCCCGGCGCTACTCGGGCAGGTCGCCGTCTACCTCGGGATGCTGCCGCCCGACTACGTCGCCAACCCGGACAACGAGTACGGCGCCAACGCTCCGGTCGGAACGGGACCCTACCGGTTCGTCCGCTGGGATCGCGGTCAGCAGGTCACGCTGGAGGCCAACCCGGACTACCAGCCCTCGGCCAAGGGGAGCCCGCTGGCGACGAACGTGACGTTCCGGTTCAGCGGCGAGGCGACGACGCGGGTCTCGGACCTGCTGGCCGGCAGCGCCGACATCGTCCGCAATGTGCCGGAGGACCAGGTCGCCAGCGTCGACGGGAGCGGCGTCGCGATGACGGTCGCCTCGCCGGTCGCCGGGCTGACCTTCGTCCGCCTACCCAATAGTGTCCAGCCCTGGGCCAACAACGCCCTCCGCCGGGCGGCCAACTACGCGATCGACGTGGACGGGATCATCCAGTCGCTGCTCGGAGGGCGGGGCCAGCGCCTCGCGACGCTGCTGGCGCCGGAGAGCCTCGGCTTCGACCCGGCCCTTGCCCCGTACCAGTACGACCCGGACATGGCCCGGCAGCTCCTGTCGGATGCCGAGCTCGACACCGGGCTGGCGGCCCAGCTCCAGATTACCGCCGGAGCGAACCAGGCGGTCGCCGAGGCGATCGCCGCCCAGCTCGGCGAGGTCGGCATCCGGACGACAGTCGACGTCCTGGACCAGGCGACGTTCAACGAGGGCTGGCAGGACGAGCAGACCAACGACGTGCCGAAGCGAACCTACCTGCGGCTGGTGACGTGGCGACCGGTCTTCGACCCGCAGTCGCTGTTCAACCTGATGTTCACGACGACGGGGTTCCTGTCGCGGTTCAGCGACACCGACCTGGACGCGATGATCACCAGCGCCGGGACGGACAACGACCCGGCGAGCCGGGCGGAGCGGTTCCGGGAGATCGGGCAGGTGATGCACGACACCCCACCGGCCATCTTCCTCTGGAACGTGACGGCCCTCTACGGCGTCAGCACCGGCCTGACCGGCTGGCAGCCCCGCCCGGACGAGTACATCCTACCGGTGACGGCGTCGGTGTAGAACGTCATACCGCTGCCGCGGACAGTCCCCACCCCCGACCCCCTTCTCTCCCCGACAGTTCTCGTACGTACATCGCGACAGGGACATCTGGCCCACCCGATCGGCCGTTCGCCTCATCGGCCCCTCGTCGACGCGCCGATCGGCGGGCGCCAAATGGGCGACGACACGGGTGATTTCGGGGATTCAGACGACTGTAGGCCGGCGCGTGCCGACCCCGAATGCCTCACTCCTACGGGCTGCCATGACGTTCTCCGTGTCCGGACACAAACTGTCGGGAAGAGAACCCCGACCCCCTCCCCGGCTCGTCCCGCCTCACCCCGACTGCGTCGCGATTCGTCCTCGGGACGCCCGGAGAGGGGGAGACGGCCACACCCAGACGACTGGTAGCGGAGAGCTTCAGCTCGACCAGCATGAAGCCCCTCTCCCTCTGTCTTTCGGGCGAGCCTCGACGCCGTCGATGCGAGCGAAAGACGAGATGGGGAGGGGTCGCGCTTCGCTGGGGGTGGGGCTCTTCGCCCCGCCATGCCCCGCAACGAGAGAGCACGATCCCCGATGACCGACGACCAGACCCGGCAAGCTATCCAGTTCATCGCCGCCCGCCGCTTCGGGACCCTCGTCACGAGCAACGCGGCCGGGCGGCCGTCGGCCGTGCCGTGCGTCTACGCCGTCGTGGACACCGCGGACGACGACTCGGCGATCGTCGTCGCGCTGGACGACAAGCCGAAGGGCGTCGCGGTCCGGGAGCTGGCGCGGGTCCGGAACATAGCCGACAACCCGGCGGCGACGCTGCTGGTCAGCGACGAGGACGAGGACTGGGGTCGGCTGGCCTGGTCGACCGTCCGGGGGGCGGCGGCGATCGTCGAGCCGGCGGCGGCGGGGCACGGCGCGGCCGTCACGGCGCTCCGGGCGAAGTACCCGCAGTACGCATCGCACGACCTCGAACACGGTCCGCAGATCTGGCTACGGCCGGAGTGGGCGGCGGCCTGGGCGGCGAACGGGGAGATCGCCGCGGCGACACCGAACGAGCGGCCGACCGACCTGGCCGGGATCGTCCGGGGGCGGCGGTCGGTCCGCTCATTCCGACCGGACCCGGTCCCGCGGGAGGCGATCCACCGGGCGGTGGCAGCCGCGGGCTGGGCGCCGTCACCGCACGGCACCCAGCCATGGCGCTTCGTCGTGCTGGAGTCGCGCGAGCGCCGGGCGGAGCTGGCCGAGGCGCTGTCGGCGACGTGGCGAGCGCAGCTCTCGCTGGACAGCCAGGACCCAGTCGAGATCGAGCGCCGGGTCCGGAACAGCCGCGATCGGCTCACCACGCCGCCGCTGCTGGTGCTCCTCTGCCGCTACCTGCCCGATACCCACGTCTATCCGGACCCGGACCGGCAGCTGGCGGAGCAGACGATGGCGACGCAGAGCCTCGGCGCGGCCGCCCAGAACTTCCTCCTGTCGCTCTTCGCCGACGGCCTCGACGCGGGCTGGATGTGCGCCCCGCTGTTCTGTCCGGACCTGATCGTCGCGACCCTCGGGCTGGACCCGGCGCTGGAGCCGCACGCCTTCTTCCCGGTCGGCTACGCCGCGAAGGACCCGAGCCGCCGCCCACGCCGCACCGCGGACGATCTCATCGTCCGTTGGGAGTAACGCTCGCCGGTCGGCGCCGGTGTCTGAGTTGCCCCAACGGCCGCCGCAGCGCCAGCAGGAACCAGCTGTACGGGGCGACGTTCACGTCGGCGCCCACCATCCGCCCTCACTGTTCCAGTATCGAGCCGGTCCCCACTGCTCCCGCAGATCAGTGGCGCTGGCTCGTGGCGACGGCCGACCACCGGGCCGGGACGACCGGGCCGGTCGCCGCGCCCGGGAGGACCACCCCGGTCTCGACCGGGTCGCCATCGAAGGTCAGGCTGGCGGTCACATCGACGACCCGCTGGCGGACGTCCTCGCCGAGATCGTCGCTCAGTCCGAGCTGGCTGACGCCGAGCAGCAGGCCGCTGTCCTCATCCAGCACGATGCAATCGACGACGAGGAACTGGTCCTGGTCGCTGCCGTCCGCGAACGCGATGTTGTAGGTGTAGCCGGCTGAGGCGATCCGGCCGCCGGATTCGAACGGGTCGCCAGTCCGTGGGTCGTCGATCTCCGCGATGTCGCTGATCGTGTCGCCGGAGGCCAGCTCGATCGGGTCGTCGCTCTCGACATCGTTGACCAGCTCCTCGACCAGCCCAGCGACGCAGGCGTCGAGGTCGCCGTCCCACTCCTCGGAGCCTTCGTAGAAGACCTGGGTCGCCGAGTCGCTGGCTAGCAGGGTCAGGCGGTCGCGGCCGAGTGTCCGGAGTGTCTCGTCGGTCTCCACGTCCCAGTCGGACGCGTCCCAGTCGAGCCCGTACCCGTAGGTCGGGCTGATGTAGGTACCAGCGTCACCGTCGGCCCCGGTCGGCGCCTCCGCATCGTTGCTGGGCTGCGCTGTCGGATCTGGCTGGTTGCCCGCATCCTCACCGACGGCGATCATCGCGACCAGGTCGGCGACGGCCGCCGCGTCGTCGGGCAGATCGGACAGCGGCACGGTGTGGTAGACGATCAGGATGGACTCGTCCGGGACGATCGTCTGGCACAGCACGGTCGTCGCGAACTGCTGCTCGTCGCCGTCCTCATCGAGGCTGGTCGTGGCGTAGCCGGCATAGGCGCGACGGTCGCCGTCCTGCTCCCCGAGGTCGAGATCCTCGAGCACCGCGCTGTCCTCGACCTCCTCGGGGGCGAGCACGTTGGCGAGTTCGCCGTCGACGCAGTCGGTCGCGTTGCCACCGTAGAGGGTCTCGGCGAGGAACGAGACGGTCGACGCGCCACCCGTCAGGACGAGGTCGGCCGCGCCGCCGGTGTCGGTCTCGTCCCAGTTCGCGCCGTCCCAGGAGACGGACCACTCCAGCCCGGGTACGTCATTGCGGTAGCTCTGATCGGCCTGCGCCGCCGCCGGTAGGGCCGCGGTTGCCAATGAACCGACGGCGAGCATCGCGGTGATCAGCCCACGGAGCGGGCTGGCCGACCTGGCCCGGCTGGTCGGTCGCTTCACCTGTTGCCCGAACCCTGAACGCATCGCAGTCCCCCGTCATGGATGATTCGGCGCCTGTCAGCGGACGCCCTTGGCCCGGCCCGATGGATGATGGTCACATGATACTGACGTCTTGCCGGGGGGAATGGTGCCCGAATTCGATCGGCCGAGTGGCGAGGTCCGGTTGTAATCGGACCGGGCTTACCGACATCCCGCCGATGGTGGCCCGTTGCGTAGGGACACGGCTCGCGCCGCGCCGGCCTTGTCCGCGCCACCAGCAAAGCGAGAGGCGCCATACCGCGCAGCGGTGCCGGGGCCGTGGAACAGGGCCGATCCCGGTGGATAAGCGGCCGCGAACACCGTTATCGCCCTGCGGGGCGAGGGCCGCTGCGGCGGCCGGGCTTGCAAGCTGCGCCCCTACCAAACGACGACGCAGCGCCAACCTTCTTCTTGTTATGTCGTTCAGTCCAGGCCGATTACGGCCGGACAACGCCGGACATCTCCGGCCAGTTCCGTCACGCCCCCTCGATGCGGAGACCGGTGAGCAGGTCGTCGATCTGGGCGGTCGCCTCGTCGCCGCGAAGGTCGGCGGCAGGGCCGGTGAACTCGGCGGCGAGGACGTCGGTGGCGCTGAGCGAGGTGCAGCGGATCCGGCTCTCGAACGAAACGTCCTTGTCGGCGTAAGCGACGTAGGCCTCCAGTTGGGTCTGGTCGGAGCTGACCGTGATGTCCGGCTGGCCGTCGGGCCGGACGACGATGGCGGCGGTTCCGGCGCCGCGCTCGTTGAGGATGCCAACGTAGTTGTCCAGACAGGTCGTGACGCTTCCGTCGCCGCTGACATATGGCACGAAAGCGGTCGTCAGCAGTTCGGAACTCAGCCGGACGGCCGCGTACCCCTCGCCGCGCTCCTCGCCCTCGTAGGTCCAGACGGCCGGGTCCCAGTTCAGGGTGACGCCGAACTCGTCAGCGGCAAAGGCCGTCGGGTCGTCGCTGGTCGGGATGGGCTCGTCGCTGGCGGCCGGTCCGTCGCTGGCATTCGGCGCCTCGCTCGGGGCCGGCTCACTGCCACCGTCACTTGGGCTTGCCGCCCCGCTATCCGGACCCGGCTTGCCGCCGCCGCTCCGGCCTGGGGACGGGTTGGCCCCGGACGCCACGTCACCCTTGTCCGGCCCAATGGCGTCACCGCCCGGAAGGGTCAGCGCGTCGACCAGGGCCGCGAAGGCCGGATAGGCCTCGTCGAAGTAGCCGGTGGTGTAGGCACTGACGTTGGTGAAGGCGACGATCAGGTCGCTGTTCGGGTCGGCGCGGCAGTCGAACATCGCCCCGCGCGCGACCTCGTCACCGTTCTCATCTTCGGACACCTGGATGTAGGCGGCCGCGGAGCGATCGTCGCCGCTGATCTCGAACGGCTCGCCGGTCTCCGGGTCCTCGATCGGCTCGTCGCGGCTTGGCCGGACGTCGATCTCACGGGCGAGGGTGCGGACGCAGTCGTCCGGGTCGGACCAGTCCTGGTCGGTGCCCTCGATGAAGACGATCCCGGTGACGAGTCCCTCGCGGTCGGCATCGTTCGTGGAGAGCCGGAGGAAGTCGCGGGTGGACTGGCCGGTCGGCTCACGCTCGTCCTCGACGGTCCAGTCGTTCGGGTCCCAGGCGAGCGTGTAGCCGAAGGTCGGGCTGACGTAGGTGCCGGCTTCCCCGTCGGACTGCGCCGCTGCCAATGGTGCGGCCGCGAGGGTTCCGAGCAGCATCGCCAGGACCGCCACCAGCCGGAGGATTCGCAGCCCGGCCCGGCTTTCCGTCATCCGTCGGCCTGCCCCACGCCTGTTCATCCGATCTCCTCATTTCACTCATTCAATCGCCGTGCCGGCTGTCACCCGGGAGCATCCGGAAGGACGCCGCCGGACGGAACCCTCACCGGAACGGAACCGGCCTGCTGTGACGCGGGACGGCACCCGGGAGACCGTCCCCCGTCATCGGTCGATTCTCAGGTATCGATCCCGTCAAGCAGACCGGTCGAGACCGAACCTCGCCGGGCTAGAAGAATAACCCGTCGAGGATGTCCTGGATCTGGTCCGAGGTATCGGGCTCCGCCAGCGTCTGGGGATCGGTCGTGAACTCCACGACGAGGATCTCCTCATCGCTCAGGGAGACGCAGATGATGTCGCTGGCGAGATCCTCCCCATCGACGGTGTAGAAGGCGTACGCCTCAAGGCTGGTTCCGTCCTCGCTCGGGAAGATCAGGTCGCCGTCGTCGCCGCTTACTATCTCCGCCTGGCCGTCGCTCCCGCCGTTGCCGCGGTCGGTCAGGACGTCGAGGTAGTCGTCGAGACAGGTCTCGGGGTCACCGTCGCCGTTGTTCTGGCCGGCGACATTCAGCGTCAGGATGTCGGAACTGAGGGAGAGGGTGTCGACGTCGTCCTCGCTGGCCTCGTCCTCGACCGTCCAGACGTCCTCGTCCCAGGTCAGCTCGTAGCCGTAGGTCGGGCTGATGTAGGCGTTGCCATCGACCCCTGTGTTGCCGGAGGAGTCGGCGCTCGCCTCCGGGGTCTCATCACCGCTTCCCCGCCGGCTCGCCTCCGGCGTCGTGTCGTCCCGATTGCTGGCCCGCGAACTCGGCTCGTCATTACCGTCGCTGGGCTCCGGCGTCGCGTCGCCGGAACCGCTACCTACGCCGGCGAAGCTCAGGCTGTCGAGGATCTCCTGGACCGCCGGGTAGCCGTCGCCGAAGTAGTCGTCGATGAAGCCGCTTCGATTGGTGAAGCCGACGATCACATCGCTGTCCGGGTCGCGCCGGCAGTCGATCATGACGATCTCGTCCTGGTCGTCGCCGTTGCTGGCCTGGGAGACGATCTGGTAGGCGACCGCCGACCGGTCGTCGTCGCTGATCTCGAACGGGTCTCCGTTGTCGTCGTCGAGCAGCTCGGCGTCGGCCGGGTCGACGTTGATCTCGTCGAGCAACGTTGTGACGCAGTCGTCGGGATCGGACCACGAGTCGTCGGCCCCCTCGATGAAGAGGATGCTGCTCGTGTCGAGGTCGTTGATCTGGAGGAAGTCCCGCCCCAGCGCGTAGGTATCGACGTCTCGCTCACTCTCGACGGTCCAGGCGCCGGCGTCCCACTCCAGGCTGTAGCCGAAGGTCGGGCTAGTGTAGGTCCCGGCGTCCTCGTCGGCCCCAACGGCCGCGTCGCCGCTGTCGTCGCTGGCCTCCTCGGTCGGAGTCGCCTCATCATCGCTGGCGCTCGGGCGGGACGACGAACTGGAGCGGCTGGATCGGCTCGCCTCGGGCGTTTCCTCGTCGCTGGCGCTGGCTTCGGGGGTCTCGTCCCCCGTGCCGCCGTTGCCGCTGACGACATCGGCCAGACCGAGCTCGACCGGCTCCCCGGCGATCTCGATGCCGTCGAACACGTCGAAGGCCGCCTCGAGCTCATTCGAATCGACCGGGACCAGACCGGCAGCCCAGAGCAGCGTGGAGCTGTCCAGGGCGTAGCAGGCGTGGATCACATCGGCGTCGAGATCGGTGCCGCCGACATCGAGCGTGATCGTCCGCAGCTCGTAGGCGTAGTCGGCGTTGTCGTCGGCGACCGGGTCGCCGTTGTCATCCTCGAAGGCCCGAGCATCGGTCGCCTCGGCGCCCTCCTCGAAGTTTGGGACGACCCCGGCCAGGCAGCCGGCCGGGTCTTCGGTGACATCGTTCAGGACCAGGAACTGAACGATGCTGGCGTTCTCGGCCTGGAGGGAGAAGTCGGCGCTCTCCAGGTCGCTCTCGGTCCAGATGGCGTCGTCCCAGCTGACGGACCACTCCAGACCGCCCTCGTCGTAGGTGAGCGTATCGCCGCCGCTCTGGGCGCCGGCCGACGGCAAGCCGGCGCTCAGCGTGCCGAACAGCACCGCGAGGGCGGCGAGCAGGCGGACGCCTGTGAGCCCCGCGTGGCGCGGACGCCAGAACCGGACAACCGAACTCGATCGCGTCATCGTCTCTCCTTCTCGTCGGCCGGACGCCCGTCTGGGTCCGGACTCATGGGAAACGGCGTAGAGGCCTCGATGCCTACAACGCATGGCGCCGCCGCAACGTGTCACGGGATAGTCGACCGCGAGGGGTCGGACGAACCGAACGAACCTCCGTCCCGGACTGTCCGAGGGGAACTGACTGGACGTGTGCGGCCAGAATATCAGGCAATCCCATGGTTGAAAGGACCGGACCGGCCAAACCCGCGGCCGGTCCGGCTCACAGGATGGGCCTCCACGGCTGCCCCGCTGGATCATCCATTGGGCAGATCGCCGCCTGCCCACGATGGCCCACGACCTCGTGGGCAACGTGGGTGTGGAATGTGCACGGAGCGGGTCCGAAGGAACAAATGGATGGAGGGCGGACGGTGATCGAGATCCTGGATCAGCAAACACCCTCCGGCTCCCGCGCGGTCGAAGTCGAGGTCATCAGCGACTGGAGCCTGCCGGCCGTCGCCTACGCCGCGTTCTTCACGGAGTCCGAGCGGGACGAGATCGGCACGTTCGAGGAGTTGCCGGCCCCTGAGCGGGCGCGGTTGGAATCCGTGGCGGCGCACATCGCCCGGACGGTCATCTCGCCAGTCGACGAGGATCTCGAGGCATGGCGGGCGGAGCAGCGAACCGTGCTGGCCGAGCGGGTCCGGGATGCCCTCTACTCGCGGGAGCTCTGGCGGGCGATGACCCGGACGACCGACATGCAGAAGCAGATCGCCGCCCTGCGGGACCTGCTGATCGCGTCGAAGGCGTCGATCGCGACGGCTCGCTCCCACTCGCGGCGGCTCGCGACCTCAGCCCAGGCGCTGGATCGCCCGATCTGGTGGAACGACCCGACGGCGGGTGAGCATGACGACCAGGGACATGACCCGGCGTCTGTGTCTCCTGACGGGATCGGTGGGACCTCCGAGCGACGGCCAGGTCCCCGTCACGATGGGTCGGACCATCGCTCCGAACGCGTCGTCAGGCGAGCGTAGCGCGGCGGTCCCACGACAACCAAAAGGGGCCGGCGCACCTCCACACCGGCCCCTTTTGGTTGTCCGTTCAATGGTGGCCGCGAGAAGGCGAGGGTGTCCAGCAGATCGCTGATCTGCGCCGACGCCTCGTCGGTGGTGATCTAGATCCCAGGGGCGCTGAACTCGACGCCGAGGATGCTCTCGTCGTCCAGCGAGACGCAGGTGATCAGGCCGGAGTAATCCTCGCCGTCGATGCGGTAGAGCAAAAAGCCGGTCAGGTGGGTGCTGTCGCCGCTGCGGGAGTTGAGCTCCTCGTCGGAATCAGGGTTGACCGCGAGCACCGCGTTGCCGTCGCCGTGATTAGATGGCGCCGTCCAGCAAGAGCCCTACTCGCCACCGCAACGAGAAGGGATCAGCAGGAAGGCGAAGCCGACGAGCATGGAGCCCCTCTCCATCCAGCTTCCGGGCGAGCCTCGATGCAGTCGATGCGAGCGGAAGGCGAGATGGGGAGGGGGTGGGGGCAATTCAGCAACCTCAACAGCCGGCCGGATTTTCCTCCAGCCAGCTGTTGCGGTTGTCATCGAATCGAGCCAATCCTGACGACAAGAGGTCCCTAGAATTCCAGCGAGTTCAGAATGTCCTCGACGGCCGGGTACTCGACGCCGAAGTAGTCGTCTACTTCGTTGCTGATACTCGTAAAGCCGACGATCAGGTCGCTGCCCGGGTCCTGGCGGCAGTCCGCCAGCACGGTGATGTCCGTGCCATCCTGGCTGGTCGTGTAGGCGGCGGCCGAGCGGTCATTCTCGCTGACCTTGTACGGATCGCCCGTCTCTGGGTCATCGACGGCCGCGTTCGAGCGAGTGTTTACATTGACCTCATCCAACAGCGAACGCACACACGCATCCGTGTCGGCCCACTCGCCGTCGGTGCCCTCGATGTAGATGACGCTGGTCTGATCGACATTGAAGAGCTGGAGATAATCCCGCGGGTAGTCGCGATTGGTCTCGTTGTCGGCCTCGACCGTCCAGTTGTCAGCGTCCCACGAGAGGGTGTAGCCGTACGTCTGGCTCTCGTACGTGCCGGCATCTTCGTCAGCGCCAGCACCACTGGCAGTGGGAGTCCCGTTGCCGGCGGCCGGAGTCCCGTCGCTGGAGGCCGGAGTGCCCTCGTCGCTAGCGACCGGTGTCGCGTCATTTCCGGTGGACTCACCCGCATCGCCATCCGGCAGCCCGATCGGCGTCGGCTCACCAGCGATCGAGACACTGTCGTAGAGCGCATAGACCGCGTCGAGGTCGTCAACACCGTCCGGCACGAGCGTCACCCCCCACACCACGGAGGCGTCATCGAGCGCGAAGCAGACGTGAACCGCCAGACCGGAGAGCGTGTCCGACTCGACGGTGTCGATCTCGTAGGCGTAGGCATCCGTCGCACCGGCGATCGGATTCCCGGAATCAATCTCGTACGGCGTCGAACTGGTGAAACCAGCCCCCTCCTCGAACCGCGGGACGACGGCGGTCAGGCAGCCGGCCGGGTCCTCGTTGACATCGGGCAGGGTCAGGAACTGGGAGATGCTGCCGTTGTCGGAAGTGAGCGAGAGGTCGGCCGTGTCCGCGCTGCCGTCGGTCCAAACGCTGTCGTCATAGTCGACCGACCAGGTCAGGCCGCCCTCGTCGTATTCGAAGCCGGAGCCGCTCTGGGCGCCAGCGCCCGGCAGGCCGACGGCCATCGTACCGAACAGCATCGTCACGGCGACGATCAGCCGGGCCGAGGTCAGACCGGTCCGTGACAGAACACTGAGTGACCGGTGAACGAGTCGGTGATGCATCGTCTCTCCTCTCGGTGGTCAGACACCCGCCCGGTGCCGGACCGTCTGGGGATGGCCGGAAGCCAGCTGCCTCCCGGCCCGGCCGGGGCGGAGCCGTCCGTTCGGTCCCGATCGCCGGGACGCTGGCCGCACGGGTGAACCGGCACCCGGTCTGGCCCGATGCGGCTCCGCGTCGGCACCCGGCCATGCTCGCACGAAAAGGACCTCGCGTCTGTCGATAGTCCGTCGATGGTCCGTCGATCCCCGGCACATGACCGCGAGACGAACGGAATCCGGAGACACTCCGGAGGGTCCGTACCTCATACCTACCGGACGATCGGACGACGCGCCGTCGTTCGGGAACGTTCCAACTGACGGCAAGGTGTCCGAAGTCGATGCGTGAATACCTCGCGTCTTCGATGGGGAGGTCCACGGCGGTCAGCCTCGTGCTGTCACGACTGATCTCAGGCGATGGCCCGTCGTCCGACTCGTGAAGAACGCAAACGTGACAGGACGGCCGCGTCCGGCGCGTCCTCCCGCTGGGTGGCGCGGCAGTCATCCAGACAAGTATGGAGGCTGCCGTCGCCGTTGACGTGGCCAATCGGATCGACGTGGAGGTCGTCGACCATCAACGTCAGGACGTTGGTCCCGTCATCGCTGGACATCCCAGGCTGCCGGACGGTGCTGAACGTGCCGCCATTGCCGTTACCGTTCGACGTGATCCAGGACGCGACGCATGCCCCCCGTCACCCTGACTCGAGCTCTCTGCGTCATGGAGTCGCTCTGTGCGACGGGAGAGATCCGCGCTTCAAAACCTACATCAACATTTGACTTTCCAAGCAGGCATTTCTGACTAACCTGCTTGGCGATTCACTTAATCCCTCCATAGAATTAAACGCCATCCAGCTAATGTATAATGCCCATATGAATACCGACCCAAATAGTCAGATTTATTCATGGTACATACGATGCAGACCGATTGAAGACCAGACTCCAGCGAGGGACTTTCTCTCGCTGAACGACTGCTTGCCGATGGAGACCAATGGCGAATGACACGGAACGAGGACGAACCCGATGCGGCGACTGGTGCCGGTCAGTTGGACCGGCGCCAGTTGCTGCAGCGAACAGGTGCGATTGGCATCGGTGCGGTCGCGATCGGATCGGCGCATCAGCCCGCGGGGGCGACCAGGGAGATGACAGTGACTCAGGCAGCAGATGGCACACCGGCGGCGGGCGTGGAGGATGCAAAGGAACAGGCACTCGACGCGGACCGCGTCAACCCCAGCACGGACTTGACCGACAACATGGGTCATGCCGTCAGTGACGATCAGAACTCCCTCCGGGCCGGGACGCGCGGTCCGACCCTGCTCGAGGATTTTCACTTTCGCGAGAAGATCAGTCATTTCGACCACGAGCGCATTCCGGAGCGGGTCGTTCACGCCCGTGGTGCCGCGGCGCACGGCTCCTTCCAGGTCTACGAGTCGATGGCGCCCTACACCATGGCGAACGTCCTGCAGGATCCGGCGAAGCAGACACCGGTCTTCGTGCGCTTCTCGACCGTCGCCGGTTCCCGCGGCTCGGCCGACACCGCCCGGGACGTCCGCGGCTTTGCCGTCAGGTTCTATACGGACGAGGGCAACTGGGACATCGTTGGGAACAACATCCCGATCTTCTTCATTCAGGACGCGATCAAGTTTCCCGACCTGATCCATGCGGTCAAGCCGGAGCCGGACCGCGAGATCCCGCAGGCCTCCAGCGCCCACGACACGTTCTACGACTTCATCTCGCTGACGCCGGAATCGATCCCGATGATCATGTGGATCATGAGCGACCGGGCCATTCCCAGGTCGTTCAGCACCATGCAGGGCTTCGGCGTGCACAGCTTCCGGTTCGTCAACGATCAGGGCGTGTCGCGCTTCGTCAAGTTCCACTGGAAGCCAATGGCCGGAGTCCACGCCCTGGTCTGGGACGAAGCCCAGAAGCTCGCCGGACGGGACGCGGATTTCCACCGCCGCGGGCTGTGGGACGCGATCGAGGCCGGCAACTTCCCCGAGTGGGAGTTGGGTATCCAGATGATCGACGAGGGGGAGGATGCCGACTGGGATTTCGACATCCTCGATGCGACCAAGATCTGGCCCGAGGATCTTGTCCCGGTTCAGCCGATCGGCAAGATGGTCCTCAATCGCAACCCGGACAACTACTTCTCCGAGACCGAACAGGTCGCTTTCATGACGACCAACATCGTTCCCGGGGTCGATTTCTCCGATGACCCCCTCCTGCAGGGTCGCAACTTCTCATACCTCGACACGCAACTCAGCCGGCTCGGCAGTCCCAACTGGCCGCAGATCCCGATCAACCGTCCGATCAACGCGGTCTCGAACTATCAGCGCGACGGCCATATGCGCGCGACCATCGAGAGCGGCCGCGTCTCCTACGAGCCGAACTCGCTGGGCGGGAACAGGCCAGCCGAGGTGACGGCGGACCGGGGCGGGTACGTGAGTTATCCGGCGCCAGTCAATGGCGTCAAGCAGCGTGTCCGCTCAGAGACGTTCGGCGACCACTACGGCCAGGCGAGCCTGTTCTGGAATTCGATCTCCCCGGCGGAGCGCCTGCATATCGTCCGCGCCCAGCAGTTCGAGCTGGCCAAGGTGGAAACCCGCGACATCCGGCTTCGGATGATCGATCATCTGCGCAAGATCAACGAGGTCCTCGGCGAGCAGGTCGCCTCCGCGCTGGGCGAGACGGACGCTCGGGGCGAGGCCCCGACGGATACGCAACTTCTGGAGATACTCGCCAACGCCACCACGCCGACCACGGCGTCGGCTGGCCTGCAGCGGACATCGGGCCTGAGCATCGAGGAATATTCCGGCCCGGCGAAGGGTCGCAAGGTCGCCATGCTGGTCGGCAACGGGGTCGACACGGCCGATACCCTGCGTGTCAGCGATGCGCTCACGGCTGAGGGTGTCGCTGTCGACCTGATCGCAACCCGTCTCGGCGACCTCCAGGGTGACGGGGCGCAGCTCGCGGCGACGCGCACGTTCCTGTCGACACCGTCGGTCATCTACGACGCGGTCTACGTGCCGGCGGGCGCGGGCAGCGCCGACGCGCTGGCCAACCAGGCGGCGGCCACGCTCTTCGTCGCGGAGGCCTACAAGCACGGCAAGCCGGTCGCCGCCAGTGGCGAGGGGCTGACGGTGCTCCAGCGGGCGCAGGTGCCGGTTTCGACGGAGCAGGGCGTGTTCGATCTGTCCGATGCCGAGCCGTCCGCCTTTGTCACGGCTGTCGCGGCTCATCGCTTCTCCAACCGGCCGGACGATACGGTGCCCGTCTAGGTCGCCCACCTCGATCTCGCCCAAACGCCCCGGGAATCCAGACGATTCCCGGGGCGTTTACGTGAAGATCAGGCGCTCTCCAGATCCCGGATGAGGGCCTCGACGTCGAGCTGGCGGGAGGCGAGCAGATCGGCGACCGGATCGCTGGCCGGCGTCGACGCGGCGGCCCAGGGCAGATCGACGCGGCGGAGGAGTTCCCACGACATCATCTGGCGGACCTGATCGCGGTCGATCCCGGCGAACGGCCCCTCCGGGTCGATCTGGGTGCGGTGCAGCCGGATGACCCGCTCCTTGGTCTCAAGAACGTCGGCGACCGGCATCATGACGGTGATCTCTCGGATCGGGGTGCCGAGCTGGTCGAGCTGCTCGGCGGTCAGCGAGCGGAACGGCCCATCGACCCGCTCCGCCATCCGCCGGATGCGCTCCCGCGGCAGGGCGTTGTAGTAGAGGGAGGAGATCCGCCATGGCTCCCCGAGCCCAGTCGGCGCGCTGGCGTCCGCGGCCAGCGCGATGGCGGCGGTCGTGTGGTGGTGGATGGCGACGTGGTCAGGGTGGCCGTAGATCCCGTCGGCGCCGAAGGTGATCACGGCGGCGGGGCGGACATCGCGGATCGTCGCCGCGATCATGGCGACGACCTCGGCGGCCGAGGCCTGGGCCAGCGAGCGCGGATCCGCGTTCTCGGGCGTGCCGTCCATGCCGGAGTCGCGGTAGCCCAGCAGCCGGATGTCGTGCAGCCCGGCCAGGGCCATCGCGGCCCGGAGCTCCTGCTCGCGGACGGCGCCCAGCGTCTCGGGGGTGGCGGCACCGGGGGCGAGGATCTCGCCGACCTCGCCGCGAGTGGCGGTGACGAGCGTGACCGGGACGTCGCGCTGGCGGAGCAGGGTGATCGTCCCGGCCAGCCCGAAGGCCTCATCGTCGGGGTGGGCGAGGACGATCAGGAGGCCGCCGCTGGTCGGACTGGAGGGCGGGGTCGCGTCGTGCCCCTGGGGGTCGGTCATCGGGAAGTCTCCTCACTGGATTCGGTCCGGTTACGGTCTGAACGCGTCACCCACGCAAGCCCACGCGGTACCGGACCAGTATGGCCGGTCCCGGAGCAGACAGCCCTGCCCGTCCGGCGGGTGCGATCGCCGGGCGGCTGCGCTACCCTTGCGGGATAGCTGCGGGATAGCTGCGGGATAGCTGCGGGATAGCTGCGGGATAGATGACCCGGGACGCACGACCGGCTGGCCGCGGCGATCCCCCACGGAACCCTAGGCCGCCCGACGGCGAGACGCAGACAAGGACACCCCTCCCCGTGAGCAGCATCAGCATGTGTCATGACCGACCGGCGGTCGACCGGTGGTGAGCCGGCGCCGCGACGAGGCGGCAGACGGCGCCACCCCCACGCTGGACCGGCCAGCCCAGGGCTCCGGGATGCTTGTCGCCCTGCGCCGCGCCTTCGGCTACCTCGGCCCGCACCGCGCCAACGTGATCGGCGCCCTCGCGGCCGTCCTCGTCGTGACGGTCGCCAACCTGCTCGCGCCGCAGCTGATCCGGATCGCGATCGACTCCGGAATCGCCACCCACGACAGCCGGGTGATCGTGCTGGCCGTCGCCGGGATGTTCGGTCTCGCGCTCGTCCGCGGCGCCGGGTCGTTCTTCCAGGGGTTCCTCGCCGAGCGCGGCTCGCAGGGCGTCGCGATGGACCTTCGGAACGACTTTTTCGTCAAGGTCGAGCGGCTCGGCTTCGACTTCCATGACCGGACGCCGACCGGCCAGCTCCTGACCCGGGCGACCAGCGACATCGAGCAGGTCCGCTTCCTGACCGGCAACGGCTTCGTCAACCTCGTCTGGGCGGCGCTCCAGGTCGTCGCGATCGTGATCCTGCTCTTCGTCCTCAACTGGCAACTGGCCCTGATCACTTTCGTCTCGGTCCTGATCATCTTCGCCCTGCTGGGCCGGTTCGGAACCCGGATCGCGCCGCTCTTCACGCGGATCCAGGCGACGCTCGGCCAGCTCAACTCCACGTTGCAGGAGGACCTCGTCGGGCTCCGGACGATCCGCGCCTTCCGCGGCGAGCAGCGCGAGCAGGAGCGCTACCGCGGGCACAACGAGCAGCTCTTCGATCTGAACATCCAGATCGTCAGCCTGTTCTCGACCAACTTCCGCGCCATCTTCCTCGTCGCCGGGCTGGCCTCGCTGGCGGTCGTCTGGGCCGGTGGCGAACAGGTCATCGGCGGCAACATCGAGGTCGGTGCGCTAGTCGCCTTCTACACCTATCTGAACTTCCTCCTTGGCCCGATCCTGACGATGGGCTTCCTCGGCTCGGCCGTGCCGCGGGCCGGGGCGTCGGCCGTCCGGATCTTCGCCGTCCTGGACGAGCCGGTCAGGATCGCCGAAGAGCCGGGCGCACCGCCGCTGCCGCGGGTCGAGGGCCGCGTCGCGTTCGACCACGTCTCGTTCCGCTACCCGGAGGCCGAGCACGACGCCCTGCACGACGTCAGCTTCACCGCCGAGCCGGGCCAGACGATCGCGATCATCGGGACGACCGGCTCCGGCAAGAGCACGCTCGTCAACATGATCCCCCGCTTCCACGACGTCACGGCGGGCGCCGTCCGGGTCGACGGCCACGACGTCCGCGACGTCGCGCTCGGCAGCCTCCGCGGCCAGGTCGCGCCGGTTCTGCAGGAGTCGCGGCTGTTCAGCGGGACGGTCCGGGAGAACATCTCCTACGGGCGGCCGAACGCCTCCATGGAGGAGATCCGGGCCGCCGCCGAGGCCGCCCAGGCCGCACCGTTCATCGAGGCGATGGCCGAGGGCTACGAGACGATCATCGGCGAGCGCGGCGTCGGGCTGTCCGGCGGGCAGCGCCAGCGGGTCGCGATCGCCCGGGCCCTGCTGGCCGACCGGGCCATCCTGATCCTCGACGACAGCACCTCGGCCGTCGACGCGACGACCGAATCGGAGATCGGGGCCGCGATCGACGAACTGCTCGCCCAGCGCCGCCGGACGACCTTCGTGATCGCCCAGCGGGTCAGCACGGTCCGCTCGGCCGACGTCATCCTCGTCATGGACGCCGGCCGGATCGTCGCCCAGGGCACGCACGACGAGCTGATCGCCGGCAGCGAGCTGTACGTCTCGATCCTCGGCTCCCAGCTCGGCACCGAGACGGCCTTCGCGCCCGACGAGAGCACCGTCGACGAGCTCGCGGAGCTGGACGGCAACGTGTTTGGCAATGCAAACGACGACGGCCGTGGTACTGGCGTGACATCCACCGCGACCAAATCCTCGACAACCACGAACGGGAGGGCCTGAGCGATGTCCGCCCGCGCGCGCGGCGCCACGCTGCCAGCCGATGAGACCGATATCGTCCGGGACCGCCGCGGGACCGCCCGCCGGCTGATCGGCGAACTGCGGGGCTTCCGGCCCCAGCTCCTCAACGCCGGGATCTGGGTCGTCGTCGGCGCGATCACCCAGGCCGCGACGCCCGCCCTGATCGGCAACGCGATCGACGGCCCGATCACCGACCGCGATTCCGGCCAGTTGTTCGTCTATGTCGTCATCCTGGTCGCCATCGCCCTGATCGGCGGTCTGGCGACCCGGATGCAGGTCGTCCGGGTCGGGATCATCGGCCAGCGCGTGCTGCAGGGGTTCCGGCAGCGGCTGTTCGACCACTTCCAGCGCCTGCCGCTGAAATTCTTCGGCAAGCAGCCGATCGGCGATCTCGTCAGCCGGGTCAGCTCCGATGTCGACACGATCAACCAGTTCATCAGCCAGGGCCTGAGTCAGTCGATCGGCCAGGTCGTCGGCCTGATCGCGACCGTGATCGCGATGCTCCTCTACGACTGGCGGCTGGCGCTGGTCAGTTTCACGATCCTGCCGCTGCTGCTGCTCGCGACGACGATCGTCTCCCGCCGGGCCCGCGTCGCCTACCGCCTGACCCGGCGGACGGTTGGCGCGGTGACCTCCTCGCTGCAGGAGGAGATCAGCGGCATCCGGGAGACGCAGGCGTTCGACCGGGCGAACTTCAATATCGACCGGTTCCAGGGCCAGAACCGCGAGAACTACGACGCCAACGTCAACGCCGTCCGGATCAGTTCGGCCCTCGCTCCGGCGGTCGACCTGCTCAGCACCGTCGCGACCGGCATCGTGCTGGCCTACGGCGGCTGGCAGGTCTACCGGGGTGACCTCGAGGTCGGCACGCTGGCGGCATTCCTGATCTACGTCCAGACGTTCTTCCGCCCGATCCAGCTGCTGTCGCAGGTCTACACCCAGGCGCAGTCATCGCTGGCCGGCGCCGAGCGGATCTACAACATCCTCGACTCCCCGGCCGAGGAGCCCGACCCGACCACCGCGATCGACCTGACCGGCACCCGGGTCCGGGGCGAGATCCGGTTCGAGGATGTCACCTTCGGCTACGAGCCCGGCCGCGATATCCTCCACGGTATCGACGTCACGATCCAGCCGGGGCAGACGGTCGCGATCGTCGGGCCGACCGGCGCCGGCAAGACGACGCTGGTCAACCTGATCCCGCGCTTCTATGAGCTGCCGGAGGACGGCGGGCGGATCACACTCGACGGCCGCGACACCCGCGAGATCCACAAGGACAGCCTGCGGGAGCAGACCGCGTTGGTCCTGCAGGAGCCGTTCCTGTTCGCCGGGACGGTCCGGGACAACATCGCCTACGGCCGGCCGGGCGCTACGGAGGCGGAGGTCGAGGCGGCGGCGACGGCGGTCCAGGCCGATACCTTCATCCACGAGCTGCCGCACGGCTACGAGACGGTCCTGGAGGAGGGCGGCGGCGGGCTGAGCGAGGGGCAGCGCCAGCTGCTCGCCTTCGCCCGGGCGGTTCTCGTCGACCCGCGGGTCCTGATCCTGGACGAGGCGACCAGCCGGATCGACACCCGGACCGAGGCGCTGATCCAGACGGCCCTCCAGACGCTGCTCTCCGGCCGGACGAGCATCGTCATCGCCCACCGCCTCAGCACCGTCCGCAACGCCGATCTGATCCTCGTCATGTCGGACGGCCGGATCGTCGAGCAGGGCCGCCACGAGGAGCTGATCCGGCTGGACGGGCTCTACGCGACGCTCTACAACCGGCAGATGCGCGACACCAAGCGCGAGCCGGAGAAGATCGAGGCCCGGATGGCGACCGCCTCGACGCCGGCTTTCGGTGCGTAGTTCAGTCTCGACAGGCAGGAGGACCATCGTAACGAAGCCATCCATCGACCCTGCCTACCCGACCGAAGCACAGGGCGATCTCCCGGCGTTCCAGTCCATCGAGGAGGAGGCCGCGTTCTGGGATACCCCTGACGTGACCGACCTCTCCGAGCTCCCTGGGACGGGAGAACAGCCGGCCGATCCTGAGATCGCTGACCGGCTGGACATCGATCCCGACAGCGATGCTGATGATGAAGCAGATTATCCGGCGCGATCGCGTACCATATAGTAGGCACCTAAATCGGGTGGACCGGAGCCAGAACAGGGATGGGCAAGCTCGACAAGCTGATCGCGGAACTGCTCCGAGCCGACCCGCCGCGGGAGATGGCCTATCGTGACATCTCGAAGGTTCTCCTCGCTTTCGGTTGGACCGAGCGGGAGGCCGCTGGTTCACACATCCGATGGGAGAAGTCGGGACACGTCGACATCACGGCGACCGTTCATGGCGGACGAAGGGTTTCCAGGGTTGGACCCGGCACGATCAAGGACGTTCGGGAAGCGATCACTGACAAACGATGCTACTCCAAATCTGACGAATAGATCCCTACCGGACCGGGATCTAACGATTCCGGATCGCTCCAAAGCAACATCGGACCAATCCGGTCCGGGGCTATTGGCTCTACACGGGAGAACGAACGATGGTTGCCATCGAGCGCATCAAGCACCTTAACGAGACTGAATGGGTCGCTCCCGACCCGCTTCCCATTACCCAGCCGTATTCGCTCGACGAGGTTCTCGCCCGGCAGTATGCGTTCACGGTGACACCGACCACGTTCGGTATCTGGGAGATCAGCTTTCCGGATCTACCTGGCTGCCATAGTCAGGCCAGGACCTGGGAAGAGGTCGGTCAGATGGCTCGTGAGATCTCCGAGCTCTGGTTGACTTCCATGTACGAGCGCAACTATCCGATTCCGGACGTCTCTGACTGGCTCCCGGACTATCTTGCCGATGAGGCACCCAGCCGGCTCGCGGAGCGGGTCGGCCGGATCGACGGCCTGCCGGACCCCGAACCGGCGCCGATCTACAGCGTCGAGCAGGTCGCGGACATCCTCGACCTGAGCCGCCGCCGGGTCCAGAAGATCGCCCAGGACCGCGACCTCGGTCGGCTGGTCTCCGGCGTCAGGCTGTTCAGCCCGAGCGATGTGAACACGATGCGCCAGAACCGGCGGCCCGTCGGCCGTCCGTCGAAGGGAACCACCGGCCACGAGCAGGACTGGCAGGAGAGCGGAAGCGAGTCGGAGACTACGCGGTAAGTAGCCGACCGTTGATCTGAGAGCTCATGGAGTCAGCTCATGCCAGCCCACCTGCCCACGATCGACGGACCCTGGCCCTCCGACTTCCGTCGGGTCCGCTGGGGACTCTACCTGCGGCCCGACGCCCGGACCTGCCGGGACCAGGCCGGGATCCACGACCTGCTCGAGCGCCAGTTCGGCCTCCGGGCCGGCGGGACGTTCATGCCGCACGCGACGATCAAGGGCTTCTTCCTCAGCCCGTCCAGCGAGGCGGGCCTGATCGCCGCCGTCGACCCGGTCCTGTCGGGAATGCCATCGTTTCCGATCCACAACAGCGGACCGATCCCGTACGGTGTTGGCTCAGTCGTCCTCGACATCCAGCGACGGGCCGACAGCAGCAACAACGACGCCCTGACCGCGTTCCACACCGCCTGCCTCGATGCCCTGCTGCCGCACATCGACCCGACCTGCCCCGACACGCCCCGCGAGGCCGTCCGCGACCGGTTCCACGGTCACCTGACCCTGTCCATGGCCGACTGTCCGCCGTGGCTGTCCGACGAGGTCGCGGATTTCATCGACGACCTCCGGCCGATCGGCTCCGAGGACTTCACCGCCCGGCACATCCACCTGTTCGCCTTCACCAGCGCCGACTGGGGCGGCCAGTGGTGGGATACCCTGCGCTGGCGCCTCTGCCACGCCTGGACGCTCGCCTGATCGATTGGACAGGCGAGCCAGAATGGGCCGTAGCCGAAGACAAGCTGAGACCCGGCGGTAGGCAGCCGCCGGGTCTCTGTCACGTTCAGGCGCGGGGACGGATCGAGGCAGTTAGCCCTTGACGGCACCGGCCGTCAGGCCGCCGATGATGAGGCGCTGGAAGACGAGCACCAGCAGGATCAGCGGCAACGTGACGGTGACCGACGCAGCCATGATCGCTCCCCATGGCACGTCGTACTGTGTGTTGCCTGAGAAACTGGAGATCACCACGGGAGCGGTCCGCGCACGATCCGAGTTAGTGAAGGTCAGGGCGAACAGGAATTCGTTCCAGGCGTTGATGAACGCCAACAGACCAGTCGTGACCAGACCCGGCAGCGCGAGCGGCAACAGGATCTGCCAGAAGGCTCGAAACGGGGTGGCACCATCGACCAATGCCGACTCCTCAAGTTCTCCTGGCATGGCCTTGAAGAAGTTGGTCAGCGTCCAGACGGTGAAGGGCAGGGTGAAGATCAGGTAGCTGAAGACCAGCGCCCAGATCGTATCGTAGATCTGTGCCTGTCGGATCACCTGGAACAGGGTGCCGAGGATGGCGATCGCCGGAAAGGTCGTCATCGAGAGGATGGTATAGAGGACGAAGGAACGACCGCGGAACTTCAGGCGCCCGAGGGCATAGGCAGCCGAAGCTCCAAATACGATCGAGATCACCACCACGGTCACCGAGACGATCGCCGAATTGCGCAGGGCCGGCAGGAACCCACTACGGGAGCTGAAGACGTACTGGTAATGCTCCCAGGTGAAGGTCTTCGGCCAGTAGTGGACGGGAATGTCCCCGTTCTCGCTGTTCGGCCGGATCGACGACAGGAACGCCCAGACGTATGGAAACAAGGTGTAGACGAAGAGAAAGACGATCAGCGCCCAGAACAGCACCCGGCTGGCGATCCGACCGGCGGTCCACTTTCGCCGGGGCTTGTAGGACTGGATCGCATCGCGGTGAGCTTCCTCGGCGGCGGACGTCAGGGTAGCGGCCATGGCCTAGTTCTCCTCGACCCGAACGAGGCGGGTGTATGCGACGACCATGAGCGCAATACAGATGAAGATGACCACCGCGACCGCCGATGTCCGTCCCAACCGGTCACCATTGACCAGTGCCTGCTGGGCGTAGATGGCGAGCGTCTGGGTATCCAGTGATCCCTGCTTCATCACGTAGACGACATCGAAGACGCGGAAGCTATCCATTGTCCGGAAGATCAGGGCAACGAGCAGCGCCGGCCGCACCAGTGGCAGCGTGATCTCCCAGAACTGGCGCCACTTGGACGCACCATCGATATTGGCTGCCTCGTAGACATCACCGGGAATGACCTGTAGACCTGCAAGGAGGAGGAGCGCCATGAATGGCGTCGTCTTCCAGACATCGACGGCGATGATCGAGAACAGGGAGAAAGTCGGATCGGTCAGAAACGGGATCGGTTGGCCCGGCGCCGGAAAGATGCCGGCCAGTGTGCCCCCTATTCCCGGTATCCAGTCAACGAGCTGAGGAAGCCGGTACTGGCTGATGTCATTGAAGACTCCGTACGGCTCAGCGAACATGTACTGCCAGAGGCGGGCCGAGACAACCGTCGGGATTGCCCACGGAACCAGGATCGCCGTCCGTAGCAACCCCCGGCCTGAAAAGTTGGAGAAGATCAGCAGCGCGACTGCCATCCCGAGGATCGTCTCGAACAGCACCGAGAGGACCGTGAACTGGACCGTATTGACGAAGGCATCGCGGAAATTGCGGTCGTCCCAGAGGAAGCGGTACTGGTCCAGCCCTCGCCAGACGGCCTCGTCGGCTCGGGTCAGACGGGCATCCGTGAACGAGTAGTAGACCGTCTGGGTGAGCGGATAGAGTGCAACGACGGCGACGACCAGCAGACTCGGTGCGACCATGAGCCAGCCAAGCCGCTCTCGGGCCCGTGCCCAGTTCGCGCGAGGGACATCCTCGTTGCGACGGGGCATCGGGTCGATCACCGCGGCCGACGGTGGCACCGGAATAACAGGTTGCGTCATGGGATGGGTCCTCCGATGCCTCCGTGAGCCTGGGACACCGCTGTCACGGGGGAGGCCGCAACCGGCCCGGTACTGCCCGGACTGATAGCGGCCTCCAGGGTCGCGTTGACGAGGAGTGGCCGCGGGACACGCCACTCAAGGCGGCCGCCCCGCGGTCCTACGAGACTACAGGCCGCTCATGATGCCCTGGATGTCACTCTCCATGCGCGTTGCGGCTTCCGACGCGGAGATTGATCCGTTGAGTACTGCGTTGAGCTGCTGGTAGTAGACGGCCGACACTTCGGCATAGTTCTCACCGGTCGCAGTCGACGGCCGGGCCACGGCTCCGTTCTCGAAGATCGGTCGCAACTCCGAGATGAACGGCTGGGCCGACGCAACCTCCGGATCGTCGTAGACAGCGGTGATCGTCGGGGTGTGGGAGCGCTCGATCGCGAAGCTGCGCTGGACACCGGCACTCGCCAGGTACTTCGCGAACTCGATCGCCGCATCCTGCTTGGTGCTGAAGGACGAGACGAACATGTTCCAGCCGCCGAGCGTGTCGGCCGGACGAGCACCGTCGCCGGTTCCTGTCGGCAGACCAGCGACGCCGACCTTGCCAGCGACCGTCGAAGCCGGGTCGTTGGAGGCCGCGAACATGTACGGCCAGTTGCGGGCGATGGCGACGTTGCCGGCGACGAAGTTATTGAGCGTGTCAACCTCCTGCCAGTTCACCACGCCCTGCGGGGTAACCGTGTTGACCCAACCGGCGGCGCGCTCGAAGGCGGCGATCGCCTGGGGGTTGTTGACGGAGATGGTGCCATCCGGCTCGACGATCGAGCCACCACCATTGGAGACCTGCCACTCGAGACCGTTGCAGGTCAACCCCTCGTACGCCGCACCCTGCCAGGCGAAGCCCAGGAAGTTCGGGTTGGCGGCGCGCTCGCCGTCCTGAATCGCCTGGGCAGTCGTCGTGACCTCGTCCCAGGTCGTTGGAACAGTGAGGCCGTACTTCTCCAGGAGGTCGGTGCGGTAGTAGAGGAGACCCGCGTCCGTGTACCAGGGGATCGCGACCAGCTTGCCGTCGACCGTGTTGTTCGCAATGATCGCCGGCAGGTAGTCGCCCACGGTCGCGCTGAATACCTCGGTCAGATCCACGGCGAACGGCGCGATGATGCCCGGCCAGATGACGTCGATCTGGTAGACATCGAGGTCACTGGACTGGGCCGCGAACTGCGTGCGGTAGTTCTGGAGGCGATCGGTGGCGGACTGCTCGCCCGGCACGAATTCGACGATGATGCCGGTAGCCTCCGTGAACTTCGCGATCGCGGCCTCTTCCCAGGGCCGGTCGGTGCTGCCGGCGTCGGCCAGCACCGCTCGGATGGACTGCCCACCCAGGTCGGTCCGAAGATCGCTCGGGAGCTGGATCGTCGAGCCGAGTTCAACCCCGCCAGGGGTGCCTTCTGGTGTTGCCTGAGCGGCGACCCTGAGGCCACCGAGGGCGGACAGCGTCATCGCGCCGGCGCCGACCATCGAGGCCCGGAAGAGCATCTCGCGCCGGGTGATCCGGCCGCTCACGAAGTCGCGCCGGGCGGCGGCGACCGTTGGGTGAAGGATTGAAACGGGATTCTTGAAACGCGTCATCTACTCAGCCCTCTCCGTCATTGGATGTGGTTGCCGGACAGCACCGTCCGTCCCAGGTACCGCCTGATGACGAACATCCGCTGCCGTCCGTACCCTGCCGTGAACCGGTCGCCGTCATCGGAAACCCGTTCGTACCTGCGGCTTATACACATAGACGGAACATTCGTCAAGCTTTCCGCCATCCGTGCGACCGTCCGGTTCGCAACCCTGCGTTCCGGAGCGACCTCAAGCCGACGCACGGAGTATCGCACACCGGTGTCCATAGAGTTACCCAGATTCACGGAAACTGTTTTCGTTCTCCCGATCGCGATTCGCTCCTGCCAGACCGATCTCACGCTGGAAACCATGTTTCCCCACACCATGTTCGCGAGCGATCGTCCATGCCAGCTGATCGGTGGTCGAGGGAGCCAGGGTCAAGGACCTCGTTCGGCGCCGAACGCAACACCTCACTGACCCCGGTGGGACGCCCCACCGGGGTCACTGGTTCCCGATTCGGTTCTCGGTGATGGTCGAGCCATGAGCCTACTGGTAGGTGATGATGTCCGGCGGCGGGTCGAGCGCCATCATGTCGGCCGGCGTCATCTCGGGCGTATCGTTGACCTCGTTGTTGTCCATGAAGACCTTGAAACCGGAGAAGAACGTGATCTGGTCGATCCACTCGGTCACCATGACCGCATACGTGGTCTGCTTGTCCTCCGGGGCGCCGTGGCCGTCGGCGTGGATGATGAGCTCGACGCCGGAGACGTCCTCGACGTTCTCCTTGTTCTCGATCATCGAGTAGTGGAACTGATGCACCAGGAGGAGCTTCTGCGGAATGCCGAGCTCGGCCGAGAGGTCGGCCATCTCCCGCTGCGCATCGTTGACATCGGACGCGTCGATCTCGCCCAGGTCGATACTGGGCACCTCCCCCTCGTCCATCGCGAACTCCGGGTCGAGCGCCAGGTGGACGTTCGGCTGCTCGAGCAGCGGTCGGAGGCGGTCGATCTCGTCCGGGATGCTCCGGCGACCGATCTGGGTATCGAGGAAGACGAGCATGTCGTGGTCGGCGGCGAAGTCGATGTACTCCTGGATCGTCTCGAAATCGGTGTCGGACAGATAGCTGCCATCCGGCTGGTCGGTTCCCTGGGCCACGCTGGCGATGATCTCGAAGGCCGGGATCACCGGACGGGAGGGGTCGGCCTCCTCCCAGTCCGCGACCTTGACCATGATCTGATCGTAGAGATCCTGGATCGTCGTCGTCCCGAGGATGCCCATCGCCCCTTCGTGCGGATGACCGTAGAAGGCGACGATGCGGCTGTCCGGGAGCAGGTTCGCGCTGGCGTCCTGGTCGAGCGGAGCACTGACCACACTCTGCTCATCTCCCGCGACGGCCGCCGCGTCCGCGGCGACGCCGGTGCCAGTGCCATCCGTGCCGGAGGCTGAGCCGATCGCGCGACCGATCCCGGTGTTCGCACCGGCCTGAGAAGATGTCTCCGTGCTGGCAGCCACCGCGGCGCCCACCCCTGGTTGGCCGACGGGGTCGCCGGTCGCGACACCACCTGACTCCGTAATGATTCCCGTATCGGCGCTGACGGCGCCGGCGGGATCCGGCGCCGAGAGCTCACGGGACGCGGGCGAGCCGGAACTGAACGCCGCCGTCCCGAGGATGATGACGAGCACCAGGAAGGCGCTGAGCAGGCGCTCGGAGGGTAGCCAGCCCGGCAGGCTGGCGGGCAGCCAGCCCTGGCCGACCGGAACCCGGCGCGGGCGCGTGGGCGGCGGCGGGTCGTCGATCCACTCCGTCGAGAACGGCATCGGCCCGATCCGCGGCTCCGTCCTGCCCTTGCTCATCCGTGGTCCCATCCTCATGCGTTCGTGTCTCCAGTTCGGCTGGTGCCCGGCCGATCGTGATCGTGATCGCGACGGGCGGGACGATTCGATGACCTGACGGACCGCTCCCGGCGAAACACCCGTGCCGGATACCTCAGGCCAGAGCCAGCGTTCGATCGCTCACTGATAGCTGATGTAGTACGGTATCGGATCGAGTTGCAGGATCTCGTCAGGGGTCATGTTCGGGATGTCGGTGTACGCGTTTCGATCGGGATCGTCCTTGTTGTAGAAGACCTTGAACCCGGCCCAGAACGCGATCTGGTCGACCCACTCGGTGATGACGACCCCGTACGTCTCTTTCTTAAGCTCGGGGGCGCCGTGCCCGTCGGCGTGGAGGACCAGCTCCACACCTGGTGTATTCTGGATCGTCTCCTTGTCCTGGATCATGTCGTAGCGGAACTGATGGACCATCAGCACCTTCCGCGGGATGCCCTCGTCCCGCGACAGGTCGGCCAGGTACTGCATGGCCCAGTTGATGTCGTCCGCGCTGATGTAGCCGTAGTTCTCGCCCGGGATCTCGTCGCCGTGGATGGCGAACTCGGGGTCGATCGCCAGCATCACGTTCGGCTGGCTGAGCAGCGGCCGGAGCCGCTCGACCTCACCCTGGACGCCGCGCTTGCCGACCTGGACATCGATGAAGGTGAGCATCCCGTGCTCATCCGCGAAGTCGATGTAGGGCTGGATCTCATCGAAATCGATGTCGTTGAGGAAGGTCCCGTCGGACTGCTCCGTGCTCTGGGCGACCGTCGCGATGTACTCCCAGGCCGGAATGACGTTGGTGTCCGGGTCCGCCGCCTGCCACTCGGCGACCTGATCCATCAGCTGGGCGTAGGTGTTGTCGATCGTGTCCTCGCCGAGGACACCCATCAGGTTGTTGACCGAGGTCCCGTAGTAGGCGACGATCCGGTTGGCCGGAAACAGGTTGCCGTCGGCGTCACGGGGGAAATCACCGCTCTGGTTGGCAACGGCCTCCGTTCGACTCGCGCTCTGACCAGCCGCTGGCTGATCGCCGGTGACCGGGTTGCTCGCGGCTACGTCGGTGCCATTCGCGGCGATCACGGACTCGTCGGTCCCGGTGGCGGCGATCCCCGCCAACGGATCACCGGCCACTCCGGTCGTACCCGGAAGGACAAGGGACGACTCGTCCAGGATCAGCGCGTCGTCGGAACCGGAGACGCCATCAAGCACGGGAGCGGTCAGATCCCGCGTGGCGGAGGTAGTCGAACCGAACGCCGCCGTCCCGAGGATGATGACCAGCACCAGGAAGGCGCTGAGCAGCCGCTCGGAGGGCAGCCAGCCGGGCAGGCTGGATGGCAACCAGCTCTTCCCAGCCGGCACCCGCCGCGACCGCGCGGGCGGCGGACCATCGATCCACTCGGCGGAGAACGGCACGCGGCCGATCCGCTGGTCGGTGTCGCTCATCTTCGGGCCAATCCGCATGGGACTCCTGTCCTTGATCGGTCCGTACCGCGCCGCTCCACCGCACGCATCACCCGGCCTCCCCGCCCACCGGCCGCCTGAGTGGGTGCCTGGCAGCATCGTCGTGCGGCTCATGCTCGTTCGGAAGCGTATCAATGAGACCAATTTGAGGCCATTTGCTGTGCGCTGGGAACGCAGGCCCACACAAACGACAGCGCGTCGTCCAGCCACCGGGCGCTCGCATCGACGTTAGCATGCCAGACAGGACGTCACGCTGACAACCGAACCGGACGTTCGATCGCCTTTATGTCGATATGGGCACGCAGGGAGGGCGTAACCGCTGCCTGGCTCAGGCGTAGTGCGTGATGACCGGCGTGCCGATCGGCGCCCACTCCCAGAAGAAGCGGGAATCCTCCAGCAGCAGGTTCAGACAGCCGTGGCTGCCGGGCCGGCCGATCGTCTCCTTCGTCCGCCACCAGGCGAAGTGGATGGCGTGGCCCCGATCGGTGAAGTACTGCGTGAACAGCACGTTCTTCAGGTCGAAGAAGCTCTCGGCGCCGATCGCGCCGCTGGTCATGTGCTCGTTGGCGACGCGGTAGTTGGTCGCCCACCACCCGACCGGCGTCTCGTACCCCGCCATGCCCGTCGTCGTGACGGCGACGCGGACCGGCGTGGTCCCCTCGTAGGCGATCATGAGCTGCTGGGTCAGATTGACGTCGATCCACTTGCCCCAGGTCGGAGCGCCCGCCGGGGCGGGTGGTGGCTCGACCGGGGCGTTGCGGCCGACGTTGCGGGCGTAGATGAACTGGCGGTCGCCGACCTGGGCCCACATCTTCGAACCGGGATCGACTTCCTCGCCGTTGACCCAGGCGGTGACTTCGACCGGATCGCCGAAGGAAAGTTCCCGGACCGACTTCGCCTGGCGGCTGGGCTGCTCTCGGACGTTCGTCTCCCCCAGCGACGCGCCCTGCCAGACGTTCGGCTTCCAGTCGGCGGTCGACCGGCCGGGCAGCGACGGCGGGGTCGTCAGCCAGTCCTGCGCCAGCCAGCCGGCGTAGCCATCGACGTAGCCCGGCACCCAGGCGTCGTGGCCGCCGGGGACGGCGATGAACTCCGCGTTCTCGGGCACCAGCACGAGGGCGCCCGACCCGGCATCGGGCAGCTCCCGCAGGTTGAGCCCATCGGAGGCGCTGACGAGGAACGTGTCGCCGCCGGTCGGAGGCTGCGGGGCGAAGGCCGGATCCCCGCCGAGGGCCTCCCGCTCGACGATCTCCCGCCAGGCCGGGTAGAGGCGCACGCCGCCGGTCGTCTCCTGCAGGACGGCGCTCTCGAAGACCTGCCACCGGGAGCCGTCGTCGGCCGTGAAGGCGTTCGTCAGCGGCGAGCCGATGAACGAGCGCTGGCCATGCTGCTGGTAGAAGGTCCCGAAGCGATCCTTGACCGTGATCGAGCCCCCGCCCCGATTGCCGGACGGCATGTACGGCGCCCGCTGCTGCTCGGTGAAGAGCAGTGGCACGGCAAGCGGGACCTCGGTCGTCGGGTCGTAGCCCAGCACCAGACCGGGGAAGTACTGCGTCAGCCAGCCGGTCTTGTCGTCGAAGCGCTCCTCGGACAGCGGCGCCCCCAGGACCTCCTCCGCCCCGAGCTGCTCCCAGAGCGAGCGAAACGGGTCGCCGAGGTTGTGGCCGGTGTCGGGGAAGTAGGTGAACGCGCCAGTGTCCGTGTCGGACGAGATCCCGATCGGGACGGCGTCGGGCTGGATGGCGGCGGTCGGGGACCCCGAGGACGACGGCGAGGGGGACGCGGACGAATCAGACTCGCCGAGCGGAATCTCGCTCGGGGAGGAGGCGCCGGGCGTCGGCGAGATCGGAACGATCGGCTGCCTGGCGGCGGCCGAGTGGACGCCAAGCCCGACCAGCGCCAGCAGCCCCGGTGTCGCCCTGAGCAGACTGCGGCGGGCGATGGGGCGGCGAGACCAGCCGGCGGCCGGGTCGTCGTTGGGTCGTTGCCGGTTCATGGTCAGACACTCCTGTCGGTGGGGGGATCGCTGGCGGGGATGAGGACTGGCCTGGAGAGGACTGGCCTGGATTGACGGAATGGGAGGCGGTCAGGTGCGCCGATCGGGGAGACACGGCAGGATCGGACCTACTCCCCTTCTTTAGTACGTCCCAGCCGCGCCGACGGACGCCTCGCGCCGTGGCATCATGGCCCGGCATTGTGCGCGGGCAACCCATTTCATCCGGCCCTGATCCCCATAACGCGCCAGGGGCGGCAAAGGTTTCCATCTTGCGACGCGGCGGGTCACCTGGGTCGGGGATGTATCGCCGGTTGACCCGTGCCAGTCAGCCAGTCAGCCAGTCAGCCAGTCAGTCAGCCAGTCAGCCAGCCAGCCAGTCAGCCAGTCAGCCAGTCAGCCAGTCAGCCAGTCAGCCAGTCATCCAGTCAGGAGTCCGGCACCATGTCGAGCAATCAGCCCTCCGCCACGCGTGTCGACGCCGCCGAGGAGCCGATCCGCGCCAGTCCGAGCGGCCTCTACACGCAGTACCTCGCCTGGCGGGAGACGGGCGGGACCGGCCTGTTCGTCGCCCGGCAGTGGCTCGGGACCGGGCAGCGGGTCTTCCGGCACACCCACGCCGTCGAGGAGGTGCTGGTCTTTCTGTCCGGCGAAGGCACCGCGACGCTCGGCGATGAGGAGGTCACCGTCGGCCCGGGCATCACGCTGGTCGTCCCGGCCGGCGTCGTCCATGGCTTCCGGAACGACGCCGTGGAGACGCTCCTGGTCCTCGTGATCTTCCCCGGCGACGTCTTCGCCCGGACCGATTTCGTCGAGCCGACCCCGGACCAGCGGCACCGGCAACCGACGAAGATTGCTGGCCCTACTACAACACGGTAGCAAGCGGCAGCCTTCGTTGTTACGGGTGATGCATGTTGTCAGGGCAGTCGCGTCATCAGCGCGAAGTCGGGTCGACCCAGGTACCGGTTAGCCCAGCTGCCGACGTTGAAGGCGGCGCACTCGGCGGAGATCGCCCTCGATCGATCAGGGCGATAGGAGGACGCTCATGTTTAATCCCTTCGAAAAGCAGCGGAACGAGAAGCTATCGTCGGTGGACCTTGCCCGATTAATAGAACGGGAGGTTCAAGAGGGATGGGTAGTCGAGTACAAGGAAACGTGGGTCCCACATACCAAGATCGCCAGATCCATCGCTAGCTTCGCCAACACCCGTGGAGGGTGGTACTTCGTCGGGGTGAAGACAGACGCTCACCATGTTGCCAACGACATCTGTGGGTACGACGCCACTGCCTATCCAGATGGCGTAGCCAAGCTGCGGGATGTCATAAGCGACCGCCTGAGTCCCAGTCCGCGCTTTTATGCACAGACCATCCCGCTTGAGAACGGGCGCCATGTTCTGGCAGTCGAAGTGCCAGAAGCCGAGTCAAAGCCAGTCATTACGAGCGAGGGGCGGATCTATCGTCGATTCCATGACATGTCAGATCCCGTTGGCGATATTAATCGAGGCGAGCTGGACCGCATGTACGAGTCAACCGCCAATGCGAGGGAACGTTGGCAGAGTTTTGCGAGTGATCAGCGATCAGAAGCAACGACAAGTATTGCCTGGTTAAGCGTCTACTGTCGCCCGGTGGATTATCGGCAACTCCAACTTTGGACCGCCTTTGACGCGTCAGCCCTTCGTGCCCTGCATGATGTCGTCAAAGAGCCGATTAAGTTATTGCTAGGTATAGAGGGAGTCGACGCTAGAACTGGGGATCCGCCGTTGCTGGACTACGTCATGAGCGGAATTGAAACGGTTGAGTTCAGGCACTTGGGCGGGAACCACCTGTTCTCCGATCTCCTCTCGCTTGAACTTCGCCGCGACGGATCCTGTCGACTTCACATCCCTATAAACGACCTCGACTATCGAAGGCTCCTGGAAATCTGGGAAACGGGCGGCACGCTTCGCTCGACTATGGAAGGTGCAGGCTTCAAGGCGGACGACTATGCGAGCCTCTTCGATCCCGGAGAAATCTTTACGACCCTCCTCATCACCTTGAGCGCCTACGATAAATTGCTCCGCCACCTCGGCGTATCGGAGAGCGCAACCGGAATCGAGTTCGCCATTGAGTTGCAGGGCATCGGGGGGATGGCTCCGAAAGTAGCACTTGAAGCCTATGAGTCGCTCATAGCTACCTCAGGAATTCCCGTAATCCGGCAGCCGCTCGTTCGAGCAGAGGCAAGCAATGGACGTGGCTATGTCGCTTCATTTCCTGATCTTGATTGGCTGCGAATGGTTCTGGCAATTGCGCTGTCAGGATTCGGACTTCCATACGACGTGGCAGCGCACGCCGTGCACTCGTTCCTACAAAGTAGAACTAAACCTCTTCCTGAGCAGAGCGCGTGAAGGGGCTGAACATCCGGTCGGGAAGACCGTCTCGCCTAACGCAAAAGCCGCTGCGGCGGCTTGGCTCGCAAGCTTCGCCCCTACAAACGGCCACCGCACCAACGTTCTCTCCTTGAAAGAGGATCGGCGGCCGGAATGATTCCGGCCGCCGATCCTCTTCTGATTTCACATGACGATCAGTTGCTGCGCTGCATCCCGCTGACGAGCATGACGTAGTAGAGCAGGGTCAGGAGGGCGCTGGCGAAGCCGGCGATGTAGGTCCAGGCGGCGGAGTCGAGCACCTTGGAGACGCCCTGGCCGTCCTCGACCGAGACCATCCCGCCGTTGGCGAGGGCAGCCTTGGCCCGGCGCGTGGCGTCGAACTCGACCGGCAACGTCACGAGGGCGAACAGGGTACCGAGACCGAACATCGCGACACCCAGCCAGGCCAGGCCGGTTAGACCGATCAGGAAACCGGCCAGCAGGACGAAGATGCCGAGGTTGGAGCCGATGCTGACCACCGGCACGATCGCCGTCCGGAACTTCAGCGCCGGGTAGCGCTGGGCGTCCTGGATCGCGTGGCCCACCTCGTGGGCGGCGATGCCAATCGCGGCGACGGTCGGCTGGCCGTAGACGCCGGGCGACAGCCGCAGCACGCGCTTACGCGGGTCGTAGTGATCCGAGAGTTCGCCCGGCGTCTGCTCGATCGCGACGTCGAAGAGGCCATTCGAATCGAGGATCTGGCGCGCGGCCTGCGCCCCGGTCAACCCCTGGTAGTTGCGGACCTTGCTGAACTTGCCGTAGTTGCTCTTGACGCGGTTCTGGGCCCAGAGCATGAGGATCACGCCTGGGATCATGAAGAGGAGGAAGACCGGATCGAAGAAGAACATCGAGGTCCCTTCGGCCGTCGGTGCCGCTCACGCGCCCTGACCACCTGGTCAGTGCGGCGGACCGTCCGGCGACAGTTTCCAGCACCCTGGAACGTGATTAAGTATACGCGATTCGTGGGCCGGAATGTCCCGAAACGGGCGTCGATCTGTCACGTTTCGGTTACGCGCACGGCCTTGCAAGGCGACATCCGGGATCGTGCCATCGTTCCAGATTCACACTATTTCGGTTCTCCAAACCAGCCTGACGATAGCCCGGTATCCCTTCTGCTCAGACCATCCTCGCCGAAACCAGCGTTCTCCAGCATCTGCTGAAGCCTGGCGCCGGATAAGCCATCACGAGCTGCGAGGATCATGGATCGGACCGTCGATCGCGGTATCCTATCAGGGAAAGCGGCCCCGGAACGTCGCTTCCGGCGGCCGGTCAGGCTATACCGCTGTTGGATGAGCGGCTCCCCCTGTGACTGGCACAGCCGGTCGCGCCGCTCCGGAGTCCCTTCCCCGATGACGAGTTCCGCCCCATCCATGTCAGCTGTTCCGGTCGAATCGGGTTCGCACCCGGCGACTGACGCCCTGGCCGCGACGCTCTCGGCCAACGAGATGGTCGACGCGCTGATCCAGCCCCACATCGACGCCGCGATCGACGCCCTCGGGGCGCCGTCGAGCCTGATGTCGCTCATGGCCCGGTATCACCTCGGCCAGATCGAGGCGGACGGCCAGCCGTCGACGCCCGAGGTGATCCGGACCAGCCAGGGCAAGCGCCTCCGCCCTGCCGTCGCGCTGCTGTCCTGCGCGGCGGCCGGCGGCGTTCAGATGAGGTCGGCTCCGGTCGCGGCCGCGATCGAGCTACTCCACCAGTTCACGCTGATCCACGACGACATCCAGGACGAGAGCCCGACCCGACGTCATCGCCCGACGGTCTGGAAGACCTGGGGCATCGGCCAGTCGATCAACGCCGGCGACGCGATGCACGCCTCGGCTCACCTCGCCCTCTACCGGCTGATCGACGTCGGCGTCGACGTGGGGCTGGTCATGCGGCTGGCCGGCGAGTATGACCGGATGACGATCGAGATCGTCCGCGGGCAGGTCCGCGACCTCGGGTTCGAGGGTCGGGACGACGTGACGCCGGACGACTACCTCGACATGATCTCCGGCAAGACCAGCGCGATCATCCGCTACGCCGCTCTGGCCGGCGCCCTGATCGCCGGGGTCGACGACGGGACGGCCGACGCCTTCGCCCGCTTCGGCCTGTCGCTCGGGATCGGCTTCCAGATCCAGGACGACATGCTCGGGATCTGGGGAGCGGCCGAGCAGACCGGCAAGGCGGCGGCCGACGACATCCGCCGTCGCAAGCAGAGCCTGCCGGTCCTGCTGCTGCGCTCCGCCGCCGACGGGGCCGAGCGCCGCCTGCTGGACGACCTCTACCATGGCGACCAGATCGACGAGATCGGGATCGACCAGGTCCTCGCGCTGCTCGACGCCTACGACATCCGCACGATGATCGAGGGGCGGGTCCAGACCTACCACGACGAAGCCCGGACCTGCCTGTTGGCGGCCGCCGCGGACGGACCCAACCCGGCCCGGGACGCCCTGCTCCGGATCGTCGAGCAACTCGCGATCAGGGACCATTAGCCAGTCGTCGTCCGTGGACTCACTCACCGGAAGAAGCGGATCATCAGCGGGTAGCGGAACGGCTGGCTGTTGAGCGCCCGGATCGTCGCCATCACCAGCGAGACCAGGAAGACCAGCCCCACGACCCCGGCGGCGAAGGCGAGCACGATCAGCCCGACGCCGAGCGTGACGATCGCCAGCGGGATCGCGATCACGACTCCGATCAGGGCGTAAACGACCAGGGACAGCATCGCGTTGAGGCTCTCGCGGCCGTAGTCCGAGGCGAACTCGTCGCTGCCCTTTCGGAGCTGCCAGACGAGCAGTGGGATGACGAAGGAGAGCAGCCCGGCCGAGAGGATCGCCCCCGCGATGATGCCGAGGGGCGCCGCCGCCGCCCAGAGCCGTGAGGAATCGGAGACAGGCGACGCGGCGAGGCTGCTCCCGCCGTACCGGTTCGGCACCCGCTGGGACGGCGGCTCCTCCCACCAGGTCGGCTCCGGGACCGACGTCCGCTCCTGCCAGGTCGGGCGCTCGGCCCAGGGCTCGGGCTCGCTCCACGGGGCGGCCCCGCGGCCGCGGCGAGCGGGACCCGGCCCGGCGGTGTCCCGCTTGCCGGCGACCGACCGGGGACGCTGCTCCGGGACCGGCGCACCGCAGTTGGCGCAGTAGAGGTCTTCGAGCCGCAGGTTGGCGCCACACCGCTGACACTGCCCGGTATCCAGATTGGTTGCCATCGTCTGTCGCTACTCCCCCAACGCTGACCGGGTTCTGATCGATCGTTCAGACCGCGAAGAGCCTGACTCTCGGTATCCTGACGACAGTGTAGAAAGCGGAGATGACCCGGGGGTGGCGAAGGCGTGACCAAGATGTGACATCGGCCGCAACCGCCTGGGAATGCCCGGCCATCGTCGTAGGGGCGCGGGCTTGCCCCTCCCGGCCGCCGCAGCGGCCATCGCCTCGCAGGGCGATAACGGTGCAGCGCGATCGATCAGCCCACGATCGAGACCGGCCGGTTGCGAGCACCGGCACCGCCGCGCGGAAAGGCGTCTTACGGCGCTGACAAGGCAAGCCATGTCCCTACGACGACGGGCCGTCCCCGCCTGTCCCTCTCTCCGAAACGCCGCGAGGGCATCAATATTCCAGCAGGCTCCGGACGTCGTAGTCGCCGAGCCGCTCGCGGCCGCCGAGGGCCAGCAGCTCGGCCAGCACGAAGACGCCGCCGATTTCGGCGCCGAGCTGCTCGATCAGGTCGGCGGCGGCGCGGACCGTCCCGCCGGTCGCGAGCAGGTCGTCGACGAGCAGCACCCGCTGGCCGGGGCCGACAGCGTCGACGTGGATCTCCAGCGTCGCCTCGCCGTACTCCAGCGCGTAGGCCGCCGAGCGGGTCGTGAACGGGAGCTTGCCGGCCTTGCGGACCGGCACGACCCCGACGCCAAGGGCGTAGGCCAGCGGCGCACCGAAGATGAACCCGCGGCTCTCGATCGCGACGACCGTATCGATCTGGCCCTGATAGTGGCGCTGGAGCGCGTCGATCAGCTGGTGGAACAACGGCCCGTCGGCCAGCAGCGGGGTGATGTCCCGGAACAGGATGCCCGGTTGGGGGAAGTCGGGGATGTCACGGATCCGGCTGCGTAGGGCGTCGATGTCGACGCCGGCGATGGGCCGGTCGGGGCTGAGCCGGGGGGAGGTCGTGGACAACGGCTGCTCCTGACGGGATGGGCGGAGGGCGGCGCGACCAGCGGCGACGCCAGGATCAGGCACAAGGGTACCCCGTCCGGTGTCAGGAGTTTGGCCCGGCGGGCGCGGATCGCCCGGTCGTCTGCATGTTGCTCGGGGACAGTCGACGCTACTCGGCGGCGACGGCCTGGCGCCGGCGGGGCTGGTCGGCGAACTGCTGACGGTAGAGGGTGCTGTAGAGCCCGTTGAGCCGAAGCAGCTCGGCGTGGGTGCCGTGCTCGACGATCCGGCCCTTGTCGAGGACGAGGATCTGGTCGGCCGCCAGGATCGTGCTGAGCCGGTGGGCGATCGCGATCGTCGTCCGGCCGCCCATCAGACCGTCGAGCGCGTCCTGGACGTGGCGCTCGCTGGCCGAGTCGAGGCTGCTGGTCGCCTCGTCCAGGATCAGGATGCGCGGGTCCTTCAGCACGACGCGGGCGATCGCGATCCGCTGCTTCTCGCCGCCGGAGAGCTTATAGCCCCGCTCGCCGACGATCGTCTCGTAGGTGTCGGGCAGGTCCATGATCCGGTCATGGATCGCGGCGGCTTCGGCGGCGGCCATGACCTCCTCCAGCGTCGCGTCCGGCCGGCCATAGCGGATGTTGTCGATCACCGAGGCGTGGAACAGGTAGGTCTCCTGCGTCACCATCCCGAGCGTCTGGCCGATGCTCCTCAGGGTCAGGTCGCGGACATCGCGCCCGTCGATCTCGACCGCTCCGTCAGTCGTGTCGTAGAGCCGCGGGATCAGCGTCGCGACCGTCGTCTTGCCGGCGCCGCTCGGCCCGACGAGGGCGACGAGTTGGCCGGGCTCGGCGGTGAAGCTCACCCCGCGCAGCGCCCAGATCGGCTCGGCGGGCGTCGGCTCCGCGACCGGCGGCGCTCCGTCGTCCGGCTCCGGGTCGGAGGTCATCGCGTCGAGCGGCGCGACGACCTTCCGGCCGGCCGGTGGCGCTTCGTACCGGAACCAGACGTCCCGGAAGGCGACCCGGCCCTGGGCGGTCTTCGGGTCGAGGGCGACCGCGCCGGGCTTGTCGGCGATCGAGACGGGTAGGTCGAGGTAGTCGAAGATCCGGTCGAACAGGGCCATCGCGCCCTGGGCCTCGATCTGGACGCCGAGCATCGAGCCGACCGGGCCGAACAGGCGGGACTGGAGCGTCGTGAAGGCGACGATGTCGCCCAGCGTCGGGGCGCCGGCGTCCCCTCCGGCGAGGATGATGTCGCGGCCGGCGAACCAGTAGACGATCGCCGGGGTGATCGAGAAGAAGACGCCGATCACCATCCGGAACCAGCGGCCCACCATCTGCTGCCGGACCTGGAGCGACGAGAGGTTGGCGCTCTCGGCGACGAAGCGGCGCTCCATCTCGTCCTGCCGGCCGAAGACCTTGGTCAGCAGCACGCCGCTGACGGAGAGGGTCTCCTCGGTCAGGACGGAGACATCGGCCATCGACCGCTGGGTCTCCCCGGCGAGGCGACGACGGTTGAGCCCGACCCGGTAGGTCAGGTAGAGGAAGACCGGCAGCGAGGCCAGCGAGATCAGCGACAGGCGCCAGTCGAGGATCCACATCGCGCCGAAGGTCGAGACGATGGTGATGACGTTGGAGACGACGCCGGTGCCGGTGTCGGTCACGACCCGCTGGACGCCGTTGACGTCGTTGGAGAGGCGGGACTGGATCTCGCCGGTGCGGGTGTTGGTGAAGAAGGCGAGCGGCTGGCGCTGGAGGTGGCGGTAGAGCCCGTTGCGCAGGTCCTGCATGACGGACTGGCCGACGACGGTGACGAGGTACGACTGCCAGACGCCGACGAGCCCGCCGACGATCGGGATGGCGATCATCAGGCCGACGTAGAGGTAGAGCCGGTCGAGGTTGCCGCCGCCGATGGCGTCGTCGAAGATCGCCTTGATCAGGAATGGGTTGGCGAGCCCGATCACGCTGCCGAAGACGATCGTGCCAAGCGCGATCAGGAGCTGGTTCCGGTACGGACCGAAGTAGCCGACGACGCGCCGCGCCGTCTGCCGGTCGATCCGCTTGCCGGCCCCATCCGGGAGCGGCTGGTCGCCCCCCATCATCCGGCCACCACCACCACCTCGCCCGGCACCGCCGAGCCCACCACCCCGCATCATCCGCAGCCACCACCTGTCGTCATTCGGACCAATCGACGCGCTCGGAGGTCTTCATCGACACCGCCCGGGCCGGTCTAAAGATATATCGCTTCGACAAGTATGGTGTTTGGAGCGGATGAGAACCACTGCTCTTCTGGTCAGGCCGCCGGGGTGGCGCTGCCCCCGGGGAACAGCTCGGACAGGACACTGCCGAGGGGCGACACGAACGCGTCGATCAGCCTGCGACCATCCCGTTGTTGTACGGAGACGATGTACCCGGCTCGCTGGAACGTCGGATCGTAGTTTCCAGCATCCTGGCCGAACCCGAGCCGGATGTCGCTGCCGAGCTCGACGGAGGCGCCGACGTGGGCCGTGTCGATCTCCCGGAACCCATGGAGCTGGTAAGGCGTCGTCTGACCGATCCGGTCTGCCGCCAGGCGTTCTTCCGGGTACGGTGTCTGAACAGGCTGATCCGAGGGCGGCGCTGGTGTCGGATGGGCGTCCTGCCACCATCTCGCCACGATCGCTGCTCCGTCCTCGCCTTCGAGAACCGAGCGGAAGCCGACGATCCCGGCCAGGGCCCGGGCAAAGGTCTGGCTGGTCGCGTCGGCGGCCGCCTCGCCGTGCGCCAGGCGGCGGTGGCAGTAGCCGAAGACGGGGCGGTAGTAGCGCTCGTAGAGGGGCGAAGGCGGCCAGGTCCCGCTGGGCACGGACCATCGCGTCCCGCTCCCCGGGGGCGAGGTCGCCCTCGGGGCCGTCATCGTCGTCGTCCCGCCAGACCGCGTTCACGCGCCTCCGCCTCCTGTTCCCACTCGGTCGAGAACCAGTTACGTTGACCGGTCCCTACTCACCTCAACGGAGCGGAGCCGGAAAGGATACGGCCGAGCGCCGAACCCGCCCGGTTGGACAGCTTGCCATTACCATGGGCGGGGCGCATAGAGAGACCCATCCCCCTCGGGCGATGAGCCGGTCCCTCAGGACACGCCGCCGCGGGGGAGATCGGGCTTCATCGTTCCGCCAGGGAGGCATTGCATGTCTGATTCGATCTCCGAGGACAAGCGGCAGGTCGCGGTCACCTTCATGACCACCGAGCACTTCGCACTACAGGGTGCCCGGGGGTTGACGATCAGCGAGTCGAACGGGCGAGCCGGCCTGTTCCTGAGCTCGCTGTCCAGCGCCCTCGTCGCGCTGGGCTTCGCGGCCCAGGCGTCAAATTTCGGCCAGTCCTTCAACGTCTTCGCGCTCCTGATCCTGCCGCCGATCGCCTTCCTCGGCTTCGTCACCTTCCAGCGGGCCGTCCAGTCCGGGATCGAGGACGAGACCTACAGCCGGGAGATCAACCGAATCCGGCACTTCTACGTCGACATGGTGCCCGAGCTCCGGCCGTACTTCTCCCAGTCGACGACGGACGACGGGATCAATTCGGTCGTCATCCGGAGCAGGATGGGCCGGCGCTGGCAGCCCTTCCTCACGATCGCTTCCGTCGTCGGCGTGATGAACAGCGTCGTGATCGGCGCGATCATCGGGCTCGCCGTCAATGTCCTGACCAGGCCGCCGATCGCCGTGCCGCTCACTCTCGGCGTGATCGTCACGCTGGGGATGGTCACAGTCCACGCCTGGTACCAGTCGCGCGAGTGGAAGCAGGACGAGCTGGCGAACCCGGCGATGTTTCCCCACGAGGGATCGGCGCTGCGACCGTAGGTCCCCCTGACAGAGACCTGAGCCACCCCGTGCGCGGACACCCTGGAAGACGTCTCCGGCGAGCCGGATGTCCAGTCCCCGAGCCACCCCGTGCGCGGATACCCCCGCGATTGCCGTGACCACGATTCCCGACGAGATCGTCGGCCTCTACCAGAGTCGTCATCGGCATGAGCCGACGGCCGATCGGGGGAACGGAGCGCCGCGAGTCGCCGCCCGGCCCACGTCGGAGCCGTCATCGTCATCGTCCCGCCAGACCGCGTTCACGCGCCTTCGCCGCCCGATTTCAGACGGGTGCTGGCTGGCTGTGTGGACCAGCCGCTGCACAGATCGACGAAATCCGGTCGAAACGGATACGGGCACGTCCGAAGATCCTCAGTGGCCGCGAATCGGTGATCCCCTTTGCGACCGATAACCTCAGGTCCGGCCGCGACGGCACAGCAGACGCACCAGCGATGACGTGGCAGGGCCACCGATTCCGCGTTTGCCATCCAGCCTGCCGGACGACGGAGATGACCGATCAGCTCGCTGATTGGCAGCGGCAGTTCGCGGTCACGTTCATGACGACGGAGCAGTTCACGCTCCAGACGGCCAGGTCGACCACGACCGCCGAAGCCCACGGCCGCGCCACGCTGTTCCTGAGCACCCTGTCCAGCGCTCTGGTCGCGCTGGGGATCGTCGCCCAGACCTCGGCGTTCGGGCAGCCCTTCGGGATCTTCGCCCGGCTCGTCCTGCCGCCGATCGCCTTCCTCGGGATCATCCCGTCCAGCGCGCCATCCAGACCGGGATGGGAGACGTATTCGACGCCCAGGCGCTGGTCCGCATCCGGCGCCTGTCCATCGAGCTGGTTCCGCAACTGCGTCCCTGTTTCACGCTGCCCACGGGGAAGTCAGGCGTGATCAATTGCGTGTCATCGGCGCGATCGTTGGAATCCCGGTCGACCTCATGGCGGCACCGGCGCCGGCCATCACGATCCTGGTGGGCGTCGCGGCGGCCGGCGCGACGGTCATGGGCCACTATCGCTACCAGACCCGGGCCTGGAGCAGGACCGACGAGATGCTCATGGCCGGCTGAACCCCGGCCGGCGATGAGGAGCGGACCGGGACAACCTGAGGGTAAACCGATGCGCGAACCCGCGTCATGGCACAATCAGTGGCATGAGTGAACCACCCCGCCGGCCGCCCGGCCGTCCCCCGAGCAACCGACCGACCCGACCGATCCGCCCCGCCGACCGGCCGAACGACCGCCGCACGACCCGCCGGCCGCCCGTCGACGAGCGGGGCGGCCGAGGCGGTCGCAACACCATCGAAGCGGGCACGGCCGCCGACCCCGCCGTCGCCGGCCTCGGGCCGATCGGCGGGGAGCTGATCGACACGACGATCGAGCGGATCATCCCCGGCGGCGATGGCATCGCCCACGGCGGTGGGCTGACCCTGTTCGTCCCGATGACCGCGCCCGGCGACAGGGTCCGCGTCCAGCTCGACCGCCGCCGGGGCCAGGTCGCCTGGGCCACGGTGACGCAGATCCACGAGCCCGGCGAGAACCGGACCCAGCCCCCCTGCCCCTACTACGGGGTCTGCGGCGGCTGCGACCTCCAGCACATCACCTATGAGGGGCAGCTCGCCGCCAAGCTCGATATCGTTCGCGACTGCCTGCAGCGGATCGGCCGGATCGAGCCGCCGGCCGATCTCGCCGTCATGCCGTCGCCAAACCCGCTCGCCTACCGCCACGTCGCCGAGTGGGCCGTCGACAGCCGCAAGCGCCGGATCGGCTACCGCGCCCGCGGCTCGCACGATGTGGTCGATGTCGAACACTGCCCGATCCTGACCCCGCAGCTCAACGGCGTCCTCGCCGACCTGCGCGAGCGCCAGGCGGCCGGCCGGATCCCGCCGGGCATCGACGAGATCCGCGGGATCGCCGGCGAGCACGGCGCCGGGATCGCGCCGGCCCTCGGCGGCGACTACCCGCCCGAGCTGTCGATGCGGGTCGGCGACGAGACCTATCACTACGACGCGGCCTGCTTCTTTCAGGCCAACGGGCTGCTGCTGGACGAACTCGTCGCCGAGGCCCTCTGGCAGGCCGACCCGCACAAGGACGCCGATGCGCCGCTGGCCGGTGACGGGCCGGGCTTCGTGATCGACCTCTACGCCGGGGTCGGGCTCTTCACCGTCCCGCTGGCCCGGCGCTACCGCCGCGTCGTCGCCGTCGAGGGCTACGCGCCAGCGACGCGCTGGACGCGGCGCAACCTCCGCGACGCCGGCCTCAGCACCGCCAAGGTCGAGATCGACCGGGTCGAGAGCTGGCTGGCCCGCCGGGCGACGGCCCTGGCCGGAGCGTCATTGCTCGTGCTGGACCCGCCGCGGACCGGCGTCTCGCCCGAGGCGATCGAAGGCATCCTGACGCTCGCCCCGAAGCGGATCACCTACGTCTCCTGCGACCCGCCGACCCAGGCCCGCGACCTGAAGGCGCTGATCGAGGGCGGATACCGGCTAGTCCGGATGGCGGCGCTGGACATGTTCCCGCAATCCCACCACGTCGAGACCGTCGCCCATCTCGTCAAGTCGTAGGGAAGACGGTTGCGAGCCCGGCCGCCGCAGCGGCCCGTCCGTAGGACGAGACTGGCTCCGCCACCGGATGTCTACCGGGACCCAACGTGTTCTGCGGCGCTGGGACCGCTGCGCGGTGTTGCGTCTACGGCGCGGACAAGGCAAGCCATGTCCCTACGGAAAGGCTAGCCGCAGATGCGAACCCAGATGTTGACGCTGGTCTGCGTATCAACGTAGGCTGCACGGCGCGGCTCCGTCGAGATCGGGTTCGACCGGCGCGACGACGCAATGCAGACGGCATGACGGAGGTCACGAGGTGGCAGGCTAGACCGGGCGGATGATGGGAAGAGCTGGCCACGATCTCGCCAATCGGGATCGCGTCGCCATGTCTGCCCGATCCCCCGGTCCGGAGTCTCGCCCCGACAGGCCACTCCCCGTCCCGTCCGCCCATGCGATAGCGCCGCTGCCCACCGTGGCAGTCCCCGGCGCGACCTTCCCCTTCCAGCAGCTCTGGCGAGACAAACGATGACCGGGAACCACGGAGTTCCCATGGACCAGCAGCGGTGTTCTTCCTACACCCTCGACATCGACCTCACCGGCCGGATCGCCATCGTGACCGGCGCCAGCCGCTCGATCGGCATCGGCGCCGCGACCTGCCGCGCCCTCGCCGCCCTCGGTGCCGACGTCTTCTTCACCCACTGGCGCCCCTTCGACCGCGCGACATTGAATTGGCAGGACGACACCGGCCCGGACACGCTCCTCGCCGAACTCTCCGGAATGGGTGTTCGCGCCGCCGCCGCCGAGATCGACTTCAGCCAGCCTGACGCCGCCGAGCGGGTCCTCGCCGCCTGCCGCGAGCAGCTCGGCGCCCCAACGATCCTCGTCAACAACGCGACCCACAGCGTCAACGTCGCGTGGGACGAGCTCGACGCGGCGGCGCTGGACGCCCACTACGCCGTCAACCTGCGGACGTTCGCCCTGCTCAGCGTCGGCTTCGCCAGGGGCTGGACGGGCGGCGACCGGGGCCGGATCATCAGCCTGACCAGCGGGCAGGACCGGGGTGCGATGTCGACCGAGCTGCCCTACGCCGCGACCAAGGCCGCCGTCGTCGCCTTCTCCCGGACGCTCGCGATTGAAGTCGCGCCCAAGGGCATCCGGGTCAACGTCGTCAACCCCGGCCCGACCGACACCGGCTGGATGTCGCCGGAGCTCAAGGCCGACCTCATCATGAGGACGCCGCTCGGCGCCGGCGACCGGGTCGGGCAGCCGGAGGACGCCGCCCGGCTGATCGCGTTCCTCGCGACCGATGCGGCCCAGTGGATCACCGGCCAGGTCATCTCCTCCGAAGGAGGGTTCGGCGTATGAGCATCGCATCACGGATCGTCCCCTGGCGTGGGGTCGTCCTCGACATCCACACCGCGCCGACCGGTGGCGCCGCGATGGAGGCCGCCGGAGAGGTCAGCGCGGTCGCCGGTCGTGGGCTGGAGGGCGACCGGTACTTCAACGAGACCGGCTTCTACAGCTGGTTCACCGGGCCGATCCGCCACGTCTCGCTGATCGAGTGGGAAGTCGTGGAGGCTCTGCGGGATTTCCACGACCTGCCGCTCGAGCCCGGCGAGACCCGCCGCAACATCGTCACCCGGGGCGTGCCGCTCGGCCATCTGCTCAACCGGGAATTCCGGGTCGGCGCGGCGACGCTACGCGGCGTCGAGATCTGCGAGCCGTGCAAGCACCTCGTCGACCTGACCGGCAACCGGGCGCTGCTCTCGGCCCTGATCCACCGGGGTGGGCTCCACGCCGAGATCGTCGGTAGCGGGATCATCCGGCCCGGCGACACGATCGAGGCGATCGACGCGCAGTCGGCCCCGGGGCAGCCATTCAGCCCTGACGGTCATTAGAGTTCCGGGTAGCGCACCTCCAGCATGATCACGACGGCGACAGCCGTCACCATCAAGATCACCCAGGCCAGATCGCTGACCCACTCGCCCATCGACGGCCCTTTGAGTGAGCCCTGATGGACCGCCACGGAACCATGGGTCCCGCGGAGGTCCATCAGGGCCAGTACCAGGAGGACCAGAGCCAGCACCACAAGGACGATCAGCCAGGTCAGGAGGACTGGTAGCGGAAAGAGCGTCGCACCCCGGTCGACCGCCTGCTCGCTTAGCCACGCTCCCCTTGCAAGGTACCCGACGATCACGAGGACTGTCGTGCCGCCAATCACGGCGCGCACACGACGGAGCCGCGCCCGTCCGGCGTCGCCACGGCGAATCCACCAGATGCTCCAGACCGCCAGTCCGACGAACGGCAACGCCACGAGCAGGACGTTGGACGTTGCCGTGTACCGCGCAGTGAGCCGCTGCACATCGGCCCGAAACAGATACCCAACGATCAGTGGCGTACCAGCCCACAGGAGCGCTCCGGGTGCGGCGCCGAGGACGAAGTTCCGAAAGCGGATGCGCATCAACCCGGTTCCGATCGCGGCATACATGCGCACGAGGGGAAGAAGGCGAACCAGGAAGACGGTTGCCACCTCATGTCCGCCTAGTCGGCGATGCCACCGTTCGAGCAGACCATCCGGCCCCGGTTCGTGCCGGCGCATGACCCGGGTCAAGAGCCGGTGACCACCGGTTCGGGCGACGAGGTGGAGCGTCACCGTGCCGGAGAGATCGGCCACACTCACGAGCAGGACGGAGGCTATCAGCGCAGGGAGCGAGTGGACGGCGTAGGCGCCGACCAGGAGTAGGGCCACCTCGGCCGGAACTCCGGTCGGCACGCCAAGCTCACCGACGAACACGAGGAGGGCGACGAGCGGAACCCCGTAGTGAAGAATCAGGGGCAGCAGCGAGGTGTCGATCTCGAAACTCCTCAACAGCAGACCAGCAGTCTGAATTCGCGAGCGTCAGGAGGAAGCGCGCGGCGGACAGTCGCCAGGCCGAGTGCGACCACTCGTTTCCGCGACGGGCGAACGCTCGAGGATGACCCCCAGCCTCGAGGTATCGATCGATTCCCCACCTACCCCGCTACCCGGATAGTATCGACCGATGGTATTGACCGACCACGACGCGGACAACGATCTACGGCGTGCCTCGACAGATCGACCCTCGGTCCAGCCGCTGTCGCCGACGCGGAACGGGATCGCGACCACAGAACCGACCCGGCATGGACGGGGAGAGCTCCGCCGTGGCGCGCCGGACGTGGGGAACAGGCTACCCGGGCAACCAGGCCGGGCCAATCAGGGTCGGCGACACGGTCGAGGCGGTCGGTGATCAACGCTCGGTCGTATCATGCGAGTCCCGTCGGGAAGGGGCGACGCAAAAAGGCCGCCAGCATGCGGTTAGCCCCTTTCCCTTCATCGTCCCGATGGATACCATGCATCGCCGGGGCGCATGTGAGCCGGTGGCTGGCAGCGGACGCATTGGAGGTGAGGACGTGACGCTCGACGACGGCCGGTTGGAGAGAGCCTGGGCGCTGGCCCGGGAATATGTCGAGGCGGGGTCGCTGGAGACGGCCGGGCTCGGGGTCGCGTCGAGTTCGGGGACGACCTCCCGGCTGTTCTCCGCCCCGGGGCAGCCGGATCTGAGCGACCGGCACCTGTTCCTGCTGGCGTCGATCTCGAAGCCGATCACCGGGCTGGCGATCATGCGGCTCGTCGAGCAGGGCAGGCTGGTCCTGTCGCAGCCGATCCAGCAGATCATCCCGGAGTTCGCCGCGCCCGGCAAACCGGACGTCACCGCCTGGCACCTGATGACCCACACCAGCGGGCTGCCGGACCTGCCGTGGGAGCGGGCCGGGCAGGAGGACTACGCCGAGGCCGCGTTGCTGGCCCTCAGCTACCGGGCCACTCCGCAGTTCCGGCCCGGCACCAACTGGCAGTACAACACGCTGACGTTCTACCTGCTCGGCGAACTCGTCCGGCGACTCGACGGCCGGTCGCTGGAGGCGTTCCTCCGGGAGGAGGTCATCGGCCCGGTCGGCATCACTGGGATCGGCCTCGACCCGGCGACGCTCGACGGGCCGGCCGTGACTCCGCAGGGGATCTCCCCGAACGCCAGCATCACGGCGGAACAGGCGATGCGGATCATGATCGGCGCGGCGATGCCCGGCGCCGGCTTCTGGAGCGACATGGCCAGCCTGCTCGGGCTCGGGCAAACGCTGCTGCGGGACGCCCGCGACGGGCAGGCCCGGCTGCTGGCCCGGCCGACGCTCGACCTGATGACGACGCTCCACACCGGGGGCATCCCGAAGTACGAGCTGCCGTCGACGACCGATGGCCGCTACGGCCTGACCTGGCACAAGCCGACGACGCTGCGGGAGCGGACGCTGCCCGGCACGGCCAGCGCCTTCAGTCACTCCGGCGCGACCGGGACCGTCCTCTGGGTGGACCCGGAGGCCGACCTCGCCGTCGTCTTCCTGACCAACCACTGGGGGATCGGCGACGATTACTGGAGCAAGTGCCTTCAGGCCGTCTACGCCGCCTGGCGCCCGTAGGCTACCGCCGGCTGCCATCCGTCCCGACCGTCGATCCCAACGCTCACGAAGGAGACCCCTCCATGATCCGTCTCGCCCTGCTCGGCTTCTGGCACGTCCACGCGAAGGATTACGTCAACGAAGCGGCCGAGAACCCGGATACCGAGATCGTCGCCGTCTGGGACGACGACGTGGAGCGCGGCCAGGCCGGCGCCGACGCGCTCGGCGTCCCCTTCCACGCCTCGCTGGACGACGTCCTCGCCCTGCCCGAAGTGGACGGCGTCATCGTCACGACGGCAACGACGCTGCACCGGGACGTCATCCCGGCGGCAGCGCGGGCGGGCAAGCACATCTTCACCGAGAAGGTGTTAGGTGTGACGCTCGACGAGGCCCGGATGATCGCCGACAGCATCGAGCAGGCCGGCGTGATCGCGATCGTGGCGCTGCGCTGGCTGCCGATCGGCGCGGTCCGGGCGACGCTGGCCGCCGTCCACGATGGCCTGCTGGGCGACCTGATCGAGACGCGCGTGCGCATCGCCCATGACGGCGCGATCCGGACGGCCGAGAACCCGGAGGGCTGGCTGCCGGTCCGGTTCTACGACCCGGCCGAGGCCTCCGGCGGCCTGATGATCGACCTCGGCGCCCACCCGCTCTACCTGACGCGCCTGCTGCTCGGGATGCCGGAGTCGCTCTACGCGACTTACGGCAACATCACCGGCCGGGCCTCCGAGGATCAGGCCGTCGTCACGATGAAGTACGCCAACGGCGCGATCGGCGTCGCTGGGACGTCCGCCGCCGGTCGGGCGCCGATGCTGTTCGAGGTCTTCGGGACGAAGGGCCAGATCCGCTGGGACGGCCCCGGCACCCCACTGATGCACATCGGCGGCGAGCGCGATAGTGGCTGGGTGGAGATCGCCAACGTCCCGGAGGACGAGCCGACCCAGTTCGACCAGTTCGTCGCCCATGTCCAGCGCCGCGAGCACAACCCGTCCAACCTCGCCCTGGCCGTCGACCTCAGCGCCCTCGTGGCGGCGGCCAACGAGAGCGCCGCGACCAACCAGCCGGTCGAACTCGCGGTCTGAAGTCAGTTCAGACGGCGACGACAGCGGCGGCCCATCGTCGTCGGGACATAGCTCTCGCGTCCCGCTTCGCTGGCTGCGCTGGCCCTGCTCGCTTCGCTGCCGCGCCGCCAGGCGCTTGAACGCGTAGCAGTGTCCGTGTTGGTGAGCGGCGGGTTGCGAGATGCCAAGACGGTAGCGGAGACCGTCTCGCCTTCCGGCGAAGGCCGCTGCGGCGGCCCGGAAGGGGCAAGCCCCTCCCCTACATCTGCACGCTCCATTGACACGGCAACGGCCCGGCGCACCATGCGCCGGGCCGTCGTGTTGTTGATGGGTTGGGTCGGGTTCAGCAGCTAGAACTCGCCGCCGCCGAAGTCTCCGCCACCGAAATCCCCACCGCCGAAGTCCCCTCCGCCGGCATCGGCCCCGGCGTCTCCGCCCGCACCGCCGCCACCGGCGTCGCCGCCATCGCCGCCATCGCTGCCCGCGGTGTCGCTACCGCCGGCGTCGGAGCCCTCGCCGGTCTGGTCGTTGTACCCCGCGTCGTTGAAGAACGAGTTGGCGATCGCGGACCCGATCACGACACCGGCGACGGAACCGAGCAGGGAGCCGGCGATCATGCCGCCCATGCCCATGCCCATGCCCATGCCGCCGCTCTGCTGACCACCGTTGCGGCCGAGCGCCCGCTCGACCGAGCCCGGCTGGCGCATCTCGGCCCGCGTGGCCGTCCGGGCCAGTGACTGCGGGTCGGTCTGCATGTTCTGGCCGCGCTCGCTGGCCGGCATCTCCTGCTGGAGGTCGTTGAGCACCATCTGACGCTGCTCGGGCGTCAACTGCGCGAACGCCTCGGCGTGGGCCTGCTCGATGGTCTCGGGCGGCGCGGTCCGCAGCATGTACCGGTAGCGAGCGATCGCCCGCTCGTCCTCGCTCTGCGGGCCACGGCGCGGCGCCTCGCCATAATCACCCTGGTTGCGTGGTGCGACGGTGGTGCCGCTGTCGTACCACGGGCGCCCACCCTGGCTCTGGTTCTGGTTCTGGTTCTGGTTCTGCTGGTCCTGCGGTTCGCGGCCCAGCAATCGATCGAGAAGTCCCATTGATGCCTCCTTGTCCGGCCGCCCGATTCCCGGACGGCCGCTCGGGGACGTTGATGATGGCTGACGACCATGTCCCCTGCTGAGATGGTACCCGCACGGCCTGTGCCGACTGTCACGGGACCATCACGAGACCATGTCTCTTCGGCGACGCGGGTCGGAAACAGCGGCTCGACGATCCGGGCTCCAGGACCGCATCGATCTGACGGGCAAGGTTCGCCAACGGCCACCGATCGCCCAGTTGGGTTCCATTGGCACCGGGGGTGCGTCGGAGTTCCCCAGCGGCAGATCCGTCCCGACGACGGTCGCCGGTGCGCATCGAACAGCAACGGAGGGCAGCATGAGCACGATAGGACCGATCGCCGTGCATGAGGCGCTCGATGGCCTGCGGTTTCCCGCGACGAAGGAGCAGATCCTCGCCCATCTCGATGGGAGCGAGAATTCGGCCCTCGTCCGGTCGCGGCTCGAGGAGATGCCAGACGGCGACTACCAGGACCTCGACGAGGTCGACTCGGCCCTCTCCGACGAGTCGTACTGACGGCTTCCGTCGAACTCGCCCCGCAACCGGCTCATCGACAGGTCAGCCGCCCGGAATCCTTCGGTCGGCCAGTCATCAGGACAAGGGAGACCACATGGCCAAGATCAACCCGATCGAGCTGCAGAAGCACCTCAAGGGTCTCGACTACCCGGCCAGCAAGGACGCCATCGTCAGCAAGGCCGAGTCCAACGGCGCCGAGGGCGAGATCCTGGACACCCTGCGGGGGATCAAGGACGGGCCCTACGAGAAGCCAACCGATATCAACCACGCCGTCTCGGAGGTCTAGAGGCGTCGAGGAACATCACGAGACGGGCCGGAGGCGATGTGCCTCCGGCCCGTTCCATCTGTCGTCCCGACCGCGAGACCTGCCATAAGCGGGTCCCAGGGATTCGCGGTCGTCAGGTCAGCGGCCAACCTCGGTGATCTGGGGGAGCGGCGCGTAGAAGCTCTTGAAGGTGTTGGACAGCAGGACCGCGCCGTCGGAGTCGGTCACGGTCCGGTCGAGTTCGACATCGACGCCGGTCTGCGACTTCTGGAGCTCGCGGCGCTCACCAGGGGCCAGTTCGTCGTTGGTCCGGGTCTGGGGCGCTGGGGCCGGGATCGGGTCACCGACGCGTGGCTCCGGGATCTCGATCTGCCAGCCGGTCGGGGAGCCGTAGAGCTGGGCCACGATCGAGGCGCCGGTATTGACCATCTGCAGCAGCAGCCACGAGTCGGTCGTGTTGACGAACTTCAGGTCCAGGGGCCAGCCGTCGGCCTCGTCGGTCTGGTAGATCGCGGCGTCGACACCGATCGGCCAGCCGTCCAGCTCGTAGAAGGCGACGCGGGCTGAGTGCGGGTGCCACTCCGGGAAGGGCAGGCCGGCGTAGAGCGCCGCCCGGTAGACGGTCGTCGAGACCTGGCAGACGCCGCCACCGATGTCGTCGGCGAACCAGTCGCCCTTGATGATCTTGCCGGTGACGTAGCCCCGGTCGAGGGTGATCTCGCCGAGCGAATCGTTGAACGAGAACGTGTCGCCCGGAGCGATCGCCGTCTGCGACACCCAGTAGGCGGCGACGCCGACGTTGGTCGCCCGGGCCTCGGCCGAGCCGGCGAAGGAGGAGTCGCCGGCCGCGACCAGCCCGGTGATGCCGAGGTCGTCGAGCTTCGAGCTGCCGATCCGCGGCTCGACGGGGGTGAAGGTAACCTTAACCTCGCGGCGGTCGGTGTCGGCCGCGGCGATGACCTGGTCGACCAGCGCGTCGCGCTCGACCATCTGCCCCTTCTGGCTCTTCCCGGTCGCGTAGAGCCCACCATCCCAGGCCAGCTGCGCATCGGTCGCGGGCTCCCAGAGCTCCTCGACGATCGGGTCGACGACCTGCCCGATCCACCATGGGTCCAGCCACGGGTCGTCGGTCAGCACGTCGTCCGGCATGACGAGGCTTTGCGTCAGATCCTCCGGCGCGATCTCCCAGCTCGTGCCGCCGGATGTGATGGTGACCGGGTCGGTCGTCAGCCGGATGACCTTGTCCTTGGTCGCGGCGAGCTGGGCGGCGGTGATCTCGGCCGTCTTCGGCACGAGCGGGACCTCGACGTCCAGCGGCACCAGCGTTCCGGCCGCGCCGACGACGATCTCACGGGCCTTGCCGAGGTCGACGTAACGGCCGGCCTCGTCGGGGATGATCGTGATCGATGGCCCCGTCCCATCGAGGGTCGCGTTGACGGGCTCGACCGAGATCTCACCGTCGAGCTGGGCGAGATACTGGTTGAGGGTCGCGTGGTCGAGGCTGACCGGCAGCGGGATCGTCGCGCTGTCGGACCAGGGAGCCAGCGATGCGGCCCGGGCGGCGGCGTCCTCGCGGCCATGCCCGTAGATACGGGCGGAGAGCTGGTCCCAGTCGACCGCCACACCGAGTTCCGCGGCACTGGCGACCCACTGCCGGTCGTCCAGACGGAAGGTCACGAGGGCGTCGAGCGACGGCTGGACCCGCTGCTGGATCCGGGTCACGGCCTCGGCGGCCGTTAGACCAGCCAGGTCCTGCCCGAGGACGGTCGTCCCGGGATAGATCCGGTCGATGTACCGTGCCGGCAGCGCCGCCCCAACCGCAACCGCCGTCACGGCCCCGATCCCCGCGGCCGCCAGCATCCGCCGTGTCATCCGAGCCGACGGTCTTGGCGCCCCGAGCATTCGTTCCACGACCAGGTCTCCCCCATTAGCGACTCGCAGCCTACCATACCTATCATTTCGATAGCAGGGTTTTGACGCTCTCGATTTTGCGCAATCTTTCGTCGTGTAGCGCGCATGACAGAGGACCCGGACAGACGCTCCGGGTCCTCTGTCACATGTGCGTCGATTGGCCGGGACGATTCAGTCAGTCGACGGACCGCCTGGCATCAGCATCAGGAAATCAGATCATCCTTGCCGACCGAGAGGTAGACGGTGTCGCCGTCGACCCGGTCGACCTGGTCGGCGCCTGCGTACCGGTCCGACGCGAAGAACCCCTTCGAGTCGATCTTGATGAAGCCGACCCGCGTCAGCCGCGAGTAGGCCGGCTCGTCGACGTTCGGCTCGTCGCCACCACCGGCGGTCGTCCCGAAGACGCCCGGGATGCCGGACCCGGCGCCGATCCCGGTCGAGCCGCCCGTGCCGGTTCCACCCGGAACGGCGATGACTCCCACGTTCTCGGCCATGCCCCCGGCGTCGTCGACCGTCGCGGACGAGGTGTCGCCGGACTTGAGCGTCCGGACCGTGCCGATGTCGTCGCCGCTGGAGTCGATGACCTTCATCCCTTCCCGGACGTTAGTCAGCGTCTCGGTCGTCGAAACGTCGCCGAGCGGACTGGTGTTGTCGTTGTCGAGGCTCATCGAGTCTCTCCCCGTGCCGCCCGTCGAGGCCGTCCTGTCGGCGCCGCTCGCATCGCCGCCCATCCCGCCGGTCATCGTGGTCCGGCTCTCGCTCATGACACGCCCGCCGCCGGCGGCCATGCCGCTGGCGTTCTGGCCCATGTCATCGCCGGATTCACCCCGAATGGTAGCTGAGGCGTCATCGAAGCGGTCCCGGGAAGTATCGAGGATCGTCGTTCCGGGGCCAAGCGTGCCGCCAGCCATGCTGTCGCCGGCCATGGTGCCGCTCGTGGCGGTGGACACGCCTCGGGTCGAATCGCCGACCGAGCGGTCGACCATGTCGCCGTCCGAGACAGAGGAGTCGATCGGGCCGGTGCTGCCGTGGGTTGCGGACATGGTTGTATCGGTCGCGTCCATCGATGGGTCGGCGTCGCGCTTGTAGTCCCGCAGCGGACGCTGGCCGAGATCGGCCGACTCGGCAACGGAGCCGTGGGGGCCGGACTCGCTCGTGGCACGCATTCCGTCATCATCGGTGTCGGCCGTCGTGTCGGCCACCGAGGTGGCGATGCCGCCGGCACCGCCACCCATGTAGCCGGCGACCGGCTCCATGCCGATGGAATCCCGCGGGTTCGGGATCTCCTCTTCGGCGTGATCGCCCTTGATGTCATAGACCTTGCCCGAGTTGTCGACGATCTCGCGGCCACCGTCCCGAATCGGTCCATCGTTCACTTGGAAACTCCTTGCGTCATGGGCACCGCGGGTGAGGAGATGTCAGATCGGACCGCTGGATCGAAATGCGCTACGTTTGCGGCCCGGAGCGACGGTGCCCGAGGCTCGAATGACATCCTGACGCTTGTTGCGCAAAGGGTATGCCACTTGACGGTCCAGCGAACCGACACCCCGACGTGCGGACGATTTCGTCCGGGAAACCATTGAGCCGGGCTCCCCGGCGGCCAAGGATCAGGCGTGCATCCGGCTTCGCCCGGTTCCTGCGCTGGCTCGCCGGAATCGCTCTGCTCATAGTCGCCCTCTACCTCGCCGTCAGGACCCTGGCGGACCCGGCCTGGGCCGTCCCGTCCGTGATCGGCTTCGCCGGGGCAATCGTGGTCCTGGCCCTCCTGACCGGCCGGCGGCGCCGGCGGCGGCGGCGGGCGCTCGGCCGGCTGGTCTCCGGGACGCCGACCGAGTTCGAGGAGACGGTCGCCCGGATGATGCGGAGCCAGGGGTTTCGCGGGGTCCGCCGGACCGGTGGCGCCGGCGACCTGACCGCCGACGTCGTCGCGACGGACCGGGCCGGGCGAACGGTCGTCGTCCAGTGCAAGCGGTATCAGCCCGGCAAGACGGTCGGCTCGAAGGAGTTGCAGACCTTCATCGGGATGCAGCGGATCCACCATCAGGCGGACTACGGGCTCTACGTCACGACCTCCAGCTTCACCCGGCCGGCCCGCGAACTGGCCGAGGAGCACGGTATCACGCTCGTCGACGGTATCGCCCTGACCGCGGCCCTGACCGGTGGCCAGCGCCCGACCTGGATGCGGCGCTGAGCCGCACCTCGATCGTCAGACACCGTCCTCCGGCAACCGCTGCCCGCCGCGGTGGGCTGGCCAGGTCGGGCCATCGAGGTAGTTCTGGAACGAGCGGTAGCGCTCGGCCGGCAGCTCGTCCCAGGGGAACCAGCCGATCGCGGTCGACTCGGAGGAGACCTCCAGCGGATGATCGGGATCGTCCGGCTCGGCGGTGAACCAGAGGGTGACGTTGTGCTTGCCGTCGCCGTGGATGTCGTTCGTGACGCAGGCGAAGACCGGCTCCCGGATCGTCAGGCCGCTCTCCTCCCGCACCTCGCGAAGGCAGCTCGTCTCCGGCGCCTCGCCCGAGTCGATGTAGCCGCCGATCGTCGACCAGGTCCCGGCCCCGTGGTAGCGGCGCTGAACGAGCAGGACCTCATTACCCCGCGGCGTATCACGAGTGACCACGATGGCGACCCCGACCCCGACCCGCTCCTTGCTCTGCTCACTCATGGCGGATCCTCCGTCGTGCTTGGCTGGCGGTGGCGCCCGTGTGGACGCCCTATCCTGAATCAACGAGACGCATCCCCGGCGCCATTGATCGGTTGTGATACCTTCGCATCGGTATTCGCCATGGTTTCACGGACGGGGGTGGACATTGGCCGATCAGGCGTCGATGGGAACGGATCCGGAACACCACGAGCGGAACGCCCAGAGCGACGACGATCTGCTGACGATCCCGGAAGCGGCCGAGATCCTCAAGGTCAGCACGGTGACACTGTCCCGCTGGAGGCGTCAGGGCCGGCTCCCGACGCTGAAGATCGGTCCACGGGCTGTCCGGATCCGCCGGGCCGACCTCGACCTCGTCTCCCAACCCTACAGTGGGCCGGTCAGTTCGCTCGATCAGCCCCGACCGGTCGTGACCACGCCGGCGCCAGCGACAAGTGGATTCGCATCGGTATCAGCGACGGTGCCGATCGAGCGGACGCTGGCCCGGGCGACGCAGCTGCGAACCACGATCCTGACCCGCCGGCACGGGGAATATCTCGACCCGGCCGGTGACGACCTCGGCAAGCTGCGGGACAAGCGGGCCAAACGCCGGCACTGACGTGAGGAGAGGAGGCTCGGCATGTTGGACGGGAACGGCGGGGCGGGCAGCCTGGTCAGACCGATCGTGGTGGATGCCGCGCTCCTGGCGAAGTGGCTGCTCCCGGAGGAGCTGGCCGACCGCGCCCAGTCGCTGATCCAGTCCGCGCTCGCCGGTGGACAGCCGATCCACGCGCCGCCGACCGTGATCCTCGACGTCGCCGACGCCCTCTACTCGCACACCCTGCGGGATCGGATCACCGTCGCCGAGGCCAACACGGCCCTGAGCATCCTCAACGATCTCCCGATCGCGACCGGGCTGCCCGACAGCTACTGGCCGACGGTGCTGGCCTTCGCCCGGGAGCACGACCTACGGCACCTCCAGGTCGCCCAGGCGATCGTGCTGGCGGAGATGATCGGGGCCGAGGCCTGGACCGGGCACCGCGATACCTACGAGGAACTGGGCAGGCTCGTCCCCTGGCTCCGCTGGGTCGGTGACGCCCCGGAGGAAGACCGGGCGTGATCGAGTACGCGGAATGAGTTCGGTGCCCGTCGATACGCTCCGCGCCGTTCCCGAGCCCGGCACGCTTCGCTCCCGTGAATGGCCGGGCGCACCGTCAGGTGCCACGACGCAGACGGTCAGGATGTTGCCTGACCGGTCGGGTCATGGGGTCGGGTGGTTCCTGGCGAGCCGGTCGGTGGGTCCCGGCCGTGAACGGCCCGGCTCAGGACCGTCCTGCACGTCAGGACGACCATTGACGTCATTCCGCAAACCCACTGGCGGCCGGGCCTCACCGTCGGGCGATCGCATGACGAGGGAACAAGCGCATGGATAGCGGACACTTCGCCGTCATCGGCGGCGGGATCGGCGGCTCCAGCGCCGCCTACCGGCTGGCCCGCCTCGGCCACCGGATCACGCTGATCGACCGGGCCGACATCGGCCAGGCCACCGCTGCTGGCGCGGGGATCATCTCGCCCGGTTCGGGGAACGGCGAGGGCGCCTTCTTCCCGATCGCCCAGCGGGCCGGGCTCCACTACCCCGATCTCGTTGCCGCGCTCGCGGAGGACGAGGCGGGCGACACCGGCTACGAGGTCGTCGGGGAACTCGTCATCGGTCGTGACGCGACGGAGGCGGCAACGCTGCCCGGCAAGCTCGAGTCGATCCTGGCCCGGCAGGCGGCCGGGATGCCGAACATCGGCGAGGCCTGCCTGCTCGACCCGGACGAGGCGGTCCGGCGCTTCCCACTGCTGCGCCGGCCGGAGGGCGCGATCTGGGTCCGCGATGCGGCCCGGGTCGATGGCCGCCTGCTCCGGGACGCGCTCCGCCGCGGCATCGAGCGCCACGGCGGCCGCGTCGTCACCGGCAATGCGATCCCCGAGCGGTCCGGCGACCGCGTGACCGGCATCCGGGTCAACGCCGAGCGGATCGCCGTCGACGGGCTGGTCCTGTCGCCCGGCGCCTGGGCCAACGAGCTGACCGGGGCGCTCGGCTTCCACGTCCCGATCGAACCGCAGCGCGGCCAGATCTTCCACCTCCGCGTGCCGGGCGCCGACACGTCCCGCTGGCCGATCGTCGCCGGCGGTTTCGATCACTACCTCCTCACCTTCGGCCCGGACCGTGTCGTCGCCGGTGCGACCCGTGAGACCGGCTCGGGATTCGACCCGCGGCTGACGGCCGGTGGCGCCGTCCACGCCCTCACCAACGCCCTCGGGATCGCGCCGGGTCTCGCGACGGCGACCTTCGACGAGCCCCGGGTCGGGCTGCGCCCGTCGACGCCCGATCGCCTCCCGATCCTCGGGCGGGCGCCGGGCCTCGAGAATGTCACGCTGGCGATGGGGTTCGGGCCGTCGGGTCTGCTCCTCGGGCCGTGGTCCGGGGCGCTGGCGGCGGACATGGTGACAGGCCGGGCCGATCCGGATAGGCTTGACGGCCTTGACCTCGCTCCCTACCTGCTGAACCGGTTTGCCTGACGCGGTGGCGCCGAGCCACGCGGAGAGGAGTGTTCCCTGTGGCGACATCCGGTGACCTCGAACCCAATCTCCTGACGAGACACGTCCTCAACCCCGCCCTCTCGACCCTGGTCCGGCTCGGGGTGATGCCGCCCCGGATTCAACTCCTCAGCATAGCGGACCGCCGGACCGGCAAATCCCATTCCGTTTCGGTGACCCCGGTCGACCTCGGCGGCCGGACCTATCTCGTCTCCCCCCGCGGCGAGATGGAGTGGGTCCGCACCATCCGTGTCGCGGGCAAGGGCGAGCTCCGCAACGGCCGCCGGATGCGCCCGATCAGCGTCACGGAGCTGCCGCCCTACGAGCGGGCCGCGGTCCTGAAGCAATACTTCCGGGAGAACCGGGTGGCGATCGGCCGGTACTTCACCGTCACGTCGGCGGACGCTTCGCTGAGCGACTTCGCCGACGAGGCCGACCGGCACCCGGTCTTCGCTGTCTCCTTCACCGACCTCGCCGACCGGCGCCGCTGAGGGCAGCCGGCTGGGACGAGGAACCGGGAATCGGCGGTCCAACCCGGATCGCCGCCCGCAACTCCGTGAGATCCGTCTCCGTCGACACGGCCTCGACCAGCCAGGTCGCCCCGGCCTCCTCCATGGCACGCAGTTGGGCGCGTGCCCGGTCATCCTGCTGGGCGGCGAACACCGGGCCGTCGATGGCGATGTCCCATGGCGCTCCCGCGGGGTGGTGCCGTTCGCCAAACCGCCTGAGCCCATCGATGTCCTCCGCCGAGAGGCTGGGGAACGACCCGTCGTCGGCCATGGCGAACGGGTTGACCCCGTCCCACCGGGTGGCACGCTCCATCGGCCGCGGCCGAGGCCAGGTTCCCGCCACCCAGACCGGAATCCGGGGCTGCTGGATCGGGCGGGGCAGCAACTGGAACTCCTCGAAGCGATAGTGCTGGCCGGACCAGGCGAACGGTTCGCCGCTCCAGAGCCCGGCCATGATCTCCAGGCTCTCGTCCAGCATCTCCGCTCGCCGGCGGGCATCGGGTTCCTCGCCAAAGGCGCTGAATCCGCGGTCGTCGACTTCCCCCGACCCGACCCCGAGGATGAGCCGACCGGCCGACAGGTGATCGAGCGTCACCGCCTGCTGGGCGAGCAGCCAGGGCCGGTGCCGGGGCGGTGCCGAGACGCGCGGGCCAATTCGGATGCGCTCTGTCCGGGTAGCGATCGACGCGAGGGTGAGCCAGGCATCGGCGACGGGTTTCCCCTCGGACTCGGCATGTTTGAACGTATCCCAGACGAAGAATCCGTCCCAGCCTGCCGCTTCTGCCTCAACCGCCAGGTCGACCAGCGTCGAGGGGTTGCCATACGTTCCGAGGTTGGGAAGCATCAATCCGTAGTTCATTCGTCATCCCTGCCATTTCGTGTCCGCATCGGTCAGGCCGTCAGGACTTTTCTCTCCGGGAGCGACCGGCCGGTCTTCCCTCTCGCTAGCCTATGCGAAACTTTCCAACGGACAAGTACCTACTTCAGAGTGGGGTACTAACCGCAAAGTACGGAAAGGAACGTGGATGAGGGGCGAGGCGTCGCGCTGTGGACTGGATGCCGTGCTGGACGTCATCGGTGGCAAATGGAAGACGCTGATCCTGTGGGAACTCGACCCTCGTCCTCGCCGCTTCGGTGAGTTGCGGCGGCGCGTCGAGGGAGTCAGCGAGAAGGTCCTGATCCAGCAGCTGCGCGACCTGGAGACGGTCGGCATCGTCCACCGGGAGCAGTACAACGAGGTCCCACCGCGTGTCGAGTACTCATTGACCGACTTCGGCCGGTCCCTCACCGACGCGCTGGCGCCACTCTGCGAGTGGGGTGAGCGGAACATGGAGCGGATCGAGCGATGTCAGGTCGGCGCCACGTCCGTAGTCGGTGAGGCTGCCGTCACTCGAGTCCGTAGAGCGTCCTCGTCCAGATGGTCGTGAGCGCCTCGACGACGGGGTCGGGAGCGGTCGCCGGGTCACGGGAGACAGTGTCCAGCAGGTAGCCCTCGGTCATCAATACGAGCGCCAGCCCCACCGCCTCCGGATCGGAGATGGGCAGCATCTCCCCACTGGCTGTGCCCGCCCTGATACGCCCGGCGACGGCGGCCGCGAACTGGTCGAGGAGTCCGAAGCGGTAGAGACGCTCGACCTCCGGGTCGCTGGCGGCGGCATCGGCGATGGCCCGGAGCAGCGGACCGCGCCGGGCGAAGAACGCCGCGCCGCCGCGCAGGGTCTCCCGCACGAGGCGGCGGGAGTCGCCGCCCTGGCCCTCCAGCCAGCCCCGGTCGATCTCGAACAGCTCGGCGCCGACTCGCTCCAGGATCCGCGTCGCCAGCGCATGGCGGTCGCGGAAATAGACGTAGAACGTGGGGCGTGACATCCCCGTCCGGCTCATCACCTCATCGACGGTAAGCTCGCGGAAGGGCCGCTCCTGGAGGAATGCCTCGGCGGCGTCGAGAATCTCGTCCGAGGCCTGTTCCGGGGTGCGTCTGCGGCGGGGAGGCCTGTCGCTCTCCAACCTGTCCCTCCTCTCATCTCAGGTCCGGGCAATTCCCATCGGCCAGTATCAGCCAGTGGACAGACCGAACGTTTGGAGCGCCGATGTTCGGTCGCCGTCGCGGCGCACCGTCGCGGCGCACCGTCGCGGCGCACCGTCGCGGAACGATCCCACTGAGGCCGCACCCGAGGCCGCGCCGCGACCACTTTACCGGATGCTCCTTACCACCATTATTGACGCAATGTCATCACTATTGACATTACGTCAGTAAACCACTATGGTCGCGTCAGACAGACGACTGGCGAGAGGGGGGCGCGATGGTCACGGCCAAGGCATCGAATGAACCGGGGGAAGCCCACCTGACTCAGGGGGTGATTCGCTACCAGGATGAGGGAGACGGCCCAGTGCTTCTCTTCGTCCACGGCCTCCTCGCCAATGGCACGCTTTGGCGAGAGGTGGTCGAGCCACTCTCGCGCCGGTTCCAATGTGTGGTTCCGGTTCTTCCGCTCGGTGGCCACTCCGTGCCCGTGGACCCGGAAGCCGACCTGACTCCGCCGGGAATCGCCCGGATCGTCGCTGACCTCCTGGCCGCACTGGATCTGCGCGATGTCACGCTGATCGGCAACGACACGGGCGGCGCCATCTGTCAGATCGTGATCGCCAACCATCCCGAGCGGATCGGGCGGCTGATCCTGACCAACTGCGATGCCTACGAGGCGTTCTTTCCCCTCCTGCTCAGACCCTTCGGTTTCGGAGCACGGTTGTTCGGGGAGCGCTTCACCGGCGCACTCGCCGTCGCGCTGCGCCATCGTCCGGCCCAGCGCCTACTGCTCTGGGCGGTCACGAAGCACCGGATGGATGAGGCGACCCTCGACGCGTACTTCGCCTCGTTCGTTCGGAACCCGGGTGTGCAGAGGGACACCGCTCGATTCCTCGCCGCCGTCTCCAATCGATACACTCTGGAAGCCGCCCGGAGCTTCCCGTCCTTTCGGCGACCGGTGCTGCTCGGCTGGGGGACGGACGACTTCGTCTTCCGGCCCCGGCTCGCCCACCGCCTCCAGCGGGACTTCGCCTGCGCTCAACTCGAGTTCGTGTCCGGGTCGCGCGCGTTCGTCCCGGTGGACAAACCGGCCGAGCTGGTGAGCAGGATCACGCGGTTCATGGAGGCGGAGCGAAACGCGTGACACACCACCTGTTCTTCCTGGCCGGGTTCGCCTTCCTGCTGGCACACGAGATGGACGCGATCAGGTGCCGCGAATGGAAGATCTTCCCGATCCTTGGCGGCATGGGAGAGGAGACGGGATACGTCGCCTTCACCGCGCTGCACGTCCCGCTCTACGCCCTCCTGTTCTGGGGTCTGGTCGTGGGCGGTGCGAGCGGCAGACTGATTACCGGGCTCGACGCGTTCTTCGTCGTCCACCTGATCCTCCACATCGTGCTGCGCAACCATCCGGAGAACCGGTTCGGATCGCGCTTCTCGCGGGCGCTGTTCGTGGGGGCTGGTGTCTGCGGGGCGATCGACCTGCTGATCGGATCCCCATGACCGGGCAGCGCGCGGATAATGACCGAACACGACACTGCTTGGCTGTCCAGTCCCCGCCGGCGCGCTGGCGGCGATCGAAGATCGGCCGTACGGTTGCCATCGTGACCGTTCGACGACCCACCAGCGAGGCGGCGATGATGCGAACACCAGCCCAGCGACCGGCCGAATGGGACGCGACGACCTACCACCGCGTCAGCAACCCACACGTCGCCTGGGGGCAGCCGATCATCGACCGTCTCGATCTGACCGGCGGCGAGACCGTCATCGACGCCGGCTGCGGCACGGGTCGTCTGACGGCCCAGGTCCTGGAGCAGCTGCCGGAGGGCCGGGTGATCGCCGTCGACCGTGACGCCGCGATGCTGGAGGCCGCCCGCGAGGAGCTGGCGCCGCGCTTCGGCGACCGGGTCCGCTTCGTCCGGGCCGATCTCCTCGACCTCGCCGCCACCGTCGGAGAACCCGTCGACCGGGTCTTCAGCACGGCGACGTTCCACTGGATCCCCGACCATGACCGGCTCTTCGCGGCGATCTTCGCCTCGCTGCGGCCGAGCGGCTGGCTGGTCGCCCAGTGCGGCGGGGCCGGCAACCTCCAGCGGATCCTGATGCACGCCAGCGATGTCGTTCAGGAGCCGTGGTTCCACCCGTACCTGGCTGGCTGGTCAGGACCGTGGAACTTCAGCGACGACATCAGCGCCACCCATCGGCTGGCGGCGGCAGGTTTCACCACGATCGAGACAGCACTGATCGACGCCCCGGTCGCCCAGCCGGGCGCCGCCGCCTTCAGCGAGTTCGCCCGCTCGGTCGTCTTCGGCGAGCACCTCGCCCGGCTCCCGAACGCCGCTTTGCGGGACCGGTTCATCGCCAGCATCACCGAGCGAGCCGCAACGGACGACCCGCCGTACACCCTCGACTACCGTCGCCTGAACATCCGTGCGCAGCGGTCCCGCTGAACCGGAATGCTGCCGGTTGCGGCCTGTCTCGTAGGGGCGCAGCTCTCGTTTCGCTGATCAGCCCGGCCGCCGCGGCGGCCTTCGTCACCAGGCGAGACTATCGCGGCGACCAAGACTCTTCAGCAAGACTCGCCCATCGCGAGCAGACCCCTCCCCACTGCGGTGGAAAGGGGATCTTCTGGTCGGCGGCATTGTTCCGTAGGGGCGAATTTTCCGAGCCAGGCCGCCGCAACGGCCATCGCCCCGCAGGGCGATAACGGTCTCCGCCACCGACCAATCCAGGAGAGGATCGTCCCGGCCAGTCCTGATCTTAAGGTCGGGCCCGGGTCATTCCCGCAGGACCACCGAGCCATGCACCGGCGATTCGGAGAACACGGTGATCTCGCCCACCACGAGCCGGCGACATGACTGACGACGAGCGGCGACCTCATCGGACGGGCAAGTGTCCCGAGATCCGGGCGCTGAGCGAGTACGTCGACGGGCAACTCGGACCACTGGCGCATCAACAGATCGACCGGCACCCCATCACCTGTGAGTTCTGCCGCAACGACGTGGCGGAGCTGTTCGCGGTCATCGCGATGCTCGGCAGGCTCGGGGAAACGCCAGGAAGCCGCCAACGCAGTGGGTTCGGGCCGTTCACTGCCTGGGCTGGTCGCGGTCCATCCGCTCCAGCTCGTCCTCCATCCGGCGGTGGCGGGAGCCGAGCAGCGTCAGGAGCAGCGACGCGCCCGCCCCGAGCAGGATGCCCGGCAGGACGGCACTGAAGGCCGTCCCGAACGACCGCCCCATGATGACCAGCACCACGGTCCCGACGATCCCCACCACCAGGGCGATCGCGACCGCCATCGAGACGGCCGCTCGCCAGCCGCCCTTGCCTGCCTGCGCTCTCGGGACCATCGGCTCACTCTCGGGTTGAACGGCGATCGACGCTCGGCCCAGTCTGTCACATCCCGTCCCGCTCAGGTCAGCCGGCGGCGGCGGCCGGACCCGGCGAATCGACCGGCAGCGTTCCCAGCAGCTCCCCAAGCAGGCGCAGCGCGACGAGGTGCTGCTCCCGGTTCGCCGGCAGGTTCAGCCAGCGCGAGACGCCGGACGGGTGCGGCAGCGTGACGACGGGAAGCGTTCGCCCATCGCGCGCGATCTCGCGGACCTGCCCGATCAGGTCGCCGAGCGGCGCCGGGCCGACCAGTCGGGTGGCGGCGAGGCGACCGAGCGCGACGACGACCCGCGGCCGGACCAGCGCGAACTCCGCCTCCAGGTACGGCCGGCAGAGGATGATCTCGGGACCGGACGGCACCCGGTCGCCCTTGCCGCTGGGCGCCTTGCCGGGGAAGCAGCGGGTGACGGCGGTGACGAAGGCGAGCTCGGCGTCGTGGTGCGCCCACGGCGGCAGACCGGCGATCTGGAGCCAGGCGCTGAGCGCCTTCCCCGCCGTGCCGGAGAACGGCTTCCCGTGCGTGTGCCCGGCCGCGCCCGGCGCCTGCCCGACGATCAGCATCGCCGCCCGGACCGACCCCTTGCCCCGGGCGATCGGACGGGCGACCTCCAGGAAGCCACCCGCGACGCACCGGGCGCAGCCGAAGACCTGACCCTGCAGCCGGGCCATCCGTTCGGCACGACTGGTCTCGTCATCCGGTTCGGCATCAGCAGGTCGGGGCAGGTCGTCATCCATCGCTGACCGATCTGCGAGAACTGTGCCGGGGCACCGCGGGTACTCGAGCGCTACCGACACCCGCGCTATCGAAGGCTACAGTGAGAGTCGGAATGGTTGTCCGAGCTATCGTCTTCCGAACTGGACGGGTCGTTGCGTACGCTCCGCGCCGTTCCTGAGCCCGGCCCGCTGACGCGGCCATGCATGGCCGGGCATCGCCGCTCGCGTCGCTGCAGACGATAGCGGGCAGACAACCTGGCCACGGATAACCTGTCTGCCCCTGGCTCTCATATTGGGCAAGAGCGGAGGACCGCCGTTGGGCATTTCAATTGTCGATCAGGTCAGGAAACCGACGGGACACGTTAACGGTCCATGTTCATGTGGCTATCCGCTTTCCTGCAAGCACGAGAACGACGATCCCGACCATGAGCAGCAAGAAGCAACATCCGTCACCTCGTGTTCGACTGCGTCGCCAGGCATGATAGGCACCGTTGCCTGTTGTGAAGACGAGATGAGCGGGAGACGGATACGATAGGGGGGTTGCGCGACGACACGCTGCTGGATTGAACCTGCGGCATAGGTGATCAGCCTGCGGGGCGATGGCCGTCGCGGCGGTCGAGCACCCAAGCGTCGTCCCGACAGAACGGTCATTGCCCCAGCCGCGAAGACGGCTGACGCTACGATCGAGCGTCAGCTGGACCATCCTCAATGTCGGGGTTGGCGGCCATGATCCGCTCGGCGACGGCCCAGACAGCGGGAAGGGCGGCACGGACGGCCCGGCGGCGGCGCTCGATGTCGGCGACGGTGACGATGCCGAGGTCGGCCAGCAGGTCGCGAAAGCCCTGCTCGTGGACGGCAATGCCCGTGTCCGGCGAGTCCGTCCGCAGGACGAGCATGCATCGGCACCAGGTCGCGGCAACCCAGAACATTGCCTCGCGGTGGTATCCCTCTGCGATCATCCCGGCGCTGCCGCCGATGGCGACCGGCCGTCCGGCCTCGCCGATGTCGGCGGTGAAGAAGTAGGGCGACCGGATCACGGCGGCGGCGGCATCGAAGGCGTCGCTCAGCATGTCGAGGTGATGCGTTGCCCGTTCGGCGGTGATCCCGGCCGCGCCGAGCAGGTCGAGCAGGGTCGGGTAGATCCCGAGCTGACCGTACTCCGCGAGCAGCTCCCGCGTCGTCTGGTACCGTCGGCGGACCGTCGGGTTGCGCAGCCCGGCGACCAGCAGGATGTGCGTCGTGACGCCGGCCGGGAACAGCCAGGCGTTGTTCTGGTTGGGCCACGGGTCGCCATCCCGCAGGGGGAAGCCGCCAAGGACCTTGTCACGGGCGTGCTCGCAGCGCCGCTTGACCCGGTCCCGCCGGGCGAACTCCCGACCGACCACGGCCTGCACCGCCGCCAGCTGACCGTCATGGTCGAGGATGATGCCGGGCACCCGGAAGCTGCCGGCGAGCTGGTACTGGCCGAGGACGTGCTCCGGCGAGCGGACCTCGTTCGCGGTCAGATACGACACTTCGAGGAGTACGCCTCGAAAGGTGAACTTGCCCGGCCTGGCGCTGCTGTCGTCGCCCTGCCGGACGATCATCACGTCGACGTCCGACGCCGGCGACATCGGCGCGTCGTCGGGCAGCGTCGTCGTCGAGCCGTGAAAGAACGCCCCGGTGATCGCCGGGTCGGCGTCCGCCTCGGCCAGGACCCATTCGCGAGCGGCGGCTCTGGCCTGTCCGACGGTGATCGTCAAGCAGCGTTCTCCCTGCTCTCGCTCCGCAACCCGAGTCTGTGCCGAAAGGACCGTTGTCGTAGGGACATGGCTCGCGCTTCGCTGGCCTTGCTCGCGTCGCTGCCGCGCCGAAGGCGCAGCACCGCGCAGCGGTCCCGGTACCGCGAACCGGGGGAGTTCCTGGTCGACATCTGATCCCCGAGACCGTCTCGCTTGACGGCGGAGGCCGACGCGGCGACCGGGCGGGGCCAGCGAAGCGAAAGCCCGCGCCCCTACGACGCGCTCACCGCCAGCGGAGTGAGAACGGATGACCTTACATTACGGGCCAAACGCACGTTCTGTGACAATTGCGCTAATCGGCCGGGGTCGCGACCGGGATCCGGACCGGCGTCAGCCAGTCGGCGTAGCGCGGGTCGGTCGCGCGGACGATGCCGTTGAAGATGCCCTGGAGCCGGGCGGAGATCGGGCCGGTCGAGCCAGTGCCGACCGGGCGGCCGTCGATCGTCGTCACCGGCGAGATCTTGGCGCCCGTCCCGCAGAGAAAGATCTCGTCGCAGACGTAGAGCTCCGACCGGTCGATCTGACGCTGGTCGATCGGGATACCAGCGTCCTGCGCCATCGTGATGACGGAGCGGCGGGTGATGCCCTCGAGCACGTCGGCGTTGATCGGCGGGGTGGTCAGTGCCCCATCGCGGACGATGAACAGGTTGGCGGCGCTGCCCTCGGCAACCTTGCCGGCGTCGTTGAGCAGGATCGCCTCGTCGGCGCCGGCCGAGAGGGCCTCGTCCTTGGCGAAGGCCGAGTTGATGTAGGAGCCGGTCAGCTTGCCCCGGCTCGGGATCGCGTTGTCGGAGACCCGGACCCACGACGAGACGATCGCCGAGATCCCCTCGGTCGAGATGTAGTCGCCGAGCGGCAGGACGTAGACGGCCAACTCGTCCCCCACCCCGCGTAGCCGTGGCGTCAGGGCGAGGTCCGGCTTGTAGACGAACGGCCGGATGTAGATGTCCTCGGCCGGCGCGTTGCGCTCGATCAGGTCGGTGATGACCGTGGCGAGGCTGTCGGGGGTGTACGGCAGCTCGGCCCGGAGCAGCTTCGCGGAGCGCAGGAGGCGGGTCGTGTGGTCCCGGAGGCGGAGGACGTTGATCGTCGCGCCGTCCGCGCTCAGGTAGCCGCGGATCCCGGCGAAGGCGCCCGTGCCGTACTGGAGGGAGTGGGTCGCGATGCTGATCTTCGCATCGCCGAACGGGACGATCCGGCCCTCGAAGAACGCGTAGTCCAGAAACGAGTAGATCGCCATCGTCTGTCTCCCTCGCCCCGCGGGGTCGCTGGCCGGTCGGTGCGCCGCCCGGCACCGTCAGAAAGGATGCCGCGGAGTATCGCATACGGGTCGGCATGGTCCGCGGGATGCCCCTTCGGCGTCCAGGGTGGCGAGCATTCCCCTCCCTCGACCCCTCTCCATCCGCATCCGAAGATGCGAGATGGGGAGCGGTTGGGGCGGGATTACGTCTAACGCGCGGCCGGCATCGACTTCAGCATGATGACCGGCTTTCGCGGCTTGCGGATCGCCTCGGCCGCGATCCCGGAAGCGACGCGGGTCGCGACGGCGGTGAAGGCGCTGGCCGTCTGTGAGTCCGGGTGGGCGATCGCGACCGGGACGCCGTCGTCGCCGCCCTCGCGGACGACCTGCTCGATCGGGACCTCGCCCAGGAATGGGACGGTGTAGAGGTCGGCCGTCCGCTGGCCGCCGCCCTCGCCGAAGATCCGGTGGGTCTCGTGGCAGTTCGGGCAGATGAAGCCGCTCATGTTCTCGATGATCCCCAGGATCGGCGTCTTCACCTCCTGGAACATCTTCAGCCCCTTGACCGCGTCGGCCAGCGCCACGTCCTGCGGCGTCGTCACGATCACCGCTCCGGAGATCGGGATCTTCTGGACCAGGGTCAGCTGGACGTCGCCCGTGCCCGGCGGCAGGTCGATGATGAGGTAGTCGAGCTGGCCCCACTCGACGTCGTTGAGGAACTGGCTGATCAGCTGCGTGACCAGCGGGCCGCGCCAGATCAGCGCCCGCTCCGGGTCGAGCAGGAAGCCGATGCTCATCAGCCGGACGCCGTGCGCCTCCAGCGGGACGATCTTGCCGTTGTTCATCAACGGCTTGTCGTGGACACCCATCATCAGCGGGATGCTCGGGCCGTAGACGTCGGCGTCGAGTAGCCCGACCGCCGCCCCGGCCCGCGCCAGGCTGACGGCGAGGTTGACGGCGACGGTGGACTTGCCGACTCCGCCCTTGCCGGAGGCGACGGCGATCGTGTTCTTGACACTGGAGATCGGCTGGGCGTCGCTCCGACCCGCGCCGGAGGAGCGGATCCGGGTCGTCCACGTCACGCGGACGGCCCCGGCGCCGGGCAGGGACGCGATGGCCTCGCGGACGGCGGCTTCGACCCGCTCCTGGTACGGGTAGAGCGGCGTCATCTGCTCGACGGTCAGGGCGATATCGGCACCGGTCACCATCACGCCGGTGACGAGCCCGAGCTCGACGAGGCCACGGTCCAGCTCGGGCTCACGGACGGGTTCGAGGGCGGCGAGGACCTGCTCGCGGCTGATCGCGCCGCTGCGGTCGGTCGTATCGGACATGCGGTTCTTCCTTGGGTGGCAGGCGACCGACACCGGGAGCTGGTCCCACTGGCCCGTCCCGGATCGGTCCGGCATTACGTCGAGTGATCTCAGGGAATGGTAGCGGACAGGTGCCCTTCGGTGCAGCGCCAGGCTGCCGGACCGGGTCAGGTCGCCGTGCGACGCCCCGGCCGACGCAGCGTCGGCCGGCGGCGAGTGCCCTGACCGGTGACCTTGTCCTCGGACGCCTGGCTGATGTCCTCGCCGATACTGATGTCGCCGGCGGCCGCCGCGATCGTGCTCGGGATCTCCTGCCCGAGCCAGACCCGGGTGATGACCGGGATCGCCGCCGCGACCGGCAGGGCGAGCAGCGCCCCGAGCACCCCCAGCAGCGTCGTCCCGACCAGGACAGAGAGCAGGACCGCGAACGACGAGATCTGGAGGGTGCCCTGGTAGACCCGCGGAACGAGGAAGTAGTTCTCGAACTGCTGATAGATCAGATAGGCGGCGAGCACGATGACGGCGACTTCCCACGAGACGGTGAAGGCCAGCAGGACCGCCGGGATCGTCGCGATCGGCACGCCGACGATCGGGATCGCATCGGCGAACGCGGCCAGAAGGGCCAGCAGCAGCGGTTGCGGCACGCCGGTGACCGTCAGCGTGATGAAACAGAACACCCCGAACGCCGCCGACGTGATGAGCTGGCCGACGATGTAGCCGCTGACGACCTTGACGAGTTCCGGGATCAGGCGGTTGACCCGGTCCCGGTGCGCCCAGGTCAGGTCGCCGGTCAGCCAGCGCGTCATCCGCCCACCCTCGAGCAGGATGTAGATGGCCAGGATCAGGACGATGAACGTCGTGCTGATTGCCGAGATCGTCGTCTGCCCGATGTTGAGCACGCCATTGAAGATCGTCGAGCCGCTGGCGGAACTGGAGTTCGCGGCCGAGCTGAGCTGGTCGTAAAGGTCCTGATTCGTCCGGAAGTACCGTTGCAGCCGCTCGGTATACGTCGGCAGGTCGTCGATGAGTTGCCGGCCCTGGTCGTAGAGGGGCTGGGCGATGACGAAGATCGCTCCGGCCAGGGCCAGCAGCACGCCCAGGACGACCAGGACGATGGCGAGGACCTTGGGCACACCGCGCCTCACCAGCAACTGGATCGGCGGGTACATCGCCGCGGCCAGCAGCGCCGCGACGAACAGCTGGAGCAGGATGCCGTTGATCGTCCAGAGGAACCAGAGGACGCCCAGCGTCACCAGGACCTTGAAGATCGTCCGGGCGGGCAGTTCGATCCGGGTGATCGTGACGATGGGCTCGGGCGCGTTCGCCCGCACTTCCGCCGGGATATCGTGCTCTTCCCCACTCGCCTTGCCTGTCATGCCCGCACATACCCCCGAGATCGCACAGATTCCTACCATTTCCTGCCATCGCGCCGGACGACCGTCGCGTCGCATCACTATAGCGGACCGCTGGCCCCGGTCGGCCCTCACCACCCCGGCCCCAGCCCGTGACTGATCGACCGACGCCACGAATCGCGGGATGGGTCTACCCGCGTCAGGCGAACCGTCGCTGATCGGCCAGGACTTCAGCGATCACGGACCGGACCTCCGACGCCTTGACCGGGTCGGTCCGATCGTGTTCCGCCAGGGTGATGAGGGCCTTCCAGATCGCCCAGCCCCGGCCGCGGGTCCACGTCGCGTCGTCGAGCGGGAGAGCCGCCCGGAACGCCGCCCGGCTCTCGCCCGACAGCAGCGTCCAGGCGATCACCACGTCGCAGGCCGGGTCGCCGACACCCGACGTGCCGAAGTCGATCACGGCGGCCAGCCGGCCGTCCTGGACCAGCAGGTTGCCGAAGGCGACATCGCCATGGAACCAGACGGGCGGGCCGTTCCACGTCGCCGCGAGCGCGTCGTCCCAGACCACCGTCGCCGCGGCGGCATCGATCCGGTCGCCGAGGGTGGTGATCGCGCGGCGGGTCTCGTCGTCGTAGACCGCCAGGGACGCGCCGCGGTAGAAGCTGTGCGCCCCGGCGATCGGCCCGCCGGTCGGGTGGACCGCTTCCAGGGCGATCAGGAACGCGGACAGATCCTCCGCGAACCGCGTCAGGTCGTCGATGCGATCGAGCGTCGCCGTCTCGCCGGTGAGCCACCGGTTGACCGACCAGGGCCACGGGTAGCCCTGGCCGGGGACGCCCTTTCCGAGCGGCACCGGGATCGGCAGTGGCAGGTGCGGGGCGAGATGGGACAACCAGCGCTGCTCCTTCTCGACCGCCGCGACGTAACCCGCGGCGCTGGGAAGCCGGACGCTCATGTCCTCTCCCAGCCGGAAGGTCCGGTTGTCCCAGCCGCTGACATCGACCGGCCGGACCGGAAGATCGGCCCACTCGGGGAACTGGGCGGCAATGAGCCGGGTCACGAGATCAACGTTGACGCTGCCTTTTGAGACCGCCTCTGTGTCCGCCGTCATGGGCACCTCCGCTGAGAACGCCTGCGTCTCGATCCAGTCTGACAGTCCAGGAGCAGAGGGCAAAACCGTCCCGGCCGGAGGCCGACCCAAATTGGGATTGCAGGATGACATCGGTGCTCGTCGGAACGCTGTGCGCCGGTCCTGAGCCGGCCCGCAACGAGCCTCCCAATCCCCTGACGCGAGTAGCGAGCGCGTCGCCGGACCATCGGACGCATAACGGAGCACCATTCCGGACGGGACGCTTGACAGGCATCGTCAGCGTGGTAGGCTCACGGCGCTTCGATCGACGCCGCGTCCCACAGTCCACTGAACCGAGGAGACTGCATCCGCGCCGGTGCGTGATGTCAGACGTGTACCCGTTTTCGCCTGACGGTCGGGCGGCGACCGGGCAGCGCACGTCGGTCCCGGATCATGATGACGGCACCCCCTCCTCCCGCAATCGTCGTCCTGCGGCAGAGGAGGTCCAGCTGAACATCGTCGATATCCGCGCCACGACCGTCACCGTCCCCCTGGAAGCGCCGCTGCGCCACAGCAACGGCGCCCACTGGGGCCGCTTCGTCCGGACGATCGTCGAGGTCGAGGCCGACAACGGGCTGATCGGACTGGGCGAGCTCGGCGGCGGCGGCGAGAGCGCCGAGCGGGCGATCGTGGGGCTCAAGGGGTACCTCGCCGGCCACAACCCATTCGACCTCGAGGCCCTCCGCTTCAAGATCTGCAACCCGACCGGCAGCCTCTACAACAACCGGACCCAGCTCCACGCCGCGATCGAGTTCGCCTGCCTGGACCTGATGGGCCAGCACCTCAACGTCCCGGTCCACGACCTGCTCGGCGGCAGACTGCGCGACGAGGTCCCGTTCGCGTCCTACCTGTTCTTTCGGTATCCCAACCCGGAGACTGGCGAGGGCGAGGTCCGGACGCCGGAGCAGCTCGTCGCCCGGGCGGCGGAGCTCAAGCAGCGCCACGGCTTCACCGTCCACAAGCTCAAGGGCGGCGTCTTCGCGCCGGACCACGAGCTGGGGGCCTATCAGGAACTCGCCCGCTCCGTCCCCAATGACCAGCTCCGCTACGACCCCAACGGCGCCCTCAGCGTCGAGCAGGCGATCCGGTTCGGCCAGGCGATCGAGCCGCTCCGGAACGACTACTTCGAGGACCCGACCTGGGGACTGAACGGGATGCGGCGCGTCCGGGAGATGGTCCGGATCCCGACGGCGACCAACACCGTCGTCGTCAACCCGGAGCAGCTCGCCGCCAATATCCTCAACCCGGCCGTCGACGTGATCCTGCTCGACACGACGTTCTGGGGCGGCATCCGGCCCTGCATCAAGGCGGCCGGTGTCTGCGAGACCTTCCAGCTCGGGATCGCCGTCCACTCCTCCGGCGAGCTCGGCATCCAGCTCGCGACGATGCTCCACCTCGGCGCCGTCCTGCCCAACCTGACCTTCGCCGCCGACGCCCACTACCACGACCTGACCGACGACATCATCGCGGGCGGCCGGATGCCCTACGCCAACGGGGCGATCCGCGTCCCCGACGGGCCGGGCCTCGGCGTGCGGCTCGACCGTGAGAAAGTCCGGCAATACGCCGAGCTCTACCGCGAGCTGGGTCCCTACCCCTACGACCGCGACCCCGGCCGGCCCGGATGGTACGCCCGGATCCCCAACGACCGCTGGGCCGACCCGACCGACGCCCGCGTCATCCCGATGACGTCACCCCGCCACCCCTGACCACGGCGTGCAGCCTGATTTCCGGATTCCCATCCCGATGGAGAGATCACCATGCCAGTTCGCGATGTCCCGTCCAGCCGTTCGTCCGCCTTCCGTCTCCGCGACGTCCTGACGCCCCGCGTCGCCGGGATCTCGCTGGCGATCGCCGATGTCATTGCCCGGGCCTCCCCCGTCCCGCTGTTCCGCTGGCGCGACGCCGATCATCAGGCACTCGATCAGGCCGTCCGGGTCAGCGTCACGGCGCCGGCCGATGCCCTCGTCCAGGTCGCGATCGCCCGGGACGGCTGGGAGATCGACCGGGCCGTCGCGCCCACCGGCACCGAGGCGGACCCGGTGCTGCTGTTCGTGCCGGAGGTGGATCGGCCGACGACGTTCACCGTGACCCTCACCGCCGGGGACCAGTCGACGACCACCGAGTTGATTGTCGAGCCGCAGCGCAGGATGGAGATCGCGATCGTCCAGCACTCCCACCTCGACATCGGCTACACCGACCCGCAAGCGGTGGTGCTGGACGCGCAGCTGGCCTACCTCGACCAGGCCGTCGCCCTGATCGGCGCGACGACCGACTGGCCCGACGAGGCGAAGTTCCGCTGGGTGGTCGAGGTCACCCTTCCGCTGCGCCGGTGGCTCGCCGTCCGGCCGAAGGCGATGCGGGACGCCTTCTTCGCGGCCGTGCGATCGGGACAGATCGAGATCAACGCCCTATCGATGAACATGCACACCGAGGCCTACTCGATCGACGAACTGGCGAGGCAGCTCGCCTTCGCCGACGACCTCCGGGCCGAACATGGCGTCGAGATCGTCTCGGCGACGCAGAGCGACGTCCCCGGCGCGACGGTCGGGCTGGTCTCGCTGCTCAGCGACGCCGGGGTGCGCTACCTCTGCGTCGCCCACAACTACGCCGGCCGCTCCGTTCCGCATCTGATCGGTGGGCAGGAGCTCGAGCGGCCCTTCTGGTGGCGGGCGCCGGACGGCGAGCGCGTCCTGGTCTGGTTCACCGACTCCCCCCACGGCGTCTACATGGAGGGCAACCAGCTCGGCTTCGACCAGGACATCGCGACGGTGCTGGGCAACCTGCCGGAGTACCTCGCCTCGCTCACCCAGAACCCCTACCCGATCGGCCCGTTCCGCGATGACGCACCGGCCGACGGCACGACCCAGCGGACGGGAGCCGGCTACGACTTCCTCAACTGGACGGGGACGCGGCAGCCGTTCGAGATCACCCGGCAGCCGTACGCTCACGACCTGCTCCACCTCCGCGTCCAGGGCGCCCACTCCGACAACGCCCACCCGAGCCTGACCCCGGCCACGATCGTCCGCGAGTGGAACGACACCTGGGCCTTCCCCCGGCTCCGGACGGCGACCAACCGCGACTTCTTCACCGCGGCCGAGGCGGCGCTCGGCGACCGCATCCCGACCCACTCCGGCGACTGGACCGACTGGTGGGCCGACGGGCTGGGCTCGGCCGCCCGTGCGATCGGTGTCAACCGGCAGGGACAGAGCGAGATCCGGACTGGCCAGACGCTCCACGCCGTCGCCAACGTCATCGCACCGGCCGACGACCGACTCGATGTCCAGGCCGTGGTCGACGCGACCTACGACGAGCTGGCGATCTTCGACGAGCACACCTGGGGTGCAGCCAACCCGTGGAACGACTCCCTTGAGGGCAACAACTCCGGCATGCTGGAATGGGGCTACAAGGAGTCGTACGCCCACCGGGCCTGGGAGCGGGCCGCCGCCCTCGTCGCGTCCGCTCCAGCCCGCCTCGCGACGCTGGCCGACGCGCCGGGCAGCCTGACCGGCGTCGCCGTCTTCAACCCGAGCGGCTTCGTCCGGACCGACCTCGCCCGCTTCCTCGTCCCCACGACGGCGATGTGCTTCGAGACCGGGTTCTCGGTCGTCGACGAGGCGACCGGGGAGCCGGTCCCACACGTCATCGAGGCCGAGCCGCGGCCACTCGCCCGGGCCGAGGGCTTCTGGCTGACGATCCTTGCGACCGACGTCCCGGCCGTCGGCTACCGGCGCTACCGGCTGGTCGCGGCCGACCAGCGGACGGCCAACACCGCCCCGCGCTCGATCGACCCGGCGCTCGACCCGCTCCGGCTGGCGAGCCCACACCTGTCGCTCTCCATCGACGCGGCCGGAGCCTTCATCTCGGAACTGGCCACGGCGGACGGCCGGTCGCTGATCTCGGATGAGGCGCCGTTCGGCCTCAACGAATACATCCACGACCGCTACACGACGGCGCCCGGCTTCAATCACCACTCCAACTTCACCACGGCCGATGGCAACCGCCTGCTCGGCGCGCGCAGCACCGGCCGCGACGCCTCGGTGATCGCCCGCTCCCGGACGCCGCTCTGGGACCGCGTCACGATCCGGTCGACCGGTGCGGGGCTGGACTGGCTGGAGACGACGATCACGGTGCCGCATCACACGGCGAGGGTCGACATCGAGAACCGGCTGCACAAGCCGGCGACGGTCGACAAGGAGAGTCTCTCCTTCGCCTTCCCGTTCGCGGCTGATGCCGACGCCGACATCCGGTTCGAGATCACCGGCGGCGTGGTCGGGGCGAATGATCCGGTCGTGCCCGGCTCGGCCCACTACTTCCGGACCCTGCGCCACTACGCGACGATCGCCGGCGACGGCCAGCCGCCGATCGCCTGGGCGACCCGCGAGGCGCCGCTGATCCAGCAGGGCGGCATCGCGATCCCGTACGCGCCGTTCCCCTCCTCGATCTCGCTGAGGCGGATCCACCCCGCGACGATCTACTCCTGGGCGGCCAACAACCTCTGGGATACGAACTTCCCGGACCGGCAGGGCGGCGAGATGACCTTCAACTACGTCATCGCGACGGACCCGGCCCTGTCCGCCGCCGAACTCGGCCGCGCGACCGGCGCGACGGCGACATCACCGCTGGTCGGCATCGTCGACAACCCGATCGTCTCGGCCGGCCAGCCCGCCACGCCGCCAACCGGCAGCTTCCTGTCGCTCGATCACCCACAGGTCACGATCACGCACCTCGCCGCGTCGCGCCGCGGCCACGACCTCGTCGCCTTCATCGAGTCGAGTGCATCGGAAGCGGCGACGGTCGCGGTCCGGTCGGACCAGCTGACGATCGGCAAGGCGTTCCTCGGGACGTTCCTGGAGCGTGAGTTGACCGAGGTTTCCATGGACGGTGGTGTCGCAAGCGTGACGATTCCGGCCGGGGCGCTGGTGACGCTGTCGCTGGATGTGGGCCGATTGCGGTGAACTGAGTGGCGGCGAGAAGTCCCCTCCCCAAACCCCTCCCCCGCTCCCGGCCCGCTCACCCGACGCGTTCCGCGCCGTGGTTCGCCGGGCCGGTCCCGGAGAGGGGCTTCACGCTGGTCGAGCTGAAGCTCTCTGGGAAAAGCCGGCATCGGCGGAGCTCGTCTCCCCCTCTCCGGGCGTCCCGAGCACGAACCGCGACGCAGTTGGGGTGAGCCGGGACGAGCCGGGGAGGGGGCCGGGGGGAGGGGACAAACGCTCGCCAAAGCCAACGCACCATCGCCAGCCACGACGACCCCTACTCGATCAACCCACCGCTCCGCATCCGGTCCGAGACGACCTGGCGGACGGTGACGAGATGGGCGGCCATCCGCTCGCGGGCCCGCGTCGCGTCGCGGGCAGTCAGCGCCTCCAGGATGCGGAGATGGTCCTGGTGGTCCACCTCGCGGGCGTCGAAGAGCGACTGGACGACGAGCTGCTCGGAGAGGCGCAGCTCGATCAGCGAGTCCATCACCTCGGCCAGGACCGCGTTGCCCGAGAGCCCGGCGATCCGGACGTGGAACGACATGTTGCTCTCGTTGAGGGCGTCCGGCTGCCCGGCGATCTGGTGATCGGCCAGGTCGAGGATGTGGGCGAGCCCGGCGACGTCGGCGTCGCTGACCCGGCCGGCGGCCAGTTCGGCCAGCCGGGGCTCGACCAGCAGGCGGGCGTCGAGCAGGTCGAGGATCAGCGGCCCCCGGTCGGCGGCCAGCGTGACGAGGTGCGGGTTCGAGAGCAGGAGCCGCTCGTGGCTGCGGCGGACGTAGATACCGGAGCCGTGGCGGATATCGACCATCCCGGTCGCCTGCAGGCGACGCAGCGCCTCGCGCAGCGTCGGCGTCGCGACGGCGAACATCGCGGCGAGATCGCGGGCCGAGGGCAGCCGCTCGCCCGGCGAGAGCTCGTGATCGCGGATGTAGCCCATGATCCGGTCGACGAGGTCGAGCGACAGGTCCTGCCGGTTGAGTGGTGCCGTCATGACCAGGGGTGCTCCGTCGGCTCTGGGTGGATCGGACCGGAAGTATAGCGGCGCGTCCGGAGCGGCCGGTTGACAGGGTCGAATCCCGTCACTAGAATCGCGAAGTTACCAAGTCACTATATCTCTTTCGCGCGCCCCGGGGAGGGGTCGTCCGTCACGTGGTTCAAGGGCCACACCGGTCTCATGCGGTCTCAGCCGGCCCGGATGGTGCCCGCGATGTCGATCGAAGCAAACGACACTGCGGATGCGCGAATGCAACGATGCATGGAGGTCATGACGATGGGAAACAACGCTGACTGGACGCGATCACGCTCGGCGCATTCCCGAGGGATGTCGCGGCGCGATCTGATGCGCCGCACCGGACAGGCCGGCCTCGGGGCGGGGATGGCCGCGCTGCTGGCCGGCCACGCCGCCGACTACCGGGCCCTGGCCCAGGACCCGACGGTGCTGTCGCTCTACCACGACAAGACCGGCCCCTGGACCGGCTACCTCGAAGCACTCGGCCAGACATCGGCCGCCGAGATCGGCGTCGGCCTCGAGGTCGTCCCCTACCCCGACACGACCAGCTACCAGTCGACCCTGCTGCCGGCCCTGCAGGCCGACGCGCCCGACCTGTTCACCTGGTGGTCCGGCTTCCGGCTGGAGGACCTCGTCACCAACGGGCTGGTCGCCGATCTCAGCCAGCTCTGGACCGACAACATCGCCTCCGGCAACATCCTCGAAGGCCTGAACGCCGGCTTCACCTTCCACGGCAAGCAGTACGGCGTCCCGCTCCATGTCTCGTACTGGGTCGTCTTCTACAACAAGAAGACCTTCGCCGCGAACAATGTCGCCCCGCCGACGACCTGGGCCGAGATGATCACGCTGGCCGACACGTTCAAGTCGGCCGGCATCACCCCGTTCGGGGCGACCCAGGATGGCCGCTGGCCGTCGTTCATCTGGTTCGAGGAGCTGATCCTCCGGACCGACCCGGCCTTCTACCAGGCGCTCACGGCCGGACAGGCGAGCTACACCGACCCACCCGCGGTCGCGGCGATGCAGGCGTGGCAGGGCATGATCGAGGCCGGCTACTTCACCCCGTTCGACATCGACCTCAGCGACGGCGGGGTGTCCCAGTTCGCGAGCGGCACGCTGGCGATGATCCCGTTCGGGACGCACTTCCAGGGTGCCATGATCGGCGCCGGCCTGGTGCCGGAGGTGGACTACGGCGCCTTCATCATGCCGAACGTCAACCCGGCCGTCACGGACAAGGTGATCATCAACGAGACCGCCGTCCTGACGGCCGCCGCGACCGGAAAGAACCTCGACGCCAGCACATCGTTCCTGAACTGGTTCCTCGGCGCCACCGCCCAGACCCAGTGGGGCAACGCGATCAACGATGGCATGGCCAACCCGACGATCACCCTCCAGAACCCGACCAACACCGCCATCGCCCAGACGGTCGTCAACGAGGGCTACGGGCTCTACCAGCGCTACTGGGAAGCGTCCCCGGTGCCGATCGTCGAGAGCGCCGTCGACTTCCTCGCCCAGTTCATGCTGAACCCCGGCGACCCGATAGCGACCCTCCAGCAGATCCAGGACCTGGCCGCGGCCGAGTGGTCCAACCGCGGCTAGGCGCAGGCGGTCCGGGGGTGATCCCGGACCGCCTCCGTCCGCCCGGCGAACCACCGCTCGACCCGTGAGGGACCATCCATGGCCCAGGCCAGTCACCCGTCCACGCTCGGCTCCGGCGCGGCCGCTTCCCGCCGTCCCCTCACGCTGTCCCGCCTCATGCAGATCGCAACCCCGTTCCTGTTCATGCTCCCGGCGCTGCTCCTGGTCGGCGTGTTCTTCATCTGGTCGTTCTTCCGGAACATCTACCTGAGCCTGACCGACGCCCAGGGCGCCCGGCCGCCAGCGTTCATCGGCTTCGACAACTACGTCCGGCTGTTCAACGACCCGATCCTGGCCGACTCGGTCACGAACACGCTCTACTGGGTGGCCGGGACGATCGTCCTGCCGGTCGGGCTCGGCCTGCTGATCGCCGTCGTCTCCTACGGCATCCGGGGCGGCGCCGGCTACCGGCTACCGTTCCTGATCCCGTACGCGCTGTCCGGCACGGCGCTGGCGACGCTCTGGCAATACCTGCTCAGCACCGACGGGGCGATCAACGCCGCCCTGGGCTCGGTCGGGCTCGATTCGCTGGAGCGGGCCTGGCTGCTCTCGCCGCCGATGAACACGATCTCGATGATCGTCGCCTCGACCTGGCAGGGCGTCGGCGTCTCGGTCCTGCTCTTCATCGTCGGGCTGCAGACGATCCCCCAGGACCCGATCGAGGCCGCCCGGCTGGACGGGGCCGAGGGCTGGCGCCTGTTCCGGGACATGACGCTACCGCTGCTGCGCCCGATGATGATCGTCATCATCGGCATCTCGCTGGTCAACAGCCTGAAGACGTTCGACATCATCTGGATCATGACGCAGGGCGGGCCGTACCGCTCCTCGGAGACGCTGGCGGTGACGATGTACCGCGAGACGTTCGTCCTGTTCCGGACGGGCTACGGGGCCGCGATCGCCGTCGCGCTCAGCCTGATCGTGATCGTCGTCTCCTGGTTCTATCTCCAGCGCACCCTGAGGTCGGTCTAGCCATGAGCACGAGAGGTCGAGCGGTCGGGCGGCAGGCCGCGCTGCTGCTGCTCGGGGCGATCTGGATCGTCCCCCTGTACCTGGTCCTGATCAACGCCGTCGCCACCCCCGAGGATTACGCAACCAAGGCGATCTGGTCGCCGCCGCCGTCCTTCGGGTTGCTCGACAACCTCCGGACGGCCTGGAACGTCGCCCAGCTCGGCAGCGCGGTCGCCAACACGCTGCTCTACGCCATCGTGGGCGGGGTCGCGGCGGTCCTGCTCGCCTCGATGGCGGCCTTCGCCATCGTCGCGCTGCGGGTCCGCTGGGGCTTCTTCTGGTTCCTGCTTATCTACTCCGGCACGATCTTCCCGTTCCAGATGTATCTGTCGCCGCTGTTCAGCAACTACGCCGACTGGGGGCTGTACAACTCGCGGCTCGGGCTGCTGCTGCTCTACACGGCGATCACGGTGCCGTTCGCGGTCTTCGTGATCCGGAACCACTTCGTCTCGATCCCGCACGACCTGGTCGACGCCGCCCGGCTCGACGGCGCCTCGGCGTTCCGGATCTACCGCAACGTCTTCGTGCCGCTGTCGATGAACGCCTTCGCCTCGGTCTTCATCCTCCAGTTCACCTGGATCTGGAACGACCTGCTGTTCGGCCTGGTCCTGTCCCGCAGCGCCGACGTCCGGCCGATCATGACGGCGCTGGCCGCCCTGGGCGGGCAACAGGGCAGCACGGGAATCCCGGTCTCGCTGGCCGGGACGCTGATCGTCTCGGTCCCGACGTTCGTCCTGTTCTTCGCCGTCCAGCGCTTCTTCGTCAGCGGGCTCCGCGTCACCGCCTGAGCACGCCGGATCGGCGGTGTCGGATCGGGATGAAGCCCGCCTCCCCGCCGGAACGCTCCCCGAGTTGCCCGGACATCGTAAAGTTCGCACGGACGCGGCGGTCCGGTCCCCGCCCGGAGTTCCCGCCCGCGACGACCGACGATGTCCGTACGAGATCCCGCTGGACGCGACTGTCCCTGGCGTGGGAGGCAGCCCAAGCGTGGAGCACACGACCGTCAACGGCCGATATCGCATCGACGCGCGGATTGGCGACGGCGGCATGGCCGAGGTCTATCTCGGTCACGACCTGTTGCTCAACCGGCCGGTCGCGGTCAAGATGCTGCGCGAGCAGTTCGCCCGCGACGCCAGCGTCCGGCTCCGGTTCGAGCGCGAGGCGCAGGCCGCGGCCAACTTCTCCCATCCCCACATCGTCGAGGTCTACGACGTCGGCGAGCACGGCACCGCCCCCTACATCGTGATGGAGTACGTCAAGGGCGAGACGCTCAAGCAGGTGATCGACGAGGAGGGTCCGTTCGACCCGGACGACGTCTCGGCCCTGCTGGAGCAGGTCGGCGCCGCACTGGACTACGCCCACGCCCGCGGCGTCGTCCACCGCGACGTCAAGCCGCAGAACATCCTCGTCGATGACGAGGGGCTGGCCAAAGTCGCCGACTTCGGCATCGCCAAGGCGATCACCGACTCCAACCTGACCGAGACCGGCACGGGGATCGGGACCGTCCACTACCTGTCCCCCGAGCAGGCCAACGGGCTGATGGCGACGCCATCGTCCGATGTCTACTCCCTCGGCATCGTCGCCTTCGAGATGCTGACCCAGTCGCTGCCGTTCGACGCCGAATCGCCAGTCGCCGTCGCCGTCGCCCACACGCGGGACGAGCCGCCGCGCCCCTCGACGATCGAGCCGACGATCACCGGCGCCGTCGACGCGATCGTCCTCAAGGCGCTGGAGAAGGACCCGACCCGGCGCTACCGCTCGGCCGGCGAGTTCGCCGAGACGATGTCGGACTGGAAGCACTACCGGGCACCGGCCCGGAACCGGAACGGCGCGGCGGCCAACGGCCACCACGACACGGGCAACCCTTCCGACCGCCACGCTACCCCGCACCCGCTCGACGCCGCCGCGACGGTGGCGCTCCCAACCGAGAGCGCCCGGCGTCAGCCAGACCCATACCCGGCCGGATCGGGAAGCGATGAGACGTGGACCGCTCCGGCCAGCCGTCCGGTCGTCAGCCAGCAGTCCGCGCCCCGGCCCGTCGCGACCCCGCGGTTGGCGCCCGCCGCGGTCCTCGCCGGGGACGGCCGCCGGAGCGACGTCGGCTGCGGGACGTGGGCGACGGGCGCGGGCGTGCTGGTCGCGCTGATCGCGCTGATCGTGATCGGCGCATGGTTCTCGGATGGTGTCCCCAGCTCGGTCCCGAAGCTCATCCTCGGCCTGAGCGGCGACGATGATGGGCAGGCCATCGCGACGCCGGAAGCGTCTCCCACCGGAGCCACCGGAGCACTCTCCGGAGCTGGAACCGCCGGTCCAACCGCCGCCGTGCCCGGCCAGACGACGACCGCCCCCGACCTGATCGGCATGACCGTCGATGAGGCCCGCGGCGCCCTGGCCAACGAGGGCCTGTCGATCACCGTCACGTCGGAGACCCGCTACAGCGACACCGTGCCGGTGGACGGGATCGCCCAGCAGGACCCGCCGGCCGGGATGGCGATCGACCGTGGCGGCAGGGTCGTGGTAATCCGGAGCCGCGGCCCGGCCCAGGTCGACCTCGGCACGCTGAATCTGATCGGCCGGCCCGCCGACGAGGCCGTCGCGACGCTCACCGGGGCCGGCCTCCAGCCGGTCCAGGCGCAGGTCGGCAGTCCATCTGTGCCGCTCGGCTCAGTCGCCCAGATCGACCCGACCGGCCCCGTCCCACCCGGCTCGTCCGTAACGGTCTTCGTCAGCCAGGGCGATACGATCCTGATCCCGGTCGCCGCCTTCGGTGAGAACCGCGACACGGTCGCCGCCCAACTGACCGAAGCCGGCTTCGTCATCGGCGGTAACGATACGGCCGATCGAGCGGCGATCGAGGCGGCGGGCGTTGACCTGACCGTCTACGGGATCGAAGATGGGGACGTCGTCGGCGTCCAGAACGCCGAGGGGACCGCCAACTTCGGAATCTGGCTGCCACCGGGCACGGAGCTGACGCTGGTCTCCTACGACGCGAGCCGCGATGCCGAGGGCCGCAGCGATGGCGATGGGACCGCCGGACGAATCGAGACTGGCAGCCGCCTCGCCTGACCAGCCGGTCCATCCGAGCGGTTGGGCGACGCGGCCGCTCGTCCCACCGATCGCGGCGCCGCCGTCGGAGCCGGGCGAACCGGCCACGATCATCGACGATTCGCCCGGCTCCGCTTCCCAGCCGCGCACCCTGTCGCTGACCGGCTGGCTGGTCCTCGGCGTCGCCGCGGTCGTCATGGCGGTGACGACGTTCGTCGTCCCGGCCTGGTCGGCGGCCCGGTCGACGCCGCGCGTCGTCCTGCTCGGCTGCGGCTCGTCGCTGTCGGTGCTGATCCAGGCCGGCGACGCCCGGGTCGTGATCGCGGCCGGCGACGACCCGGCCGCTTACGGGACCGCCATCGGCCGGGCGCTCGCCTTCTCGCCCGGACGAATCGATCTACTCATCGTCGCCGCGACCGGCCGGGACCTTGGGGTCCCGGCCGATCTGGCCGGCGACGACCGGGTCCGGGATGTCGTCCGGCTCGGCGCCCCACACCCCGGGCGGGAGACCGGCGACCTGCCCCCCGGTCTGGCGCAGGTGCCGCCCCACGCCCGGATCGAGATCGCGCCGGGCGTCGTCGCGCTGATCGAGACCGTCGACGTCCCCGACCCGGACGGCGGCGCTACCTTCGAACTGGCCTGGCGGGCCGAGATCCGGCACGGCGCGGCGACCGTCACCGTCCTGTCCGACGCGGAGCAGGCCGGCGAGTTCGCGCCGCTGATTTCGCAAGGCGTGCTGGTGGTTGCCCGCGATCCCGGTCCCAATGACCTCGGGACTCTGCTTCCCTCCCCGGCCGGCGCCCTGGTCGTCAACGCCGACGACGTCGATGGCAGTGAGATCCGGGCCGACCTCCCACCCCTGATCACTACCGAACTACCGACGATCCGGGTCCATTCCGGCTCCGCCGTCACGCTGCTGCTGAACGAGTCCGGCGTCGCGTTGCCGACCGACGACGTTGTCATCGTCCAGCCTGCCTCACCGACGGAGGGATCCTGAAGAAGGGTGACGGATCAACAACTCGATGTGCTCTTCTTGATACGAGTAACCGTGGCGATTCGTCGTAGGGTGGTCAGACAGCCAGAGACCCGCTTGCCAGGCGTGTGGCGAGCGGGTCTCCTACGCTTCCGGGTGCTCCGTGGTCTCGGGACGGGCGGTCCTACTCGACGGTGAGCGTCCCGACCATGCCGGCCTGCTTGTGGCCTGGCACGTTGCAGTAGAACGTGTAGGTGCCGGCCGGAAGGTTGACGGTCAACGTCTCGGTATCACCCGAGCTCAGGGTCCCGGAGTGGATGTCCAGGTCGTCGAAGTAGAAGTTGTGCGGCGCGGCCCCGTTGTTGGTCAGGACGATCGTCGCGTCGGTGTCGGCGGCGATGGTCAGGTCGCTCGGCTCGAACGCCAGGTCGACCATGCTGATCTCGACCGAGTCGGCAGAATTCGCGCCGGCCGCCGCCGCCGGGGTCGTCGCCGCCTCCCCGTCGGGCGCAATGGCGTTGAGACTGTCCGGATCGCACTTCAGGACCTGACCGGACGGATCGGAGCCCGGAGGCGCGCTCGCTCCCGTCTGGACATAGAAGCTGCCGTCCGGACCGAAGGCGATACCGTAGGGCAGGAAGAGGTCGTTCAGGATCCGCTCCGGCGTCCCATCGGCCCCGATCCGGACGACCGTGCCGGGCGCGGGCGGCGTCGCGAAGAAGTTCGACGACAGCTCGGTGGCGTAGATCGTCCCCTCACTGTCGACCGCCACGCCGACCGAGAGATTCAGCCCGCTGGCGGCTTCGGTCACAGTGCCATCCGGATCGACGTGGAGGATCTGGGCCGAGCCCGGAACGCCCCAGAGGATCGCGCCGGTCAACAGGCTGACGTAAACGCCGCCGTCCGGATCGGCGACCAGACCGGTGGGGACCGGATCGACGTCCGCGGCGCCGCCACGGGTCGGGTTGGCCGATCCGTCCGGCGTCGGGATGCCGTCCAGGACCGCCAGCAGGGTCAGGTCGCCCGTCTCCGGGTCGATCGTGAAGACATCGTTCCCACCGGAGTCGACGACGTAGACGAGGCCGTCGGTGCCGACCGCGATCCCGCCGAGGTTGCTGTCGATTGCGTTCGGGTCGGGGTTGTTCTCGCGCTCGTACTCGCCGAGGTTGGCGAGGCTGGTGACGTCACCGGTCGCCATGTCGACCGCGACGACCGAGTTCGCGTCGTCGGCCGGCGGGAAGTCCGCCGTCTGCGGGCCGGGCCCACCGATCGAGACGTACATCGTATTCCCGGCGATCGCGACGCCGCTCGGGCCGACGACTTCGGTCCCGAAGACGTAGGAGGTGAGCCCGTCGACGAAGACGGACTGCTCGCCGTCCGGCGTCACGGCGGTGATCCGCCCGGTGTCGCCGTGGGTCGTGGCGGGGTCGGTCGCCTCGGGCGTGCCCGCGCCGAGGGTCGCGTAGTCGGCGGTGTCGCCGCCATCGCCAGCCTCGGCGATGTAGACGGTCCCGTCCGCGGCGACGGTGATCCCACGCGGGTTGTAGAGTCCGGTCGCGACGACATCGCAGCCGGTGGGGACCGGCGGTGCGCCGGCGACGGGGGTCGATTCCTGGGCGACGCCCACGGTTGGCAGGCTCAGCATCATGGCGCTGAGCCCGACGGCGAGACCAAGCGACCCTACGCGCTGGCCGAATCGAACATGCCTCATCTGTGCTTCTCCTGTGAAGAGTGCTCTTCCGGACGCTCCATTGCGTGAACAGGACCGGACGCCGGCTGGCTCCGATCGGGGCTCGATCCCTCCCCTCTCCACTCGACCCACCGAAGTCGCCGAAATGAGATAACCAGACGCCCCAACGGACACACCGCGACCAGAGGTCGCTGAACACGATCGCGGCGGTCAGGGCGCGCTGACTGGAACTGACGCTACAGAAAGCATAGGCCAGCATCGCAATCTGTCAATAACCGTCGGCTTGTCGCAATATCATTGAATGTGGCCGAACGAAGTCTGACGGAGCGCCGCCAGCGATGGACGCATTGGCCGGAAGGCCGCGGTCTACCTGACGATGATCGCCCACGATCCTGCCGCCGCGACGGCGAGGGTGTACTCGCCGGTCTGATCCAGCAGGAGGGCACCCGTCAGCGAGTCGGGGGAATCGGTGGCGAAGATCGGTCGGGAGTCTCCCTGGGGCGGGGTGTTCGTGAAGGCGAACGGGGCATCGCCGTCGCTGGCGACCGTCACTGAGCCATACCGGTCGGTCGGCAGGCGATCGACGGATAGCGTCGTCGTCATGTCCCCCGAACCGATCAGGATGACCGGCTGGTCGCTGCCGTATGCGTGGGATGCCGACGGCGACGGGGTCGCGGCGCAGGGCAGTGTCCCGTCCGCGATCGCCGACGGGACACTGCCCAGAAGCAACATGACGAGACCGACACCGGCCCAGCGCGGCAGACGATGCATGACCGTCCCCCCTCCCCGATTCGACTGGTCGATCCGGGTTCCCTACGCCAGCCGCGCCAGCACCGGACCGGTGGCGCGCGAGGCGCCGAACTCCCCCTTGACCGCGCCGAGCAGGTCAGCGTCCGTGACGAGGTCGACGCCGGTCATCGCCAGCGCCTCGCCGACGAGGAGCGTATTGGCGTAGCCCATCTCGGAGTCGGACGCCTCGACGACGGCCCGCGAGTGCCAGGTCACCATGTGGTCGATGATCGGGTACGAGGTCTCGACCGACGGCACGACGTAGGAGACATTGCCCCAGTCCGTCGAGCCACTCCCCTCCTCCGCCTTCGCGTCCGGCAGCTCCAGCCCGACGGCGTCGATGTTCCGCTTGAGCGCCGTCGCCAGCGTGTGGTTGGTGATCATGTCCCACGACGGCTTCTCGGAGGTGTCGAAGGTCAGCTCGGCCCCGGTGATCAGGGCGGCGCCCTCGGCGATCCGGCGGACCTTGCCGACGAGCTCGTCCATGTAGCGCATCGTCTGGGCGCGGACGAAGAAGTCAGCGGCGGCGAAGTCCGGCACGACGTTGGGAACGTGGCCGCCGTCGGTGATGACGCCGTGGAAGCGGGCGTCGCTCCGGACGTGCTGGCGGAGGGCGTTGATGCCGTTGAAGACCTCGATCACGGCGTTGAGGGCGTTGATGCCGTTGTAGGGGTCGGCGGCGGCGTGGGCGGCCTGGCCGCGGAACGAGATCCGGACGGCCTGGCAGGCCAGCGCCTGGCCACTGCCCTCGACCGTCGGGCAGGACGCCTCCGGAGTGCCGGGGTGGGCGCCGAGCGCGGCGTCGATGTCGTCGAACAGACCGGCCTCGGCCATGAACGCCTTGCCGCTGATCGCCTCCTCGGCCGGGGTGCCGAAGACGATGACCTGGGCCGGGACGCTCAGCTCGTCCAGCCCGGCCCGCAGCCCGACCCCGGCCGCGATGTTCGCCAGGGCGATCAGATTGTGTCCGCAGCCGTGACCCAGCCCCGGCAGGGCGTCGTACTCGGCCAGGAAGCCGATCTTCGCGCCGCCGGGCGTCCCGGCCTCGGCCCGGAAGGCGGTCGGGACGTTCGCGACACCGCGGTCGACCGCGAAGCCATGCCGCTCGAGGAAGTCGGCGCAGGCCGCCGAGGAGAGCACCTCCTGCATGGCCGGCTCCGGGTGCTGATGGATGTACTTCGACAGCGCGAGCAGCTCGTCCCGGGCGGCGGCGATCGCCTCGCTGGCGGCGGCGCGGGCGCGGTCGATGGCGGGTGGGGCGATGTCGGTCGTGACCATGCGGATCGTCCTTCTCTCACGGTTGGTGGGCGGTGGGGGCCAACGGGATTCAGATTGATATCTCGATCCGCGGACGATAGCAGATCAGGCGTTTCCCATGGTCAGACTTATGAAGACCCGCGCCGAAGCGACCCTCCGTAGGGGCGACGCTTGCGAGCAGCCGCCGCAGCGGCTATCGCCGTCAGGCGAGACGATGCTATGCAACCGGCAGGTTCGCGTTTGGCCAAGCGGTCGGATGACTCACCGGTAAGGTTGCGTCATGGAGCGAGTATGAAGGTTGCGGACACCGCTATCGCCCTACGGGACGATGGCCATGTCGGGCCGGGCGACCGCAAGGGATCGCCCCTACGACGATTCGCCCGCCGCCCGATCTAACGCCGACGGCGTCTCGCCTAACACCCTCCCCTCCCGGCGCACCACACCCGGCGAGATACCGGTGCTGCGCTTGAAGGCGCGGCTGAAAGCGGCCTCGGAGGCGTACCCGAGCCGCTCGGCGACCTCGCCGACGGTGGCCGTCTCCTCGGCCAGCCAGTTCGTCGCCAGCTGCATCCGCCAGCGGGTGACGTAGCGCATCGCCGGCTCGTCGACGAGGTCGGTGAAGCGAGCCGAGAAGGCCGAGCGCGACATCGCGACGGCGTCCGCGAGCGCGGCGACGGTCCAGTCCCGGGCCGGGTCGCGATGGATCATGGCGATGGCGCGGCCGATCTGACCGTCCCGCAGGGCACCGAGCCAGCCGGTCTGGGCGGCGGGGTCCGACTCGATCCACGACCGGATCGCCTGGATGATGAGAATGTCGGCCAGACGGGTGATGACCGTCTCGCCGCCGGGCCGGAGCGCCCGCGCCTCGGCGGCCATCAGGCGGAGCGTGCTCAGCATCCAGTCAGACTGGAGCGGTCCCATCGCCTCGATGTGCATGAGCCGCGGCAGCAACCGAACGAGGTTGTGCGCGGCCGGGTGATCGAAGGTGACCGCCCCGCAGATCATGCCCGTCGGCTCCCCACCCCGGCCGTGGCGCAGAATCTCGTAGCGATCGCTGACCAGCTCGCGGTGCAGGTCGAGGATGCCTGGCGTCGAGACGCCCGCCTCGCTCCGGAGCCGGTGCCCGGCGCCATGGGGCACGAGGGCCAGCTCGCCGGGCTGGAGGAGGCGCGGCGGAACGCCATCGACCTCCAGCCAGCCCCGGCCCGACGTGACGACATGAAACCAGAGGCAGCCCGGCATCGGCGGCAGGGCCATCCCCCAGGGCGCGGTGAGTTCGGAGCGGCAATAGAAGCTGCCGGTCATCCGGAGGAAGTGCAGGGCCTCCCCGAGCGGGTCCTCGGTCGGCCACGGGTCGTTGCGTTTCATGGGATCGAGTATCTGTCCGGAACTCGGTCCCGTCCACAGATCTGGACGAATGAGCATGAAACAGCGACCGATAGTCATTCTTCGTCCGGCCAGCGGCGAACACAATGGATCAGCGGACGGGACGAGTGCCCGGTACCAGACACGACCCAGTGACACGAGGGACGGCATGATCACGGTGATGGGCGCCACGGGCAAGACCGGCGGCGAGATCGTTCGACTGCTGCTGAGTAGTGGCGAACCGGTCCGGGCGCTGGGTCGCTCCGAGGCGGGGCTCGCGGCGCTCCGCGATGCGGGGGCGGAGTCGAGGGCGGGGGACGCGGCAGACGCCGGCTTCCTCCGGGACGCCTTTGAGGGATCGGACAGCGTCTACACCCTGCTGCCCTACGACCCGGTGACGCCGGACTACCACCCGGACCAGCACCGGAAAGGCGAGGCGATCGCCAGCGCGATCCGGACGGCCAACGTCCCGTCGGTCGTCATGCTGAGTAGCGTCGGGGCCGACATGCCCGCCGGGACCGGCTTCATCGCCAGCCTCCATGCCCAGGAGCAGCGGCTGCGGCAGCTGGCGAACACGAACGTCCTCGCCCTGCGCTGCGGCTGGTTCTTCGAGAACTTCCTCGCCACGCTCGACACGATCCGTCACGAGGGGTTCATCGGCGATGCGGTCGCGCCGAACCTGCCGATCCCGATGATCGCGACCCGAGACATCGCCGTGGTCGCGGCGGCGGCGCTGATCGCCCGCGACTGGTCCGGCTTCACCGTCCGGGAGCTGCTCGGCCAGCGCGACCTCAGCATGGCTGAGGCGAGCGGAATCCTCGGCGCCCGGATCGGCCAGCCCGACCTCCCGTACCTCCAGATACCGGACGCCGCCCTCGTCGAGGCGCTCGTCGGGGCGGGATTCGCCAGAGTCTCCGCGATCTCGCAGGTCGAGCTCGGCCGGGCTCTGAACGACGGCACGATCGTCTCCCGCGAGGGCCGGACCACGGCAAACACGACCCCAACCCGGTTCGAGGACTTCGCGACGGACCTGGCGAGGGCGTATCTGGCTGGACCTGTCCGCTGATGCCTGGCCGAACGCAAGGCATGGCCTCGCGTCCGGTCGCCAGTCGCCGTCGGACTGTTCGCCCGCCTGTCCACCACGACCCACGCGACCCTTGGAGATCCAGATGACCGATCGCCTGCTGTTCCTGACGACCCTGCTCTCGGCGCTTGGCTGCGGCCTCGTCGCCGGCGCCTTCTTCGCCTTCTCGGCCTTCGTGATGGCGGCGCTGGACCGGCTGCCGCCAGCGCAGGGGATTGCCGCGATGAAGTCGATCAACGTCACGGCGGTCACGTTCTGGTTCATGGGCGCCATCTTCGGGACCGCTGTCCTCTGCCTCGTGCTGGCGGTCCTGTCGGTCCGCATGTGGGGTGAGCCCGGCTCGGCGTTCCTGCTCGCCGGAGCGCTGATCTACCTGGTCATCACGGTCGGCGTGACCATCGCCTTCAATGTGCCGCTCAACGACGCCCTGGCAATGGTCGACGCCGACAGCACCGAGGGCGCCGCGAAGTGGGCCACGTATGTGCCGGACTGGACGGCTTGGAACCATGTCCGGACCGTCGGGGCGCTGCTGGCCACCGCGTCGCTGATCGCCGGGCTGGGCCGGCAGGCGCAGCACTCCGGGATGCCGTTCTGACGATCAGCAACACGTGGCGGTTGGCGAGCAGACGCCTCCCCCAGCGAAGCGCGACCCCGCCCGGCTCGGTTTCGGCACCGCGGTGCCTCACCGCCCGGAGAGGGGCTCATGCTGGTCGAGCTGAAGCTCTCCGGGAAGATCCGGCCCCGGTGGAACTCGTCTCCCCCTCTCCGGGCGTCCCGAGGACGAACCCCGACGCAGTCGGAGTGAGCCGGGACGAGCCGGGGAGGGGGTCGGGGGGTGGGGACAAACGTCGCCACCGACCACCGTCGAAGACTGGACACCCCACCGCTACGGCAGGAAATGGACCCAGGCGCCGGTCGAGAAGCGCTCGGCGACCAGGCGCTCGGCCTCGGCCAGCTCGTCGGCGATCAACTCGTCCGGGGTGAGGCGGTAGCGGTCGCCGAAGTAACCGAACAGGGCGTCGATCAGCGCGTCACGGCTGAGGTCGGTCTGGGCCTGGATGGCGCTGACCCGCTTCTCGGCGGAGGCGACGCCCTTGTCGCTCAGCTTCTCCCGGCCGATCCGGAGGACCCGGGCCATCAGCGACGTGTTCATCGCGTAGGCCATCGTCGTGTGGTGCAGCACGGCGCCGCCCCGCCGGGCCTGGGCCGCGCCGCCAAGCTTGCCGCCGGCCGAGGTGACGTCGTTGAGCGGGGCGTACCAGGCGTCGACGCCAAGCGAGCGCAGGGCGTCGACGATGAAGCCGTCGAAGAAGGCGTAGGACTCCGGGAAGGTCAGCCCGGCGACGATCTCCTCAGGCGCGTGGATCGACCAGGTGATCGCCCCCTCCGGCTCGATGAACATCGCGCCGCCGCCGCTGATCCGGCGGGTGATCGTGACGTCCTCCTCGGCGGCGACGTCCTCGTTGACCTCGTTCCGGACGGACTGGAACCGGCCGAGGACGATCGCCTTGCGGTCCCACTTCCAGATCCGGATCGTCGGCTGCCGCCGCCCGGCGCCGACCCGCAGCGTCAGCACCTCGTCGAGCGCCATGTTCATGTGCGGCGGGAGGGGAATGCCGGGGATCAGCCGCCACTCGTACCGGCCCCAGCGCTCGGCGGCGTCGGCCGGGGCTTCGACGGCGATCTTGTCGGTCGCGGCGATGATGGTGGGCTGGGCCGATGTCATGGTCGTCCTCCAGGCGGCGGGCTGGCCGGGTGGGTGGCGGGTCGTGTTCGATGTCAGACGGTCGCCGGGGCGGGCTCGGCCAGGGCGCGACGGACGGCGATGGCGATCGCCTCCGGGCTGGTTCCGAGCAGCTCGGCGCCAGGATCGATCCGGCTACGGATATGGTCGGCGATCGCGGCCTCATCGATCGATACCGGAAGCCCTTCCAGTGACATCCGGATGTCCTCCAGCGTCTCCTCCGGGTAGAGGAAGAAGTCGCCGCTGACGACGACCGCGTGGAGCGCATCGCCGTTGACCGAGAAGTCGACCTTGACCAGCTTGCCGCCGGGAACCTTGTACTCGCCGTGATGCGTCATCGTCCTGCTCCTTGTTCGCCCGGATGGCTGCTCGTTCGTCTGGATGGCCAGGGATCGTGGTGTCGTCCGCAAACGCTCTGGTCGGTCAGATCGTGCCGAGGATCGTCCGGGCCGCCGCCTCGCCGCTCAGGATCGCCCCGTTCTGACTGGAGTCGGCGGTCGCCTCGCCGGCGTAGACGAGGCCAGGCGTGCCGCTGTCCGTCTCCGGGAGGCGGCCGTAGATACCGGGCGGCTGGGCGAACTGGCTGAACGGCACCCGGACGACCGACAGGATGTCCCACTCGGTCGCCGAGTGACCCAGCATCCGGGCCGTCTCCGCCCGCGCCTGCGTCGCGACGGCCTCGTCGTCCAGGTTGGCGGCGTGCTCGCCGAGCAGGACCGCCGCCAGCAGGTGGCGGCCGCGAGGCGCGTAGGCGGGCTGGACGTTGCTCAGCGGGGCGACGTGGTTGACGGACAGCCGACCGGAGCCGTCCAGCAGGAGTCGCTTCCCGAGCTCCGGCGGGCGGCGCCCCTTGAGGTAGATCGTCGTGCAGCCCAGCCCACTGGTGTCGTCCGGGAACCGCTCGTCGCCGGTCAGTCGGCGGGCCGCCGGCGCGCTGGTCGCGATGACGACGCTCGAGGCCGGCCACGTCTCGCCCCGGACCCGGATCCCGACGACCCGGTCGCCCTCCCGGACGAGCTCCTCGACCAGGGTGTTGTAGCGGACGGTGCCGAGCCGGAGCCGGGCCGCCAGCCGGTCGGGGAGTGTCTGCATCCCGGATTCCGGCAGGACGGCCCGGCCCTCGAGGAACATCTTGAGGGTGTAGCGCAGCGTCCCCTGGCTACCGGCCAGCGCTGGGTCGAGGGTGATCCCGCCCCAGAACGGCCGGGCGAAGGCATCGACGAAGCGGCGACCGAAACCGGAATCCCAGAGGAGGTCGGCGCCGGACCGGTCGGTCGCCGGGTCGCCGGCCGCTTCCCGGGCCGAGGGCCAGCCCGCCGTCCGGGCCCGGAGCCCGAGCGCCGCGACCCGGATCTTGTCCGGCAGGCCGAACAGCGGGGAGCGCAGGTCCTCGGCGAGGGCGCGGGGATGCTTCGTCGGGTCGGCGAGGGAGTGGAGTCGACGGCCGTCCCAGATCGTCGCGCCGGAGTCGAAGGCGGCGGGGCGGAGGTCGTCGAGCTCGACCTGACGCCGCAGGGCCGGGTAGGCGTCGAGGATGACCTGGAAGCCACGGTCGAGCAGGTAGCCGTCCTTGCGGTCGGTCCGGACCCGGCCCCCGACCCCGTTGCCGGCCTCGACGACGACGACCGGCCGGCCGGCCCGGGTCAGCTCGGCGGCGCAGGTCAGCCCGGCCAGACCGGCCCCGATCACGATCACCGGCCCGGTCGCCTCCGACCGGGTCGCCGCCGATTCGTCGTCCGTCCCGTCATCGGGACGCTGCGCTCGATCCATCCTGAGGGGTTCCTCGTTCCACCAGACTGGCCCGGTGGGCTGGCGACGCGATCAGGTCAGGGTCATCCCGGGTTGCCTGCCGGTCCCATCGCAGCAAGGGTGCCGTGCGTTGCCGGCGGTTCCCCGATCCGGTGAGCCGATTCCAGGGCTGTACTACCCGTGGCTCCGGATCGGACGTTGGACGACCGTGTCGAGGTGCCGTCTGGCGGCCGTAACGTTTTGGGCGTGCCGTGCGTCTGTATAGGTGAGCGGGACCACGACTCCCTGCCGCGGCCAGCCACCGCGGTCTCGAGCCTCCGCTCTCGGGTCGAACGGCCAGCCAGCCGTTCCGTCCCCGGAGACCACGGTGGGCCAGCCAGCCACCGCGGAGCACAATCTCCTCACCCCCCCAGGGCCGCCGGTTCCCCAACCGGCGGCCCAACCTTTTGCCCGCCCGGAGCCGACGGCTCAGCCCGACGGCTCAGCCCGCCGTCATCGCGTCGGTGATCCGGACGAGCTGGTCCTCCTCGAAGTCGACGTGGTTCTCGACCTCATCGGAGAGGTACGTCTCATGGCCGTCGTCGCCGATCGCCATCCGGCCCCAGTCACGGATCGTCAGGTTCATCAGGAGCGAGACGATCTCGCCCCGGGCGTGGTCGAACCGGGAGAGCAACTCGGCCGGGTCGCCGGTGCGGGCGAGCTCGACGTTGGCCTCGCTGGACTCGTTGACGAGCGGGGCCAGGATCGCCCCCTGCGTCCGGAGCATCGTGTTGAGCCGGTCGAGCATCCCGTCGTCCCGGGCGCGGAGCTCGTCGATCAGGCGCAGAACCTCCGGCGGCGGGGCCGACGCGCCGTCCAGCATCGTGCGCAGGATCGAGGGCGTGCCGAGCAGCTCGTCGATCAGGTTGCGGTAACTGTCGAGCATGATGGTCTCCTGGCCGGCGGGCAAACCGGCGGACCGGCGGACCAACGGGGCGATCGCGACGCGTCGGGTTCAGGGCCGCGGGAAGGCGTCTCCGGCATCGTCCAGGGTGACTTCCCAGACGACGCCGAATGGATCGCGGAACGTCAACGCCTCCGGGGCCAGCATCAGGACGTCGAAGTTGCGCATCAGCACTTCGCCCCGCAGTTCGGCGAAGCCGTGGATGTCGACGTCGACGCTGAGGTGGTCGAGCACGGCGTTGGTCTCGACCCGGTCGCCCCGCCCCATCCGCCGCAGCACGAAGGTCAGGGCCTCGCTGCGCAGGAACGTGGCGTCGGCCTCGGTGTCGGTGGCGTAGGCCGTCCGGGAGTCGTAGCCGGCGGCGACCGGCTGGTAACCGCCCTTCGGCCCGCGGTAGGCCCGGCCGATGATGGTCATCCCGAAGAACGAGGTGTAGAACGTCTCGGCCTTCTCCAGCGCGTTGACCCGGATCGCGACGTGGTTGAGCGCCCGCAGCTGGATCGCATGCGGCGCGGCGATGACCGCCCCGCTGTCTCCGATCGGGGTCCGCTCGCCGGCGACCGGAAGGAATTCGTTCTCGTCGACCACCGTCGTCTGCTCCTTGTCCCTGTGCGCCCGGTCTCGGCCAGTCTCGGGCGTCCTCTGCCGGAATAGTAGCCGGTCTCCCCGCTCGACCGGATCGTGTCCCTCTCACGGCCCTGAAACGGGTCGCGGCCAGTGGACCCGAGGCGGCGATGCGGGTCCAGCAGGCGATCCGGTGCGATAACGGACCGCGCTCGCGATCGTTCTGTTCCGGACGTTTTGGGGAGAAGGTTGTTCGACATCCGCGATGGGCGGGTGGTAGGGTCTCCCGTCCGACATGTCGACGATCGCCCACCGGCCGGTGCCTCGCAGAGGTCAATCGGGTCCCGGCAACCGTGTTGCCCTGGCGGGCAGGCGGGAAAGTGGCGGTCGATGACACCGTCGTCTGGCTGGCGACGGGAACGGATTCCAGGGCCGGCGTGCCGTGCGCGGCCCCTTCGCGCCCCGGGCCGGTTGCCATGACCACCGGCCCGGGTGATGAGGCGCAGGGCGCATCCATCCGTAAACGTGGTCGCGTCATGAGGCGGGCGGGTGGCTACCCGACCGTTGACCGGACCGAAGGATTTTTCACCACGTCATGTCCAATACCCCCTCACGCTCCGGGCGCCCGTCGTCCGGCCGGTTTCGTGCTGCCGAACTGGCCCGAGCCACCTCGGCCCGTATCATTCTGATCGCGCTCGCGGTCGCCCTGACCGTCACCGCGGTCCCGTCCGTCGCCTCGCTCCCCGCTCCCTCCCGCGCTCTGGCCGACCCGGCCACCCCCAGCGACCCGGCCGCCCACTTCGAGGACCTCATGGCCGACGACGCGTCGACCATCCCCGTCGAGTCCGCGACCGATGCGGCCGGAACCTCGTCGACCGGGCAGGCGATCGTCGATTTCGCCATGCAGTTCTACGGCTCGCCGTACGTCTGGGCCGGCAACACGCCGGCCGGCTTCGACTGCTCCGGCTTCACCCAGTACGTCGTCCTGAACGTGACCGGGCTCGACATCGGCCACGGGACCGAGGGCCAACTCGCCTACGGCACGCCGGTCGCCTACGACGCCCTCCTGCCCGGCGATCTCGTCTACTTCGCCGGGACCTACGGTCCGGGGATCTCGCACGTCGGCATCTACCTCGGCGACGGCCAGATCATCCACGCCGAGAACGAGTCGACCGGCGTGACGATCAGCAATCTCTGGGGCGGCTACGACGCCTGGTACTACAGCGCCATCCGGATCGGGTAACTCCCACCCGAGGAGCAAACCGGGATCGCAGGTCGAGCGCGGCGGGACATCCTGGTCCCGCCGCGCTCGTTCGTCTTCAGGAACACACCGGATGGCATTGACATGCAGCCGAAAGGCTGCCTATAGTACGGGGGCAGCCCGTTGGCTGCATGAAGCTCGCAGGAGAGGGCGAACTCCGCACACGATGCCAGAGATTTCTGATTCCTCCGGGATGGACGACGTTTTTCGGGCGCTGTCCGACCCGAGCCGTCGGTCACTGCTCGACAGCCTCAACCGGCAGAACGGCCAGACCCTACGCCAGCTCTGCGCTGGCCTCGCCATGGCCCGGCAATCGGTCAGCAAGCACGTCGCCGTGCTCGAAGCGGCGAACCTCGTGACAACCCAGAGGAGCGGGCGAGAGAAGCTCCACTTCCTCAATGCCGCACCGATCAACGCCATTGCCGATCGGTGGATCAACCGATACGACCGTCCGCGAGCGGAAGCGCTGGCGGATCTCAGGACAGCACTGGAGCAGATACCTGTGTCCACGCCCCCGACGAGCGGTCAAGCGACGGCATTCGTCTACACGACCTACATCAGGACGACCGCGGAGCAACTCTGGCAGGCGATCACCGAGCCGGCGTTTACCCAACGCTACTGGGGCGTCGCGCTGCATTCCGACTGGGCCGTCGGATCGACGATCGCGTGGGAGGTCGCCGGAATCATGATCGCCGAGCCCGATCAAGTCGTCCTGACCGCCGATCCGCCCCGACAACTCGCCTACACCTGGCACGCGGTCACGCCGGAGTTCATCGCCGCCGTCGGTGGCAGCGAGGAGGAGCTCGCGGCGATGTCCGCCGAGAACCGGTCCATCGTGACCTTCGACCTCCAGCACGCCGGGGAACTGGTGAAACTGACCGTAACCCACGCGGGCTTCACGCCTGGCAGCGCGATCCTCGCCGGCGTGTCCAACGGCTGGCCGAGCATCCTTGCCAGCCTGAAGTCACTCCTGGAAACCGGCGAGCCGCTGGCCTTCGAAGGATCAGCACGGTGAGCCGAGCCGGACCCGAGGGGAACGGCTCCGACGCGATCCGGGACCCGATGAACTCACGACGCGATGCGGTGGAACGACCACCGTCTTCCGCGAAGATACGAGGAGAAGCACGATGAGGCTGACCCTGACGGAATTCTTGACCCTGGATGGCGTAGCACAGGGACCCGGTTCACCCGAAGAGGACACCAGCGACGGTTTCACGCGGGGAGGCTGGTTCGTCCCGTTTCTGGACGAGGCATTCCTCGAGCTGGCTGCCGGCTGGCTCGGTGAGGCTGACGCGCTCCTGTTCGGTCGCCGCACCTATGACAACTTCGCGCGGGACTGGCCCAGGAACACCGACCCGAACGACCCATTCGCCGCGAAGATGAACGGCCTGCCGAAGTTCGTCGCCTCCCGGACGCTGACGACGGCCGACTGGTCGCCAACCACCATTCTCTCGGGTGACGTCGTCGCCCAGGTGGGCGAGCTGAAGCGGCAACCCGGCCGGGAGTTGCAGATCCATGGCAGTGCCCGGCTCGCCCAATCGTTGCTGGCGGCGGGCCTGCTCGACAGGTTACGTCTCGTCATCGCCCCGGTCATCGTCGGCAATGGCCGGCGGCTGTTCCCGATCGGCGGTGCCCCCGCCGGCCTGCGGTTGGAGACCGTCCGCACGACGCCAGGCGGACTCGTGGTCCACACCTACGAGGGAGTTGGTGCTCCAACCTACGGAACCTATGGGCTGGACGCTTAGCATTTCGCCGCACGCGATACTGACGACGAACGAACGAACGAACGAACGCAAGCCGAGCGCGACGGGAGCAACCGCCCCCGTCGCGCTCCGTGTCTTTCACCTCACCCCCACGGGTTCAACCGGCTGAACCTTACTGGGCCGACCGAGCCAGCGCCGCGAGGACCTCGATCGTTCGGTCGCGGTCGGCTTCCGGACCGAACGGGACGGCCACGAGCTCACTCACTCCAGCGCTGGCATAACGTTGGATTTGTCGCTGGACCTCCTCGGCATCGCCGATGATCGCCACCTGCGACACCCGCTCCGCCCCTTCCCGCTCCAACATCGCGCGGTAGCTCGGGAGCTGAGTGAAGAAGCCGAACTGCTCGTCGATGTAGGTTCTGGTGGCGCCCGAATCGTCTGTCACGCAGATGACAGCTTCGGCGACAACCCGGGGTCGGGGGCGACCGGCCGCTTCGGCGGCTGCCGTGATGGTCGGCACGATATGGCTCTCCAGGCTCCTCGGACCGGTCCAGGTGGTGATCGTCCCGTCCGCCATTTCGCCGGCAATCCTCAGCATGACCGGGCCAAGCGCCGAGAGCAGCACCGTCGGGGCATCGGCACCGGGCATGCTGACCGAACCCTCGACCCGGAACGACTCCCCGTCGTGCGAGACCGGCTCGCCTCGCAGAAGCGGCATCAGGACTGACAGGAACTCGCGGCTGTGCCGGGCCGGCGCGTCGTAGGGGAGCCCGAAGGTACCCTCGATCAGCGGTTCGGCGCCGGGGCCGATGCCGAGCGTGAGGCGGTTCCCGGTCGCGGCCTGCACCGACAGGGCCTGGCTGGCGAGGATCAGCGGGTGCCGCGGGAAGGTCTGGATGATCGAGGTGCCCAGCCGGACGCCGACGATCATCCGGCCAACAAGGGCCAGGTCGGTCAGCGTGTCCCAGTCGGAGTGGGAGACGGGGTAGACGCTCGCGAAGCCGGCCTCGGCCAGCGAGCGAACGAAGTCGATCCGCCCGTCGAGAGTCAGGGAATCGTAGGTGTCGGTCGTCTTGATGCCGATCCGCATGTTCGCAAATCTCCTCATGGTGCCGGGAGCTACGTGCCCGGCTGCGAGCCGAAGGCCGAGGACCGCTGTTGCCAGACGACGCCGAGCACCACCATCGAGACGGTCGCCACGACCAGCAAGAGCGTAGTCAACCCACCGGATGCGACCAGGACGCCGGCGATCGGAGCGCCGCCCGCCGCCGCGATGCCCATCGCCCCCTCCCCGACGCCCTCGACGTGTGGACGCAGTGCCGCCGAGACCGAGACGGTCAGGAGCGTGCTCGCCCCGACGACGCCGGCGTTCCAGCCGACGCCCAGCAGGGCGAGGAGCATGGTCATCCCGGCGACGCTGTCCTGGTCGACGCCGAGCCCGGCGATCCCGACGACGACGAGAAGACCGACCCCGAGCGACGCGACGAGCGCGGGGCCGATTCGGTCGGCGGCCCAGCCCGAGACGGGCGACGGGAGGAACATCCCGGCGACGTGGATGCCGACGACGAGCCCGACCAGATCGAGTCCGTGACCGCGGTGAACGAGATGGACCGGTGCGATCGTCATGATCCCGACCATGACCAGGTTGGTGACGGCCAGGATGGCCAGCGCGAACCTGACCCGGGGAGGGTTCAACCCCGCCATGACCTCGCGTCGATTCAGCCGCGACCCGCCTGTCGGTTCGACCGGGACCGCCCTGGCCGACGAAGCCATCAGCAGCAGGGCGGCGACCACGAAGGCCGGGATGGCGACGAGGTAGAGTCCCGAGAGCGGCGGCAGGCCGATCGCTCCGGCCGCATCGCCGCTCGGCCCGAGCAGGAACGGCCCGGCAATCGCCCCGACCGCTGTGGCGACGAGGACGGTACTGAGCGTCCGGCCACGATCGCGCTTCTCGACCAGGTCCGCCGCGGCGTAGCGGGTCAGGAAGATTGCGGCGTTGCCCGCGCCGAGTACGATGCTGCCGAACAGGAGCAGGACGAAGCTCCCCGCGACGGCGGCCCCGACCGCGAGCACGGCTCCGACCGCACCGGCGGCGCACCCGGCCGCCAGGCTGCGGTGCCGACCGAGGCGACCAGTCGTGCGAGCGATCAGGAGGGCGCTGGCGGCCGACCCGGCGACGAGCAGGCCGACCGGCAGCCCAACCGCGGCATCCCCACCGGCAAGCTCACGGCCAAGCAGCACGCTGGCGATCCCGCCGGCGGCGAGACCCAGACTGCCGATCGCCGTCGCCAGCGCCAGGGCAAGGACCGGTCGGGATGGGGTCAGCATCTGGGACCGCCGAACACCCGCCGGTGCGGCGGGACGTCCCGGACGGGCGCGGCGGACCATCTTCGTCTGGGGCCGTGGGAGACGAGGTCATGCATGAGGGCGCTCCTGTCGGGAATGTGGCGGTGGTCAGGTCGGGCTTGTCATGTCGAACTCTGGCTGCTATCCAGCCCGGCTCGACCGGACCTTCGCCCCGCCGTCTAGACTAGCGATGGCCATGAGGCGTCGGAATGGGCATCGGACAGACGATTGCCGCGATCTGGTTGCGGACGAAAGGAGAACGAGCCGATGGCCTTGCGATCGCCAAAGGGGCTCGACAGCCTCGACTGGAAGATCCTGCGGGAGCTCCAGGCCGACGCCCGGTTGTCCTACAACGAGGTCGCGCGGCGGGTCGGGCTCTCCTCGCCGACTGTGGTCGAGCGGGTCCGCCGGATGGAGGACGCCGGCGTAATCATGGGCTACCACGCCCGGATCGATCCGGCCCGGGTCGGCCTGCCGGTGATGGCGCTGGTCCAGTTGCGCTGCGAGCCAAGCCGCTGCCTGCTCAAGACGACCACCTCCGGCACGTACCCCGAGGTGATCGAGGTCCTCAAAGTCAGTGGCGATCACTGCACCGTCCTCAAGGTCGTCGCCGCTTCGACCGCCCACCTTGAAGACGTCTTCGCCCGACTCGGCGAGCACGGCCCCCTCCAGACGACGATGGTCTGGTCGGCGGCGCTCAGTCGCCGGCCGATCGACTGGGAAGACGGGATCCCCGAGGTCGGTACGCCGCCCGACTGGAATGCTGGCGGGGAATAGACCGGCTCATCCGCGATCACCGATGCCGTGTTCCATCCGGGCCGTAACATCTCCGCCGTGGCACCGTCTTCTCTGATGACAGGCGGGAGCGACGGGAGGGCCGGCACGGATGGATGCGCGATCGATGGCGAAGGACGACCCAGCCGGACGACCGGTCGTTCCCTTTCGCCTGTCCGCCCGGGACGTTGCGGTGTCGCAACGCGTCCCGGACAGCGCCCCTGCACTCGCGAATGTCTCCGACGCCGACCTCGTCCGGGCGGCCTGTCAGCAACCGGCGATCTTCGGGCAGCTGTATGAGCGCTACTTCGAGGTCGTCTACGGCTACTGCCAGCGCCGGCTCGACGACCGGAGCGCGGCCGAGGACGCCTGCGCCACCATCTTCAGCCGCGCCTTCGCCTCGCTCGGCTCCTGCCGCCACCCGGACCGCTTCCGGAGCTGGCTGTTCACCATCGCCCACCACGAGATCACCGACCGCTACCGGGCCCGCGAGCCACTGGCCGACCTGGACGCCGTCGCCCACACGCTGCGCGACCCGGGCCGCTCGCCGGAGGACACGGCCATCGCCGCCGACGAGCGCCAGGCCATCCACGCGGCACTGGCCGCGCTGCCCGCCGACCAGCGCCACGTCATCGAGCTCCGGTTGGCGGGGCTGTCCGGTCCGGAGATCGCGGCGGTCGTAGGCCGGCGGCACGGCGCGATCCGCGCCCTCCAGCACCGCGCCTTCGTCCGGCTGCGCACGCTGCTCAGCGACCTCGACGAGACCCAGGACAGAGGAGACCGGCGATGACCATCCCCTTCCGACACGGCCGCGACGAGCAATCGACCTCATCCGCCGGATTGACCGAGGGCCAGATCATGGCCCGGCTCCAGGCGCTCGACTCGGAAGCGCGATCCGGCGATCAGGCCTTTCTCGCCCGGGGCCGCGTCTGGGAGCGGCTGGTCTCGGAGCACCCGTCGCTGGGGCAGACGGCCGCGACAGTGCAAGTCCGCCGCCCGGCTCCCGCCGCAAACTGCGTCACGGCCAGCCCGGTCCGGCGGTCACCGATGCCGATCGGCCGCCGGTCGGCCGGCGGCTGGCGGGCGGCGATGGACGTGGCGGCGGTCGCGGCCCTGGTGATCGGGCTGGTCCTCGGGGCGCGGGGGGTCGGGATCATGCCGCGGGGGGGCAACCCCAACCCGATGATGACGCAGTCCGTCGCGGCCGCCCCGGCGACCGAGGCGGTGACGCCGAACGAGGCCGGCACGAACCGGCAGCCCGGTCCGGGGCCTCAGATGATGCCGATCGCCGAATGGACCGGCGAATACGCCTCCGCAGTCGAGTTCGGCAACAACCGGCTCTACGCGACGGACCTCTCATCAACACAGCCCCAGCCCGACCTCACCGGCACACCGGCCGCGACCACGACCAGTCCGGTGACTGCATATGACATCGACCCGCTCACATCGGCGTGGACGACCAGCGTTGCCGGGAGCACTCAGGACCTCTCCGTCTCGGGGGACTCAGTGACCGTTTTGACGTACGATGACAGTCGGACGACGACCGGAGTCATCAGCCTCGATGCGTCCAGCGGCGGCATCCAGTGGAGTGTAGAACTTCCTCGTTTTGGGTTCGGCCTCCAGAGCAACGATCGGACCGTCCTGCTCGTGACCTTTGGCGAAACGGAGCATGCGTTGACCCTTCAGGCGCTCGATAGCCAGACGGGCGGGACGCGCTGGTCCAGAGACATCCCTGCCTCGACGCTCCTGCAGCCCGTCCTGGCCGACACGCAGATCGCCTATGGGACCGAGACCGGATCGGTTCACCTGCTGGACGCGGCCTCAGGCAAGGACATCTGGGTGGCCGATACCGGCACGACCGGGATCGCAGCCGCGCCGATCATCGGTTCGGACGCGGTCTACGTCATTACCGGGGACCTGGTGATGTACGCCTTCGACCGCCAGAGCGGCGACCATCGCTGGGGGACTGGGGTTGGCGCACCGGGAGTTCCACCGCTGACCTGGTATGGGCCGCCAGATGAGCCGGTCTTCGATGGCGAGCAGGCGCCGCTCGTCCATACTGGCTCCGAGCCGATGCTCGCCCTCGCCGGCGACCAGGTCATCGTTCAGTTCATCTGGTCGAGCGATGAACTGAACGCGCTCGCAGACTGGTCGGTTCCACTCCCATTCGAGTCCCTGCGCTACGACCTCGTCGCACTGGATCCCGTCACCGGACATCAGAATTGGCGACAGGACGCCGTGAGCCAGCCTGGTGGGAAACAACAGGGCAGGAATGCGAGCCAGCCGGTCGTCGATGGCGAGCAGATCTACCTCACCACCGATGATGCGACCGCGGCCCGGTCACTGGAAGACGGACACCTGATCTGGCAGACCGGGTTGCCGTTCCCGACGTTCAGCAGCCCGATCGTCGTGGACGGGGAGATGTACCTGGTGTCGACGACGGTGCTCTCGGTCCTGCACGAACCGGTCTCGATGCCGAGCACCGCGACGCCTGCTGCCACGCCGGTCTCGTAGACGAACAGCGCGCTCGCCTTGCGCCAGGTCCGGCCGGAAACGGGCCGGACTTATCGACGTCTAGAAGCTGTCTCGCACGACTTCATGTCGTTAAGTCCGGTCCCTTCAGGGCCGGACATCACCACGATGTCACCCGTCGGCATGCCGTTACTGCAATGATTGACGGAATGTCAGACCGGTTCGCGGACGGGCTCAGCGGAAGGTGCCTGATGGGCGACGCCATCGTGCGGCCCCGGGACGACGGTCTCCTCGTCGGCCAGATGCTGCCCCGACTCGTCGATGGCGCCGGGCGTGTTCATGTGCTCCCGCTCCAGCCAGGCCGCCCGGCCGATGACGTGGGACGCGACCGGCGTCGTCAGCACCAGCGCCAGGCAGACGACCAGCGCCCGCAGGACGAATCCCATCTCGCTCGTGATCATCGCCCCAAGCGCCAGGACGATCACGCCCAGGAAGACGGCCTTGCTGGCCGCGTGGAGCTTGGTGTAGATGTCGGGCATCGTCACGATCCCGATCGTGCCGACCGTCATCACGACGAGCGCGGCCAGCACCAGGACGTCGGCGAGGTACGGGGGCAAGGCGTCGAATCCCATCGGCGGCGGGGCTCCTGCTGGTCGGACGAGCGGTCGGGGCGAGGCGACAACGGGTACTCTCGCGGTCACGGACACCGTTATCGCCCTGCGGGGCGATGGCTGCTGCGGCGGCCGGGAGGGGCAAGCCCGGCCCCCTACGGACGGGCCGCCGCAGCGGCCCGGCGACCGCTAGTCGAAGACCTTGCGCTCGCTGTGATAGCGGGCGGTGACGAGCGTCGCGACGAAGCCGAACAGGGCGAGGATCACGGCGGCGTCGAGGAAGAACCGGCTCTCGCTGTCGGCGGAGAAGATGAGCAGCAGGGCGATCAGGAACAGCGTCAGGCAGTCCAGCGCCAGGATGCGGACCATCGGGGACCGGGTCCGGATCAGCATGAGGACCATCACGATCAGGAGACCGGTGATCCAGACGCTGGCCAGGTAGGCGATCGCGTCGTGCATGGCGTGGGTCGCTCCTTCGGGCAGCCGGGTCGTGGCAATCGTGACTACGGGAAGACGTGGCGCTGGAACCGGTCGTAGAAGCGCTGGTGGGCGGCGCGGACCGCGTCGGGGTCGGTGGCGTCGATGCTGTGGATCAGCATCACCCGGGCGGCCCAGTCGTACTCGACGAGGAACGTCCCCGGCGAGATCGTCGTCAGGAAGCCGGACATGGTCGCGCCGAAGCGGGTCCGCTCGCCGAGCGGGATGGCGACGATGCCGGGGTGCCCCATCGGGCTGAGCCGGAGCGAGTAGACCGCGACCTGCCAGGTCCCGATCGTGATCTCCCAGAGGACCCAGCCGAGCAGGGGCGGCAGGAACAGGAGCCGGCGGAGCAGCGTCGCGGCCGACGGCGACGCCCCCCGGAGTAGGTGTGCCCGGAAGCCGTAGACTGTCCCGCCGGCGACCAGCGTCGCCAGGGCGAGGTCCCACGGATCGAAGCTGCCGATCATGGCGGCGTAGGTCAGGACCGAGATCAGCATGATGGCGACGATTCGGGGCATGGCGGTCGTCCCTCCCTACGGGGTCGTCACGAAGGATGACAGCTGCTCCGGGCGGTCACCCTCGATGGCGAGGGCGGCCTGCTCGCTCAGGTACAGCAGCGGCTCCGGCCAGACGCCGATCACGAGGACGAAGGCGGCGAGGACGACGATCAGCGCACGCCGGCCGATCACGCTCGGCTCGACGCCGTCGCGGGCCTCCTCGGTCGAGATGTCCCAGAACCGGCCGTTGTAGAGCTGGAACATGTAGACGAACGACAGGGCACTGCCGATGAAGATCAGCGCGATGATGACGGGCTGGTCGTCGGCGACGGCGGCCCGGAAGACGCCGAACTTGCCGAAGAAGCCGGAGCTCGGCGGCACCCCGGCGACGCTGAAGGCCGCGATCGCCATCACCGCGCCGACCAGCCAGCCCCGGAGCGGGACCGCGAGGAACAGCAGGGTCTTGTTGATCGCGTTGACGATCGAGAACAGCACCGCCGCAACGAGGCCGACGTGGCCGCCGATCCCGAGCGCGATCAGGATGTAGCCGACCTGGCCGATCGAGGAGTAGGCCAGCACTTCGACGGCCGTCCGGCAGGAGATCGCCTGGAAGCCACCGTAGATGATGCTGGCCGCCCCGAGGACGAGCAGGACCGGGGCGCCCAACTCGAGCTCCCGTGGCATCGTCGCGCCGAACCGGAGTAGCCCGTAGGAGCCGATGTTGGCCAGGGCGCCGCTGAGCATCGCCGCGACGGCCGGCCGCGTCCCGGTGTAGACGGCCGCCAGCCAGAAGTGGAACGGGAAGATGCCGAGCTTGACGGCGAAGGCGACGAAGATCATCGTCGCCAGCAGGATCGCCGGCTGCTCGTCGACGATCGGAATCCGCTGGGAGATCTCCAGCAGATCGAGCGTACCGGTGAGGTGGTAGAGACCGGCGACGGCGATCAGGAACAGCACCGACCCGAGCAGGTTGACGATGATGAAGATCAGGGCGGCCCGGAGCTGACGGTTGCGCTCGCCGTACCCCGCGAGGACGTAGGCCGAGATCATCGCGATCTCGAAGAAGACGTAGAAGTTGAACGCGTCACCGGTCAGCGACAGGCCGATCAGCCCAGTCGCCATGAAGCAGGCCAGCGCCGGGAAGACCCGGGACCGGACCCGGCCCAGCACCTCGAAGATGGTCGCGACGAGGATGACCATGACGGAGAGCAGGGCGAAGGTGACGTCAAGGACGTCGGCCCGGAGCTGGATGCCGACGCCGTAGGCCCAGTCGCCCGCCACCTGCCGGGCGACGCCGTTCCGGAGGATGTCCGCCAGCAGGACGACCAGCCCGATCGCTGACAGGGCGAGGGCACCGATGGCGACGTAACCGACACGCTGCCGCCGGCCGTCCAGCACGGCGAGGATGACCGCCGCGAGCCACGTCACACCGAGCGGAAACACGAGCATGCGGGGGGCTCCTCAGGGCGAACGGACGATCGGGGCCGGGCGGTTCAGTCCCGGCACCGGCCCCTCAGGGCCGGTTCAAGACAAAGCAGGTTCCGAGGCGAGTCACGAGACGGTCCGGCTGGCCCGGTTACGGCCGGTCAGCTGGGCGAGCTCCTGGGCGGCCTCCTCGCGCTCCTCGGCCTCGGACAGGTCGTCGAGGTCGAGCGAGAGGTGGCTGGTGTAGACGCGGTAGATCAGGCTGAGCAGGAGGGCGGTCACGCCGAAGCTGATGACGATCGCCGTCAGGACCAGCGCCTGGACGACTGGGTCGGCGACCTCGGCCCCGCCGGGGATCGGCAGGATCGGGACGACGCCGCGGCTGAGCCCGGCGGCGATGATGAAGAGGTTGGCGGCGTTGGAGACCAGCACGACCCCGGCGGCGACCCGGATCAGGTCGTGCTTGAGGAGCATGTAGGCGCCGGTCCCGAAGAGGATCGCCACGGCGAGGGAGTAGGCCAGCGTCATGAGCGTGTCGTCCTCTCGGATGGATCGGCGGGGGACGGCCCGGCGCCGGTCGCGACGGGAGCGACGAGGGGCCGGGTGTTGGAGGCGTAGGACTTGCCCGGCGGCCGGAGCCGCTCGGCCCCCTGCGCCTGCGTGATGGAGGCGACCGAGGCGGTCCGGGCGAGCAGGGTCATCGTCCCGACGACGAAGCCGAAGACGACCAGGCAGACGCTGATGTCGAAGCCGACGGCCGTGATGATCTCCAGCGTGCCGAAGTGGACCGGCGACTCCCCGGCCGGCGGCCAGTGGGTGAACAGCGGCTCGCCGAACGCCAGCGGCACGAAGGCGATCCCGAGGGCGAGGACGATCCCGACGTAGGCCACGATCGGGGCGTAGCGCAGAAGGGGGATCCGGTCGATGACCCCGACGCCGAAGCAAGCCATCTGGGTGACGGCGCCGAGCGCCAGGATTACCCCGGCGCTGAAGCCGTCGCCGGTGTCGGTGTAGCCCTTGATCAGGATCGCGATCCCGACCATGACGCTGATCGGAAGCAGGGCCCGGGCGACGGCCTGAGTCACGGTGGTCGTGATGGCCAGATCGCCGGTCGGGACCGGCTCATTGGCGTGGTGGGAATCCAGTCGGCCATCGGTGCCCCAGATCTTCCGGAGCCGGGACGATGGAACCGGTACGGCGGTCTCGCCGATCATGCTGTCGCGCAGCGTCTCGCGGATGGTCATCGCAGTCGTCCCCGGTAGAGCAGGCCGGCGATCCCGAGCAGTGCGATCCCGATCACGGTGATCTCACCGAGGGTGTCCAGGCCGCGGAAGTCGGCCAGGATGACCGAGACGACGTTGCCGCCGTGGGCGTCGGGTGATTGCTCGATGAAGTCGGTGCCGACCGACTCGGTGCTGGAGGACTGCGACAACGTGCTCCAGACGACGACCAGGGCCAACAACCCGGCGATGACGCCGATCAGGGCATCGCGTCCGTTGTGGTCGTGGCCCTCCGGCTCCTGGTTGAGCGCCCGCAGCACCCAGCGGGGCAGCAGGACCAGCGTCGCGATGAAGAGCAGCGTGAAGACGGTTTCGATCAGGACCGCGACCAGGGCGACGTTCGGGGCGTCCGAGAAGGCGTAGACGCAGGCCAGGCTGAAGCCGACACCGGACAGGATCAGCGCCAGGGCGAAGTGGTCGCGGGCCAGCGTGACGGTGATGGCCGCCAGCGCCGTCGCGACCATCATCAGCAGCGGCAGCAGATCGCCCCCGGAGACGGCACCGAGCTCGAGGACGTTGTTGGTCGGGTCGGAGGCGATGACACCGATCCCGACCAGCACACCGGCCGGCGCGAGGATCGAGGCGACGCGGGAGCGGAGATCCCGGACCTCGAACCGGCGGACGAACTCGGAGTAGTGGTTGAGCGTGGCGAGCGCCCCGGCGTAGCCGCGCTCCGGGCCCGCGACCCCGCCGAGCCGGGCGAAGGCGCGGGCGACCGGCTGCCAGAGCCGCTCGGTCAGGATCAGGCCGAAGCCAATCACCCAGGCGGCCAGCGCCATCAGGTTCTCGGGCCGGGTGTCGAGGTGATAGGCGGTCGTCACCCGGATGGTCCCGGACGCGAACCGGGCGACGGTCGCCGCCTCGTTCGCCAGACCGGTGACCGGTCCGGGGACGATCCCGCCGAGGACGCTGATCGCGCCGAGGACGACGACCGGCCAGACCAGCAGACCCGGCAGCGGGGCGAGCGTCGCCGTCCGCCCAATCGTTCGGTTGCGGACGAAGATGCCGAGCCAGAAGCGGCCGATGTAGGCGAAGGTCAGCGCCGCCCCGCCGACCGAGGCCGCGACCCAGAACGGTCCGGCCTCGACCGAGGCGGCGAAGAAGAGCTCGTCCTTGAAGAAGCCCAGCGTCAGCGGCAGCGCCACGATCGTCGCGCTGGCGGCCAGACTCGCACCGGCCAGCAACGGCAGTCGCGGGGCCAGGCCACCGAGCCGGTCGAGGCGATAGGTCCCGGTCGCCTCGATCACGCTGCCAGCTGTGAGGAAGAGGGCGCACTTCGCCAGCCCGTGGGCCATGACGTAGAAGCAGGCCCCGGCCGCGCCGTAGTCGCCACCGAGGCCGAAGAGCAGCACGACATAGCCGTACTGGGAGATCGTCGAGTAGGCCAGGATCTGCTTGAGGTGCTGGCGGGTCAGGGCGAGCAGGCCGCCGACGATCATCGAAGCCAGCCCAACGACCCGGAGCCCCCAGAGCAGCAGGTCGCTCTGCTCCGCCAGCGGGTAGAAGCGGCCGATCAGGAAGACGCCGGCCGCGACCATCGCCGCCGAGTGGAGGTAGGACGAGACGGGGGTCGGCGCGGCCATCGCCTGCGGCAGCCAGAAGTGGAACGGGACCTGAGCGCTCTTCGCCAGCCCGCCGGCGAGGATCAGCGCCACGGCGAGGGTGAGGGTCGCGTCCAGAGCACCGCCGTCGCTGACTGCCGCGACGATGGTGGGCAGATCCCAGGTGCCGTAGCGGTCGTGAAGCATGATGACGCCGATCAGGATCAGGATGGCGGTCACGCCCGTGATGACGATGGCGGTCAGGCCGGCCCGGACCGAGGCGGCGTCGCGGTCGTAGCCGATTAGGAAGAATGAGGCGACAGCCGTCAGGTCCCAGAACAGGAACAGGGCGATCGTGTCCTGGGCCATGACGAGGCCGACCATCGCCGCCATGAACAGGAGCAGGTAGAAGAAGAACGAGACGGCGTCGCGCTCGTCGCGGTGCTGATGATGGAGGTGCAGCGGCAGGTAGCGGGCCGAATAGGCGACGACCAGGGCACCGATCCCGGTCGCGAGCAGGGAGAAGACCACCGCCAGCCCGTCGAGGGCGAAGGAGAATCGCAGGTCCCAGGAGGCCGCCCAGGTGACGTCGACGGTGTCAGGCGTCGCGCGGGTGGCGCCCCAGATCGTCAGACCGAAGGCGATCGCCGCGAGCGTGCCGCCGGCCGGTGCGGCCCAGGTCGGGCGGACGCGCCCGGCCGCGAGCGCCGCGACCGGAGCCAGCAGCGCGACCAGCAGCAGCAGCGGGGCCGGGCCGAGGAGGGAAGCCATGCTGAACTCCGGTGACGAGCCCGTGATGGGCAGGCACGACGATGAGTCCCATGGGGTCCCGGGAACGCCGTCTCCGGAAACCGCACGACCGATCCGGGGCGAGACGGGCGGGAGGGCGACCAGCGGCCGGTCGCCGGGAACGCCAAGGCGGGGCCGCCTGGCCGGCAGTCCCGCGGTTCAGAGACGTGACGTGTAGCCGGTAATCTCAACCCAGCTCTGGAGGCGCACCCGCCGGTACCGCCAGCACTATCTTCAGGATACCCGGATTCCAGCCCTGGCCGCCACCTGCTCTGGACATCACTGACTCGCCCCGGAGCCGGGTGGGATCACAGCGCGACGGGGCCGGCGTCTTCCCGCCGGCCCCGTCGCTTGCTGAAGAACGTCTTGGGGCGGTCGGGCCGCTTCCAGCCCGAGCGCGGGAACGAGATGGCTACAGAGACGTGCCGACCTGGTCAGTTTCCTTCCAGATGCTGTCGATCGCCTTGCGGGTCTCGGCGGCGGCCTCGGTGTTCCTGACCGGGTAGCCGTCCTTCTGGATCTCCGCCATCGCCACGTCGCTGATGATGTGGTTGATGTGCTGGACGTTCGACGCGTGGACCTTGAGGTTCTGGGCGGCAAGGTCCGCCGACTCGCCGTCCCCAAGCGCCAGGGCGGTGGTGTGGAGGAGCGTGTAGCCGATCGAGGCGTGGTTGAAGGCGGTGTAGTCGTCACGGATCGACTTGGTCAGCGTGTCGTTCCGGAAGCGGTCGATCAGCCCCGCGGCCTTGCCCAGAACCGACGCTCCAGCGTCGATGACCGGGTTGCCACCCGTCGTGCCGATCTTCTCCTGGTAGGCCTTGAGGCGATCACGGTTGGCCCTGGTGGTGTCATGGAACGTCTGGACCGACGAGGCCGCCGCCGGGACCTGGTCCTTGACCTTGAGCTGCGCGTCGAGCGCCTCTTCGATATGGGCCTCGATCGCGACCATGTCGCCGATCCAGTCCTTGATGACCTTCTTGCCCTTGTCGTCCAGTCCCGCGTAGTTACCTACGGTCGTCGTCATCGTGGCGTCCTTTCTGTCCGAAGACAGTCATAGTAGGTCCAATGTGTATCAACTGGATGATGCTCTGGTCATCACATTGGGCAATCCGGCCCACCGCGCCACCCAGCCTGTCATCAGTCTCCTGGCGAGCGTGACGCAACACCCTTGCCACGCGGCATCGCAGAGCCGGGAATGAGCGCCGCTTGCGTCAACGACCAGACAAAGCCCGGCGCGAAGGCTCGTCAGCGCTGCCCGCCGACGAGGCTAAGGGGCTCGGCCATCACGGGAACAGGGCTCGCCGGGGCGGTCGCGGCGAAGACGCCGTCGTAGAGGTCCGCGAGCTGCAGGGCCGCCGGCAGGGTGTGCTGGTCGAGCGCGATCTGGCCACTGGGCGTGAGCCGGCCACGGAAAGCCCAGACCCGCCTGGCCTGCTCCTGCGTGAGGCGTTCCGTCGCGATCCGCGACGACGACCAGGTGGCCGCGAGCCGATCGAGCTGATCGTCGGCCAGCGGCAGGAACCGTGTCTCGATGAAGGCGACGCCGGGATCGGTCACTGAAGTTGCCACCGAACCCGGCTCGGGAGACGACATGGTCGATGCGACCGGCTGGGATGCGCGGGCGGCACCGACGGTGACCGGTTCCGTCGGGACGGTATCGAGCGACGCGACCTGGCCGGCGACTCCGACGGCGGGCTCCGCCACTGAGCGCGGCGTTCCGTCGCTCACCCGCTCCGGGCGGCGGGTCTCCAGGTAACCGGCGAAGATGATCGCGGCGCCGGCGGTCAGGAGCAGGTAGAAGCCGAAGTCGCTGACCGGAACGCCGAGCCGCTCCAGGTAGCCCTTGGAGGCGATCACGAGCGTTCCGGCGGCGATCAGCAGGCAGCCGATCATCCGGTGTGGACGTGTCTTCGTTCGCCAGAACTGCCACGCCGACCAGAGGCTGCCGCCGAGGAGGGCGACGACGCCGAAGGCATTCGAGAACGCGACGACGCCGATCAGCCAGCCGCTCCGGTCGATCGCCCGCCAGTGCTCGTCCGGGAGCCGGGCCGCGTCGATCGGCGCGTTGGAGACGAGCGAGACGGCGATGGCGACGAGGGCCAGCGTGACGCCCGGCGCGAACCGGGCGATCCGGCGGCCGAAGAGCAGGTAGAGCTGCCCCAGTCCGAGGAACAGCGTCACCAGGACCGCCCCGGTCAGGTAGTAGATCCGGGCGAGGAGCGGGGTCCAGCCCGCCAGCTCGCCCACGACCTCGGCGCCGGCGGCGATGGCGAAGATAGCGAAGGCGATCACCCACGAGACCTTGTCGGGACGCGGCGAGCGCAGCGCGTCCCGGGCGACGAGGATGGTGAAGGCCAGGCTGATGGCGGCGGCGATGATGGGCAGGACGACCACGTTGGAAGGGCTCCAGGACCAGGCGGGCGGCAGCTCCGGTTCTGGCTGTCGCGACCCATGAAGTCTACACAGCGGTGGCGCACGGATCGTCGTGCTGGGCTGGATGAGTTCCCTGACATGCGGCACGGCTACCGGGCCGAGGTCCTGCAGGTTGAGCGTCCTTCCGTTCCGCAACCTGACTGACCGCGAGCAGTCCCCTCGCCCAGCGAAGCGCGACCCCTCCCCTGCCCGCACCTGCGGATGCGTCAGGAGAGGGGCTTCATGCTGGTCGAGTTGAAGCTCTCCGGGAAAAGCCGGCATCGGGAGTGCCGGTCTCCCCCTCTCCGGGCGTCCCGAGGACGATCCGCGACGCAGCCGGGGTGAGCCGGGACGAGCCGGGGAGAGAAGGGTCGGGGGGTGGGGACAAACGCTCGCCGAAAGCAACGCCGACGTTACCAGCCAGTCACCAAATACCCATGCCGTTTCACAAACCCCGCCCTACTGCCCGGAGACCGAGACCAGCCAGGCGTAGAGGTTCCGGAGCTGATCGTCGCTGATTCGCTGGGTCGGGAAGGGGCCGGGAGGCGCCGGGTGGCCGGTCCCATCCCGGATCATGGCGACGAACGACCCGGTCGACAGGTCGGAATCGTTCGGACCGTTCAGAGTCCCGGCCGGCGCGTTGGCGCCATGGCAGGACAGGCAGTTCTGGAAGAAGACCGTCTGGCCGAGGGCGACGTTGCCGTTGGCGAGGAGCTGGGCGGCGGCGGCATCGGCGCTGGCCGGGGTCCCCGCGGCACCGGCCGCGATCTGTGTCGCCCGGGCCGCGGCGGTCGTGGTCGCTGCGGCGATCTGATCGGCGTTCTGGGTTGCGGTCGGCGTGATCCCGAGGGCGCTGTTGATGTCATTCTCGGAGGCGCGGCCGCAGGCAACGGCGAGCAGCGCCAGCGACAGCAGACAGATGACCAGACCGGTCCGGCGGCGGAGACGATCACTGCGCGACCGGGAGCCAGGCGCGGACGGACGAGACGAACTGCTGGACATCGGGCTATCCTCTGATTCCGGGCGGCCAACACCGCCGCCAAAAGCCCTGCCGAAGCCAACCGCCCAGCGGGATGCGTCGCCCGGAACCCACCTCGATGACCGGTCCCGGTCGGATGGCTGGTGCCCGGACGATACCCACTGTTCCTGTTCGGGACGCGTAGAAGTGGGCGCAGGATAGCCAGCCGGCACGAGACTGTCAAACCACTCTGGCCCGGAGACGGGAACGATTTGGACGATCCGCACAATGCCACGCGATCCGGACCGACGAGAGCTGCGCCCACCACCGTTCCGGCGGGTTGGCCCCGCCCATGCGTCCTCTCCTCGATCGTCAGCTTCGTTCAACGATCCGACCCGCCGCGACCGCCGGGCGGTCCGGCTCCCGACCAACCGACGAGGAGTTCAGGATGCGAATCGGCTACACCATGATGTGCGAGCAGCGCGGCCCGAAGGATCTGGTCCGGGACGTCGCCGCCGCCGAGCGGGCCGGCTTCGCGTTCTCGGTCATCTCGGACCACTACCACCCCTGGGTGGAGTCGCAGGGTCACTCCCCCTACGCCTGGTCGGTCCTCGGCGCGGCGGCGCAGGCGACCGAGCGGATCGGGCTGATGACCTACGTCACGACGCCGATCATGCGCTACCACCCGGCCGTCGTCGCCCAGAAGGCCGCGACGATCGCGCTGCTGTCGGACGGGCGCTTCCGGCTCGGGCTGGGCGCCGGCGAGAACCTCAACGAGCACATCATCGGCGAGCGCTGGCCGGTGGCGAACACCCGCCACGAGATGCTCGTCGAGGCGGTCGAGATCATCGCCGAGCTGTTCCAGGGCGGCTACGTCAACTACCGGGGCGAGCACTTCGACGTCGACAGCGCCAGGCTGTTCGACCTGCCCGAGACGCCCGTCCCGATCGGGATCGCGCTGAGCGGGCCGGACTCGGCCCAGCTGGCGGCGGAGCACGGCAACCTGATGATCGCGACCGAGCCCAAGGCGGAGCTGATCCAGCTGTTCGCGGAGGCGGGCGGCGCCGGCCGGCCGGCGGTCGGGCAGATGGTGATCTCCTGGGGTCCGGACGAGGCCGCCCAGCGCAAGCTGGCCCACGACAACTTCGGCTGGGCGGCCGGTGGCTGGAAGATCCAGGCGGAACTGCCGGCCCCGGTCAACTTCCAGGCCTTCGTCGACGCCGTCCACGAAGAGGACGTCGCCAGGACGATCGTCTGTGGCCCGGACGTCGACGCCATCGTCGCCGCGGCCAAGAAGTGGAAGGACGCCGGCTTCGACGAGCTGGCCCTCGTCCAGGCGGGCGACAACCAGGCCGAGTTCTGCCAGTTCTACCAGCGGGAGCTCGGCCCCCGGCTCGCCCGGCTGTAGGACGATCCGGTCTACGTCACGATGGGCGTCCCGGAGGCGATGGTCAGTTGGCCATCACCTCCGGGGCTTGACATTGTTTCGGAAAGTCCCCTGCCGACCCTGAGACCAGGTCGCCTCCAGGCTGCCAGAAAGCCTGCGGAAGGACTCTGGTGGCCATTCAGCCCGACCGCGGACGGCATCGTCCCTGGGCCCGGGGATTCGTCCCCGGGCGAACACGGGCAGCGGCACCGACGTGCCTTAAATCTGGTCCGGAGATCGCTACCCCTCGTTCGGGTGGCTCAGGCCTGGATCGCGGGCGAGCCAAGCCGGCCCACCCGCCGATTGGCGACAGCCTCTGCGCCGCCGACGACGAACAGGATACCGGTCGTCAGCAGGCTCAGGGTGAGCGGCGAGAGCGCGCCGGCCAGCGGGATCAGGACCAGAAGCAGGCCAAGACCGATGACATGGGAGACCGGGAACCGGCCGATCGCCGAGACGACCTTGAAGAGCAGCGTCCCGAGCAGGAAGAGCATCGCCCCGCCGACGACCGTCAGAATCGTCTCCAGGTCGCTGTGGCCCTCGGGGTGGGCGAGCACCAGCTCGTCTCCCACGGCGACCACGATGATCCCGGCAACGATCGGCAGATGCAGGTAGGTGTAGGCGACGATCGCTGTCGAGCCAGGATCGGTGACCTTCTCGAAGTGGTGGGCGGCCTGGTCCGCGATCGTGCCGAAGTAGATCCACCAGAGCGTAACGCTGCCGGCGAAGGCGGCCACGAACGAGGCGACGACCGGAAACGTGCGCTCCAGATCCGTGAACGTCGCGCCGGCGACCAGCACCGACTCGCCGAGGGCGATGATGATGAACAGGCCGCACCGCTCGGCCATGTGCGCGGGGCTGATGTCCCAGTCCGTCGTCAGGGCCGGGCCGAGGCGTGGCACCCGGTAGCCCACACTCGGGGCGACGTAGTCGATCGCGAGCGCGACACCCCAGAGGATCAGACGGGCATCCCCTTCCGCCAGCGCGCCGGCCAACCAGATGGGCGCCGAGACGGCGAACCAGAGCGCGATCCGGACCATGCTCAGATGCTCGCGTCGTCCGATGAACGCGCTGATGAGGAAGAGGGTCCGCCCGATCTGGATGACGGAGTAGGCGATCGCAAGGGTCAGGCCGGTGTCGCCGAAGGCACCGGGGATCGACGTCGAGAAGACGAGGCCGCCGAACATCAGCAGGACGAGCATCAGCCGGATCGGCGCGCTCTGCGGATCGACCCAGTTGGTCGCCCAGGTCGTGTACATCCACATCCACCACGTCGCCATCAGGAGCACGGTGATCTCCAGCGCCCCACGGACCGAGAGATGTCCCAGCAGCGTGTGCGAGAGCTGGGTGATGGCGAAGACGAAGACCAGGTCGAAGAACAGCTCGAGGGACGTTACCCGGCTGGCGTTCAGACCGGACCGATCGCGCAGGGTATCGGAACGCAGCGTCAGGCGGTACATGTGGGCATCCCTCGCGGTCGGAGCGACATCGTCCAGTTCGGTGGAAGTGGAAGTGGGTCCGAAGGTGGTCTCCCGGGCAGTATATCGACCACCATGCCGGACAGAACCCACCGTCCGGGGAGCGTCGCCCCGCCGAATGGGTGGGCGGCGTCAGGCCCACAACCCTGTCTCACCGGGGTTACGGGCAGCGACCATCTCGCGTCGATGCCGCTTCCGCGGTGGCGGCGGTCGACAGGACACCGATCATCCCGGAGGAGCGCGACACCGACCGGGATGAATGTGATCGGGAGGATCCGGTCGGTGTCATGGCGCCGAGCGCATGGCCAGTCACGGCTGGACAGAGCATCGGCGTGACTGGACCATGCGGTCGCCCCTGTCATACACCGGGCAGTCCCGGCAACGCATGTGCGTAAGAACGGGTCGACGGCTATCGGATCCGACCGGTGTCGACCTAAGTGGTCCGACGCCACTAAAGGAGACCAATCGATGTATCTGAGGATCGACCGGCTGCAGATTGACATGCCCGTCGCCGAGAACCCAGACCCCCGGGCGGCCAGCGCGGTCCAGGAACTGATGGGCGGGCGCTTCGGCGAGATGTCCACGCTGATGAACTACACCTACCAGTCGTTCAACTTCCGGGGCAAGAAGACGCTCAAGCCCTTCTACGACCTGATCGCCAACATCGCGACCGAGGAGCTGGGCCACATCGAGCTGGTCGGCGCGACGGTCAGCGGCCTGCTGACGGGCTCGGCCGGTCGCGGCCCGGCCGAGGACGCCCCGCTCAAGGACGTGCTTGGCGTCGGCAACCCGCACCACTTCCTCAACGGCGGGATGGGCGTGCTCGGGGTGAACGCGACCAACGCGCCCTGGCAGGGCGACTACATCTTCAACACCGGCGACCTGGTGCTGGACATGCTCCACAACTTCTTCCTGGAGTGCGGTGCCCGGATGGGCAAACTGCGTGTCTACGAGATGACGGACAACCCGATCGCCCGCGAGATGCTCGGTTACCTGCTCGTCCGCGGCGGCGTCCATCAGCTGGCCTACGCCAAGGCGCTGGAGGAGCTGACCGGGGTCGAGATCCCGAAGATGCTCAACATCCCGAACATCTCCAACACCGTCTTCCCGGAGACGAAGCGCTTCATGGACCGCCAGAGCCACGCGACGCTCTACCGGTTCAGCCCGGACGACTACCGCGACATCGACAAGATCTGGAAGGGCGCGCACCCGGAGGACGGCTCGACGTTGAACGTCGTCGACGGCCCGCCGGAGGGTGGCGAGACCAACCCCGGGACCTATGAGCCGGCCGTGTTCGCGCCGGGCTATGTCCCGGAAGAGCTGGAAGAGATCGCGGCTCGTCTGATGAAGGGGTAGTCCGCGACCCCACGGCAACGTATTTTCGTAGGGGCGACGCGTTGTCGCCCGGCCGCCTCAGCGGCCCAGTCGTAGGGTCATCCGCTGGCGGTGACCGGCCGCCGCAGCGGCCTTCGCCGCAAGGCGAGATCGCGCTGAACGTCCAGCTAGCGGTCAGCGAGCGGAGCCCCTCCCCTGCCCGCATCTGCGGATGCGTCAGGAGAGGGGCTCCATGCTGGTCGGGCTGAAGCCCTCCGGGAGTTGCCAGCGTCGAAGTGCGCCGATCCCCCTCCGGGCGTCCCAAGGACGAACGCACGCCAACGCAATGCTGACGCAGGTTCGCATTGCCGGAATCAGCCCTGCTTACCCTCCATCCGGGTCAGGACGAAGACCGGGATCTGCCGGTCCGTCTTGGTCTGGTAGTCGGCGTAGTCCGGGTAGGCGGCGACGGCCCGCTCCCACCAGACGGCCTTCTCGTCGCCGGTGACCTCCTGGGCGGTGTAGTCAGCCCGGTCAGGGCCGTCCTGCAGCTCGACGTGCGGCTCCCTGACGATGTTGTAGTACCAGACCGGGTTCTTTGGGGCGCCGCCGAGGGACGCGACGACGGCGTACTCGCCACCGTGCTCGACCCGCATCAGCGGCGTCTTGCGGAGCCGACCGGACTTCGACCCGACCGTCGTCAGCAGGATGATGGGCATCCCGCGCATCTCCGTTCCCTCGGTCCCACCGGACGATTCGTAGAGCTCCGCCTGCTCGCGGGCCCAGTCGGACGTACTCGGTTCGTACTCACCGGTCAATGGCATTGTCAGCACTCCTTCTGTCGCTCGGCGCCCTTCCCCGTTCCGGGAGGGGCGCCTTCGGGACGACCTGTCGACCGGGAAAGCATCCCGTCCCGGCCACGAACCGTCAATGTGTCCGGCGGTGTAGCTGTATCCAGATCAAAATGAGGTACCCTGCCGGTGATCACCGAAGGCTCGTGGAATGGAGCAGGGAGAGCATCGATGCGAAGACGAGTTGACGTTCTGGCCCTCTTTTCAGTCCTGTTGATAGCGGCTCCCACAATGACTTCAGCTCAGAATTCCTCCCCAGCACCAAGTCCGCCGTCTTGGGTGCCGGTGGAACGACCTTGCGATATCCAGCCACATTCCCGCGACGAACTGGTTCAGCTTGGACAAGATCCGGACGAGTCATTGATGTACGCGCAGCAGGGACCGACCGAGGGCCAGGACGACTTCGTTGAGTTGGAGTTTCCGGAAGGTCCGCAACTTGGTACAGAAGACCTAGAATCCATTGACAAATTCTTTGAGGGGTACGTCATGTGCCTCAATAGTAATGAAGCCTCCACGTATTCACTCATGACAGATGGGTTTGCCGGGGCGTTCATTCGCGCCGAAACTGATGATACCGCGAGCGTAGCCGACTACGTAGATTCCCTGTTTGAAGCCTCGACAATGCCGTCTGCTTCTCCAGATTCCTTTGATGGATCTACGCTCGTGTACTTGCCTTATCGCGGATGGAAATTGTCTAGCGACCAGATTGGAGTACTGGTCGGGATCGCAATCTATTTTTCAGCGTTTGAAGTCTACCCCGACGATTCGCCTCCTGCAATCGAGGATACGCTGCTCACGTACGTGATCCTAAACCGGGACAATGGCGGTTGGCTGTGGGCCGATCTCACTGGGCCGATTGACCCGGCTTCTCTTCCCCGCGACGTTGGTAAGTCTGATTGAGTGAACCGCAGTTCTCTATTGAGCTGGTTTTATTCTGATCGTTGGGGGAGGAGACGGAAGCACTGCGAATCAGGGTCGCAAACGGTCAATGTGCTGGCCGCTGATGGCGTTCCGAACACAGAGGCTACCGGTCACAGGGTCAGCTTGAAGCCGGTGTGGGACGGCGTGAAGCCAAGCCGCTCGTAGAACCGGGCGGCGTCGACACGCTGGCGGTTGGACGTGAGCTCGATCAGCCCGCAGTCGCGCCGGCGAGCTTCGGCGATCGCCCAGCGGATCATCTGCGTGCCGATCCCGCCGCCACGCTCCGCCGCCGCGACGCGCACGGCTTCGAGATGGGCCCTGTTCATCCCGCGGTGCGAGAGTCCGGGCAGCACCGTCAGTTGCATCGTCCCGACGATGGCACCGTTGCGCTCCGCGACCAGCACCGTCGTGACGCCGTTGGCCGCCGCCAGCCGGTCGAAGGCCGCCTCATACGGGGCGAGGTCGTCCGGCGTCTCCCGCTCCGCGCCGAGGACATCGTCGGCGTAGAGCGCCACGATCGCCGCGATGTCGCTCCGCTCGGCCAGCCGCATGGTCGTCATCGTCCTGTCCCCGCTCTCACTTCGATCGTCCCGTAAGCCCAGCACCAAGGGTACGCGGTCCAACGTGTGGCTCTGGCTCTGGCTCTTGACAGATGTCCTGCTGACGAGTATCCTGCGTCCTTAGGACGCAGGATACTCGTCGGGCAGTAAGTTATATGACTTCTCCTCAAGTTACAGCGGGTGACGCGATCCTGCGGGAGCTTGCAGACCAACAGCGACGTGTCCTCTCCCAATGGCGCGCCTTCATCCTCCTGCGGCGTGCGACGTTCGTCACCCCTCGCCCCGAGCGCCGCTGGGACCGCCTGCCACTTCACCTCAACGACATCAATGGACTGCTCCGCTCGATGGAGGGGAGACGGGAAATCGCCCCACTCCCCCGGCTTCCCGGACTCTTCGAGATCACCGTCCCGTACGCCCGGACCGGCCCGCTCGATGAGCACGAGATTCTCCTCGAAGCCAGCCCCTTCGCCGCGATCAGCCACTTCTCAGCCCTGGTCTTCCACGGACTGACCGAGCAGCAGCCGACGTTCCTGACCGCGACGCTGCCGGGCTCGGTCCCAACCGATTTCCTGCCCATCGATACTGATCCGTCTGATTGGGAGGGCCTGGCGCTTCCATCGGTCCGGCGTCGCCCCAACATGGTGCTTCGAACACCGGTCCGCTGGAGCACCGTCAACCCGGTCCGCTTCAACGGCTTCCTGGTGTACCAGCCACATGGCGCCCGCATCCGAGTCACGACCCCGGAACGGACGCTCGTTGACGCGCTGCAGACGCCGGAGCTGTCCGGTGGCATCGCCAACGTCCTTCGCGCATGGACCATCGGCGCTCCGATGGCCGACCTGGACAGCCTGACGGAGCAGGTCGATCGCTACGACATCCAAGTCCTCCGGCAGCGAACCGGCTTCGTCCTCGAGCAGATTGGCCTCCGGCACCCTACCCTCGACCGCTGGCAGCAGAAGGCGCGCCGCGGCGGGTCCAACCGGCTGGTCGGTTCGGAGCCATTCGCCTCCTCCTTCGATGAGCGGTGGAATCTGTCCATCAACGCCTCGACGTCTCCGCTGGAGGACACGTCTCGATGATCGGCATGGCGACGGAGGCCTTTCCCGCCACGTTTGCCGGGATAGCCCATTGGGCGAAGGATCGCGGCATGCCCGCCGGCGAGGCCCGGCGGCGATACGCCCAGTTCGTCGTCCTGGTCGCGGTCGCCAACAGTCCGATGCTTGGCGAGATAGTGGTCTTCAAGGGCGGCAATGCGCTGGATTTCGTCCTGCAGCCCAACCGAAGCACGCTCGATCTCGACTTCACGCTGGATCGCGCGGACACTGCACCGGACGTTCTGGCCGAGGAGATCGGGCGCCGAATCGGCTCCGGCTGCCGCCTGATTGCGGCTCGAATGGGCATGGCACTCGTCGTCCAGCGAGTCCAGCAGAACCCGCCGGGTCCCGGCCGGACATTCGTCACCTTCGCCGTCAGCATCGGCTACGCGTTGCCCGATCAGCGAGCCCTCATCGAGCGCGCCCGGCGAGGCGTCCGGATCGCCCAGACCATCGATGTCGACATCAGCATCAATGAACCAATCTGTGCGGCAACCCGTCTGTCCCTTGGCGCTGGGTTCGGCGAGATCCGCATCTCCACGATCGAGGAGATCATCAGCGAAAAGCTCCGTGCCCTCCTACAGCAGCCGATCCGGGGACGGGAGCGTCCGCAGGATCTACTCGACATCGCCGTCGCGCTTCGCGGCGACAACCCGCCGGCTCCGACAACGGTCGCCAGGTTCCTGCTGATCAAGGCAGCCGCGCGAGACGTACCGGTCTCGCGCGCCGCGTTCCATGGCGCCGAACTCGCCCGGCTGACACGAGAGGGATACGACGACCTCGCTGCGACGACACGGGTCCTGTTCATCCCATTCGAGGAGGCACTGGCTGACGTCCTTGCGTTCGTTGACGCGCTGTCCATCCCCGAGCAGCGTTAACTCCTACCCTTTCGACAACGTTTGCCCAGAATGCGCCAACCGTGTACCGTCAGACGCGCTATCGGTCGGTCCGTCTCCCGCTCCGGGGAAGGGTCCGGACCGTCCACCGTATCCGGCGATGCCGGGTCGAACCCCCTTCACCACAAGGAGTCTCACGTGTTCGGGCTGCCATTCGACGGGAACGGGCGATTCTACCGCGGCAACATCCACTGCCACTCGACCAACTCGGACGGCCGCCTCAGCCCGGCCGAGGTCGTCGCGGCCTACCGGGACGAGGGCTACGACTTCATCGCGCTGACCGACCACTTCATCGAACGCTACGACTACCCCGTCAGCGACACGCGCGATCTCCGCACCGACGGCTTCACCACGATCATCGGCGCCGAGCTGCACGCCCCCGCCCTCGACAACGGCCAGAACTGGCACATCGTCGCCGTCGGGTTGCCGCTCGACTTCCCGCCGACCGGCGACCAGGAGAGCGGGCCGGAACTCGCCGCCCGCGCAATCGCGGCCGGCGCCTTCGTCGGGATCGCCCACCCCGCCTGGTACGGCGTCAAGATGCGGGACGTCGATTCGATCGAGGACGCCCACGCGATCGAGATCTTCAACACGGGTCACGAGGCCGACGCCGACCGGGGCGACGGCTGGTTCATGGCCGACCTGCTGACGATCGAGGGGCGCCGGATCCTCGGCTACGCCGCCGACGACGCCCACTTCAACGGCCGGCCAGACCATTTCGGTGGCTGGGTGATGGTCCAGGCGGCCGAACCGACGCCGGACGCGCTGCTGGCGGCGCTCAAGGACGGCCAGTTCTACAGCTCGCAGGGACCGACGATCGAGCACGTCGGCATCGCGGACGACCAGATCGTGATCCGCTGCTCCCCGGTCGCGTCGATCCACGCCGCCGGGCGACCGCCCCTGAACAAGTACCTGTTCGCCGGGGACGGCCAGACGATCACGGAAGCCAGCTTCTCGCTGGAGGCCTTCGCCGGCCAGTCGTGCCGGGTGACGGTGATCGACGAGCACGGGAAGCGGGCCTGGACCAACCCGTTCTGGCTGGACGCCTACGGGCCGGGGATCGGTTGATCCCTGCTTCGCCGGCCCCTCCGTCAATGACGACAACCGTCGCAAGAGAAGCGATCTCAGCTACGGCACTCGTCAGATATCATCGATAACCGGTCAAGCCGAATTGACAGGGACATGACCGGGAGAATAGGATCGTCGCTGGCGCTGAATCCGCGGCGCCGCGAGCGATCGCTGGACGGCTGAGACCGGCCAGCCGAGCGCCCACCGTGCGGCGTTCGCTTACCGCATTCGGAGGATGAGACATGTCGATTCTGCACCGCCTGAGCGCGATCGCGCTGGCGTCCCTGCTGACCGTCGGGACCGCCACCACGACCCTCGCCCAGGACGACGCGACGCCTGATGCCGGAACGCCGGCCGCGACGCCCGCCGCTAGCAGCGGCGTGCCCGTCGTCGGCGACGCGGTCCCGATCTATTCCGATGAGACCGGCGAGGAGATCGCCTCGATCACCGTCGAGCGCATCACCGACCCGTTCGACGAGTACTCGGAGTACTCCGCCCCGGAGCGCGGGAGCCGCTACATCGCGGTCGAGTACACCGTCACCAACGAGATCGAGAACGACTCGCTCGACTCCCCGGCCTATTACCTCAGTCTCGGGACCGATCAGGGGCTGCTCGCCTCGCAGTCCTACCTGACGCTGGCCGACAACTCCGATGTCCAGGAGCTGACCACCGACGCGATCCTCGGCGGGGAGAGCACGACGGGCACGCTGTTCTACCAGCTGCCGGACGGCGTCGAGATCGGCGGCCTCTACTACACCGGCTACGGCTACTACACGCTGCTGGCCGATGTCAGCGGCACGGCCTCCCCGGCGGTCGGTGACGAGGTCACGGCCTACACCGTCGAGGGCGATGAGTACGCCGCCGTATCGATCACGGACTATCAGGATCCGTTCGAGGACTATGGCGAGTACTCGGCGCCGTCCTCCGGTGAGCGGATCATCGCGGTCACGGTCTCCGGTGAGAACCTGATCGCCAACGACGGCATCGACTTCGGTCCGGGCCAGTTCCAGATCCTGACCGGCGAGGGGCTGATCTTCGGCACGGCCTACGGCGTCGAGCCGGGCGAGGGCAGCGACCTCGCGGTCCTCGAGGACGGTCGCGTCGGCGGCGGCGAGTCGACCGGGGGCACGATCTTCTTCGTGCTGCCGGAGGAGACCGAGGTCTCGGGCGTCATCTTCTCCCCGGACTCCGGCATCGTCGTCAACCTCGGCAACCCGAACGCCTGAGGGCTGACGAGTCCGACCCGACACACCCCCACAATGAGACAGCGGACCGGGCAAATGTCGCCCGGTCCGCTGTCTCATTGTCCCTCCACGTCGGTACCTTCATCCCGATGACGCGCCGGGATCCTGCCGACGAGGTGGTCGGATGGAAGCTGTCGCCGGCTAGACGACGGGCGTCACCGGGGTCGCCGTCGCCCGCTCGATCGCCGGGGCGATCCCGCTCGGCCGCCAGAGCGCCTGATACAGCACCTGGCTGGTGATCAGGACGGCGACGACCGACGCGGCAACATCGCCGCCGCGGCCGATGTCCCCCTGCATCAGGCCGATCAGAATACCCGCGACGGCGCAGATGCCGAAGGCGACCAGACCTCGCGTCTCCTTGCGCCAGACCGGCTGGACGACGATGGCGATGACGTTCGGCAGCAGCGAGCCGACGACGATGCTGGTCAGGGTGATGTCCGTGTCCATACGAGTGATCCCTTCATTAGGATGAGTGGCGAATCGTCCTGAGCCGTTCCCGTCAATCGGCCACCTCCTCGACCGTCCCGTCCGGCAGCGCCCGGAGCGTCCAGCCGTCGGCGAACCGGAACGTCACGCCGCCGGCGTCCCGCTCGACCGTCTCCAGCGCCGGCCAGACGCCGGTCGCCCGGCCCCTTCCCAGCCAGACGCGGCTCAGGGGACCGGCCGGATCGAAGGTGAAGCGGCGCCCGGAGCCGTCCGGCGCGGGGGCGGAGCCGAACCAGTCGAGGAGGTCCCGGACCGTGACGCCGCCGGGCAGATCGAGATCGACCGGCGGACGGGGCGGTGATGGGACCGGCTCGGGCTCCGGGGCGCTGCCGGACCCCGCCGTCTGCGCCGACCGCAGCAGCTCACCGGCGCGGCGGATCAGCGGGGCGGTCAGGCGGCGGACGACGTCGCCGGGACAGCTCTTGGCGCCGTTGAACTCGCTGTGCCAGTAGACGAAGGTCAGGCCGGTCTCCGGGTTGACCGGCCAGCCACCGTGCGGGATGCCGCACCAGTCGGCCCAGTAGGCGACGAGCCGGGCCAGCCGCTCGAACGCGATGTCCGTGACCGGGTCCGCGTCGAACCCGGCGATCTCGATGCTGACGCCGTCGCGGTTGATGGCGGCGACCCCGAGACGGCGGACGAGGGCGATGCCGTCGCCCGGCGGCGCCGTCCAGGGGCCGGAGGCGTAGGGCGAGTGCGGTCCGAGCGGGTCGGTCCAGCGCCAGATCTCGCCGGAGCGGTGGTCGATGCCGTAGTCGGTCCGCGCCTTGTGGCGGGCCTCGTTCCGGAAGTAGGTGTCCGTCCCGGCGAGGCTGCCCGCCATCCGGTGGAGGACGACGAACCGGGGCCGGCGCGGGCCGAGGTCGTCCCAGGCGGTGTTGAGCCCCGGCGGGATGTCGCGGTGGACGACCGGTGGCGGTGTGAGGTTGCCGAATCTGCCGGTCGTTGTCGCCGATGGTGCGCTTGTGCGTTCGGTCATGTGGGTGGTGTGCTCCTCTCGTGGTTCGGTTTTCTGCGAACAGTCCCCACCCCAAACCCCTCCCCGGCTCCCGGCCCGCTTACCACGCGCTGAAGCGCCTGGTTCGTCGGACAGGTCCCATGGAGGGGCTTCATGCTGGTCGGGCTGAAGCCCTCCGCTGAAACCCGTCACGTCGCGAACGGTCTCCCCCTCTCCGGGCGGTGAGACACCGCAGTGTCGAAATCGAGCCGGGGAGGGGGCCGGGGGGTGGGGACTTGCTCGCCTACCGACAGGTTGAAATACTCGAACCGTCTGCCCCTCCCTGGGCGTCCCAAGGACGAACCGCGACGCAGTCGGGGTGAGCCGGGACGAGCCGGGGCAGGGGGTCGGGGGGTGGGGATATTCGCCCGCCAAGGACCATCACACCTCGACGAGGTTGACGCGGATGACGGCGTCGCCGTGGCGGGCGGTGTCGGCGGGGCGGGCGACCTGCTCGTCGAGACCGGTGATGCGAACGCGAATGGTGTCGCCGCCGCGGTCGAAGTCGAGGTCACGGAAGTCGACGGTGGTGCCGGTCGCCCAGGCATCCCAGAGGTCGTCGATCTGCGCAGCTCCGTCGCGGCCGTGGCGGCCGCCGGCGCGCTCGACGAGGCCGTCGCGGGCCATGACCGTCAAAGACCAGCGCCGCCGCCGGGTCGGGACGTCGAGCGGCTCGTACTCCGCCCAGAGTCCGGCCAGCGTCGGCGACGCGGCGCTGACCCCAGCCCAGGTCACCCGCAGCTGGACGAAGACCGAGCCCGGCGCGCTCGCCGGGATCGCCCCGGAGAGCGTCACGTTGCGGTCACTGGACGCGATCGAGCGGGTGGCGACCGGGATCCAGCTGGCGCCGGCATCGAGCGACGCCTGGAGCTGGACGGTGACCGGTGCGGCGACTGGTGGCGCGCCGCCCTCGTCCGGCGCGGCGAAGACGGCCCCGGCCTGGCGCCAGACCTTGGGCTGGTCCCGCTCACCACCGTCGAGCAGGCTGGTCAGGTATTCGCCCGAGGCGGCGTAGGCCGGCCGGTCTGGCCCGCGGGCGATCAGCCGGGCGAGGTCGTACGATGCCGAGCCATCCCGGAGAACGAGCAGGTCGGTGTCGGCGGCGCCCGCGGTCGGCATCGGCCAGCAGGCCGTCGTGCCCGTCCCGGCCGGGCGCCGCACGATCCGCCACCAGGCTGAGCCGTCGAACGCCCAGAGCTCGGACAGGCCGCGCCACGTCCGCAGCGCGACGATCAGCATCCCGCCGGCGACGCAGGCGCCGTAGGCAGCGGACGCCGTCAACCCGACCGCCTGCCAGCCCTGGCGCTGATTGCCAGTACCGGAGTCGTACTCCATCACCTCGTGGGCGAGGAAGGTGTAGAGCTTGCCGCCGAAGGAGACGAGGAACGGGAAGTCGTCGTCGCTCGTCCAGAAGCCGGGCGAGAAGAACGGCTCCGGTTCGCCCTGCCACCGGGCCGGGATCCGGGGCGAGACGACCGCACCGGTCGACGGGTCGGTCACCGCGGGGCGGGCCGGCTCCCAGCGCCCGCCAAGCAACCAGAGCGCCGACCGGGTCGCGATCGCCAGCCGGCCCTGATGGGAGCCGATCGCGACGATCGGGGCGTCGAGGGCCCGGGTGTCGATGTCGGTCCCGTCGCTGATGCGCAGGACGTGCAACTCCTGCGGCCGGGCGCTACCGTAGACGAGCACGCCGCCGTAGTTCGCCACGGTCGAGGCCCGCTCGCCGGACAGGAAGGTCGAGATGGCGGTGGCGGGCGCGGCGCCGGGGTTGACCAGCTTGAGATCCATCGTCGGGCCGAGCGCGACCGCGATCCGGTCGCCGCCGCCCGGCTGGACGTACAGCGCGAGCTGGTTCCCGGCCCCACCGGCGAAGTCGGCGACCAGCGTCAGGCCGGACCAGGTGGTGGCCGTCCCGGTCGGGCCGCGGTAGAGCCGGCCGTCGATGAAGACGTAGGCCCGGGTCGCGGAGGCCGTTCCCAGCACGACATGGGGGCAGCGGTCGCCGGACGCGAACGATGCCCGCGGGGTGAAGCCGCTGTCGACGAACGTCGTGATCGCCGGCCACGGCTCGACGCCCTGCCCCCCGAAGGCGCCGTGGACCGCGAGGCCGTCCCAGCCGCGGTCGCGCTCCAGCTGGAACGCCCGGCGCTGCCCGCCGAAGAAGTCCCGCAGCACGACCCGCCGGGCCCGCCCCTCGGCGACGCCGTCACTGGAGCGATGGTAGCCGCCTGGCGCCAGCATATAGCCGGCCCCGGCGATCCGGACATCAGTCGTCTGCGGCATGGTCGTCCTCTCGCGTGTGGGTATCCGGTCGGTCCGGCCCGGCGCCGTCCTCGAATCCGGCGGCATCGTTGGCGAGCCGGACCATCTCCTCCGCCTCGATCAGCATCGACGACGCCGGGTGACCGATGGATTCACCCAGCATCGTCAGGTGCCGGGTGGTCGGGAAGCGCTGGCCGGATTCCCAGCGGCTGATCGCCGAGCGGTCGAGCCGCAGCTGGCCGGCGAGTTGCCGCTGCGACAGCCCGGCCCGCCGGCGAACGCGGGAGATGACGGAGCCGAGCGCGACGGCCAGCGTCGGCGGGGGGGCCGTCGGCGGTGGGCGGATCGGCCGCGCCCCGAGCGACCGGCCGATCCCCCGGTCGGTGAGCCGGATGTGTCGCGGGTTGAGCATCGGAACCTCCTTGGGGGATAGCTAGATCAGTTATGCGTCGTGAACGGGTTGGTCATTCCGAGGCCGGTTGGTCGCGGAGCGCAGACCCCTCCCCAAGCCCTCCCCGGCTCGCAGCGACTACGTCGCGGCTCGCCTGGAAGACGGATGGAGAGGGGCTCATGCTGGTCGGGCTGAAGCCCTCCGCGAACGACCATCGGCGTTGGTCGTTGGCGCGTCTCCCTCTCTCCATCCGTCCCGAGGACGAAGCCCGACGCAGTCGGGGTGAGCCGGGACGAGATGGGGAGAGGGCCGGGGGGGTGGGGCCGGCCCGCCAACGACCAACGCCGAAGCACGGACCTGCTCTCGCAACCCAGCGATCGGCCAACACCGTCCCTCACCGCGGCGTCCGCCACTCGACGTGGTGCGGCAGCCGCTGGCAGCGGCAGTTGGGGTGGAGGGGCGGCTGCGGGCCGTCGCCCTCGTCCCAGAGCGAGCCGTCGTACGGGCCGCACTCCGGGCAGGCCCGACCATCCATCCGGACGGTGTAGATCTCGACCGTGACCGGGATCAGTGCCGCGACGACTGCCGCGACCGCCTCCCGCGCGACCTCCCGGACGGCCGGCCAGTCGGGGACCGCGACGACGGCCGGCGAGGTCTTGACGGGTTGGGACAGCACGGGTCTGGCGCTCTTGGGGCCGCGGGCGCCGCCATCGCCCCCGGTGAAACCAATCGGCATGGGGAACGATCCTCTCCTAATTCGCGACCGGGAGGACACCGCCCCGGACCTGCCGCATCCGGGCCCGGAGCTCACGATCCAGTTCCGACCGGATCGCGGCGGCGGTCGACAGGACCAGGCTAGGCGCGTGACCCCGCTTGCCGTCCTCGACCGCCCGGCGGTGCAGGGCGTAGAGCGCGGCCATCGCGACGACGATCGCCTCGTCCCCGTCCCGGACCTCGACCGGGTCGACGTCGTTGGCGGGCATCAGGCGGGTCGCGAGGTACTCGACCTGCCAGGTGCCCGCCGTCGCCGGCTGGTCCAGCCGGACCGCGCCCTCCCACCACCGCCAGCGCTGGCTGCCCGGCGGCGCGTCCTCGTCGCTCCAGTTCCGCGGGACCGTCTCCCCGGACCCGTCGCTGACACGGACGATCCGCCCACCGGACTGGGCGGCCGCGGTCAGCGGGACCGCGGTGCTCCCGGCGCCGACCGGGATAGTCGCGGTCCGATGGGCCGGGAAGCGAGCGCTGTAGTCCCGGATGGCGGAGGCGAAGGCGTCGTTGAGCAGGTCGTCGTCCCAGACGGGGGGAACGGCGGAATCTTCGAGGCGGCGGCGCAGGGCCAGCCGCAGGGATGCGCGGGTCGTCATGGGTGGTGGTGCTCCTTCGATGTGGATGTGGGGCGGCGGTGTCGGTGGTGGCTTCGGCGTTGCTGGTCGCAAGCAGTCCCCACCCCCCAGCCCCCTCCCCGGCTCGTCCCGGCTCACCCCGACTGCGTCGCGGTTCGTCCCAGGGACGCCCGGAGAGGGGGAGACGGACAGCCGCGATGGCTGACTCATTGGAGAGCTTCAGCTCGACCAGCATGAGCCCCTCTCCGGGCGGTGAGGTACCGCAGTGCCGAAACCGAGCGGGGGAGGGGTGGGGGAGGGGACTTTTCAGGAAGGCGAAGCCGACCAGCATGAAGCCCAGGGTGGGGCAACCGCCCGCCTACGGCAGCGTCGCCACGAACTCGCTGGACAACCCACCGAACCGGGTCGCCTCGTCGACGATCCGGTCCAGCTCGCCGTCCGGGTCGCTGGCACCGAGGGTGCCGATCGCCGAGCGGCGGCTCCGGATACCGGCCGAGACCAGCTGGACCTGGTTCTGGATGCTGGCGGCGGTGTCGCTCGGCAGGATGTCCGGCCAGAGCGTCTCCGTCCGGCGGTGCCCGGCGATCGCCGTCCCGCCGAACCGCTCGCAGAGGTCCAGCAGCCGCCGGTTGCGGGCCTGGAAGGCCGTCTCCCAGCCCCGGCGCTTGCGGTTGACCTGCTGGATCAGCGGCTGGATCTCGATCTCGAGCGCGACGCCGGAGAGGTCGCGGCCGGAGTCGCCGAAGGCTGTCCGGGGTGTCTCGCTCAGGTCGTGCAGGCTGCGGTAGAGCAGGTTGATGTACTCGACGTGCAGCCCGACCCCGCCGCCCCCGAGCAGGTCCAGCAGGTAGGCACGGGCCCCCTCGGGTAGCTCCCACTTGGCACCCGGCCCGACGCTGATCCCCTCCGACCCCTCGACGTTCTCCAGCACGGCGATCGGCGCGCCGGACAGGTCGAGGATCCGGCCGAGGACGCTGAGCCGGCGGTTGAGCTCGCGGCAGACACCGATCAGATCGACCAGATCCGACGTCCCCCACGACTGATGCGGGCGGGGGTTGTTGGCGACGATCACGTAGGGGATCCAGCCGTAGGGGTTGGCCTCGTCCCGGACGACCTGCCCGGCGACCGAGACCCACCAGTGCTCGTCCGTCCACTCCTCGGTGACCTGGTACGTCTGCTCCGGGTCCAGCACGGGTGGGCGGGGCGGCCGGGCGGGACGCTCCCGCACCGGTCCGGGCGGCGCGTCGCCGGCCAGCGGCCCGGGCGGGAACAACGTCTCGATCGCCGCGCCCGGCAGCCCGTAGCCGTGCCGCACCCGGATCAGCCGGCGCGGGTTGTCGGGCGCCCACCAGGCCAGCACCGCCGCCGGGTCGACCGCCGCGACGACCGGAGCACCGGCGCCGTCATCGGCCGCGGCGTCCCACGTCACCTTCATCACCGCGTCGCCCAGCACCGCCGCCTCGATCGCGAGGTCGAGGTCGAGCTGCCCGAGGCCGAGCCGCCCGGACAGATCGGCCAGCAGCAGTTCCGCACGGTGCGCCGCCGCCTCCGACACCGCGTCGCCGGGGACAAGCGGCGGGACCGAGAAGCCGACCGGAGCCGGGAACAGGTAGCTGGCGACCTTGCGGAGCAGCGTCCGGGCGTAGTTGACCGTCAGGCGGGTCTCGCCGCGGCGGGAGCGCTCCGTCCACTGGTCGCCCTCGTAGAACGCGAGCGCCTCGCGATACCGGCCGAACCGGCCGTTGTCCGGGTCGCCGGCGGATGGCAGGGTGATGATCCGGGGGTGCATGGCGGTGTCTGCTCCTCTGGCCGCGGCCGGCGGCGGGCGAACGCGACGCCCCGCCGGACGGGCGGTCCGGCGGGGCGGTGGGATGAGATGACGACGTGGGAACGATCGCCGCGACCTACGGGTTGACGCCGATCAGCCGGGCCAGGCCCAGGTCGCTGTAGAGGGCCAGGCCGCAGTACCACTTCAGGCGCCAGCGGGTCGCGTTCTTGCTCTCCAGCGCCCCGATCTCCTCGACCTGGATGCCGCCGTGCTCCAGCCCGGCGACGCCCTCGCTGCCGAACCGGGCCGCGAACAGGCTGGAGGTGTTGGGCAGGGAGCTACCGACCGTCTCGTCCTCGCGGATGAAGTCGTCGACCAGCAACGGGATGCCGTCGTAGAACAGCGCCCGGCGGCCGAACGCGTCGGTGTCGGTCTCCAGCAGGTTGCCGGAGGAGCGCCGCAGGGCGCTGAGCTTCCGGCGCGACCGCTTGCTCAGCAGGATCGCGTCGGGCTTGCCGGGCCGGACCCGGTCGATCAGCTCGTCCATCAGATCCAGCGTCAGCGCCCCGCCATTGGCCCCGGCCGTGACGACCTGCCCCGACGTGACCAGCCGGGCGAGGCCGTCGAACGACTTCGAGCCGGCCAGCGAGGAGCCGTGGTAGAAGGTCTCGCTGTAGGTGTGGGCGATCGCCTTGGCCCGGTTCGCGACGACCTCCGCCTCGAGGTCGTTGGGATTGGCGTAGGTCTGCTGGAGGAAGTCGTCCACGTCGGCGTCGCCGCCGAGGATCCGCAGCGCCGTCGTGATCGGGGTGAAGGTCGGTGTCGCCTCCGTCCAGGTGTCGCCGACGTCGACGAACGCGACCGGCGGCATCGTCGCCTCGCGGTTGTAGGTGATCGCCGTCCCGGTCACGTCGGTGAACGGCAACCGGGTCAGGAGCTCGCTCTCGCGGACGATCGTGTCGATCACCCCGCGGACGAGCAGGTCGTTGGTCAGCTTCGCCGCTTCCACCTTGGTCAATGCCATGGTCGCCGGTCTCCCCTTCGTTCGATCGTCCTGACGGATCGTCCCGTCAGGTCAAGCCAGGTCAGGTCAGGTCAAGCCAGACGGCCGGCGCGGATGGCGCCGGCCGTCGTTCGTGTGTATCCGTCGAGCCCCATCGTCCGCATCGGCGTCCTATCCGCCGACCCGCCGCGCCGCCGAGATGCCCCGGCGGATGAGCTCGCCGGACGGCAGCTCGCCGGGGTCGACCACGAACGCCGCCGCCCCGCCGGCCGGCACCACCGGCGCCGGCGGCATCACTGGCTCGACGGCCACCGGCCCGGCCCGGACCTGATCCGCCACGCGCCGGTAGGCCGCCCGGGCCGCCGCCACGCTCGCCAGCACCTCGCCGACGCTGGCGCCCACGACGAGCTCCGGGATCAGCCCGGCGTCGGTCGCGACGATGAAGTCGCGGACGAGCGCCACGTCGTCCGGGGCGTCGGATGGGACGGCGGGGACGGGGTCGTCGGTCGGCGTCTCCTCGGCGAATGGGGTCATCTGGTCGTTGTCGTTGGTCTCCATGGGTGTTGTGTCCTCCTGTGTCGGTGTGTTGCCAGTGTCGATTGAGTGGCTGGTGGGCGGACCCCACCCTCAGCGAAGCGCGACCCCTCCCCATCTCGCATCTGCGGATGCGGATGGAGCGGGGCTCCATGCTGGTCGGCTTCGCCTTCCTGAAAAGTCCCCACCCCCACCCCTCTCCCGCTCGGTTTCGGCACTGCGGTGCCTCACCGCCGGGAGAGGGGCTCACGCTGGTCGAGCTGAAGCTCTCCAATGGAACCCCGCCGTCTTCGCGACCGGTCTCCCCCTCTCCATCCGGTAAGGACCGAAGGGACGAAACCGAGATGGAGAGGGGGCCGGGGGGAGGGGTCACACCTACCGCCCGACCGCCCACCGTGGCCGCCAGTCGATCCGGTCCAGCACCGAGACCAGCGCCAGGCTCAGCACGAGGTCGTCGTGGCCCCGGCTCGGCGGGACCTGCCAGCGCAGCCGCTGCCCCGGGCCGGGCAGCACCTCGTACTCGACGTTCGCCGCCTCCGCCCAGAACCGGCGGGTGTCGGCCGCCCCGTCGGCGGCGTACTCCTTGAGCCGGCCACCGTCGATCAGCGCCAGCAGCGACCAGCCGAGGTCGCTCTTGGACGCCTGCGTGAAGACGAACGGGACGACCACCGGCTGCCCCGGCGGCCCGGCCCCGGAGCGACCACCCAGCCCGCCGCCCCGGCCGGCCCGGAACGTCGCGCCGAGGAAGGACGCCAGCCCGGCCCCGATCCCCGTCGCGTCGACCACCACCGCACTCGCCCGCCAGACGTTCCGGGCCAGATCGGCGATCTGCGCGTGCAGCGCCGCCTGCCCGACCCCCGTCCAGACCCGCCGGTCGACCACCCGGTACGACGGCCGCCCGTCACCGCGCTCGACCTCGACGACCGTCAGGGCCGTGCTGTCCCGGTCCCGGCCACGGGTCTCCCCACCGGACGGCGCGTCAGCCATCTCCGTCTCCGTCGCCTCGCCGCCGACGTCGATCAGCAGCGCATAGACGCCGTCCGGGTCGGCCCGCCGGAGCCGGGGGTGGTCGCCGCGGAGCTGCTCGCGGCGCTCGGGCGGCAGCAGCTGCCCCTCGCCCTCCAGTTCCTCCAGCCCGTACTCGGTCCGGATCGCCGGGTGGTCGGCGCCGAACTGGGCGATCCGGCCGCGGACCCGGTCGCCATAGGCCGGCAGCTCGGCCGCGACGACCGGCCATGGCACCCGCCAGACCCGCTGTCCCACCGTCCCCTCCCGCCCCGCTGTCCGCTCGATCTCCCCCAGGTGCCGCATCTGCCGGGCGAGCAGGCCCTGTCGGGTCCAGGTCGTCCCGGCGAAGACGGTCGTCGCGTTGGTGCTGGCCGCCATCGGGTCGAAGACGGCGTCCCAGTGCTCAGGCTGGATGTCCTGCGCCTCGTTGGCGATCAGCAGCAGGTCGGCCGTCTGACCCCGGACGTTGGCCTCCGGCGCCGCGCTGAGGAACCGTGCCGTCGCCCGCCCGACCTGGACGATGTAGCCCTCCCGCGTCGTCACCTCACCGATCAGCCGGGCCGGCACCTCCGCCCGGAGCCGCTCCAGCAGCCGGTCCCGCGCCAGCGCCGCCTGGGGACGGAAGGACGGGCAGGCCAGCACCGCGCTGCCGCCCCGGAGCTGGTTGCGGATCAGCACCCAGGCGAGCAGCTGGGCGAGCAGCTCGTCCTTGCCCGCCTGGCGGCTGAAGACGAGGACGTGCTGCTCGCCGCGGCCGGCCAGGATGCTCCCGGCGATCGCTCGGGCCGGCGCCCGCTGGTACCGCCGCAGCGCCCGCTCCGGCAGCGCGAGATCGGAGAACCGGGCCGGGTCCGCCAGCACGGCCCGCACCCGCCGGCGAAGGGCCATGTCCTCGACCGCCGACCTGCCCGGGCCCGAAGACCCGGGCTCAGTCCCCGGGCCTGAAGACCCGGGCTCAGGAACGGCGCCGCGCGTCATGCTCACTCGGGTCTCCCTTCTGTTCTGCGTCATGCCAACAACGAAACGCTCCCCTCTCCGGGACCGGTGAGCCGAAATCGCCTTCAGGCGATGGAGCGAACCGGTCACCCCGGGCTGGGGGAGGGGACTGCTCGCGGGACGGGAATTGCCGGCCTGAGCGGCAACCCGGTTCACCACGGCCTCACCTCACGTCGCCAGCCGCGTCACCGCGTCGATGATCACCGCCCCGGCGACGAGGAAGAGCAACCCGTTGAGCCGGCCCTTGATCTCCGCCAGGTCGTCCGCCATCCGCTCGACCATCTGCCGGGTCAGCGCCTCGTAGGCCGAGGCCGGCCCCAGCTCGATCGGCCGGCGGTGGCCGTCGTCCGGCTCCCCATACTCCCCGTAGCCCGCGTGGACCGGGCGTCGCCTCGTCATGCTCACCATCCGTCCTCCTGTCCGTCCGGTCCCGGCTCCCGGTCGTCGTCCAGCTCACCCCCATCGTCGTCGCCGTCCAGTTCGTTCAGCCCCACCAGCAGCGCCGCCCGGACCGGGTCGTCCCCGTCCGCGTCCGGTCGGCGCTGGGCCTGCGTCGCCCGGACGATCGTCGTCGCGACCCGCGCCAGCTGGGTGGCGAGCTGCCGGGGGTCGTCCTCCTCGGCCAGCAGGCGGGCCATCGCGAACCGGAGCGCCCCGATCTCCCGGCCGAAGCCGGTCGATGCCGCGGCGATGTCGAGCAGCCGCCAGAGGGCCGGGTCGAGCAACCCGTCGTAGTCGCCGGCGGCGGTCGCCCGCCGGAGCCGATCCCGCGCCACGGTGCGTGCCGCCTCCCGGTCGTGTTCGTCGTCCGCACCGTCCTCCTCTGCCTGCGTCCCGGTGGTCGTCCCGCGTCCCCGCCGACCCGCCGTCGCCACGTCCTCACCTCCTCTCGGGAGGGGACTGGAATAGATCATTTGTTCTCATTCCAGAGCCCTCTATATATAAGACCGGATTTTCGGGGGAAAAGTGAGACATCAAAACGGGGTGCATTTTAGTCACCCCCACTCTTGGTCAATTATGCCCGTTCCTGACCACTCGTGAATTTTTCACTCTGGGCTGCTGAGTGGAGCAGACCGGCTTGCCCGGTCGATCCCACGCCAGCCAGAAGACGGGTCCTTCAGCCACGTAATCGTTCCAGGACGACCTCGTCCGTCGCACCGCCCATATGGATCACAGGTGTGCTCGGTGACCCATATTGGTAGTGCCCAGTCCCTTCGCCCTACGGCAATGCCAGCCGGAACAGATCGCGCAGGTCGGCGAGGATCGCGTCGAGCTCCCGGCGGTCGTGACCGTCGAGCGGGGAGCCGGCGTGCTAGCGCATGTAGTCGGTCGCGATCACCCCGCGCCGGGCCAGCACCGTCCCGACGACGCCGGGCGATCGGGCCTCGAAGGTCAGCAGCGGCAGCAGCCGGTTGAACACGTCCCGCGCCCGGCGCTCGGCGACGAACCGTGCGACGTGATCCCGACCGCCAATCGGTTACTCCTGGCCAAGACTCACCACGACTCGAAATGGTATGCTGACATACGCAATCGTTCAATGGCCGGAGGGGAACCGAGTGGCGCTCCTGTATGAGGAAATCCGGCACTACCTGCTGGCCGAGATCCGCCAGGGACACCTCAAGCCTGGCGACCGGCTCCCGTCCGAGGCCGCGCTGGCCGAGCAATTCAAGGTCAGCCGGATCACCTCCAAGAAAGCCCTGCAGACACTCCAGCAGGACGGCATCGTGACCCGCTCGCGCGGTCGAGGATCGTTCGTGAGCACCGATCGTTCGACCGCGCCACCAGCGGAGCCCGCTCATCGCGACGATCATCAGGGACCGGGATCACGCCACCAGCGCCGCATCGGCTTCATCGCCCCGGACATCGATGACATCTACGGTGCGGAGCTCCTCCGGGCGATCGAACACGCCTGCGCCGAACTGGGCTACCAGCTGGTCTTCCGGCGGACCGTCGGCGACGCGCGGATCGAGACGGCGGCGATCGTCGATTTCGCCTCGACGGGAATCGACGGGATCATCGTCTTTCCGATTCACGGCGAGTTCTACAACCATGAACTCCTCCGGCTGGTGCTGCGTGGCTTCCCGGTCGTGCTGGTCGATCGCTACCTCAAGGGAATCGCCGTCTCGTCCGTCGCGACCGACAACTTCAGCGCCGCCCACGACCTGACCAGCGCCCTCCTCGACCAGGACCACCGGGAGATCGGCTTCGTCACCGCCTCCCCCGAACACACCTCCAGCATCGAGGATCGCTGGCAGGGCTTCCTCGCCGCCCTCAGCGAGCGTGGTCTGGAAGGCCGGCGCGACCAGTCGCTCCTGACCCTCTCCAGCACGCTGCCCGGCACCGCGTTCGACGAGGCGATGGCCGCCGACCGGGAGCGGATCCGCCACTTCCTCGGCGCCAACCCCGACCTGACGGCCTTCATCGCCTGCGAGTACCCCCTGGCCCAGTTGCTGGACCTCGAGCTCCGCGCCCGGGCGGAGCCCCGCCCTGCGGTCACCATCGCCTGCTTCGATTCCCCGCCGGGCCGGTTCGGCGGCTCCCCGTATCTCCACGTCCGTCAGCGGCAGGACGAGATCGGCCGGGTCGCCGTCGACCTCCTCGATGAGCAGTTCCGGGACGGTGGCGCTCCACGCCACATCGCCATCCCGTTCGACCTGATCGTGCCATCCCCGTCTCAGCTGATATGAACGACATGTTGACCTAACCGCATATCATTGCTATGCTGGCCGCCAGTCAGTCACACCATTCGGTTCGATGTCGTCGCGGACGTCGCCTTGACCGTCGCCCGGCAGCTCGCACGCCTGCCCGGAGGACGCATTCCCAACGACGGGACGACAGGAAGGCTATCGTGGGCCAGATCATCTCCCAGGCACGGCAGCCGGCGCCGATCGTCCAGCCCCTCGGCACTGGCCGGGGCAGCGTCGGCCGCTCCCCACGGTTCGGGCGTCAGCAGGCCCGGATGGGTCTGTTGTTCACGGCTCCGGTCATGGTGCTCTTCTCGATCTTCGTCATCCTGCCAGCGGTCTCGGCGCTCTTCCTGAGCTTTACCAGCTACGACATCCTCACGTCGCCGCAGTGGATCGGGCTGGAGAACTACCAGCGCCTCTGGACGGACTCCCTCCTCCGCCGCGCCTTCCAGAACATCCTGCTCTACTGCCTGTTCTACGTCCCGATCATGCTGGTCGCGTCGATCCTGCTGGCGATGGCGCTCAACCGCAAGCGTCCCGGCGTCACGATCTTCCGGGCGATCTACTACCTGCCCGTCGTGACCTCGCCCGTCGCCGCCGCGACCGTCTGGACCTGGCTCCTGAACCGCGACTTCGGCGTCGTCAACCAGCTCCTCGCCTATGTCGGCGTCGAGGGGCCAGCCTGGCTGGCCAACACCAACACCGCCCTCTTCTCGATCATCATCGTCACCCTCTGGCAGGGCATCGGCGGCAACATGATCATCTACCTCGCCGGCCTCCAGGGCGTTCCGCAGGACCTCGTCGAGGCGGCCCGGCTCGACGGCGCCAACCGCTGGCAGGTCTTCCGGGACGTCACCTGGCCCATGCTCCAGACGACGACGATCTTCGTCCTGACCGTCACCCTGATCGGCGCCTTCCAGCTCTTCGACCAGGCCTACGTCATGACGCAGGGTGGCCCAGGCTACGCCACGCTCACCCCGGTCTACCGGATCTACCAGGCCGGCTTCACCCGGCTGGACATGGGCTACGCCTCGTCCCAGGCCCTGGTCCTGTTCGTCGTCATCCTCGCCGTCACCCTCATTCAACTCCGGATCAACCGCGAACAGGTCTTCATCTAGCAGCGGCCACCAACCGACCGTCATCGAGCCGCGCGGCGGCGAGTGTCCGGAGCCGAACCCATGACCACCATCACCACCATGACCAGAAGATCCGCCGCCCCGGCGAGCGCCATCGAGGGGATCACCGAGCAGCCCCGCCGTCGCGGACGGGCCGGGGGCATCATGCGCGAGACCCTCTACTACGGCTTCCTCACGCTGTTCGGCATTGTCTTCCTGCTGCCGTTCCTCTGGACGGTCAGCACCTCGCTCAAACCCGACGCCGACGTCTTCACCGACCCGATCCAGTGGATCCCGACCTCGTTCACGCTCGATCAGTACCGGATCGCCTTCGACACGGTCCCGTTCGCCCGCTACTTCCTCAACACGGCGATCATCGCCGTGGCCGGCGTCGTCTCGAATCTCCTGCTGGGCTCGCTGGCCGGTTTCGCCTTCGCCCACCTGAGGTTCCCGGCCCGGACCATCCTGTTCCGCGTCCTGCTCTCGAGCATGATGATCCCCGGTGTCGTCACCCTGATCCCGACCTACATCATCCTGCGGTCGTTCCCGCTCTTCGGCGGCAACGATATCCTCGGTCAGGGCGGACTCGGTCTGCTCAACACCCTCGCCGGGGTCATCCTGCCGGGCGCCGCCGGGGTCTTCGCCGTCTTTCTCATGCGTCAGTTCTTCCTCACCCTGCCCTCCGATCTCGGTGAGGCCGCCCGGATCGACGGCGCTTCGGAACTCCGGATCTTCTGGCAGATCTACCTGCCGCTCTCGAAACCGGCCCTCGCCACCCTCGCCATCTTCACCTTCCAGGCCGGCTGGAACGCCTTCCTCTTCCCGCTGATCATCCTCAACGATCCCAACCTGGCCACCGTCCAGATGGGTCTCGCCTCCTTCTCCTACAACCACACCACCGACTTCGGCCCGCTGATGGCAGCGTCGGTCGTCACGACGCTGCCCATGCTCGCGCTCTACCTCTACGCCCAGCGCTTCTTCTCGCAGGGCATCGCCTTCACCGGAAGGAAGGGCTGATGCGCCCGCAACGGAGCGGCCCGACCATCTCGCACCGATCCCGTGTCCTCGCGGTTCCAGCCACGCTCGCCGCTCTGGTCACGACGACCCAGAAAGAAGGACCTCAGGCAATGAGCCAGGCACAGATCACCCAACCCGCCACCCCGGCCGGACGCACTCCCCCGCCGGCGGCGACCGCCTGGGCCGAGATGGCCGAGGCGATGTGGACCAGCATCCAGACCACCTACTTCCTGCCCGACTCGGGGTACTACCTTGAACGGCCGCACCCGGACGACGGCAAGGTCAGCGAGCTCTGGCCCATCCTCGGCCTGCTCTCCGGGGCCAACGCCCGCGCCATCGCCGGCGTCTCACCCAACGCCGACCCGGACTTCGTCGCGGTCTGGGACCTGCTCGCCAGGTACTACGACGACGTCGTCGACCCGCCGGGCTACGACTCCTACCCGGTCGAGTTCAGCGGTGGCGACAAGTACTACGACGACAACCAGTGGCTCGGCATCGACGGCGTCTACGCGTATCGCCACCTCGGCGAGCAGCGATTCCTCGACGCCGCGATCGTCTGCTGGACGCTGTCGCTCAGCGGCTGGTCCGATGAGATGGGCGGCGGTATCTACTGGAAGCAGTTCGACCACTCGACCAAGAACACCTGCTCCAACGCCCCCGCCGCCGTCCTCGGGATGTTGCTCTACGAGGAGACAGGCGATCAGGAGTACCTCGGCTGGGCCATCCGCATTCTGGACTGGAATCGTCAGCTCAAGGACCCGGCGACCGGCGTCTACTGGGACCATATCACCTCGGACGGCACCATCGACGAAGCGAAATACGCCTACAACGCTGGCACGCCGATCCACGCTAACGCGCTGCTCTTCCGCGCGACCGGCGACGGGACGTACCTCACCGAAGCGCGCACCGTCGCCCGGGCCGCCTTCGACTGGTTCGCTCCAGCGAGCAGCGCGACGGCGGAGACGGACGGCGTCCGCGTCTTCCCATCGAACAACGCCTGGTTCAACAGCATCCTCTTCCGGGGCTTCGTCGCGCTGGCCGAGGTCGATCCCGAGCATGACCTGACCTACGTCCGGGCCATGCTCGACTTCACCCAGCTGGGCTGGAATCGAGCGCGGGACGCGGACGGGCTGCTCAACCCGGACTGGAGCGGGCGTCAACCGGCCCCGAATCAGCCCTGGCTGCTGGATCAGGCGCCGATCCTGGAGATCGCCAGCACGGCCATCCGGCTCGGCCTCCAGGGGGCCGGCGCCGACCGGACAGGATCGGAAGGAGGGCCAGCCGACCCCACGACCCGTGCATGACCCAACCAACCCAACCAGGCCAACCGAACACCACGCTGGTGAATCGCCGTGAGCGACGGACGACCGTTGCTCCGTGCAATGGAGCAGGACCCATGGCCGATCATCCCATCTTCGAACGACCCGTCTCCCGTCGCCGTCTCGGCGCCCTCGGTCTCGGGGCCGCTGGCCTCGCCGCCCTTGGCGGAGCCCGGCCAGCCGTCGACCGCGCCGCCGCCCAGGACGCCACCACCGTCACCTTCTGGGGCGAGTGGACCGGCGAGGGCGAACTCCAGGTCCGGACGATGGTCGACGCCTTCAACGCCGCCCAGACCGCTGTTCGTGTCGAATACGTCGTCCAGCAGGACATGGTCACGAAGTTCCTGACGGCCGCCACCTCCGGTCAGGTCCCCGACCTGATGATCTGGGACCGTTGGCAGACAGCGAACTATGCCCCGCGCAACGTCCTCCATGCGATCGACGAGCGGATCACGACGGACGGCATCGACCGGGCCCAGTTCTACGACCAGGCCATGCTGGAACTGACCAACAGCGACAAGCTCTACGGCCTGCCGCTGACCGTCGACGCCCGGGCCCTGTTCTACAACAAGGCCCATCTCCAGGCCGCCGGGCTCCAGCCGCCCGCCACCTGGGACGAACTGGCCGCCGCCGCGATGGCCATGACGGTTCGGGACGGTGGCGGCGCCCTGACGCGCTCCGGCTTCTCGCTCGGCGACGTCGGCCTCTTCAGCATGTACCTGCACCAGGCCGGCGGCAACGTCCTCAACGAGGACAACTCCGCCACCGCTTTCAACGACGACAAGGGCATCGCCGTCCTGAACTACTGGAAGTCGATGATGGACGCCGGCGTCTACGAGGTCGGCTACGACACCGGCCTGACCGAGGGCCAGGACGCCTTCGTGACAGGCAAGGTCTCGATGCTCTACACCGGCCCCTGGATGATCAGTACCTACCAGAAGTACGGCACGGATCTCGACTTCGGCGTCGTCCCGCCCGTGGCCGGCCCCAACGGCGACAAGGGTGCCGGCGTTGGCGGCTTCGGGCTGGTCATCCCCGAAGGCTCGAAGAACAAGGACGCGGCGTGGGCGTTCATGAGGTGGTGGATGGCCGACGTCACCAATGCGACGACCTGGGGCACCACGAGCCGCAACATCCCCGGCAACCGGACGGCAGCGCAGGACCCCGCCTTCACCGGCGACGAGTACATCGCGCCGATCGTCGCCACCATCGACTTCGGCACCACTCGCCCGGCGGTCGCCGGCTATGCGCCGATGGAGACCGACGCCCTGATCCCCAACCTGCAACTGTTCATGGAGGGCAGCCAGTCCGCCGAGGACACGCTGGGCAAGGCGCAGGAGGATGGCGACAGGGTACTGCAGGAGAACAGCTAGCCAGGCCCGGGAGCTGATCGATCTGTTTACCGATTACCGAGTGAGGTCGTCCCGCCAGTCATCTCCGTGGAGATTGGCTGGTGGGACGACCTAGACATTTGGACGGTCGCTCTAGACGGTAGCTTGCGCTCCGCAGTCGACGGTGCGTCCAACCCGGCACGGACGTGTGGGGTACGTCAACCAATCACGAACCGTTCAGGCTACGGCAATGCCAGCCGGAACAGGTCGCGCAGGTCGGCGAGGATCACATCCAGTTCCCGGCGGTCGTGGTCGTCGAGCGGGGAGCCGGCGTGCTGGCGCATGTAGTCCGTCGCGATCACCCCGCGTCGAACCAGCACGGTCTTGACGACGCCGAGCGACCGGGCCTCGAAGGTCAGCAGCGGCAGCAGCCGGTTGAAGACGTCCCGCGCCCGGCGCTCGGCGCCGGCCTCCAGCGCGTCCCAGATCTGGACGTGGACGTCGGTCGCCTCGCAGGCCGACATCGTCCCGTGAGCGCCGCGGCGGTACTCGTCCAGCAACTACCGTCCGGCCAGCGCCAGCTCAGCGGAGATCGCGTGGCCCGGCGGGGCCGCCTCCTCCTTGACCCAGTCTTGACCCAGTCGACGCCCGGGATCTCGCGGACCAGCCGGGCGACGACATCCGCCGGCAACCGCGTCCCGAACGGCGGGTCGATGTTCTGAAGGACGATCGGCAGGTCGATCACCTCCGACAGCCGGCGGAGGGCCGACTCGATCGCCGCCAGCGAGCTCGCCGCTCAGGCGGTCGTCGACAGCACGAACTCTCCCGATCGCGACAGGGTGACGAACTCGGGACCGAGTCCGGGCGGCAGCTTCTTGGCCTCCTGGACGCCGCGTTCGAGCGCTCGCTTGTTGTCCAGACCGAGGGCTTCGAGGATCGGGTTGTTGACTTCCATCACCTGCTTGCGCGGCGTGTGGAGTCTGGTGCGGCGCATCGCATCCTCCAGCAACGCGGCGTCCGGGATGAAGTCGAGGGCCGGCATGGTGAAGCCCCGGAAGACCTTCAGGAGCGTCTCCATGGTCTCGTCGGGCAGGTACCGCAGGTGGATGCGCGTCAGTTCCAGGAAGATACCGTGGTGGGCGATCTCGTCCCGTCCCACGATCTGGAAGGCGCCGGCCGCGCCGATCTGGTGACCACGTTGCCGCTCCTGGGTCGAGGCCCGTTCCGGGAGCCCGTACTCCTGGCGAATGCGTTTGCGCATCTCGTCGTAGTTGAAGTAGGTCGCCCGCTCCTGGACCATGGTGTAGCACAGCACGCCGAGCGGCGTATCCAGGCCCGGATGGTTCTCCCGCATCGTCCACCGATGGGAGATGACCTCCTCGATGTACTCCTTGAGCTGGGCTTCGGTGCGCTGCCCGGAATGCAGGAGCACCAGCTCCCAGGCCCAGCCATGCTTGAGCTCTTCCATGCCCCAGGCCAGCTGGAGATTTCGCCGGACGCGGTCGTTGTGGAAGAGTTCGAGCCCCCCCTGAACGTAGTCGCCGATGTACTCCTCGACCCCCAGGTACGCCTGGATCATCGTGACCGTATCCGGGCTCAGCAGATGGCCGAACTCCTGCATCTCGGCGAGCGGCAACTCATTGGGCACCCAGTTGCGAATCTTCATGGCTTTGGTAAAGTAGTTCTCAAAATGCTGGCGACATTCCTTCTGGATTGCAAGCATTCGGCCTTCATGCGTCCATGGTCCGTGAACGACCAGTGGCATGACAATGCCACCGACATCGGTGGTCGTCATTCCCAATCTTCCTCCGCAAGGTGCTGGGCTCGAAAGCCTCGTTGTCCATACAACTGCTTCGGTTAGGCACATCGTGGACCAAGAGACCAGACCGACCGCGCAACGGGGCGTTGGACGACGCGGAGACCGCCCGGCGGACCATCCCCGTCGTCCACACATCGCGTGATCGACCGAGCGCATCCTGAGCCGTCCCGATACGTCCCCAGACGTGGCACCGCGAACCGCGAGACGAGGGAGACACGGACGTGCGCAACCTGCTGGGCCGGCTCAACGGCCGTACACCCGACGAGCTCGCCCGGATCGCCCGCTTCTGGCAGGTCCCGACCGAGGCCGCCGGCTCCAGGCACCGCCTCGGTGGGTGATACCATTGGACTCGTGAGTGGTCCTTGTGGTGGGAGATGGTGCCCACACCTGCGGGAGAGCCCGGTGGTCCGAACCGGGCAAGGATCACCGCACAGCGGCCGGATTGGGCGGTCAAGCGAGGATGTTGCGGGGTTCATCCGGTTGCTGACTGCTCCGGAGAGGGATAGGAAAGACGGCGTGAACATCCTCGACGTGGTGGCGCTGACCAGGGATCTGCCCGATCATGACCTCCGGCGCGGACAGGTCGGAACGGTCGTCGAGGTGCTGGCACCGGGAATCTTCGAAGTTGAGTTCTCGGACGACGAAGGGCGTGCCGACGCGCTCGTCGCGCTGGCGGCCGCAGACCTCCTCGCGCTCCCTTACGAGCTGGCGTACTGAGCGCATTGAGCTTGCGGACGGTTGTCGCTGATTCGGTTGTGACGTTTCTCGCCCGGTATGCTGCGAATCCGTTACCTACCCAGCGATGGGCGTCCTGCCCGGTTACCCTTTCCACTGGCCACACTCCTGGTGCGTCAGGCGTCATCCCCGAACACCGATCACCTGTTCCCGACCAGCCCGTGCTCCCCTCCCTGGGACCCGTCGCCGCCGAACCATGACGCAGTCGTGGTGAGCAAGACGGGGAGCCGGGGAGGGGCTGGGGGTGGGGACGGCTCCGGGTCAGCCAGGTGACCCCTAACAGACCACTTGGGGACGGACCATCCAGACGGGAAGGGAGGGGACGTGCGCAACCTGCTGGGCCGGCTCAACGGCCGCACACCCGACGAGCTCGCCCGGATCGCCCGCTTCTGGCGGGTCCCGACCGAAGCCGCCGGGCCGAAGCACCGCCTCGTCGGCGGCCTCTACCGGACGATGACCGACTCCCGCGGCGGCCGCGACGCCTGGGAGCGGCTCGACGACGGCGAGCGCCAGCTCGTCACGCTGCTCGCCGGGACCAGCGAGGCGTCCCTCGCGATCGGCGACCTCGCCCGCCGCCTCGGCATCAGCGAGTCCGCCGCCCACGAGATCGCCGCCCACCTCTACCGCGCCGGCATCGTCGCCCGGGTCGGGGACGACGACCCGCTCCCGATCGGCGCCGTCCCCCAGCTCTTCCTGCCGATCGAGATCGGCCAGCTCTTTCGCCGCATCCGCGACGAGCGCGAGCTCGGCGACGTCAGCGCCCGGACCCTCCCGACGCTCCTCGGCCTCCTCGATGACACCGAGCTGGAGGAGGCCGCCGGCTACTGGGGCTTCCGCGCCATCCCCGGGCTCCACCGCCGCGACGACCTGATCGCCCGCATCGGCGAGGGCGTCGCCGACCCGGACCGCCGCCGCGGCGTCGTCCAGAGCCTCGCCCGCCGCCCCGAAGCCGCCCGCCTCTGGGCCGCCGTCCTGCCCACGAAACCCGACCCGGACACGCCGGACGTCAGCCCGGCGACACACGGAACCGTCCCGCTCACCGATGCGGTCGCGGCCGCCGGCCTGGCCCCGCCGCCGGACGACCCGGCTGCCGAGCTGCGCCTGCGCTCGACCCTCTCCGACCTCGAGTCGCGCCTGCTCGTCTGGCACACCTACGACGCGGCCGGCCGGCGGTTCCTGTTCGTCCCGGCCGAGATCCGCGACCCCAAGGCGATCGCCGCCCACGGGATCGAGCGGCCGGCCCCGGTCCCCGCCGGTGACGCCCAGCCCGACCCGTGGCGCTCCCCCGACGCCCTGGCCTGGGATCTCCTCACGCTCACCCGCGCCCTCGGCGGCGGCGACGCACCGGCCGTCGCGACGGTCGAGAGCCTGCCCCGGCCCTGGCTGCGCTGGCTGAATACCCGCCTCTGGTGGCGCGGCGAGGAGCTCCCGCCGCGCGGCTACCTCGCGTTCCTCGCCGCCCTCGGGCAGGACGAAGGTGTCCTGCGGGTGTCCGACGGTCCGCATGGCGCCGCGCTCGGACCGACCACCGCCGTCCGGACCTGGCGGGACCGCTCCTTCCCCGCCCAGACCGCCCAGCTCCGGCTCCGCTGGCTGGCGACGACCGGCTGGCCCGAGGGCGCCGCCCGGACCGATCTCGCCATCGAGGGAGCTGACTGGCGCGGGTTCCGCCGCCGCCTCCTCGCCCACCTCGGCGAGCTGATCGCGACCGACCAGACGGCCGGTGACGGGACCACGCGGGACGCGGGGATCGATGCCAGCCCCGCCGGACCGTGGTACGCCGTCGAGGAGCTGGCCCAGTGGCTGGCCGCCCTCGACACCGACATCCTCGGCGATACCTTCTCCGCCGCCAGCGCCGGCTCCACCGGGACGACCGAGCCCGAGCGCCGCCGGGCCGCCATCGCCGACGCGATCGCCGGCACCCTCACCACCGCGCTGGCCTGGTTCGGCCTCGTCGAGCTCGGAACCGGCCCCCGCGGCCGCGGCCTGGTCCGTGTCAGCCCGGCCGCCCTCGCCCCGACCACGACCGAGCGCACCGGCACACTCACGGCGGCAGGCACCGGGATCCGCGACGGCGCCAGCCGGGAAGCCCCGATCAGCCTCGCCATCGACGGCACGATCCGCCTCCGCCAGCCATCCCCCGTCCGTGTCTGGTCGCTGCTCACCTTCGCCGACCCGCTCGCCCTCGGCGAGGTCAGCACGTACCGCCTCACCGAGGCGGCCCTCGGCCGGGCGCTCGCCGCCGGCTTCGAGCTCGGCCAGGTCACCGACTTCCTCACCCGCCAGTCCCGCCGCGGCCTGCCCGAGCCGGTCCTCGTCGACCTCCAGGGCTGGTCGAACGGCTTCCGCCGCGTCCGCCTCGGGCCGGCCCTGACCCTGCGACCGGACGACGAGGCGCAGACGGACGAACTCCTCGAGCTCGCCGCCGCCGCCGGCCTGGCCGCGCACCAGCTCCCGGACGGCAGCCTCGTCGTCCTGCTCCCCGGCGCCCCGCGCTCCGCCGAGGGCGACGCCGCCGTGAGCACCCTGACCAACCGCCTCCGCGCCGCCGGCTTCCACCCCTCCGGCACCCAGTAGTTCAGACAGTGGGACCGGCCAGGAACGCCAATCGCACTTCTGGGCTCTGGTACGCTGTGCATCCAGAGTCGCACTCCCGTGAGAGGGAACCCCGATGGTCGCCACCCCGCCCAGGGCCACGCTGGCCGACCTGGACGACACACCGGACGACGGCCGCCGCTACGAGATCATCAGCGGTCAGATCGTCGTCTCCGAGTCGCCGGGCTGGGAGCACCAAGTGGTCAGCGGCCACGTCCTGCGGCTCACCGACGGGTGGGTCGAACGACACGACCTCGGTGAAGTCGTGCCCGGACCCGTCGCCATCGTGCTGGACGAGGCCAACGTGGTCCTGCCTGATATCGTCTACGCGGCGACGGCCAACCTCGCGAATATCGGCGAGGGTCGATACCACGGCGCTCCGGATCTCATCGTCGAGGTCATCTCCCCGACCAGCCGGAACCATGATGCCGTCACGAAGATGTTCCGCTATGCCTCTTGCGGTGTCCCGGAGTACTGGCTGGTCGACCCCACCACGCGGACGATCCAGATCCTCTCGCTCGTGGGTGGGATCTATGTCCCACCGAAGGCGGACGACCAGGGCCACTTCGCGTCGGTCGTCCTGCCCGGCCTGACTGTGGACCCCACGGCGATCTTCCCCGCGAACTGAATCGAGTCCATGTCGCGACTGGGTCAGCTTCCCGGCGCGTCCTCGTCATCGAGCAGATTCCGGACATCGGCGGCCAGAGCCGGCAGGACGTCCGGCAGGAACCCCCAGAGCCGCTCGGCTGAGACGCTCTCATAGTCGTGGCTGATCAGATTCCTGAGTCCGATGATCTTCTGAAAACCGTCGATACGGGCGACCGTGGCCGGGTCATGGTCGCGCAATCTGATCGTCAGCTCGCCGATCTTCTCCAGGTTACGCTCGACGATGTCGCGCAGATCGTCATCCCGCAGGTAGTCCTCGAGCGAGCGGCCAGCCCGTTTCGTCTCAAGGCGTTCGACCAGATCGGCCATGTCCGTCAACCACTGTCGCGACCTGGGCAGCATCGTAGATCACCTCGCGGCTCTGATTGGCGCTGGCCCAGAACTCGGCATTGTTCGGGGCATCGGACATGACAAGGTCCACCGGCCGGCCGAGCAGCCACCGGAGGTCGTCCTTGAGCACGAAATACCGCTCCAGCCAGAGCCCGTAGTCATAGTCATCCGGGTACTCGACCAGGAAATCGACATCGCTCTTGAGCGGGTCGAAGGCGCCCGTCGTGGCCGAGCCAAACACCTCCAGTCGCTGGACGCCGTACCGGCGACACAGCGCGACGATGTCTTCCCGCCGCTCCACAATCTCAGCGATCATCGCCACCACCTTCCTCATGTCTCCTTGCCACTCTATGTACCACATCGAGTCCGGCATCTCGACACCGTCGGCGCCCCGTCTCACTGACCTCCCCGGCCACCGGGACCACCCGCTCCCTGGCCAGGGCGATCAGCGCCCGTGCGGCCGGGCTCAGCGGCCCGTCCCGCCGCCAGGCCAGCTCGATCCGCTCCCGCAGCCGCCGCTCGGCGATCCGCGGCACACGGAGATCCTGACCGGGGCGTTGAGCAGACCGCCGATCCAGTTCTCCCATCTGACGACCCAGCTGAATTCCGTACGCACGGGACGAGGTTGTGCCAACGGCGGTGATCTGCCGGGCAACGAAGTGACGTATCTTCGACGAGCCCGGAACATGCATTGCGACGTTTCGTCCGACACTCCCCGGCCTGAACCCTGAATCGTTACGATCCTTCCCCGGATTGATACCGCCCGTTTACCGGTTCGGCGCCCTCCCGGTGGTACCGTTCAGCGCAGACGTTTCCGCGCCCCTTGCAGTCCCGGACACGACCGATCTCCTTCCATTTCATCGCGCGATCAGAAAGGCTCGGCCGTTGAACGGGAACCGCGATCACGTCAGCGAGGGTGAGCCGGACGACCACGGCGCCGGACATCCGGCCGCCCCATGGGACGCCACCTTCCGGACCCGGACCGTTCACGCCGGCCAGAGCGACGGCCCCGTCCGGCCGGTCAGCGCCCCGATCGAGTTCGGGACGTCCTACGCCTTCGCCGACGCCGCGACGGCCGACAGCGTCGCCCAGACCGGTGCGCCGCTCTACGCCCGCGACGGCATGCCGAACGTCCGCGCCCTGGAGCGGGCCGTCGCCGACCTCGAGGGGGCGGACGACGCCGTCGCGACCGCCTCGGGGATGGCGGCCCTGTCCCTGACGATGCTGACGCTGCTCTCGGCCGGCGACCACGTCGTCCTCAACGCCGGCTGCTACCAGGACACCGTCAGCCTGCTGGAGGGCCACTTCACCCGCTTCGGCGTCGGCGTCACGGTCGCCGAGCGCAACGACCCGGACGCCGTCCTCGCGGCGATGACGCCGACCACCCGGATCGTCTTCAGCGAGACGATCACCAACCCCGGCATCGTCGTGACCGACATCGCCGCCATCGCCCGGGCATTGCGGCCGTCCGGCGCCCTGCTCGCGATCGACAACACCTTCGCCACCCCGGCGCTCTGCCGCCCGCTCACCCACGGCGCCGACCTCGTCCTCCACAGCGCCGGCAAGTTCCTCGGTGGCCACCACGACGCCACCGGCGGCATCGTCGCCGGGCGCCACGATCTGATCGATCCGATCCGCCGGGCCGGCTACCTGTTCGGCCCCCTGCTCGGCCCGCTCGACGCCTGGCTGATCCTGCGCGGCATCCGGACCCTCGCCCCGCGCCTGTCCTGGATGAGCGCCTCGGCCCTGCGCGTCGCCGCCGCGCTGACCGCCCACCCGGCGATCTGCGCCGTCCGCTACCCCGGCCTCCCAGACGCCGACCGCCGCGACATCGCCGGCCGCACCCTGCCGCGTGGCAGCGGCGCCATGCTCGCCTTCGACCTCGCCGGCGGGACGGACGCCGCCGTCGCCTTCACCCAATCCCTGCGGACGATTCCTTACGTCGCCAGCGTCGGCGGGACGGAGACGATCATCTCCTTCCCGCCGCTGCCGCCCAGTCAGGGGACCGGCGAGCCGGCCCGCGACCACCGCTGCGCCACGCTGCGGATGTCGGTCGGGCTGGAAGACCCGGCCGACCTGATCGCCGACATCACCCAGGCCCTCGACCGTCTCCCGATCTCTCCGACCCTCTCGCCGGCGACCGCCGGAGGCACCGCCGCCGCCAACGGCCGCTCCCATGAAACGAGTCCGGACCATGACACTTAACCGTCGTCTGCTCACCCTGCTCGCCGGCCTCGTCGCCGGTCTCGTCGCGACCGCCTCCCTCGCGCTGTTCATGATCGCCGGGCGGTACTTCCTCGGCGTCACGCCGCCGCCCGAGGCGATCCCGGACCGCGTCGCGCCGCTCCTCAGCATCCAGACGTTCTTCGGGCTCTTCAATGACTACGGCGGCTACAACGGCCTGAAGAAGTTCGGCATCCGCTCCGGCACGACCGGCGTCGTCGTCGCCGGGCTGGTGGCCGGGCTCGTCTACCCACTGATCGCCGAGAGCGTCCGCTCCCGCCGGGCCGGGACCGGCTGGTTCGGCATCCCGAAGCACGGCCTCGCCTTCATCCTCGGCGCGACGCTCGTCCTCTGGCTCGCCTCGGTCGTCTTCCTCTGGCCGGTCCTCGTCACCAACTTCAAGGGGTTTCCGCCCTTCGATGCCCGGCTGGTGACGATGGGCTGGTATCTCCTGTCCTATGTCGTCGGGTTCGGCGTCGTCCTGCTCGTGGCCTACCGCCTCATCACGGAGCGGGTGGGCGTGGCGACGGTCGCCAGGGCGCCGGTGACGCCCCCCGTCGAGCGCGACATCGAGATGGTCACGGCGCGAATGGACGCCGGGGCCGTTTCAGGGGCAGCCGCACCGCTGCCGGCGTCCCGTCCGATCATCGCCCGTCACCCGCTCCCGGTCGCCCGGCCGGTCGCGCGCCGTTCACTCCTCGCGGTCATCCTGGCCGGCATCCTGGTCCTGCCATCGTGGGCGCTGTTCCGCCGCCTCTACGGCATGGCCGCCTTTGCGTACGACGGCCGGCCCTACAGTGGGACCGGCATCCAGCCGATCACCCCCAACGCCGAGTTCTATTCGGTCACCAAGAACGTCATCGACCCCCGCATCTCCACGGGCGTCTGGCGGCTGGAGGTCTTCGGGCGCGTCAACGTCCCCCGGACCTATAGCTACGACGATCTCACCCAGCTCGCGCCGTACGAGCAGGAATCGACGCTGATGTGCATCAGCAACCGGATCGGCTCCGGCCTGTTCAGCAACGCGCTCTGGGACGGCGTCCAGCTCCGGACCATCCTCAACGAGGCCGGGGTGCAGGAGGGCGCCGTCGAGGTCAAGCTCTACGGCGCCGACGGCTACATCGACACCTTCGCGATCGACAAGGCGCTGGACTCGACGACGATGCTGGCCCACACGATGAACGGCGAGCCGCTGCCCCAGAAGCACGGCGGCCCGGTCCGGCTGCTGGTGCCGGGGCTGTTCGGCGAGAAGAACATCAAGTGGATCACCGGCATCGAGGTCGTCGATTACGACGCCAAGGGCTTCTACGAGCAGCAGGGCTGGGGACCGAACTTCGCCCCCTACACCCGCTCGGACTTCTACAGCCCGCAGGTCGCCGGCAACAACCGCTTCCGCGACCCGTTCCAGGCCGGCCAGCGCGCCACCGTCAAAGGCCGCGCCTTCGCCGGGGACCGTGGTCTCCAGCGCATCGAGTTCAGCCCCGACGATGGCCAGACCTGGCAACCCGTCCGCGTCACCTACCCCGGCACCGACCTGACCTGGGTGTTCTGGGAGGCCGACTGGCAGGTCCCGAATCAGCCCGGCGAATACGTCGTCTCGTCCCGCGCCGTCGATGGCAATGGCGACCCCCAGATCCCGGAGGCCCAGGACACCGTCCCCCAGGGCGCCCACGGCTACCACCGCGTCACCGCCACCGTCCGATGACTGGTTCGGTTCAGTTCGTGCTGGCCTTGCCGTAAGCCGCGGGACGAGTATGCTGGGAGGAGATGGCACGGTCACTGACATGGTCATCTCCAGGCTGGCCCCGGGCGTATTCGATGGGAGGAAGGTCAGAGTGAGCGAGCCGTATCCTGTCCTCGGTCTCAACCTCGAAGGGGCCTCCCGAGTCGTCGGCGTATCGAAGAGCACCCTCCGGTCCTGGCGATCCGCCAAAATCTACCGCTCGTCGTTCGACGATGAATTGTCAGATGGGCTGGGACCGGATCTCTTCGGTTTCCGGGACCTGGTCAGCCTCCGTGCTCTGGCGGACCTTCGCCGTGATCTGGCGCTGCGTGCAGACGATCTTCGTCGTGCCGGTCGGTACCTCGGTGACCACCGCGACATCCCATGGACGGACCTGGGGTTCGGCGGCCTCGGCCGACACCTCGTCCTCCGCGACCCTGCGACCGGACGGTGGGACACCACCCACATCGACGAGATCCGATCGATCGACCTGTCGGGCCTGATCGAGGAAGTCCGTCTGGGCGTGGGGGCTGCTCTCCAGCGATCCCCCGAACAGATCGGACGGATCGAGCGCCATCGCGGCGTCCTCCGCAACAAGCCGGTGATCGCTGGCACCCGGATCCCGGTCGTCGCGATCCGTGAGCTCGCTGACGCCGACTATTCGACGCTAGCGATCATCGACGCCTACCCGCATCTCCATGTCGCCGACGTCGAAGCCGCACTCGCCTACGCTTCCAGCGCGCATGTCGCCTGACGAATGACCTCAGGACGAGACCGCCCATTCCAGTTCCTGATCGACGAGAACGTCCAGTCCGGTGTCGCGGAAGTGATCTGGTCCTTTGGATATCAGGTGTATGGGTCGCGCCGGTCGTTGTCGGCCGGAGCACACGATGAAGACCTGGCGCGGCTCGCCCGGAACTGGAACCTGATCGTCGTGAGCCACGACCGGGACTTCCGCATGCTCCTCAGGCAGTCCAGCTTCCTAAGCCGCCGCGACCTGCGGCGGGTCCCCTTGCTCCAGCTCGGAATGTCATACGTCCGCTCCGTCGAACGCACCCGCCAGTGCTGGCCGATCATCGAGCATCATCTCGAATACGCTCGAACTGCCGGTCTGGAGATCGTCCGGATCGTCCTGCTGGAACAGGAGATCGAGATCCGTTACCAGCTCGACCGCGACGATGACCCGATACCAGAAGGGCTCTGGGGCGAACCAGAGCCCTTCTGACGATGCCGCGGCCGGCCAGCGCGGCCCTCATCACCGCTCGACCCGTCAACGGTCGCGGCGATGCCCAGATCCCCGGGTTCCAGGACACCGTCCCGCAGGGAGCCCACGGCTACCACCAGGTGACGGCGACGGTGCGGTAACGGCACCCCTGTCGCGACTTGACGACGTAGCTCGAAGGACGGACACCTGTTTCAGACACGCTGGATACTGTCCATGGAGCAATCCGCGTCATCCCCGAGACCGGTCCGTTCGGGGCTGATCGTTCCCTACACCGTGGCGGATGTCTGGAAAGGTCAGAGCATCACACCAGGGAAGATCGCCGTACGCGAGCTATCGCTTGGCGGCGATGTCCCGTACAGGTGAGGTTCCTGGGCTGGGAGAAGCTGGGCGCTCCACGGGGCGGTTTCATTCCTTCGCCCTCCAGGTCCGTCCGTCCGATCGGGCGCGAAGGGTCTCGACCTCGGAAGGCGTGAAGAGCCGTGAGTTGTTGATCCTGGTCCCGACTCCACTGGCACGCGCGATCTGATGGACACTGCCCCGGGTGATGCCCAGCTGTTCGGCCACCTCTTCAGCTGTGTAGATCCGCTCATGCTCAGGTTCCGGCAAACCGTCCAACCGCGCGATCGGAGCGCGGTAATCGTGCTCGAACGGTTCCCACTCGTAGGTCGGCTCCGGGATGGGATGGTTGTCGTACCACTCCCCTTCGAGCCAGAGCGCCGAAGCCTCGCGGGCCTTGCTGCCGATCTCCTTCCAATTTTCGGCGGATGACGTGCAGCCCGGCAGATCGGGGAAAAGGATGCCGAACCCGCCATCGGGTTCCGGGCTGGCGACGAACGGGTACTGTCTGGCCAACACGTCTTCCAGCGGGACGGGCTGGGTCATCGGCAGATCGGATCTGGCGACCCAGCCGCCGGGCGTGACAACGATCCTGGTGGGCATCGGGCGATTCCTCATGTGCGCCAGGTCACTGTTCGATCGGTTCGATCTCGCTGTCGCGGCAACCACGGCAGACGCCGAACAGGACCAGGTGATCGGTGTCGACCTTGAAGCCGTACCGGTCGCGGACCGCTGTCTCGACCCCGGACAGGTCGTCGGCCGGGATCTCCCGCTCCCAGCCGCACCGCCGGCAGTGCAGGTGGTGGTGCGGCGATTCCCGGGCGATCTCGTAGTACGGCTCGGCGTCGCCGGTGTCGGCCAGCACGACGACACCGGTCGCCACGAACATGTGCAGGGCGCGGTAGACGGTCGAGCGACTGATCGACCGGTCCCGCCGCTGAACCCGGCCGGAGACCTCGCTCAGCGTCGTGTGTCCCTGCCCGGCGCAGACGGCATCCAGCACCAGCGCCCGCTGGCGGGTGATACGGTAGCCCGCCCGGGCGATCCGCTGCTCCCACTGCCTGGTCTCGTGGCTCATCGGGACGTCCTTCCTGCGAATCGTCGCAACAACCGGCGACAAGCTCCCGTAGCTCCGTAGACTCCTGCTCCAGATAGATCGTGCATCAGGAGCAGCTTTCATGTCAGCGAGCAAGCAAGCCAGAACCGGTCACGGGCATACCCATCGTGGCGGCGTGCTGGGCTGGCTCGGCGCCATCTTCCATCTGCACGGGCACGGCGACGACGGGAACGCCACCGACGCGGGGATGGGAACTCAGGAGGGGATCCGGACGATCTGGGTGGCGCTGGCGGCGCTCGGCCTGACGACCATCCTCCAGTTCGTCATCGTCCTGGCCAGCGGAAGCGTCGCGCTGCTCGCCGACACCGTCCACAATCTCGGGGACTTCCTCAACTCGATCCCGCTGCTGGTGGCATTCTACGTCGCCCGCCGGGTCGCGACCGCCCGCTACTCCTATGGCTTCGGCCGGGCCGAGGATGTCGCCGGGATCGTCATCGTCGCGTCGATCGTCTTCAGCGCCGGCTACATCCTCTGGGCATCGGTCCAGAAACTGCTCGACCCGCAGCCGCTCACCCATCTCCCCTGGGTGGCCGCTGCCGCCATCATCGGAGCGATCGGCAACGAGCTGGTCGCGTGGTTCCAGATCCGCACCGGGCGCCGGATCGGCTCGGACGCGATGATCGCGGACGGCCTGCACGCCCGGATCGACGGGCTCACGTCGCTGGCGGTCCTGATCGCGGTCGGGGGCGCCGCCCTCGGCTTCCCGATCGTCGACCCGATCGTCGGGCTGGTGATCGGCGTCTCGATCCTGTTCATCGCCCAAGACGCTACCCGCCGGATCTGGCACCGCCTAATGGACGCGATCGACCCGCGAGTACCGGCCCGGATCCGGGACTACGCCGGCGAGATCCGCGGCGTCCGGGAGGTGACGAGTGTCCAGGCCCGATGGGTCGGACATGAACTGCGGGCCGAGGTGCGCCTGACGGCCGAGCCGGTCGCGGACACACTGGCGATTACGCGGCAGGTCCGGAACGTCCTGACGCGCAACGTCGCCCACCTCGCCAGCGTGACGATCGAGGTGAACGCGGAGGTAAACGCGGAGCGGGCGCTCCCGGCGGGTGCTCCCGGCACCACCCGGCCGGGCATGGCGATCCTGCCGCCGCGCTACCAGGACCCATCGGCGCCGGTCAGTGCCGCGCCGATGGGGGCGGTCGGCCTCCAGTACGACGCGGCCGGCGAGGTCGCCTGGGATGAGATGTGGGGTGGGTTCTGCGAGCTGGCGCTGGCCGGTGGCGCCCCGCACCGCGGCACGCTGCTCGAACCGGTTCGGGAGGCAGAGGTTGCGGCTAACCCCGAGCGGTTCGAATGGGTCCTCGGCGAGATCGAGCGCGGCGTCACCCAGGTCACCGGCCTGCCCGCCGTCCGGAGCCCGGTGCCGGGCTGGATCGGGATGCGGTGCGACAGCGACGAGATGGCGATCTGGCTGCTCCGGGCGATCATCGTCGAGAACGTGACGGTCCGCCGGGAAGACGACGTCCTCTGGTTCCCGGCCGGGCCGGACTTCCGGCTGGAGCGGGAGATCAAGAACATCGTCACCGTGGTCGCCAAGACCAACCACTACTGGCAGGAACATCTCGGCGGTCGTCGGTCGCCAGCTCGGTGATCGCCTGATGGCGTGAGCCGTCGGTAGGTGAACCCGTCTTGCCCAAAGGTGACCATCGCCGACGAGCCGCTCCATGTGAATCGCTCGCAGTCCGGTCGCCGGTTTGATACGACGCCAGACATAGTTTGCACTGCTTCAGCGCCTGGCACACGACATGCTCGCCGTCCTACCGTCCAAGATCAGAGGGACGGCCGACACCGTAGTCCGCCGTCATCACGCTGGGGGTGCCCGTGTGCGAAGCGTCCTAATCTTCGTCATCCTGATGGCGTTCTCGTCGCTGACGGACGTGACGTCCGGCCATACTAGAGCAGCAGCAGGTGGCCGGGAGACGGCGCTGTGTGGTGGGCCGGCTGCCACGGTGCCAGCTACGCCGACTGTTGCATCTGCGTCGCTGACGTCCGATGCATCCCCCGTCGCGGCAGCGGACAGCCCGATCCTCGAGACCGTGGCGGATATTCCCCTGTCCGGCGGTACCTCCCGGTTCGACTATCAGAGCCTGGACCCGACTACGGGCCGGCTCTACATCGCCCATATGGGAGCCGGTGAGCTCGTCGTGTTCGATATCGCGACCCGCGAGGTCATCACGACGATCGCCGATCTGCCGACAGTGACGGGTGTCCTGGCCGTACCGGAGGCGGGCTTCGTCTATGCCGCCGTCGCCGGCGATCACCAGGTTGCCATCATCGATGACGAGACCCTGGAGGTCGTCGCCCGTGTGGGTGACATCGGGTTCCCAGACGGTCTGGCCTACGCGCCGTCGGCACACCAGGTGTTCGTCTCGGACGAGTCGGGCGGCGGTGAGCTCGTGATCGACACGCAGACCAATGAGGTCGTGACCACCATCGATCTCGGCGGCGAGGCGGGGAACACGCACGTCGACGCCACCTCGGGGTGCATCGTCGTCGCGGTGCAGACGCTGGGCGAGCTGGTCTTTATCGATCCAGCCACGGACCAGATCGTCGATCATTTGGCCATGGACACGGAATGTGATGGTCCGCACGGCTTCCTGATCGATCCGCGGACAAACCTCGCTTTCGTGACCTGTGAGGGCAATGCCCTGCTGCTGGTCGTCGATCTGGCGACTGGACAGGCCACCGCCACCTTCCCGGTCGGTGAGGGACCAGATGTCCTGGCCTTCGATCCGGGTTGGAACCGCCTCTATGTCGCGTCCGAGTCAGGCGTCGTGTCGGTGTTCGACGAGGACCGGGGCACCCTGCAGCCGCTCGGCGAGATCACGATGTCGGACGCCCATTCCATTGAGGTCGACCCGGAGACCCACCTGGTCTACCTGCCCCTGGCCCACGTCAACGGCGGGCCGGTGCTCCGGATCATGTCCTCCGTGCCCCCAGAGAACTAACGACGAGAATCGCGGAGAAGGGAGGTGGTGCGGTAAGGGCTGCCAAGTACCCAGCGACCGACCAGTTTATCGTGATCACCGAAGGAAGTTCTCATGGATGTCCGTACCCACCGCCGTACCGTTCTCGCCGGTTCACTCGCGGCCATGATGGCGTCAACCCGTCTCGGAACGGAGGCGTCCGCCAGTTCGTTCCAGACGTCAGCGACTCGTCGGCAGCAGTTGGCTCCCGACTGGCAGGCAGTCTCCCAGGCGCTCGGAGCGGCGGGCAAGTTGATGGACGGCGACGTCTTCCGGATCGGCATGCCGCGCTCGGACCTCAGTGTCACCGCCCGGGACGTTCCACTCATGCCTGGCTTCGCGCTCGGCTCGTACGCCGCCTTCAAGCAGCTGGGCAACCAAACACTGGTTATGGGCGACCTGGTTCTGCTCGACGAAGAGGTCAATCCGGTCATGTCCGGGCTCTTCGCTGAAGGGTTCTCGATCTCCGGCCTGCATAATCACCTCAACGAGATCACCCCTCACGTCATGTACATGCACTACATGGGGATGGGAGAGGCCGTACAGCTCGCCCAAAGCCTGCGCCGGGCGTTGTCGCCGAGCGGAACCCCGCTGGCAGACGTCCCGAGTGGCACCCCACCGGCAGCGGCCGCCCCCGCTACCCCGGTTGCCACACCAACCACGGACCTCCCCGTCGACCAGATCGGACAGGCGCTCGGACGTGAGCCGAAGGTCGCCAAGGGCGGGATCGTCCAGGTCTCGGTTCCGCGAGCAGAAACCATCATGGAAGGTGACGTCGAGTTGCTGCCATCCATGGGCGTCGCAACAGCCATTAACTTTCAGCCCCTGGAGGGCGGACAGGCGGCGATTACCGGAGACTTCCTTATGCTGGCCGAGGAGGTGAACCCGGTTGTCCAGGCCTTGCGCGCCAACGACATCGAGGTCCATGCGCTGCACAATCATCACCTGACCGAAGAGCCCCGGTACTTCTACATGCACTTCTTCGCGACCGGAGATCCGGTCACGCTGGCAACCGGTCTGCGGGCGGCACTGGACCAGACCAACAGCAAGCAGGGGTAACCGATTGCGCCGTACCGTTCGTTTGCACGCCTGGTCGAATGCAGGAGGTTCGTGGGTTGAGGGAGCGCGGTTCGCAGGTCCGGGATGTCGTTACATCAAGACCGCGCAACAGCAAGCTCCCGTCCGAGAGTAGGTGAACGTTGGCAACCGACCATCCGCAAGGAAGTCGTGTCCGGCTCGAACACACCTGTCTTTACCTCGATTCCAGCTTCGGCATGTTCCCTCCGGTGAGGACAGCTCCAGTAATCACACGACCGGCCCGCCGATCTGCGGGCCGGTCGTGAGGTCTTCGAGGCACATGAGCACGGCGGCGACGCCCGTCAGGCCGGTAAACGCTGGAGAGTCAGCCGGTCGGCCGCTCTCAGGTGATGGAGGCCAACTGGACCTTCTGCGGAGTTGAGGCATCCGAACTCATCGGAAGGAGGCTGGGAAGTGAACCGGATCCGTTCCGTTTGGGAGGGAGTGCATGCTACTGGACCCCGCTGACGGCGACGACCGGGACCAGGTCAATGGGATCGTCTGGCCCGGCCATTAGCGCGACATCGAACGCTGTCGACAGCCGTCGCCCTTCCACCTCGTCGAACCAGTCCGACACCAGCAGTGTGAAGACGTCGGGATGACTCAGCTGGATCATGTGCCCCGCGCCTGCCACGGTCTCGAGCCGGGCATCGGGAATCCCGCCGGCGAGCAGACGTGACTGGCGCGGCGAAACCATCCGGTCCGATTCGCCGGTGATGACCAGGGTCGGCATCCGGAGCTCGTGTAGCCAGTACCGGCTGTTGAACGACCGGGCCGTCGCGAATCCAACCGCCATCCGCCGGGCGCTGTTGCGTGACATTTGCCCCGCCAGATGCCTGGCGGCCCCGGCGCTGAGTCGGCGACCGCCGGCCGCCGACCGGCTGTGTCGCGTGATCGTGGCGATGTGCTTCGTCCCGAGCAGCCGCACGATCGCCGGGGCCACGATGCCACCGAGCCGTTCCCACCAGGTCAGGGGCTGGAAGGTGAAGGCGGAGACCAGGATCAGGGACCGGACTCGGTCGGGTGCCATCCGGGCAAACGCCTGCGCCGCGGCTCCCCCGAGGCAATGCCCCAGGACATGGACAGTGGCGATCCCCAGCTCATCGAGGGTCGGGATCAGATCCGCCGCGACGGACTCGGCATCGAGCGGCCCGGGGTTGGACCCGCTGTTCCCGTGGCCACGCATGTCCGGCGCGATCACGCGAAAGCGAGTCCCCAGCGAATCGGTGATCGGAGCCCAGAGAGCGCCGGTCCCATAGACCCCATGGATGAGCAGGATGGGAACACCGTCCCCGCGCTGCTCGACAGCAAGCGGAACCGATTCGGGCGATGACAGGAATCGCAACAGGCGTGACCTCACTGATAGAGCGCTCTGGGAAGTGGGCCCGAGTGCCTCCGACCATGAGTATGGCAGGACCCCGAGCGCATGCGCTCGGGGTCCTGCCATACTCGATCATCCGGAGACCGGTCAGGTCGTTCGGGTAGTCCGGGAGCGGAACGGAACCGTCTGGCTGACCAGCGAGGCGCCGATTTCGAGCACGCCGAGGACGATCATCACCGTCCGGGTCGTGCTGTCATCGATTCCGAAGATGAAGGGCGAGATGATCAGCACGAGACCGCCTAAGGCATCCAGCAGGAGGTGCGTGGTCATCGTCAGGACGCGGACCACGCCGAGTTCGTAGTACGTCAGCAGGCTGTAGACGATTACGGCCAGTCCGACGATCGTCATGATGGTTTTGGCACCACCCTCCCAGTCGAAGAGCCAGGGCAGCGCCACGATGACGACCCCGGCCAGATAGTCCACGACGCCATGGATGGACGTAGGCAAAAATCGCATGATGCGCTCCTCACGATCGACAACGCGTTCGGACTGATCCGGCAGCCGGAGTTCGCTCCTGCCAGGTTCCCAGCAATCTGGCTGAGGGATCGGTCCCGGACGACGGCGGCGTCATTGATTGGTCGTCCGGGAAAGTCAGGTAGGTTGAGCAATGGTTGTGCCGTGATGCGTTGTGACCGGACGGATCGACCTGTGGCGAGAATGCCCCGGCTCATCCCGCGACAACGCCGACGGGACGGCAGACAAGCCCCCAGACCGGTCACCGTACCAGTCGGCGAAAGCGCAACCCGCGACAGGACGATCCCAGGGAAGTGTGGAAGCTCAACCACAGCGTTCACCGATCTGATACGGTGCCCACCGTGCCGTCTCGGTGCGGATCGCGGTGGGGTCGGGCCGGCCCCGGAAGGGCAGCACCGGGACATGTCGAGCGAGGCGAGCCGGATCTCCATCATCGGGGCGGGCGTGATCGCCCGGCACCACGCGGCGGCGGTCGCGCTGCTGCCGGACGGCGACCGGATCGGGCTCCGGGTAGCCGATCCCAGCCCGGAGGCGCGAGCCGGCTTCCTGGCCGAGTACCCGGACGCCCACTGCGTCGCCGACGCCGCCGAACTCCTGGCCGAGCCGGCCCGGCCGGACGACATCGTCATCGTCGCGACGCCACCGTTCACCCACCGGGCCCTGACGCTGCTCGGGCTCGCCTCCGGGCGCCATGTCCTCTGCGAGAAACCGCTGGCGATGGACGCCGCCGAGGCGACGGAGATGCTGGCGGCGGCCCGGACGGCCGGTCGCCACCTCGGTTGCTGCAGCTCCCGCTTCCTCGGCGTGCCGGCCACGGAGCGGACCCGCGACCTCGTCGAGCAGGGAACGCTCGGGGCGCTCTACCACGCGACGTTCGTCACCCCGAGCCAGCGGGCGCGGACCGGGATCGAGTACCAGCGCGCGACACTGTGGTTCCTCGACCGCAGCCGGAGCGGCGGCGGGACGCTGATGGACTGGTCGCCCTATAACATCACGGTCCTTAACCACGTCCTGCGACCGGTCCGGGTCGAGGTCAGCGGCGCCTGGATGGCCAGCCCGGACACCGCACTGGACCTGCCCGGGGGGACGGTCTTCGACACCGAGCAGCACGCCGGCGCGACGCTGCGGCTGACGCGGGGCGACGGTCAGCGGATCACCGTCGCGTTCGAGCGGGCGGCCTGCACTCACGGCGCCGAGCGCCAGATCGCCGAGATCGAGGGGATCGATGGCGCGGTCCGCTGGGACTGGATCGACTGGGTCGGCGACGGCCGGGTGACCATCACCCGGGACGACCACGGTGCGGCGGCCGAAATCGTCGAGCACCCGACCGGCGACGTCCCGGCCGACGTCCACGTCCGGCCGCTGCTGGCGTTCGCCGCCCTGCTCCGGGGCGAGCCGAACCTCGCTGTCGTCGACGAGCAGGCGGTCTTCAATTTCCACTGCCTCCAGGCGATTTACGACAGCGCCCGGACGGGGACCACCCGGACGGTCGAGCTGGGAGCGATCTAGACGCCGGCCTCATCCGTCTTCGCGATGGACACCGGATTCTTCACCTCGCTCGGCGCCTCCCACCCGACCGCGATCCTCCCCGTGCGGACCGATCGGACGTTGCCAGTCTTCTTTGTCTTCGATATAGGAGGATGTCGCTATGATGCACCGCGTGATCTTCGATACCGACATGGGGACCGACGTCGACGACTGCCTCGCCCTCGCGGTGCTGCTCGGCTCGCCCGAGATCGATCTCGTCGGGGTGACCTGCGTCTACGGTGACGTCCACCTCCGGGGCCGGATGGTCAGCCGGCTGCTGCGGCTGGCGGGCCGGGAGGACGTGCCGATCATGCTCGGGTCGTCGCAGACGCTGATGGGCGTCGGCGAGATCTACTGGCCGGGCCACGAGGGCGTCGGCCTGCTGGACGCGTCGGACCGGGACTGGCAGCCGGCGCCCGAGTACGCCGTCGACTTCATCGTCCGGACCGTCATGGCCAACCCCGGCCAGATCCATCTGCTGGCGGTCGGTCCGTTGACCAACATCGCCCTGGCGATCCGGCGTGAGCCCCGGCTGCTGGCGAACCTGGCCGGCTTCACCCTGATGGCAGGCGCGGCCAGGGGCCACGACGGGCTGCACCTGCCCTACGCCGAGCACAACCTGCAGTGCGACCCGGAGGCCGCCGCGATCGTCTTCGACCAGCCGGAGATCAAGGTCGTCGTGCCGCTCGATGTGACGACCCTCGTCCAGATCCGGAGCGACGACCTGCCCCCCATCCGGACCGGCGGTTCGGCGTTCCACGACGCCGTCGCCCTTCAGGTCGAGCTCTATCCAAAGGTGGTCGAGAACGGATCGACCGCCCTGCACGACCCACTGGCGGCGATGGCGATCACCCGCCCCGACCTGATGGGATTCGTTCCCGTCCACATCGACGTCGAGGTCGAAGGGAATCACCCCGGTCTGTCCCTGATGCGGACACCGACGGAGACGGCACCGGTCAACGCCCAAGTCGCCCTGACCGTCCAGGCCGCGGCGGCCGAGCGGGAAATCGTCGACCGGATCGCCAGACCACGGTGACGGGCCTGTACACTGAACATCTCCCGGCGACCGTCGCTCCGCCGCCGCGGCCGGGCCAACCGTGACGATGATCTGGAGGCAGCGATGCGACCGACCCGCACCCTCGTCACCGTAATCCTGAGCCTGATCCTCGTCGCCCTGCTCGTGCCGTGGTCCGTAGCCGCGCAGGACGCCCCGGCGACACCCGGCGCAACGCCGTTGGCAACCCCGGCCGGAACGCCCGTCGCCCTCGGCGCCGCCGAATGCACCGTCGACCCGGTCGATCCGGTCGCCTACGGCGAGGCCGTCCGGGCCGCGGTCTCAGTGACCGACCCGCCCGCCGTCGAGACCGGCCAGCCAGCCGACGCCGAGACCGCCGCGGCGGTGAGTGCGACGATCGAGGGGTCGATCGCCTGCAGCGACGCCGGCGACATGGCCCGCCTGCTCACGCTGACCGACCCGGCCTTCGCGCCGTCGATGCTCGGCGTCGACCGCGCCGATGTCCAGCCGGAGATCGACCGCGCGGTCGCCGAGACGCCGCCCCAGGGCCAGGCCGGGCCGCCCCTGATCGAGGAGAGTTCGGGACAGGAAGTCTCCGCGACGCTGCTCGGGATCGACGGCATCGTCTCCTTCCCGGACGGGACGGCCGCCGCCACGATCCGGCTCGACAGCCCGCAGACCAGCGGCGTCGCCACCGCCGTCGTCCACCTCCGACCGACCGACATGGGCTACGTCGTCACCACCTGGTTCGTCCAGCGTCCGTGACGGCGGCGACAGGCTGGATCTGCGAAAGGATGGGCCAGATGACGGTTGCTGTTGTCCCCATCTTCGGAGGTGTCTGATTGTGAGCAACGCACTTACGTCAATGCCGCGTCCGCCAGCACCTCCACCACCCGGACCGTCGAACATCCTGGTCCGATCACCAAGCCCGTGCCCACGAACGAACCAGCAGCCTGGAAGCGCATGATGGAGCGCCGCTCTTCGAGGAGCGAAAAACTGATCCATAGCGCCGACCAGTGCAGGCGATTGTGATCCCGGTGCCGAAACGACACTCCTCAAATCCCTCATTGGGCGGCTGTCGCCCCGTAGCGTCGGAAGCAATCGCAAGGGGCGACATACGATATCCGGATGAATACCGAACAGACGTGAACCGCGCCGTCAGGTGCCCCATTTCAAGACCTTTCCCGCTGCGGTGGAGAGGGAAGTTGAGCGCCGGTGGAGCCCGTGCGGTTCAACGTATTCACGACCCGGATTCCGAATCAGTCTTGGCAAACGTGTTTAGGCATCTCGGTTCATGTACAAAGGAGATGACGATGGAAAGAACGACAAAACGATCCGGGCAAGCTTCTCTGACGGCCTTCTTCGTTGCCAGCGTTCTCTTGGTTATTGCCGGTTCGCCTCTATATATTGACGATCAAGACCAGGTCGCTGCTCAATCGGGCAGCTTCTTTCGAGTGCAATGCCCGAACCTATGGGATGCGGTCGGGCGACGCTTCTTCGTGCCGATGGCGGATGGAGCTCCGTCGGCGTCCATTGACATGGAGGTGGCCGAATTCTCGGCTGACAACGTGCCTCCGGCGTCACTCAACTGCATCAGTGATAAGTTGAGAGGGTTCCACAGCCTTTACGGTCCGGTCGGATTCGATCCGCCGGGTGTCTTCCTGCCCCACTTTGAGGCCCTTTCCGTTGGACAAGCGGCTCAAATCAGTTATGGTCTGTTCATCTCCAATGACACCTCTGGCCAGACTTACATCAGCATGCTTTTCGGACGAGATAACCACGCTGTCGCACTGACCTTCACCTCGCCAACAATTTGGACCAATCAATATCTCGATGCAACGGCCTACGGAATCTGGACCGCTCTCGGCTCATTTCCACGGAATGTACCAACGGCTAGCGATCAGACGATTCACTCTGGCTTATGGGGGCTCCCGGTCCTGCCGTCATCCTTGGTCGCTAGCGAATCCGCGGACTACCTCTCTACTTTGTTCGCGGGCGTCGATGACAACTATCAGCCTATGACACCGGCTCTTGCTGAAGGTATTAGTCACGCCTCGCCGGAGCTGTTCACACCATCTGGCGTGCCATCCAGTAACGGGCAGACGTCCGTTCCGACCATAGTGCCCACGTCATTCCCGATCATGCAGCCGACCTGCGTTCCAAATCATCCCTCACCAAACTGCTCGCTCACACCGCTTGGCGTGTTGCAGGGCCGACAGACGCAAACGGCGGAAGCACACGAGACGGAACAGAGTCGGCCGTAGGGACGGTTTATCCAGTCATGAACGCCAGCCCGTCGCAGAGCATGGTCGACTGCGGCCCCGCGATCGCGGAGACACCGCTCTCCACTCGTTCGGACTACCTCCTCAATAGCCAGCAACGAGTCTGGCTGTTGTCCTGACGACCACGCCGTGATCAGTAAACCCAACCGACGCTCCGATGGGCGGTCCGCACAGTCATGCTCAACCGCCCGGCCCGGATCGTCCGTCCCGGCGCCGGTTTTCTGGTACCGTTCGGCCCACGCGAGAGGCACACCAGAGGCACACGGTCGGGACATCCGGCGCCGGCACGACGGGGCGATCGGCGGGAGGGTTCGACGGCGTGATCCGGTACATCCTGGGGCGGCTGGCGGGGCTCGTCTTCGTCCTGTTCGCCGTCTCCGTCATCACCTTCGGCCTGATGCGCTCGGTCCCCGGCGGGCCGTTCGACCTCGGCGAGCAGCCCGTCTCGGCCGCGACGCAGCGGGCGCTGGAGGCGAAGTACGGCCTCGACGGCCCGGTCTGGCAGCAGTACCTCCGCTACATGGGAAACGCCCTCCAGGGCGACTTCGGCGTCCCCTTCCAGGCACCGAATCTGACCGTCCTCGAGCTGATCGGCGACGCCTGGCCGGTGACGCTCGCGATCGGCGCCCCGACGATCCTGATCAGCTACGTCCTCGGGACGATCCTCGGGGTCACGGCCGCCGTCCGGCAGAACTCGTGGCTGGACTACGTCGTCTCGTTCGGCGCGACCCTCGGGCTGGTCCTGCCCTCGTTCGTCGTCGCGATCTGGCTGATCCTGATCTTCTCCGTCAACCTGCACTGGCTGCCGGCCGGCGGCTGGACGGGCGACTTCGGCACGCCGAAGGAGTACATCCTGCCGGTGATCGCCTACGCCCTGACCCCCACGGCCCTCGTCGCCCGCTACACCCGTGCCTCGCTGGTTGAGACGCTCCGAGCGGATTATGTCCGGACGGCCCGCTCCAAGGGGCTGGCCGAGCGGCTCGTGCTGCTGCGCCACGCCGGCCGCAACGCGCTGATCCCCTGCGTGACGGTGCTGCTCCCGGAGATCCCGAACATCCTGACCGGCAGCATCTTCATCGAGGCCGCCTTCCGGATCCCCGGGCTGGGCCGCTTCTTCGTGACCAGCACCTTCACCCGCGACTACCCGATGATCATGGCGCTGGTGCTCCTGATCGCTACGCTCTGGGGTCTCACCTACCTGATCACCGACCTGCTCTACACCTTCCTCGACCCGCGCATCCGGCTGACGGGGCGCTGACCGCGCGCCACCCCATCGACGCCAGCCGCGAACAGCACCAGACCGATCACCCGGGAGCACCGCCGATGACGTCCTCGAACCCGACCAGGGCGAGCCTGACCGATGCCAGCCCGACCGCCAGCGCCCGGGCCACCCCGGCGGCGCGGTCGAACCTGTCGATGGCGGCGCGGCGGTTCGTCCGCCACAGGCTGGCGGTCGCGGGGCTGCTCCTGGTGATCGTCCTGGCCGTCGCCGGCTTCGGGGCGCCGCTGCTGGCGCCGAGCGGCTATGCCGAGAGCAACATCCTCGACAGCAACCAGCAGCCCAACGGCGAGTACTGGTTCGGCACCGACGGGATCGGCCGCAACTACCTCAGCCGAATCATGTACGGCATCCGCACCTCGTTCACGGTCGCCTTCGCCGCCGTCGCGGTCGCCTGCCTGATCGGGATCCCGCTCGGGCTGATCTCCGGGCTGCGCGGCGGCGTCGCCGACTTCGCGATCCAGCGCCTGACCGAGATCATCACGGCCTTCCCCGGCATCCTGTTCGCGATCTTCCTGCTGACGATCCGGGGCAGCGGCCAGTCCAACGTCATCCTCGTGATCGGCCTGACCAGCTGGATCACGATCTGCCGGCTGACGCGGGCCCAGATCCTGACGCTGCGGGAGCAGGAATACGTCACGGCGGCCCGCGCGCTGGGGGCGACCGAGCGCTCGATCGCCGTCAAGCACGTCCTGCCCAACGCCCTCGCGCCGCTGATCGTCGCGATCACGCTGGCCGTCCCGACCGCGATCTTCGCCGAGGCGGGGCTGAGCTTCCTCGGGATCGGCATCAACGAGCCCACCCCGAGCCTCGGCAAGATGGTCGCGGACAGCGCCCAGTTCATCCAGTTGAACTGGCACCTCGGCCTGTTCCCGACGCTGGCGATCGCCCTGGCGATGCTTGGCTTCACCTTCTTCGGCGACGGGCTGCGGGACGCGCTCGACCCACGGCAGGGGTAGGGATACGGAGTGGTCAGACGGCGGCTGATGGGTCCGTTCGACATGCACCACCGCCGGCCAGCGACATGAACTACTGGATCCCCATCTGCTTGAGTTTGCGGCGAATCCGCCGCTGACCTGAATCGTGGACCTGAATGAACCGGTCGAGACCGAGCGTCGTGGTTTGAATGGAAGGACTGATCCAGCCAATGCACTCGATGATCCGGGCGTGACGTTGCAGCAGGAGTGAATCGTCGAAGACTGCCTCGTAATGAAATACCCGGTTGCGAAACCTGCGTAGCTCATCGAAACGAAGGTGGAGCTTGCCGCGGAACTGCTGATGCGTCGCCGGAGCGCCAGGGAATGCTTGGGCCAGCAGTGGGCTCACTGGCGATGTCCAGAGTTGAGGCCCCTTGGGGCTGTTTCCATAGAGACTGGACAGGATTGCCGTCCAGAAACCGAAGTTGAGCCCGGCCACCACCCGACCAGGGATGACGGGCTTTCGCGTGCTGTCGATCTTGCTCTTGGTCTGATCCCGGGCTCTGATCTCATCTCGCTGGAGAACATTCGGAAGGTCATACCAATTGGGACGGCGGTAATGCGTGCTGAGGACGTGGTCGATACTGTTGCGCAGGGTCAGCTCCAGGGCACAGAGCGACGGGTACAGCGCTTCGCAGAGTTCGATATTCCAGAGGTACGTGACGATCATCGAGAGGTCGTCGCCGTCGGATCGGTAATATCTGGCCAGACGATCCTCAGAGTACAGACGTCGGAGTTCCGCAGCGTACGATGCGACCACCTCTTCTCCTAGCCTCGAACTGATGCAAGACCCGATGGTACAATACGAGGGTTATTCCCCAGGACCCACTGGCTGCTTCGGCAGCTACGGCCCTGGGGTTCTTCGTGCCCGCCTCCGGAACTCGTAGACGAGGCGTTCTTCGGGCTGCATCGAGTCGACAGGTCATCACTTGATGAGTCCATCGGCCCACTGCTCACTCCGCCGATGGCATCGGGGCGTCGAGGAAGCGCGGAACCATTGCCAGCAGCATCTGCGGCTGGTTCATCACGCCGATGTGATTGGTGCCGGGCAGGATCGCCAGCTGGCTGTTCGGCATCGGGAGCATGTCGCCGGGGACGCCGCCGCCCAGCAGCCGGAACATCTCGATGCCATGCTCGGGCCGGATGATGTCCGAATCCCCGAAGATCAGCAGCGTCGGCGCCGTAATGCCGCGGATGTCATCGACCGACCAGTCCTGGACGATCGTGTCCATCTGCTTGATCCGGGCGATGAGCGCCGGCCACTGGGTCGGGTCCGGGGCGACGCGGAGGTAGGCCTCGTGAAACGGTGTGCCGTGGAGCATCTCCGGCTGGAGGCCCTCCATCGCGCCGGCCATCTGCGGGTGGAGCCCGGAGTGCGTGTAGGATGCCGACGCGACGACCTGCTTCCGGATCAGCTCCGGGTGACGGATCGCGAGCTGGAGGGACGCTCCGCCTCCGACGCTGAAGCCGAAGACATCGACCCGGTCGACGCCGAGCTGCCCGAGGGCGGCGGCCACGTCGTCCGCGAGCTGCTCGAAACTGACTGGTCGGTCGATGTCCGCGGTGTGGCCGTGAGCCTGCGTCTCGAAGGCGATCGCCTGGCGGCCAGCCGCCAGTGCCGGCAGGATCTTGCCGAAGTCCGTCTCGATCGTCGCGATGCCGCCGTGGATCAGGACGAGCGGCGTCGTATCTGGCCGCGCCTCACCGTGGATCTCGTAGTACATCTCGAGCCCGTTGACGGCGACGTAGCCAGTTGTCGTCGCAGTGGTGGTCGTCATCGTCATCCCTCTGCCTGTCGGTCTGTCTGGTTCCCGGTGCGCTATTTTACCGTATGGTGAAATACTTTAGGGAAACGATTCGGCCTTGTCAATCCCCACATCAGATCGCGGCTGGGCCACGGTCCCGGCGCCGGCGCCGGCCGTATCCCCTGAGCTCCCGGCGCCATCGCTGAACGCGTGCGGGCACATGGGCCGAAACTCCGAAATCGTCGGGTACAACCGTTGTCCGGGCTCGATGTTGCCGCCGCCGCGGGGGATCGCCTATCCTGTTGCCAACATGAGTCAGAATGTCTTATGTCGCTTTCGTGGTGTCCGCTCGGGGACTGACGCCGATTGCGTGGACATCGCCGCTCTCCCACCTGACACCGGCCGTCCGGCCGCAATCGCCGCCAGGTTCGAGCCGGAGGGCTGTCATGGCGAAACCCGCGCCTGATCGTCGCTTCGATGACTCCCCCTTCAGCGGCATGCCCAGCCGCCGGGTCAGCCGGCGACCCGCCGACCCGGACGACGACAGCGTTGCCGCGCCCGGTAATGGGCCGTTTCCCCCCGCCCCACCACGCCGCCGGTCCGGCCAGCCGCGGATGGCCGATGACGCTCGCCGGGACGCTTCCGCAGGCCCCCCCGTGGATCCGGGCACCCGGACCCGGCCCAGCGCCGCCGAGCGGTTCGACCGTCCCACCCCGACACCGCCGCCGCCACGCCGCGGCCGCCCACCAGGCGACGGCTACGGCGATACCCACGCCGAACTGCGCTGGGATACCGACCGCCGGCTGCGCCCGGCCTACCGCGATGGGCGCGACTACCTCTCCCCGCGCGACGCCGACCGCGAGCGGAGCGGCGGCGACGATCGGCCCGTCCGCGACCGGCCCCCCGGCCGGCGGGACCGGTTCGCCGACCCCCTCCGGCTAACGTCGGCCCGACCGGAGCGCGAGGGACGTCGCGGTGAACTGGACAGCCGCACCCGCTCTGGCGCCTCTGAGTGGGAACGGCCAGTCAGCCGCGACCAGCGCCCGGTCCTCGCGGACCTCGACTCGGGTGGGTTCGACGGCGACCCGACCGGCGGCAGCCGCATGGTCTCGCCGGCGGGCAGCGGCGGTCCCGGTGGCCGGATGCTGGCGATCGCCGGCGTCCTCTTCCTGGCCGTGTCGGTCGTCGTCGCCAGCGTCGGCAGCATGCTCAACGGCGGCGATGGCGACGGCGCGTCGGCTGACGGAACCGAGATCGCCGCGCTGACCGCGACCGACGGCTCCGACGCAGGGCTGGGAGCCTCGCTCGACGGAACCGCCGGCGCGGATGAGCCGCTGGTCCGGTTCGAGGACCAGCCGCTGCCGACGTCGACCCTGCCGCCGGCGGGCCAGCAGGAGCCGGGCTACGCCGGGCCGTGGGTGGACGGCGTCCAGACGGTCTGCATCGACCCCGGTCACGGCGGCTCGGACCGGGGCCGGACCTTCGCCGGCGATGGAGACGTCCCGCCGCTGGAGGAGGCCGTCTACGTCCTCGAGCAGGCGAAGACGCTCCAGGACCGGCTCCGGGCCAAGGGCTACGTCGTCGTCATGACCCGGACCGAGGACGAGGACGTCAACGCCGGCGGGGCGGACGTCAACGGCGACAGCCGGACGGTATCGGACTCCGAGCGGGACGGGACCTACGACGAGATCCAGGCGCGGATCAACGTCTGCAACCGCTCCAATGCCGACCTGCTGATCTCGGTCCATCTCAACGGGTTCGACACCGGCAAGCCGTCCGGGTACGAGAGCTGGTACACGGCCGACCGACCGTTCGGCATCCAGAGCGAGGTCTTCGCCCAGCTCGGCGTCGAGTCGATCGGCGAGCGGATGGCGGCGGAGGGCTACACGCCGGAGAACCGGGGCGCCAAGGACGACGGCACCTACTCCGTCGATGACTCCGACCCGACCCTCGCCCACAACATGCTGCTGACCGGCCCGGCGATCCCCGGCCAGCTGACCCCCAGCCAGATGCCGGGCGCGATCATGGAGAGCCTGTTCATCACCAACCTCGACGACATCGCGTTCCTGCGTTCGGCCAACGGCAATGACCTGATCGCCGACTCGTTCGTCAACGCGATCGACGGCTACTTCTCCCGGTTCGCCTACTAGAGCGACTGTCACTATCAGTATCCGGCCGTGCCTCCCTCGTCGTAGGGACATGGCTTGCCTTGTCCGCGCCGTAAGGCGCCACACGCCTTGCATTCGCGACACCGCAGTCGAGCACGATGTGCTCGACTGGAGGCAAATCCGCTGACAACTGCTCTAGTGGTTTGTCAAGGATGTTTTGTGGACCTGGACAGGTCCCTACCCCCAGCGCCGCCCTGGGACTCGTCGCAGCCGACGAGTCCCAGGGCGGGGAGCACGCCCCATAGCACGATCGACGGCTCTTGCCTGGCGAATGATGGCTGACGGACCACGAGATCCCACCACGATCGTCGCTCCCGGTCGCCCCGAGACGACGCGGCGACCGGGTGACCTGGCCACCGGCCAGCATCCGGGGACCATGCGGCCACGTCGCCCAGGATCGCTGTGGGACCGCCGAGTCGCTGATCCGACTTCACTATCAGAGGCACTCAATGATGGCACCCATTATGCCTAACGGTGGTGCTGTCTTTCGGATGCGGAAGACTTGTGTCCTAGATAACGAGGTGACACCAGATGGATCAGCAGTGGACCGTTCAGCCCGGAACCGACGTCTATGGTTCCGACGACAAGAAGATCGGCAGCGTTGACGACATTCAGGACGACTATCTCGTCGTCCACAAGGGATTCTTTTTCCCGAAGGATCACTACATCCCGTTCTCGGCGATCAACAGTCACACCGAGGATCGGATCAACCTCAACGTCACCGCCGAAGAGGCGACCAACCGCGACTGGGATCAGGTTCCGACCGCTACCACGTCCACATCCACCACGACGTCGGGTTACGACAATGACACGACCCGAACCGGCTACGACACCACCACGACAGCCGGCTACGACACGACGACGGCCCCTGACTACGACACGACGACGACGACCACGACGACTGACCGCGACATGACCCGGTCGACCGACACGACCCGGCGCGACACCGATTCCGACCGGATCAGCGTCCCGGTCGTCGAGGAGGAGCTGACGGCGAGCAAGCGCGGCGCCGAGCGCGGCGCCGTCCGCATCGAGACCACCGTCTCCGAGCGCGAGGAGTCCCTCAGCGTCCCCGTCACCGAGGAGCGGGTCCACGTCGAGCGCGTCGCCGTCAACCGGGACGCCACCGCCGCCGACATGAACCGCGACGGCGCGACGATCGACGTGCCGGTCTACGGCGAGGAGGTCGACATGCAGAAGCGGGCCCGCGTCGTCGAGGAGGTCGAGATCTCCAAGGACGCCGTGCAGGAGACCCGCCAGGTCACCGGGACCGTCCGCCGCGACGATGTCAATGTGGTCGAGACGAATGTGTCCGATGCCAACACGACGACCCGCGACACGGCCAGGACGACGACTGACGATACCACCCAGCGGAACAACCGCTAGCCAGCTTCCCGTGACGATAGGCGAACGGCGAGAGGTCGGGTCCGTCTGACCTCTCATCGTGGCCATTAGAGAAGGAACACCTGACATGAGCGCACCCTACACCACGACCGCGGCCGAGCACGTCGCCGCTCCGATCCAGCGTGAAGTCACCCGTCGAACCGGGTTTGGAGACGGCCCCGACAACGACACGATCGCCGCCAAGAACCGGGTCCAGTGGGGTCCGATCATCGCCGGCGTCCTGACCGCCCTCGCGACCCTCCTGATCCTGAGCCTTCTGGGTGTCGCCATCGGCTCCTCAGCGCTCGAGCCGCGTGACGTCGGTCAGTCGCTCGGGACGGGTGCGGCCATCTACGGTGCGATCAGCGCCATCATCGCCTTCTTCATCGGTGGCTTCATCGCCGCCAAGACGGCCGCCGTCGGCGGCGTCGGCAGCGGCATGATCAACGGCTTCATGGTCGGGGCGGCGATTCTCGCGCTCATCCTGGTCCTGGCCGGCTCCGGGCTCGGCTCCATCCTCGGCTCGCTCGGCACCAACATCACCGATGTGACCAACATCGCCAATGACACCGCGTCCGATCCGGCCGCGCAGCAGACCGCGTTCAACACGGTCAAGGACAGCAGTTGGGGCACCCTGATCGGGATCGTCCTGGCCCTTGCCGCGGCCACGGTCGGTGGAATCGTCGGCCACAACGAGCGTCGCGACCTCGTCGCGACCGCCTAACCGTCGGATAGGCCGCACCTCCATGGGTGCGGCCTGTCGCGCATCCTCTGGGTTCCCCGTTCCCATTCGCAACAAGGCGACCCGGAACGGGCTCGCCCGTTTCCCGGTCTCGCATGAGAGGACACGACCGTGCTTCAGCGGATCATCGACTTCGTCAAAGGGCTGCTGGGTAGAACGTCTTCGTCCGGTACGCGATCGAAGCAACGCAGATGAGCCGGCCCGCGATGAGCGACCCGGCCAATGAGTGGCGGGTTCGGGCCGGCACCGACGTGGTGGACATGGCCGGCACTCTCGTCGGCAGGGTCGACAACATCCGCGGCGGGTATCTCGTTCTGCGGCGGGGGCGGTTCTTCGTCTCCGACTCGTATGTCCCGTTCGCCGCGATCGGCTCCCATGACGACCAGACGATCCACCTCAACGTCATCGCGGATGACGAGGCGCTGGAGATCTGGCACCGGCAGCCCGCCTCGCTCCTTGAACGTGGTGAGTCGACATCTGCCGAGAATGTCACCCTCGACGCGGAGGCGCAGCTGGAACAGCTGACCGATCAGGAGGGGAATGTTCGACTACCGCTCCGGACGGAGAACCTGATCGCCAGGCCCCGGCCGGTCGCGCGCGGGGTCGTCCGGATCGAGACGCACCTGTTCGCGGACGGGTCGAGAGGGGAAGCGCCCGGCAGCGCCGATCAGATGCGATTGCAGCGTCGCGTCCTCTCCACCACCGCTTCCGGACAGGAGATCGTGCTGGACGGCGGGACGTTCGAGATCCCCTTCTTTGGCGAGGACATCGACGTCGAGCGCCAGGTCCGCGTCACCGAGGAGATCGTCGTCTCCCGGGACGCGGTCGAGACCGTCCGCCGGGTCCACGGCACCGTCCGGATGTCGGATGTGTCCGTCGACCAGGACGGGATGGACCAGCTGCCGCGGGATCGACCCGATCCTCACCGGGAAATCAGCTGACGGCCCAGGAGTTCCCTGAGCTGACGGACCATAGCAGGGCGGTCTCCTCACTCACGAGGGACGCCACTCATCGCGGGAGGCCGCACATGTCCAGATCCCGTTCGAAGTCGAAGGCCAGGCAAGAGCAGGAGGAGTGGGTCGTCGAGCCCGGGACCGAGGTCTACGACGACGCCGGCAAGAAGATCGGCGGTGTGACGGACATCCAGGGCGGTGACCTGATCGTCCACCAGGGCGGCATGTTCGCGAAGGACTACCGCATTCCGTTCTCGGCCGTCGCCACCCATACCGACGAGCGCATCGACCTGTCGATGTCGGCCGACGAGGCGACCGGTGAAGGCCAGCGCCCGGCGGACGAGTTCGCCACGACGTCATCGACCGACGAGCAACTGGTTGCCAGGGACGAGCACCAGACGGCGAGTGGGACGACCTCCGATGGCGTCGACAACGCCATCGAGACGTCAACCGAAGTCATACGGGTTCCGGTCGTGGAAGAGCAGCTCGACCCGTCGCTCCATCAGGTCGAGCGCGGGGAAGTCCGGCTCGAGACCGTCGTGACCGAGCGTGAAGAGTCGCTCGACGTGCCGGTGACCGAGGAGCGGGTCCGGGTGCAGCGCGTCGCCGTCGACCGGCTCGCCACGGCGGCCGACCTGGCCGTCGATGGCCGCACCCTCAGCGTCGCGGTTTACGGCGAGGAGGTCGACCTATCGACGCAATCCCGCGTGGTCGAGGAGGTCGTGATCTCGAAGGACGCGATCCAGGAGACCCGCGAGGTGACCGGCACCGTCCGGCGGGAAGACGTCGAAGTCATCGATGACACGCTGACCAGGGAGGAGATGACCACCGGGACGACCAGCCCAACGACGACACCGGACAAGGCACTGCCGTCCTGACCACATGCGACAGGGATGATCGCCTCGGTCACGGATGAGCACGACCAGTCCACCGGACCCACGAACGGTTCGGATGGTTCGCTGAACTGGCGACATCAAGATGCAGGCGGTTGGGTGTCCTGAATGGCACACCTCCTGCTTCCTTACACCCCAGGATCTCGCTGGCGTGGTCCAGCATCACGGGCGAGATTCGCAACCCAACTGGAGAAATACAACCATGGACATGCTTGGCAAGTTGTTCGGCGGTGGCGATGACGACAACGATCGCCGCTCGAACGCGCAGGACTTCATCTCGCGGTATCAGACGGGCCCGGTCGATCAGGGGTACTCCGACGAGGAGGCCGCGCAACACTACCAGAGCGTCGCCCAGCATGCCGACCCGGCGACCATGCAGCGGGCCTCCGAGCAGGCGTTCGCGGGCATGGACCCGAACCAGCGCCAGCAGATGGCCCAGATGCTCCAGCAGCAGAACGGCGGGCAGCCGGTCAGCAACGACCCGCGCCAGATGGCCGGCATGGTCTCGCAGATGCACCAGCAGAACCCCGGTGGCCTGGCTTCGCTGCTGGGCGGTGGCGGTATGGGCGGTGGCGGCGGTGGCATCGGCGGCGCGCTTGGTGGCCTCCTCGGCGGCGGCGGGAACAGCGGCGGCGGCCTGATGGGCGGCGGCAACAGCGGTGGTGGCGGTGGCTTCCCCGGCGGGACGCTCGGCAAAGTCGCTCTCGGCGGCATCGCGGCCTACGCCATGAAGGAGATACTTGGCGGCGGCGGGAACGACAACAATAACAACAAGAACATCCGGGGCGGACGCTCGGTCTAGCAACTCGAAATGGGGGACGGCGATGAGGAGATGGGCGCTGTTGGTCGCGGTCGCGGTCGTGCTGGCGGGGACACTGTTCGCCTACGCCGTCCCCCGGGAATCCCGTGCGGCCCAGAACTGTCAGGACTGGGGCAACCAGACACTGGACCGCATCGAAGTCGGTCGCCAGTTGCTGTACCCCTATGAGCGGCAGACCAGTTCGACCGGTTCCGCCCAGGGCGACGCGCAGGCCCTCGCCGACGTCGCCCAGCAGCAGGCGAACAGCAACCCGCCCGACGGCGCCGGCAATCTGAACGGCGATCTGATCGAAGCGTTCTCGGCCGGCTCCAATGCCCTGTATGGCGGACAGTCGGCCGACGCGCAGATCGCCCTCGCCAAGGGCGTGATCTACAACGCCGATCTCCGGGTCAACTACCTGCTGGACGGCTGTTGAGTACAGTTCAGAACCCCTTCGGCGGACGGTCGGCCCTTCTGGGCCGGTGCTGGCGCGATAAAGCGTTCCAGGACGCCTGGTTCTGAAACACACTTTTAGTCCGGTAGCGGCCGCCGCATCCCTGGTCAGGGAAACGACGGCCGCTCATTTTGTGAATCGCAACGCATCAACGACCAGGAGGCACCTCAATGTCCGCATCGAATCGGCAATGGGTCGTCCAGCCCGGCACCGATGTCTACGGCTCGGACGGGACCAAGGTCGGCAGCGTCGACACGATCGAGGGCGACTTGCTCGTCCTGCGCAAGGGGTTCTTCTTCCCGAAGGATCACTACATCCCGTTCTCGGCGATCGGCGGCCATTCCGATGACCGCATCGATCTGAACATCACGTCCGACCAGGCCAAAAACGAGGACTGGGGCGATACGTTGGCCGGCACCACCACGACGACCACCTCATACGACACCGACGCCACACGGACCGGCTACGACGCCACGGTTCCAGCGACCGGCACCACGACGTCCTACGACGAGACGTCACGGACGACGCGTTCCGCGGCGACGGCGCCGGACGATGAAGTCGACATGGCGCCGTTCGAGCACCGGACCGGTGGCGTGGCGCCTAACGAGGACGACAAGGAGATCTACATCCCCGTCGTCGAGGAGGAGTTGGCGGCGACCAAGCGCGGCGTCGAGCGCGGCGCCGTCCGCATCGAGACCACGGTCTCCGAGCGCGAGGAGTCCCTCAGCGTCCCCGTCACCGAGGAGCGGGTCCACGTCGAGCGCGTCGCCGTCAACCGGGACGCCACCGCCGCCGACATGAACCGCGACGGTGCGACGATCGACGTGCCGGTCTACGGCGAGGAGGTCGACATGCAGAAGCGGGCCCGCGTCGTCGAGGAGGTCGAGATCTCCAAGGACGCCGTGCAGGAGACCCGTCAGGTCACCGGGACCGTCCGTCGCGAGGATGTCGACGTGCAGGACACGACCGACACGACGACGACCGACGATACGTCTCGCCGCCGGCGCCAGTAACCGCGAACCGACCGATACCGAAGCACATGGGTCGGTAACGCGGCCGCACGTCCCCATCACGAGACGGCGAGGAGCCCACGGGTTCTTCGCCGTTCCCATTCACGGGCCAGTACGCATGACACCATGGAAGACATCGACGTGGCGGCAGGGCGGTTGGCCGATGGTCATCGACCGCTCGGTCCATGACCTGTTCGCCAGCGACGGACTGGCCTGGGCGGCCGCGCTCGCGTTCTACACCCTGCTGTCGTTCTTCCCGCTGGTCATCGTCGTCATCATCGTCGCGTCCTATGTCACCGATCCCCAGTGGGTAGGGGATCGGATCGTCGATGGCGTCAACCAGTTCGTGCCGGGCGAACAGATCGACCCGACGGCGCTGGTCGCCGGGGCCAGGCAAGAGCGTGAGCGGCTCGGCATCATCGCGGTCGTCGTGGTCCTGTTCACGGGCCGGCGCGCGCTCGGAACGCTGATCCTCTCCCTCGACCGCATGTCCGACGTCGACCAGGGTGACGACTCGTTCCGGCGCAAGGCGGGGACCGAAGCGACGCTGATCGTGGGCGTCGCGGCCGCGGCGATCATGGCCGTCGCGACCCGTCCTGTCCTGTCCTTCGTCGAGCGGAGCCTGGGGCGGGAACCAGCCGGCGACGACCGGCTGACATGGGTCCTGGTGGAGCTCGCCCAGACCCTCCTGATCTTCGGTGCGTTCGCCCTCGTCTACGCCGTGGTCCCGCTCGGCAAACGCATGTGGCGGGCGGTCCTGATCGCCTCGGCGTCCGCGACCGCCCTGTTCCTGGTCACCAGAGCGGCGTTCACCGCCCTCGTCGACCTGCTCTGGGAAACCCTGTCCACGCTCTACGGGCCGTTCGCGACCGCGGCGTTCCTGCTGACCTGGGTCTACTGGGTGGCCCTGATCGTGCTCTTTGGGGCATCGCTGTCGTCTCACATCAAGGTGATGTCCCTTGAGAGCGCAAGCGTCCACGAGTCCGAACGGCGCCATGTCGCCCGGACCGAGGACCCGTCCGCCGAGCCGGCTCCCTCCGAGGACTGATCCGGTTCAGGTCAGGTCACGAGCCCCTCGCGACCACGCCCCCCCCTCCCCCTCATCCTCCTCATTGCCTATCCAACCAGGGAGCCACCGGTGCTGATCGTCCTGCCCTTGCTGGCCTTCATGGCATTCTGGCTGTGCGCGTTGCTGCGGACCGGCCGCTCCCACCGTGACTGGCGCCACACGTTCCTGACCGCGGCGCTGGTCTGGGGTATCGTGACGACGGCCATCATGGAGGGGCTCAGCCTCGCCGCCGCCCTGACCCAGCCGGCGGTCGCCACGATCTGGATCCTGGCGATCGGTCTCGCGGTGGCGGCGACGCCCTGGCGGATCACCCACGGCCGGCTCGGGATCGTCGCGAGTTCCGCGCCGTGGCGGCTGTCCCAGCCGACACCGCTCGGGCTTCCAGCGGTGTCGGTGGCCCGGCTCCGGGAGCACTCGGTCGGCCTCGGCGGGATCGCCGTCGTGCTGCTGATCGCCGGCTTCCTCGCCGTGATGGGCGGGATCAGCACCAACGACGCAATCGACTACCACCTGCCCCGCGTCATGCACTGGATCCAGAACGGGAGCGTCGGCTTCTACCCGACGGCGGTCTCGCGCCAGCTCAACCTGAACCCGTGGGCCGAGTACGCGATCACCCAGTTCATGATCCTCGGCGGTGGCGACGCCTGGGCCAACCTCGTCCAGTGGTTCGCCTTCGTCGGATCGGCGGTCGGCGTCAGCCTCGTCGCCCGCGAGCTCGGGGCCAGTCCGCGCGGGCAGGTCTTCGCGGCCGTCTTCGCGGCGACGATCCCGATGGCGATCCTGCAGGGCTCGACCGCCCAGAACGACCTCGCCGGCGGCTTCTGGGTCGTCGTCCTGGTCTACTGGGTCCTTCGCCTCCGGAACTCGCTCCAGGTGTCGCGGCTGGCGATCGTCCGCGTGGTCCCCGGCGGGCTGGCGATCGGGGCCGCGCTCGGCCTGGCCATCCTGACCAAGTCCACGGGCTACATCTTCACCTTCCCGTTCCTCCTCTGGCTGGTCCCGGTCGCCCTGCGCCGGTTCCATTGGCGCGTCGTCCCGTTCGGGCTGGTCGCCGGTGGGCTGACGCTGGCCCTCAACCTCGGTCACTACGTGCGGAACAACGAGCTCTACGGCACGCCGCTCGGCCCCGGTCAGGAGAGTCCGCCAGGCCAGGACTGGGGCAAGTACACCAACGACGTCTTCTCGCTCTCGACGCTGTTCTCCAACACCGTCCGTTACCTCGCTCTGAATGTCGGCCTGCCCGACCGGTCCGCGGGACAGACCACGGCGGTGACGGAGTTCCTCGCCCGGTACGGGATCGACGCCAGCGACCCGGGCACGACCTGGGCCGGCCAACTGTTCAACATCGCCGCGCCGCACACCAACGAGGACGGCGCGGGCAACCTCCTCCATCTCGCCCTGATCGGCGTCCTGCTGGTCGCGATCCTCGCCGTGCCGGCGCTGCGGCGGCTGCCGGTCCTGCTCTACGCCGCCGGCACGGTGCTGGGTTTCCTGATCTTCGCGCTGCTGCTGAAGTGGTCGCCCTGGAGCACCCGTCTCTACCTGACCAGCTTCGTCCTGTTCGCGCCGGTCGCCGGGCTGGCGTTCGGGCTTTTCCGGCGGCAGTGGCTGCCCCGGCTGGCCACGGTCGTCCTGCTGGTCGGGGCGATCCCGTTCCTGCTCTACGCCCAGCACCGGCCTGTGATTGGCAACGACATCTACCACCCGACCCATCGGGTCGGCGCGCTGGCCGACGACTCGCCCGTCGACCAGCTGTTCGTCACCCGCCCCCAGCTCGAGGCGGACTTCGAGGGGGCGACCACCTTCGTCGCGACGACCCGTTGCGCCGCGATCGGGCTCTGGCGCTTCGACGCGGCCGAGTACCCGGTCTGGGCGCTCCTGGGCGACGCGATGACCCATCAGCCGGACATCGAGCACATCGGCGTCATCAACGACACGCGGACGCTCGCCCATCAGCCGCCCGGTGAGGACTTCGCGCCCTGCGTGGTGATGTCCTTCCGCGAGTTCGCCGGGGATCACGCGACCGCGACGATCGACGGGCGCGACTACGTCCGCGTCTGGGACTCGGCCTCGGTATCGGTCTATCAGCCAGCCTGGTTCTTCGGATGATCGGACTGGAGACATCGTCCATTTCGATGAAGGTGGAACGTACCGTGCGTAAGGGCCGATGACTGGAGCCTGACAACCAAGGACCACCGACCGGCGTTGGCATGCTCGAGCGACCCATGAACCGCGTGCTTCCGGCTGACCGACGTGGTCAGACGCGCCGCAACCCAGAGGAGTGTCGATTGAAGATCCATCGCATCAGTGCGTTCGTGACCGCCCCCCTGTTCGCCGCCGTGCTTCTGCTCGGCAGCTCGTCGGTCATCGCCAGCCAGGCGACGCCGGCGGCCGGCGGCTCGACCGGCGGTAACTACCCGGTCGCCATCCACCAGGGTACCTGCGAGATGCCCACCCCGCAGCCCGCCTACCAGCTAGACAACACCACCCCCGTCGGCGCCGATCAGCCCGACGCCACCGTCCTCGGCACCCCGACCGGCGTCCCGGTCCTGACCTCCAGTGGGAAGATCAGTGCCACCCTCGAGGATGTCGCCAACGGCGGCAACGTCCTGGCCATCCACGCCAGCCCCGAGATGTTCGGCACGATCATCGCCTGCGGCCAGATCGCCGGCCCGAGCATCGATGACCAATTGACCATCGCGCTTCAGCCGGTCGGCGGATCGACCGTGACTGGCGTGGCGACGCTGGGCAAGGACAGCTCGGGCATCCTTGGCCTGGGCGATTCCGAGATCGCGGTGACGGTCTACATCGTCGAGACGGCCGCCAACTCGCCGGCCGACCCGACGATCGCCACGCCGATCGCTCCGGCCAACGCGCCGACGCCGACGCCGACCGCGTAAGGCCGGAGACGGTTCCGTGCCGATCCTGACAACGGACCGGCGCTACGACCGACGTACGATGACCGATCTCGCCCTGGAGCAGTCCGCTGCAACCGGGTCGGGATCGGTCATCGGTTCATTCGCTGGCCGGGCACGCCCCTGGTAACGATCTCTCAGGTTGGACACATGTCAGGTCAGAGAGCAGATGGTAGACCCTCTTGCCGTGCCACGACCCCGCCAGCTCCCGCTGATACGCGCCGCACGGTCGGCCAGGGTGTGGCGGGTGGCGCTCTGGGGCATCGTCGCCGTCGGTCTCTTCGCCTACGCCCGGATCTTTCAGAGCACCTACATCGATGACACCTACATCACACTGGTCTATGTGCGCAACCTCGCCGATCACGTCGGTTGGGGGTTCTTTCCCGGCCAGACGACCAATACCGCGACCTCGCCGCTGAACGTGATCGTCCTGGCGGCGTTCGCCAAGGTCACCGGCTCGGCGCTGACAGCGGTCGCGGTCGCGATGGCGGCCGAGTGGACCCTGACCCTGGCCGTGCTGCTCCGGATCTCCCGCCAGATCACTGGCGCCGCCTACGCCGGCCTGTTCACCTTCGCCATCCTGGCGACCAGCCCGCTGCTGCTCTCGGCGATCGGGCTGGAGGGCTACCTCTACATCCTGCTGCTGCTGACCGCGCTGCTTCAGTTCCTCACCCGGCGCTGGGGACCGATGGCGGTCGCTCTCGGGTTGCTGACCATTACCCGGCCCGAAGGCCTGCTCCTCCTGATCGTCATTCTGGCGGTCCTCCCCACCTCCTGGTCGACGCGGGGCCGCGTGGTGCTGACGTACGGCCTGACGATCCTGCCCTGGTATCTGTTCTCCTGGGTCCAGCTCGGCTCCCTGATCCCCGACACGCTCATCATCAAGGTCGATCAGCAGCCCTGGGACGGAACGACGCTATTCGTCAATGGGCCGCTGCTGTACCTCGACCGGTTCCCCGCCGCGACGATCGGCTCGGTCTGGCCGGTGCTCCTGATTCCGTTCGCGCTGCTCGCCCTCCGGCGCGGCACGAGCGTCGCGCGGCGGGCGATGGTCGCGCTGGTCCTCTACGGCGTGGCCCACTACCTCGCCTACTCGGCCCTGGGCGTTCCGCCGTTCCACTGGTACTACACCCATGAGGTCGTCGTGATCGCCCTCCTCGGCGGGCTCGGGGCCGGCGAGTCGCTGCGCCGGCTGGCAGCCTGGCGCCCGACGATCGGCCGGCCGCTGGCCTACGCCGCCACCCTGCTCCCAGCCGCTACCCTCGTCACGCTGCTGGCCGGGCAGGGGGCGCCGCTCGGGCAGGCACCGATCCACAGCAACTGGGCCCAGCCGGAGCAGTACCGCACGATCGCCGGCGATATCCGGGCCGAGGTCGAGCCGGGGGCGACGGTCGACTTCCGGGGCGAGGTCGGCACGCTGTCCTGGTACTCGGACCGATACCTGCTCGACACGTTCACCGACAGGGATCGGACCAGCGCCGCGATCGACCGGCTGGGCGACGACCAGCCAGCCCCGGTGCGCTGGCTGCTGACGATCAACTTCCTCTGGCGGGACGACGCGGTCCCGCTCCCCGCGGCGGCCTACGTGATCGACTTCGCGGCGCCGCGACCGGTCGCCGGGGTCGACCCGGCGACCGATCCCAACTACGTCGACAGCTGGATTACCTGGTCCCGCTGGGTGCCGTACAACCGGATCGTCCTGAGCCGGGTACCCGATGCCCCGGCGGCTACAGGGGTGGTCGCCGGGCCTGCCGACGGGCGTCGATCGTAGGAACATAGCTCTCGCTTCGCTGGCTCGGTCCACGCCGCGAGGCGCCACACCGGGCAGCGGTCCCGGTGTTCGCGAACCAACAGGTTTCGACGTGAGAAGTCGGTAGCGAACGCCGCTATCGCCCTGCGGGACGATGGCCGCTGCGGCGGCCGGGCTCGCCAGCGCAGCAACGCGAGAGCGAGAGCGTCGCCCCTACGACGACGCCCCGCTGCCAGCCGATCGGCAGCGGGGCGTCGTGGCGATCAGATGATTCCTTCGCGACGGGCACTACGCGGCCGGCGTCGCCTCCGGATCCAGGAAGACGTAGTTGGTGATGAGGTAGCGGTCCTCGCCCATGCGCAGGTAGATGATGGCGCTGACCGGGCCGGTCTGCGGGCTGTCGATCTGGACGGTCGCCGCGACCTGGCCGTCCGGCAGCGTCACGATGTCGTCGATGCCACGGAGGGTCGAGACGATCGCGCTCTGATCGTTGTCGTCAGCCAGTGGCGTGCCGGTGGCGCCCTGCTCCGGAGAGGCGGCGACGGCAGCATCGATCGCGGCCTGGACCTGGTCGGCGGGCACGCCGAGGATCGTCTGGGCGTAGGACGGGTCGATCACGGCCAGCAGGCGGGCGAGGTCACCGGCGTTGGTACAGGCGATCGACTGGACGATCGTGTCGAAGACGGCGAACGCGGTCGCGTCATCGACGGGCTCGGCGGCGGAGAGGTCGGGTGTCTCGGCCTGGGGCGTCGCGGAGACGGCGGCCGCGCCATAGGTGGCCGGGTCGATCGGGTCGACGGTGCAATCGGCCGCACCGAGCCCGGCCGGTGCTCCGGCGGGAGTCGCCGGCGCGTCCTGCGCCCCGGCGGCGGGGATGGCAAGGACAGCCAGGGACAGCGACAGGATGGCTGCTCCGACGAAGGTCGGGACTGAGCGCATGGCGGGTGTCTCCTCATGGTCGCCGGCTGGCGGCGGTCTGGGTCCGGGTCCACCGCGACGAGCGATGGTGACAGACATGACCGCATGAAGCTGACCAGCCACGCTCAGGATGCCGGAACAGGTACCCCGTCGTCGACGGCGCGAGCGACATCGGGTGTCGTCAGTGCCGGAGGATCGGGTAGATGGACAGGGCGAGCAGGACGGCCATCGCCCGGTTGAACAGGACGATCCGGCCGGGCGCGTCGAGGAACCGGCGCAGGGCGAGGCCGAACCCGGCCCAGATGCCGATGCTGGGGATGGAGATCACCCCGAAGGTCACGGCGACGAGGAGCAGATTCCGGACGTAGTCATCCTGCGGGATGTAGGCGGTGACCGCCCCGAGAGACAGAATCCACGCCTTTGGGTTGACCCACTGGAAGGCAGCGGCGCCGAGGAAGGTGACGGGACGGGCGGCCGCCCCGACGGCCCGCGGCCCGCCGGACCGGGCCAGTTTCCAGGCCAGCCAGAGCAGGTAGGCGGCGCCCACCCACCGGAGGACGTCGTAGAGCGGTGGCCAGGCCTCGAACAACCCGCCCAGCCCCAGCCCGACCGCCACGATCATGGCGACCATGCCGCCGGAGATCCCGAGCATGTGCGGGACGGACCGGCGAAAGCCGAAGTTCGCGCCCGAGGCGACCAGCATCGCGTTGTTCGGGCCGGGCGTCACGCTCATCACGACCGCGAAGGCGACGAAGGCGAGCAGCAGGTTGGCGGTCATGTGATCCTCCACCAGATCGTTCGCCTCACGGCGATGCCCGGCCTTGAATGGTCCGGGATCAGGAACGGCGCGGAGCAACTCGTGAGACCCGACCAGTTCGTAGAGCGCCAGAATAGCCCTTGGATCAGTCCAGGTATAGAGCCAATCAGCCAATGGACCTTGTGCCCAGCCGCGAATCGGACCACAATGACGGCCATGGAGCATCTTGCCCTGAAGCTGGACCGGTCCAATACCGGCACGCTTTCCCGACAACTGACTGACGCACTCTCCACCGCGGTCAGGCGGGGCGACCTGGCGCTGGGCGACCGGCTGCCGTCGGAGCGCGACCTGGCCCGGACGATCGGGGTCAGCCGCACGACGGTCGTGACGGCCTACCGGGAGCTTGAAGCGCGCGGGCTGGTCCGGGGGCAGGTCGGCCGGGGCACGTTCGTCGTCGGCGGCGAGGGGCCGGCCGGCGACGGCGCCCCGTTCGCCTGGCGCGGCAAGCTCTCGGTCGGCGCCCGGCGTTTCCTCGACCCAGCCCTCCAGACGCTGGTCGACGAGGCCGCCCCCGGCACCGTCTCGTTCGGCGCGGGGATGCCGGCGCTCGACCGCTTCCCGACCGACGACCTCCGCCGACTGACCGACCGGGTCCTGCGGAGCGGCGCGACGGCCGCCCTCGGTCTGCTGCCGACCGCTGGCCACCCGCCCCTCCGGACGGCGATCGCCGAGCGCCACGGGACCGACCGCCGGCAGGTCCTGACGATCTCGGGCGCCCAGCAGGGACTCGACCTGATCACCCGCTGCCTGCTCGACCCCGGCGACACCGTCATCATGGACCGCCCCGGCTACCTCGGCGCCGTCCACACGTTCCTCTCGGCCGGGGCGACGATCGTCGGCTGGGACGTCGAGCGAGCCGACCCGGACGAGCTCGACGACCTCCTGCTCCGCCACGCCCCCAAGCTGATCTACACCAACCCGACCTTCCAGAACCCGACCGGCGCGACGATGCCCGTCGCCAGGCGCCAGGAGCTGCTCCGGCTGGCCCGACGCCACCGGATCCCGGTCGTCGAGGACGAGCCCTACCGCGAGCTCCACTTCGCTGGCTCTACAACCCCACCGCCATCCCTGCGCGAACTGGACGAGGGCGGGCTCGTGATCCACCTCGGCACGTTCTCGAAGGTCCTCGCGGCCGGGCTTCGGCTCGGCTGGATCCTGGCGCCGGAGGCGATCATCGAACATCTCGCCATCGCCAAGGCGCGGTCCGACATCTCCGGGACGTCCCTGAGCCAGCACATCGTCCGGGAGATGCTGACGACAGGGCTGTACGACGACCACGTCGCGACCCTGCGGGCCGAGCACCTACGCCGGTACGAGACGATGTCCCGGGGGCTGACCCGCCTGCTGCCGGCGGGGGCGATCTCGTGGCGACCGGTCCAGGGCGGGCTCTACATCTGGGGGCACCTGAACGCCGACGGGCTGGAGGCGGGTCGTCTCCAGCGAGCGGCCGCGGAAGCGGGGGTCCTGATCGTCGCTGGGCAACCGTTCTACGCTGACGGCGGCGGCGGGCAGCGAATCCGGCTCTGCTTCGCGGGCGTCCCACCGGCCGGGATCGAGGCGGGAATCAGCCGGCTAGCAACCGTCGTCCGGACCCTGATCGAACGCCCGGTGGAACAACCAACGGCTTCTCGACCACTGGTCTGAATCAGCCCCCGACCTCCACCGCCAACCGGCCCCTACGGCAGCGGCTCGCGGCCCAGGACCGACCGGCCACCGTCGACGGGAACGGTGGCGCCCGAGATGAAGCTGGCGTCGGTGGAGAGCAGGAACGCGACGACATCGGCGACTTCCTCCGGTCGACCGACCCGCTCCAGGGCGTGGAGGAGCCGCGTCCCCCGGTCGATCCGCCCGCCGACCTCCGACCCGAGCCGCCGGACGTCGTCCTCGTAGCGCCGGGTCGTGATCGTCCCGAGCGCGACGGCGTTGAAGCGGATCCCGTTCGCGCCGTAGTCGACGGCGAGGGCGCGGGTCAGACCCTCGATGGCGGCCTTGGCCGTCGAGTACGGCAGGGAGCCGGGGACGGCCCGCTGAGCCTGATGCGAGGAGACGTTGACGATCGCGCCGGCGATCCCCGTGGCGAGGAAGTGGCGGACGGCGACGGCGCAGCCGACGACGGCCAGCTCGACGTTGACCGAGATCGCCGCCATCAGATCACGGGTCGCGGTGTCGTGGATCGCCGCGTCCCGGAAGACGGCGGCGCAGTTGACCCAGCCGACCAGCGGCGCGGCGGTCTCGGCCCGGTCGGCCGCCGCGATCGCGACGCGCTCGTCAGTCGCGTCCCCGGCGACGGCGATGATCCGGTCCCCGGCGGGGTGCCCGGCGACCCAGCCGAGGGCGTCCGGGTGCGTGTCGATCGCGACGACGGTGTCGCCGTCCCGGAGCAGCCGCTCGACGATCGCCCGGCCGATCCCGCCCCCGCCGCCCGTCACCACGTACGATCGATTCATGTCGTTCCCCTGTCGCCCTCACGCAGACTTCTGCCGATCCTGAGAGCAGGCTCGGCAGGAACCCCGCCACCGATGACCGGCACCGTCTATGTCGACGGGGAGGGCCACCGCGGCGGCCCATTCCGCAACGGGTGATGCATAGTGTTTGGGAGGTGCGTACGTTCGGATTCGCTCGGCACATATGGTCTAGAGGCCGTCGGGTCGGATCCGGCAGAAGGGTCGATCTGGCAGGCGTTCGGGCGACGGTGGGAAAAAAATTTGCATCACCCGTTCCGTAGGGACATGGCTTGCCTTGTCCGCGCCGTCAGGCGCAGCACCGCGTAGCGGTCCCAGTCTTCAAGGTCACGCGGTTCTCGATGTGAAGCGCCAGTAGCGGAGCCAGGTATCGCCCTGCGGAGCGATGGCCACTACGGCGGCCGGCCACCGCCAGCGAAGCGAGAGCGGATGACCCTACGTCAGAGGCGCCACGACGGACCGGGCCAGTGTAGGATGGTCGCCATCAGACGGTTTCCGGCCGGTCAGACGAAGACCGGGCGGGGCCAGAGGGATGATGGGTGATGGGTAATGGCTGAACGGCGGGAAAACGAGCTGATTGTCGGGATCGGAGTCGCCTACGGCGGCGCTCCGGTCGTGTCTGCCTGCTTGACCGTCCGCGAGTCATCCACCGATCGTTCCGGGATACGGATCGAGGGCCCGGTCGGGCGCGACGACGAGCCTGAGGTCCCACCCCCGCCCGGCCGGGCAGCCGCCGGGGCATAGGCAGACGCCGGGGCCGGTCGCCAGACCGCCCCGCCCCGCCGGGCGGCGACGTTCCATTCCAACGCACTCACCGCACCGGTTGCCGTCGCGGACGTGACCCCGGCCAGGCGCATCCCCGCGCCGCCGCCGGCTCATTTCGTCCCTGCCCATGCCCCCGAGAGACGCCAGTTGCCGCCGTTTGCGCCGACCCAGCTCGTCCCGGGAGTCCGCATGAGACCCATCCTGTCCAACCGGCCGTTCGTCCGCTTCTGGTCGGCCGGCCTGTCGTTCCAGCTCGCGATGTGGTCGCTCCACGTCGCGATGCTGATCCACGTCTTCGAGCTGACCGGGTCGCCCTTCGCGACCGGGCTGATCCCCGTCTTCGCCTCGCTGCCGGGCATCCTGTTCGGCCCCGTCGCCGGCGTCCTGGTCGACCGCTGGGACCGCCGCCGCGTCATGGCGACGAGCTCGCTGGTCATCGCCGGACTGCTGCTGGCCGCGCTGCCGCTGGCGCTGCTGGGCGAAGTCCGGCCGGCGCTGCTGTTCGCGATCATCTTCATCCAGGCGATTGCGATGGCGTTCTTCTCGCCAGCCGAGAACGCCGTCCTGCCCCGGCTCGTCGGAGAAGGGCAGCTCCGGACCGCCAACTCGCTCAACGCCCTGAACGACACGCTCGGCCGGATCGTCGGCGCGACCGTCGGGACGCTGGTCCTGATCCAGCTCGGCTTCGCCGCCATCCTGGTCGCCTGCACGCTGCTCTACCTTGGCGCGGCGACGCTCCTCATCGGGGTCCGGGTCCCGACCGCCGTGGCGCAGGTCGCGATCTCCAGCGTCCCGCGGCGCGTCGGCACGCTGAGCGTCGTCGTCGGCTCCGTCTGGCGGGAACTGGCTGACGGGTTGCGGGTCGTCCGGGGGGACCGGCTGCTGCTCCTGTCGGTGACGGCGTTCGGGCTGTTCATGCTGGCGGACGTCCCGCTCTCGGCCGTGCTGCCGGCCTTCCTGATCGACTCGGTCGGGGCCGGGCCGGAGGGGTTAGGCGTCTCGTTCCTGCTGCGGGGCGTGGCTGGGTTGCTGGGCGGGCTGCTCGTCGCCGCGATCAGTCACCGGGTCGACGAGACCCGGCTGCTGGCCGGTGGCCTGCTGTTCTACGGGCTCGGGGTGACGGTGATGGGCTTCTCGGACAGCTTCGGGCTCGTGCTGCTGATGCTGATCCCGATCGGCCCGGCCTCCGCCGCGATCCAGACCGGCCTGTTCACGCTGCTCCAGAAGGGGTCGGCGGACGCGGTCCGGGGGCGGGTCTTCGGGCTGGTCGGGACGGCCAACGGCCTCATCACGCTCGGGGCGAGCCTGGCCGGCGGCAGCCTCGGCGAGGTCGCCGGCGCCCGGACGGTGGTGATCCTCTCTGGCTGCCTCCACATCCTGCCGCTGCTGCTGGTCCTTGCCTGGCTCCGACCAGCCGCCACGCGTCGGATCCCGCAGCGGGCCTGACGCGGGCGGCATCGGCATATCGCTTGGTTCTGGGCGGCCCGGGCTGGGCGCGGGGGTTGCGGGGTCGGGGTCGGCGCGGAGGTCGCAGGGCGGTGGTCACTGCCGACGGCCGCGCCGACGAGGGGGACCGAGGGCAAAGCGGACGCATACCGATCAATTGCGCACCGGATTCGACCCGTTCGTCTATTACGTATACTATTACAAGTACGATTTACATTCGTTTGAAGATGATCTATAAGTTTAGCAATCAGCAAGTATTGCGCGAGACACCCAAAAGTACCATGAAAGTACTATAGACCGGACGATTGGCAGGATATACTCTCAAGGCTACTTCGAGCCGCTTGGGAGGCCACCACATGGAAGTGGTAAAGCGATTCATCCTCTTCGACTCGTCTTGTTCAACCTGTTCTGGCGTTGCAGCCCAATTGCAAAAGGTAAGCAACCAGCGGTTGGAAGCTCGTAGCCTCCAGCACCCCCGAATCCAAGAGATGCTTGATGAACTCAAGCCAGGCTGGAACTGGGAGCCGATGCTGGTGGAGGAAACCGACGGAGAGCAGCCCAAAATCTATGCGGGATTCAAGATGCGCTCCCGCATACTCAAGCTGATCGGGCCTCAAAATTCCTGGAAGGTCGCGAGACTGGTCGTCCAGAATACGAAGCAAAACGAGGTCTCATCTCCAGGCCGTCGGGCCTTTCTACAGAAGAGCGTTCTAGTCGGTGCTTCGCTAGTTGCGGTTGGCGTTTATCCGCGAACTAGTAAGGCCGCAGTGCGGTCTGGGCAGCAGTCAGCGGGTACCCTGGGTCTGTCTCAAACCACTGTCGTACCTACCGAATGCGGTTCCTGCATCTCCTTCATCAACTCGAACGGTGATCCAGGCCAACTCGACATCGTCCAATACAACGAGAGCTCGGCGAGTTTCACCCTGTATCGAAAGAGCGTCCTTCAGCTCTCAGCGGACTACGATGAGACCGTGCCGTCGCTCTCCTTGGTCATCGCCAATGGCCAGTCTACGTACCTTGTTCCTGAAACGCCCGTCGAGCAGGATGCTGTGGCAGCACCTTACCTCGGCGACATTCAAACCATCATGGCCCTCTACGACGAGTCTGGACTCGCACCGACAACCAATCAGGTGTCGGCTGAAAGCCGCTCGCAAGGTCAGGTTGATTTGACAGGCGTTCAGGCAGCAGGGGTGCCCGGCTGCCCCTGTGGGTACGGTGACTACGGGTGTGGACGAGTGAGTGTAAACGGCCGTGCTCGTTCAAACGCCTGCTTCGACGCTAACAGCCAAATTCAAGGCCAGTGCTCGAATCAATGGTGCTTTGGCTGCTGCGCTACGTTCGATTGCGACTGCATCTGTGGCGCAGGCGACTACTTCTGTCGTTGTAGTCGAAGCGGCTGCGGCTGTGTTGGGCCGTGCGTCTAGCGTTCACCACCCGTTCACAGCTCCATGTGTAACAGGAAGGGGGCGAGCTGGCCCCTCTTCCTGTTACTCTTTAGGCAACGTCGTCCCTAACAGAAAGGACGTCCAATGGAGCCCAGCGCGAACGAACTGCTCACTGTGATCGGAATCGTTCTAGTTGCCATCATTCTCGTCTCGGCACTAATAGCTCTCATCGTCCTGTTGGTGACGGGTAGGCTTTCGATCTTGTTGGCGAATCGTCGGGCCTACCATTGGAGCATAAACACCACAACGGCGAAAAGCAGGATCGCTTTTCTGCCTAATTAGCGTCGTAACAAACATCCTTCGTGAGGTCGCCGGCGCCCGCACGGTCGTGATCCTCTCCGGCTGCCTCCACCTCCTGCCGTTGCTGCTGGTCCTCACCTGGCTCCGACCGGCGGCCGAACGGCAGATCCCGCAGCGGGCCTGACGCGGGCGGCTTCGCCATATCGCTTGCCTCATTGCCGGGATCATCTCCGGAGCCACCAGGTTCCGGTCGAGGTCGTTCTGTACGGCTGGACGGGATATGTCGCCCATTTCGGCCCGGTTCGCAAGAGTTTTTTTCAGAACCATTGGAACCAGCCGTCATGGAGCGACTGTTCGCCCCGGCATCGGTTCGGAAACGTGCTCATAGATACCTGTCGGCGCTCGGCTTTCTCGCTGGAACACGATGCGGACCTTCGTGAGGTTCGCACAATAGCTCCCGCGGATCAGTGCGCCCCCTGAACCTGACCAGAGCCCGAAGCAGTCCGCGCCTTGCTAGGATGCTTCCCTGTCCGAATGGTGGGCTTGCCCCAGCCCGAACGCCTGGGGACGTCCCAACACGCGAGGAGCACATCACCATGACCGACGACATCAGACAGCTGGAGCGGCAGCTGCTGGGCGATGTCTGGACGAGCAACGCGGCCTGGGACAACCTCGTTCACTTCTGCGACGTGATCGGCAACCGCTGGGCCGGCAGCCCGAGCGAGCACGCCGGTGGCGAGTTCCTCAGGGCGAAGCTGGAGGAGTACGGGCTCCAGAACGTCCGGCTGGAGTCAATCTCGTTCGGTGCCTGGGAGCGGGGCGAGGCCAGCCTGACGATGACCGCGCCCACCGAGCGGTCGTTCTCGGTGATCGCGCTGCCGTACTGCCCGGCCGTCGACATCACGGCCGGGATGATCGACGTCGGCAACGGCGAACGGGAGGACTTCGAGCGGCTGGGCGACGCGGTGAAGGGTAAAATCGCGATCACCGCGGCCGAGACCAACCCGGTCAACGCCCGGACCGAGAAGCTCAGCCACCGGACCGACAAGCTCCGCTTCGCCGAGGACGGCGGCGCTCTGGCTCTGGTCTACATCAACCAGAACCCCGGCATGCTCCACATCAGCGGCGCGATCGCGGCGCCGGGCGGCGGACCGGCCAGGATCGCCGGGCTGGGCACGTCGTGGGAGGACGGCTCGACCCTACTCCGGCTGGCGAAGCGGGCCGAGGGGCCGGTCACGCTCCGGATCACGACCGGCGGGACCTTCCATGAGAACACGTCGTACAACGTCGTCGGCGACCTGATCGGCGCCCGCTGGCCGGACGAGATCGTCGTCACTGGCGGCCACTACGATGGCCACGACATCTCCCAGGCGGCCATGGACGATGGCGCCGGGACGATGACGACGCTGGAGGCGGCCCGCGTACTGGCGGCGCTGCCGGCCGGGTCGATCGGCCGGACGATCCGGTTCGTGCTGTTCTGCGGCGAGGAGGTCGGGCTGTTCGGCTCGTGGGGCTACACCGCCGACCACGAGGACGAGACCGGCCGGACCCGCTTCATGCTCAACCTCGACGGGGCCGGGCAGGGCCGCGGCGGCACGGAGGCGCTGACGCTGACCGGCGCGCCGGACCTGATCGAGTACTTCCAGGGGCAAGCGTCCGACATGACCTACGCCCTGCCGGTCACCCACCGGATGAGCCCGCACAGCGACCACTACCCGTGGGCGATCCGCGGGGTGCCGACGGCGACGCTCGGCTCGAAGGACGATTCCCCCAGCCTCGTCGGACGGGGCTGGGGCCACACCGAGGCCGACACCGTCGACAAGGGCACCCCGCGCGGCCTGCAGATGTCGGCGGCGGTGGTCGCCCGGCTGCTGCTGCGGGTGGCGAACGACGAGTCCTTCCCCGGCCGCCGCCGCCGCCGCGAGGAGGTCATGACCCAGCTGACCGATCTTGGGCTGGACGAGCCGCTCCGGCGAGCCGACCGGCTGGGTCTGGTCGGCGGCAAGCCGTAGCGGCGGCGTTCGGCATGTCGAGACGAAACGGGCAACGGGCCAGGCAGTGATGCCTCGGCCCGTGGTCAATCATGTGTTCGGTGCGGTGTTCTCCGCCGGGTCAGGTTGCATGAAACGTGATCGCCCCACGGGAAGGGCCGCGGCAGCCGTCCAACATCCAGGGACATGGCTCTCGCGACGCTGGCCTTCCTCGCTTCACCGCCGCGCCATCAGGCGCAGCACCGCGCGGCGGTCCCAGTGCCGCGGAATGACGCGGTATCCAGGGCAGGCTCTGTTCGCGAACACCGTTTTCGCCCTGTGGGGCGATGGGCGCTGCGGCGGCCGGGCTCGCCAGCAACGCGCGAGCTTCGCCCCTGCGAGAATGGGTACCACCCGCGTCGCGAGAGGAAGTCCCAACAACGCAGGTACCTGCGCGAGCAACGTCAGCGTCGGAGCGTGGCCCTTCGAAGCACCGCCGCGACCAGCGCCAGCGTGGCGAGCGGCAGGCCGCCGAGGGCAGACCAGCCAGCTGCGGAGCTGGCCGTGTCCCCGCCGGCGATCGGCCCACTGGCCGCGCCACCGGTCCAGCCGGCCGGGTCCGCGCTGGCCTGTGCCTGATCTCCGGCGAGGTCCGGCGCCGGGACGATCAGGGTCAGCGAGCGAGTCTGGCCGGGCGGCAGGGAGATCGCGATCGCGGCGTCGCTGGTCGCGGACATCGTGGTCAGCCGGACGGTCTGTTCCGCACCCGGCGGCAGGTCGACGGTGATCGTCCCGGTGTCGCCGCGGTTGGTGGACACCATCGCCGGCACCCCGTCGGCGGTGATGGCCTCGGCCCGGACCGCGACCTCGTCTGGCAGCGCGGCACGGCAACCGGACGGTGGCGGGTTCAGCGTGACGACGTTCAGGTCGTCGGAGAGGGCGAAGCCGTAGGGACGACCGGCGGTCTCCGGGCAGGTGAGGACCTGGATCCGGACGACGGCGGGATCGGCCGGGCGGCGGGCGGCGGTGATGACCCGCCCCCGAGCGGCCTCCGTCGCACGGGGTCGCCGTGGCGTCGCGGTCGTCGGGACCCTTGCGCGACTGGTGACAGGGACGCGCGTCGATGCGTTCGATGCGTTCGATGGCCGCCCAGTCGCAGTGGCAAGCTGGGGTGTCGCCGTCGCATCAGCCGGGCGGTCGACGGTCGGCGCGGTCGCGGCTGGCTGGACGTTGGGTGTCGCGGTCGGAGGCGTGGCTGGGGTCGGACTGGGCTGGCTGTCGGGTGTTGACGATGACGCTGGCCCGGTCGGCGTGGGTTGGGTGGTCACCGTCGCCTGAATGGTCGCGGTCGCGGTCGGCGCGACAGTCGCGGGATTCGTCGGTTCAGCCGTTGCCGTGACCGTTGGTTCAACCGTCGCCGGTGGCTCAACCGTCGCGGGTGCCGTGACTTGAATGGTCGCCATAGCCGTGGGCTCCACGGTTGCCGTCACCGTCGCCCCAATGGTGGGCGTGGCCGTTGGCTCTGTCGTCGCGGTCGCAGTCGCGCCTGGCTCTGAGGTCGCGGTAACGACGTTGGTTGGCTCCGGAGTCGCGGTGTTGGTCGGAGTCGCCGTGACGATCGGCTCGAACGGAGGCGTTGCTGTTGGCAGCGCCGAAGCTGTTTCCGTTGGGGTGGCGGTGTTCGCCGGTGCGGCGGTTGCCGTGTTCGTCGCCGTCGACGTCGCGGAGGGGGTGGCCGTCGGCTCAAGAGTCGCCGTCTGGGTCGGTTCGGCCGTCTCGGTGGCGGTCGGTTCCGGTGAAGCGGTTGCGGTGGGTACAGCCGTGGCGGTAGAGGTCGCGGTCGGCTCGGGAGTCGAGGTTGCCGTGGCAGTCGCGGGAGGAACTGACGTTGCGGTATCCGCCGGCTCAATGGTTGCCGTCGGTTCCGCTGTGGCGATGTCGGTTGGTGTCGCGGTCGCGGTCGGCTCGCGAGTCGAGGTTGCCGTGGCGGTCGACTCGGGAGTCGAAGTTGCCGTGGCGGTCGGTTCGATGGTCGGCTCAGCCGTGGGCGTGTTGGTCGGTGTCTGCGTCGCCGTCGGCTCCGGTGTCGTAGTTGCGGTGGGTTCGATCGTTGCCGTGGCAGTCTGGGTCGGCTCCGAAGTCGCCGTTGGCTCGGGCGTCGCGGTCGCGGTCGCGGTCGCGGTCGGTTCAAGCGTCACCGTGGCCGTTGGCGTCGGTTCTGACGTCGGCGTGGCGGTCGGCTCCGACGTCGCGGTGGCCGTGGGCTGGGTCGTCGCCGTCGCGGTCGGCTCCGATGTCGCGGTGGGTTGCGGGGTCGCTGTCGGGGTCGGTGTCGGCTCGGACGTCGGCGTCGCTGTCGCTGTCGCTGTCGGCTCCGACGTCGGGGTTGTAGTGGGTTCCGAGGTCGGTGTCGGCTCGGACGTCGCCGTCGGGCCGGGAGTCGAGGTGGCGGTTGGCTCGACGGTGGGCGTCGGTTCCGCACCGGGCAACGGATTGACGATGGTGGTCGTGAACCGGCACGACAGACTCGGTGCAGTCTGTACCGCGAAGACCAGACTGAATGGAGGGTCGCTCAACCGGTAGCCTTCCGGTGCCGCGACCTGCGTCACCTTGAGCAAAGTGCCGTTGGTATTCGAGAACTCGCGTATCTCGAACGAGACGAGGCCAGACGCGTTCGAGTAGATCTCGTATGGATATTGCCCATCCGCCAGGCTGAGCTCGAACGTGGCTCCAGCGACCGGGCGGGCCGACGTTCCCTCACCATCGACGACGAACAGATTGAGTGTACAGACAGCCGGAACATCCCCCTTAGCACTCGCGCCGGAAGGTGCGAAAGACCGGCTCGAACCAGGCGACCCACCGAACGGCAGCAGCGCAAGGACGAGCACCAGTCTCAGCGTCAGGGCGAGGACGATGCGCCTGACGGTCCGGCGATCCCGGCCCGAATCCACGTCGCGATATGTCCCGACGCCGGGTGCCATGCCATCGCGGACCGCCTGACGATCGCTCATCTCGAACAGCCTTCCGTCGCTGCACCACATGGTGTCGAACCCGCCGAACGGAGAAACAAGCACGTCTCCGTGCCCGAGTCCTCTTCGCATCACGCCGATAGAACGACGGCATCATCCGAAACAGGTCCTGTTCTGTCAATACCCATCCACGACATTCGGGTTGGCCCGACCGGATGCGATCTCGAATGCCCGGCATTTCCGGGCGTCTGGCCCGTCGGTCGAGCGGCATCGCCCCGGAGAAGTCCGGGCGCGCGCTGACGAGTCCAGGCACGGCGATGCCCCGGCCCCGTCCACGGTGGTCCGTGGAGAGCCGGGGCATCGCCGTGCCCTCGGTCGACTGGCTATCCAGCCGTGCGGATTCCGGATTCCGGATTCCCGATTCCCGATTCCCGATTCCCGATTCCGCTCTACTTTAGAAGGCGGTGCAGACTGGGTAGGTGTCGGTCCGGAGGACGGACTCCTGGTCGAACTCGACCTTGTAGGCCTCGCGGATCTCGTCGAGCAGGGCGCTGGTCGCGCCGGTCGGGTCCAGCGGGGCGAGGATGATCAGGACGGTGCTGTCCTCCTGGGCGATCACGCCCGAAGCGTTGAGGAACTGGCCGTAGCCGTCCAGCACCGTCAGCCCGTCCGGGAAGCGCGGCGTGACCTCGGCATCGAGGAAGTCGCCCCACTGCTCGTCGGTGATCTCGCTGTCGGTATCGTTCGTCCCCCGGCCGAAGTAGAGCTCGGTCTGGACCCACGGCTCGGCGCCGGTCCCGGGCGCGAGGGCGTCGCAGGGATTGACCGCCCCGGGCGTCCCGACGACCGGCGGCTGCACCTGCGGCGTGGCGGCGATGTCCGGCGTGGCCTGGGCGCTGAGCGGTGCCGGTCCCTGGGCGGCGTCCGCCGTCAGGAAGGAGGCGCTGCCCGCTCCGGCGACGAAGACCGCCACCACCAGCATGATCGTCCGGGCCCGTTGGCCCATCGCCGCGAAGGTCGTCGCGACCGGTCCGGTCCTGTTCCCCATCGTCCGCATCCCCGTCTCGCTGTTTTGCCGTCCCGCTGGCGCAACCCGCCACTCGCTCCGGCACGGTAGCAGGAACGGCCGGGCCGGACAATGTGGGAGACGAACGAAGATCGACGGGATTTAGTCCCGGTGTGACAGACCCTCAGGACGTTCCGGTCGAGCGTGCCGGTCGGCGACGGGCTTCGACTCCGGCGACCCCTTCTGGCGGAGGAAGATCGACAGGACCGAGAGCATGCCGACGGCGAGGAACTCGCTCTGCCATTTCTGGAACGCCCGGAACCAGAACGCGCCGGTTCCCATGAACTCCAGCATCGACCCGGCCGCCCCGCCGTGGTCAGACTGTTCCTGGTTGTCCTCCCGCATTCCCGTCTGCGACTGGGCAATGAGCGGCACCGCGAAGATCCCCAGCATCGCCAGCGTCACGCTTTGGTCGCGCGGGGCATGAGACGCCGGGTCCCCGTTCAGCGAAGCGTGAGCCCTGGCCGTCGCTGGCTGGACCGAGCGCGGTTGACCGCCGCGTGCCGGCGGTCAAGTCGAGCCGCCAGTGCGACCGGGTACGGGAGATCGTCGGCAGGCACCATGCGTGCAACGTGACAGATCTCCCACTCTCGCCCCCTGCATGGGCGCGTGGACGGCATCCCCGTCGAGAAGGCGTGCTCAGGATGCGGAGACGTCCAGTGTCCGACAACCTGATGGCCCGGCTGAGACCCTGGTTCGTGGTGCCGCTTGTCACGCTGGTCGTCGTGACGCTCATCGCCCGGCTGATCGGCGTGCTGCTGCCCGACGACGGGATCGGTTGGGTCGACGCGGTCCGGGGTGGGCTGGCGGCGATGTTCGCGGCCAGTGCGACGACGCACTTCGGCCGGTCCCGGGTCGCGCTGATCCGGATGGTGCCGCTCGGCCTGCCGAACCCACCGCGGATCGTGACGGTGACCGGGCTGCTGGAGATCGCCGGAGCGGTCGGGCTGATCGTCCCGGAGTCGGCCCGGCCGGCGGCGGTCTGCCTGGCGGCGCTCCTGGTGGCGATCTTCCCGGCCAACGCCGTGGCGAGCCGGCGACCGCTCCCGGCCGGCGGCTCGCCCGCGACGCCGCTCTGGTTCCGCGCCGTCGTTCAGGTCGTTCTCATCGCCGCCTGCGGACTGGTCGCCGTCGCTGGGTAGGCGCAACGACCGATCACGGTCGCAGCCCCCGGCGTCAGTCGTCGCGCGACCAGACCACCGGAAACGCCGTCCAGGCCGATGACGCGACCGATCGAGTCGCCGCCTTCGCTCGTGCCTCGTCCGTACGTCGAGTGGCCAGATCGTGCTGGACCGGGCAGCCGGCATCACGGAACGGGCACCACCCGCAGCGGGCTGAGGGGGTTGGTTCCGGAACGTCGTTGGTCAGCATCCGGCCGGTCAGTTCATGCAGAGCAGTCCGGGTCGGTCGGAAGCTGTCCGTGGTGTGCCGCTCGGAATCGGTCTGCCGGGTCTCCGCGTAGAGCGTCGTGGTCCGGGTCGGCGGCCGGTCGAGGATCGGGTGGGCGACGCCGACGACGAGGCGCTCGACGCCGCGCTGGATCCAGTGGTCTTCCTGTGGACCACCGGTCTTGAAGTCGATATGCTCGATCTCGCCGTCCGGGTGCTCGACGACGAGGTCGACTCGCGCCTGGAAGCGGACCGGCCGTTCGGCGATCCAGAGCAGCCCGGTCTGCAACTGGCGCTCGGTCAGGCGAACAGTGACGTCGGCCGGAATGTGATCCAGGCACCAGGCGGCGCGACCGGCGACGGTGCGCAATGCCAGCCGGTGCTCGGTCGGAGCGTCGTAGTGGCTCGCGGCCAGCTCCTCCGCCATCCAGCGCGAGACGACCTCCGGATCGGCACCGGCCCGCCAGACGCTGCTCGTCCGAAACCAGCGCCGCAGGACAGCATGGAGGGCGAGCCCCTCCGCCATCCGGGAGGTCGGCACATAGTTGCCCCGGTGTTTGCGGCGAACGGTGAGATGGTGCCGGAGCGCGCACTGGTTGAAGATCGCCAGCTGCTTCGGCGACACCACCGTCGCCCACGTTCGCGCGGTCATCGTCGCCCCACCCCTTTTCCCAGCCACCCGGCTTCCGGCGAACCGACGTCTCAGTGGTATCGCCCGTGTCCATCGAGCAGCTGTTCCACGTCGATGCCACCAGTCCGACAGGCGGGGGTCACCTTCTTCTGAGGCCACACCGACCCGACGCGTTCCCTGGACCGGGATCAGGCCAGCCAGCCCTGCTTCGTCAGGAACCGGGTCAGCCCGAGCGCCGCCATGTAGGAGGGCGTCGCCAGCTCCAGTTCCCGCAGCGCCGCGCCGTCGACACCCGCGACCGGGCCGTCGTGACCCGCCGCCAGACCGGCCGCCATCCGGGCATGGAGCGCGTCCGTCAGCGCGGCCTGGTCGCCCCCGGCGAGGAGGACCGACCGGGCGAAGTCGCGGAAGTCGTCGAGGTTGCGGACCAGCTGCCGGAGATGGGCGGCCGGATCGGAGACGACGCCGAAGTGCGTCAGGCAGAGACGGCGGGCGCCCAGCCCGGCCAGCGTCGCGATCGTCCGGTCCCAGAGCGGGATGTCGAGCTCCGGCGGCGGCACCGGTGGGCAGACGTAGCCCGTCCCCGGCACCCGGACACCGGCCGCGTCGCCGGTGAAGACGAGCTGCCGGCCGGCATCGTGGAGGGCGAGGTGATGGCCGGCATGGCCGGGGGTATGGATCGCCAGCAGCTCGCGACCCGCCAGTCGCAGCACGTCGCCGTCGGCCACGGGATGGACGCGATCGGCCGGGACCGGGCCAACGTCGCCCCAGAGCGGCACCATTCGGTCGCCGTAGATCCGGGCGGCGCTGGCCCAGAGCCGGTCCGGGTCGACGAGATGCGGCAGGCCAGCGGGATGGACGTGGATCCGGGCGCCAGGCGCCTCGCGGGCGACATGGGTCATCGCCCCGCTATGGTCGAGGTGGATGTGGGAGACGACAACATCGGTCAGGTCGGCGAGCCCGTGGCCGGTCGCGGCGATCCCGACCCGGAGCGCCGGCATGGTCGACGACGGCCCGGTCTCGAACAGGGCGAGACCAGCACTGCCCACCAGGAGCCAGGCGGCTATCACCCGCGGCTCGCCCTGGAACTGAAGATCGATGCACCAGAGGCCGTCGTCGACCTCCTCGACCCGAGCGGGGATCGTTTCGGGCTGCGTCGTGACACTGGTTCTGGTCTCGGTCATCGTCTCTCCCAGCGGGGCGGTCCCATCTCGTGCAGCATACCAATCGGGCGCATCCAGACGGCCGCCTACTGCCCGGCTATCGCGAACCGGGTGATCGCTCCCTGCTCCGGCGCAAGTCCACTGGCGCCGCGCGTTGCCACCCAGCCCGGCGAGGGGTATGCTGCCGATACGTTGTCGCATGCGACCATCACGATGGTGTGCTGGCGCGGGCGACCGGGACGAACGATCGAGGAACGGGCGATGAGCGAACGCGCGACGGGCAACGATCTGATGACGGTGGCCGAGACGGCGCGCCGGTTGAGCCGCTCGACAGAACAGGTCCGGCGCTACCTCCGGGAGGGGCGGCTGACCGGTAAGCGGATCGGTGGGCAGTGGTTCATCGAGCAGGGGGCGGTCGACCGGTTCCACGGCGCGATGCGCGACAACCTCGGGTTCCTTGACACCGTCCGCCCCGCCAGCCCCGGCACGCACGACCCGCTCGCGGCCGTGATCGGGATCGGCCGCGGCGGGGGCAGCAGCATCGCCGAGGGCAAGGAAGCCTACCGGCGGGCGTTCCTCTGGCGCCGTTGATCGAGGTATCCGGCCCGGCCGTGAAGGGCGGCGAAGCGTACCGGGTTCAACGACAAGGCGCCGCCGAGGAGCAGCAACCGGATTGGCGGCACGTCGGTGTCGATGGTGGCAATGCGACGCTTTCTCGCAGACGGGGCAGAGGGGATGGAAGAATGACCGATTGGACGAGGCGACCGGGGAACGGGGATGACTTCACCCCGTGGGCACCGGACGATGACGCCGTTGCGGGCGACAACACGGGTGACGATGTAGCCGAGGATCTCATCGGCGAGCCGGCCAGCCTGGCGGCGGTTCCAGCATCGCCCACGCCGGCCGAAGGCATCACGACGCAGGCACCCGGCGAGGCGCCAGCCGTCTTCATCGACTCCTCGGCGATCGTGGCGCTGGTCGACCAGGACGACGCCTCCCATCAGGATGCCGTCACCGCCTACCACGGACTGGTCTCGGCCGGCTATCGCTTGTTCACGACGAACTACGTCATCGCGGAGACGTACGACCTGCTCCGGACAGGGGTCGGGCACGCCGTCGCCAGGCAGTGGCTCAAGGACAATGGGCTGGCGACCTACCACGCCGACGAGCAGGACGAGCGCCGAGCCCGGCGGATGGTGCTGCGGGCGCGGGGCGCGCAGGGGCTGACGATCACCGACGCGATCAGCCTGATCGTGATGGAGCGGTTCGGCGTCTCGGATGCCTTCGCCGTCGATCCCAACTTCCTCTCCGGAGGCGAGTAGGCCCGGCTACCGCACGAGGGAGCACGGGTCCGAACGAGCGGGATGTCGCATCGCCTCGGGGGTGACGGACGAAACGGGACAAATCGGTGGCCCCGCCGGGCTGGACCGCGTGGTACCTTTCGCGCCATCGCGTCGCCGAATCGTCGTGCTCGCCGGCATGGTCATCCCCATGTCGGTCGGTCTGCGTTCGGACCGGCCCACGCCGATCGCGCCCGGATCACGCGGCGGTCATGGTCGAGCCCGTCCTGCTTCCATCTGGCCCTCTGGAAGGACCGCGCCGGTGAGTTCCGCTCCCACCCAGTACTGCCCGAACTGCGGAGAATCCAACCCGATCGACGCCCAGACCTGCTGGAACTGCGGCCAGCCGCTCCCGACGTCGGACGAGCGCCAGGAACTCTGGGCGACCCGGGCGGAGGATGGGGACGCCGGCGGAGAGCGGGACGGCACCGCGCCGACGGACGACCGACCAGCTGGGGGGAGTGACCGGACGCGTGGCGGCCAGGCGACGGAGCCGTTCCCGACCGGCGCTGACCGGAACACGGCGTCCGGCGGGGCGGACCGCCCCGCCGCCGAGTCGCCGTCTGAGGAGACCCAGACCGGCGAGACGCGGTCGTACTCCGCGTGGGGAGTCCCCAACCGGGACGCCTTCGGGTCGTCCGGGCGCCAGCGGGCCGTGAGCGGCAGCGGTAGCCCGGCTTCGGCCGACCCATCCCCGGCAACGACTCCGGCCGGTTCCTCTGGCTACGGTCCCGGCGATACGAGCGGGGCGCAAGGCGGCACCCAGCAGGGGTATCCGGGCTCCGGTCAGCCGGCCTACGGGTCGGTCGGCCCGGCACCGGGCCAGAGCGCGCCACCCTGGTACGATCAGAGCGGGTATGGCCAGGCACCCGGTCAGCAGCCCTACGGCCAGGCCGGGTCTGGCCTGCAAGCGTACGGGCAGCCGGGCTATGGAGCCTGGACTCCGGGAGGTGCGGACGGGTTCCCGGCCGGATCGGGCACACCTGATCCGTACGCACCGGACGCCTACGCCCAGGGCGCGTACGGGCAGCAGCCGTATGGGCAGAATGACTACGGACAACAGCCGTATGGGCAGACGCAGTACGGGCCGGGCGGCGGCTACCCCGGCGACGTGCCCGGCGGAGGTGGACCGGGTGGGCCGGTCCTGGCGCCGGGGGCCGGTTCGCGGGGGCCGTCGGGCTGCCTGCTCGGCGCCCTCGGGGTGGTTCTGATCGCCCTGGTCGGCGCGGTGCTGGTCGCCGTCGTCGCCTACAACGCCGCGACGGGCGGTCAGCTACGTGACGGGTTGCGGGACGTCGCGTCGACGGAAGTCACCCAGCTCGGCCCGGTCGACGTCCCCGAGGACGGTCGCCTGACGGTCAGCGAGGCCGACGTCAACCGGACGATCCGGCGCTACACCGACGACTACGGCGCGATCAGCGACCCGACGTTCGCGATCGACCCGAACGGCGTCGTCCTGGACTTCAGCGTCCTCGGGATCGACTCGTCGTACCGGTCCGGGCTCATCGCCGAGGGCGGGCAACTTCGCCTGACCGACCCGCGGGCGAGCGGCGCCGCCTCCCGTGTCCTGGGAGCCGGCGACATGGCCGGCATCGTCGAGCCCGCCCTGAACGACATCCTCCGGCAGTCGGGCGTCACGGCGACCGGGGTGGAGTTGGGCGACGGTGAGTTGACGGTGCTGATCGCCGGCACCGGCGCGACGCCAGCCGCCGGAACGCCCGCCGCCGCCTCGGTCGCCGGGTCGAGCGCCTCGCCAATCGCAACAGGCTCGGTCGCCCCCACCGCCTCAGGTTCCGCGGCACCAGCGGCATCGGGATCCGCAACCTCGAAGCCGGGCGACTTCATCGGGATCTTCGGTCGCGGCAGCGCCTCGCCGTCGCCGTCCGCCGCGCCATAGCGTTTTTCGCAGGGGCGTGGGCGACGCGTCCAGTGCTCGGGCAAGGGAAATGAGCGATGCCGGGGGCCAGACCGTCGTCGTGGTGCGGCTGTTCGTCCCGCTGCCAAACCCGCGATTCCCGCTGGTCATTGAGGAGGTACCGTTCGAACTGAGGGAGCAGCGCCGGCTGCTGTTCGTCTTCCCATAGATGAGGGACCGGCGAAAACCGGTCCCTCATCCTGCAACTGGTTCCGGGCAGCTCGGGCTGACGGACCACGGACAGCCGATTGTCTGGTTGTCTCTCACATAATGCTGAAACGGCTCCAGTCCGTGAAGCACTGGCCGGTACAGGCGGAGACCTGGTCGTTGCACTCCTGCGCCGTGCCGTCCCAGCCGCCGCTGCGCGGCTCGCAATGGAAGTCGGACCAGGACCAGCACATCCCGCGGTCGCCGAGGTTGCCAACCGAATCCTCGCAGGTGGTCAAGCAGTCGAGCGGGTTCGCATCCGGGCAGTCGTCGATGAACAGGCCGGCCTCCCCGAAGGTGGGGGCCAGATCCTCGTCCCGCTACCGCCCAGCGACGTGCGCCAGCCCACTGCCCTCGTAGTCGCTCAGGATGTTGACCCCATACGTCACGGTGCAAGTGGCCGCGTCGTACGCCGGCTCCACCAGCTCGACGACGAGGATGTCCTCGTTGCCGTCCGCATCGTTGGTGATCAGCGCCGAGTTGGGGGGTCGGCGATGCCGAACCAAGGATTGTCCAGGAACGTCTGGGTCGGCGCCTCACCGAAGATCCGTTCCGGACGATCGGAGAAGAAGACGGTGTTGCCCGTGTGCGCTTCCAGCGTCCGGAGGTAGTCGGCCGCCACCACCGGCAACCGGGGTGCCGTCAGCGGACGCCGTACCCGCGCCGGGGATGGCGGCGAACGTCCGTTGGGCGGCGGACTGGACGAACAGGAAGGTCGCGTCGTCCGAGAGCGGATCGGGCGTGGCCCGGGTGTCCTGGGAGGCGGCGCGGAGCGGAGCGGCGGCGAGGCCGGCGGCAGCCAGCCCGGGGCCACCGGCCTGGAGGGCCGTCCGGCGGAAGAGGCGCGACGAGAGGGACCGGGTCAGCGTGTCGAAGCGGCGTGGTTCCATGGGGACTCTCTTCGGTCAGGTCGAACGGCGAGCGGGCCAGCCCGTCTGACCACCACCATCATTCTATCGAAAGCGATCGTGAACACCATCCGTAAAAATACGGTGCAATGACAAATCGAACGGCGTCACCCTGTTCATTGAGCGGACGACATCGATAACCAAGGTGAACGGACCGTCCGCTCATGACTACCCCTGTTGGTCACGAAGGATGCGCTCGCCGACCTGTTCGAGAACTGATTCCGCGTCGACCTGGTCCCCCGCCGGTTCCCGCCCCGACCCGAACCGTATGGATAGCGGCGGTCCTGTCCTGGCTGGTGGCATCATCCACCCCGGGCCCGGTCATGAGTGCCTCCTCCACGTCGCCGAGGCGCAGCCATGAGACCGGACGAGGCGGAACGTGCCGGGTGGGTAGCGGCAGCCCGATCACGGCGGGTCCATCGAACCGCCGCCTGTCCCTCGGGCGGAAGCGCCACGACGACGCGGGAACTGACCGGGCCCAGACCCAGACCGTCCGGTCCGGCGTGCTGCGCCACCCCGATAGCGGCGCCCTGGTCAGGTCGAATGTCGCTGTCCATCTCGATCAGATCCCGTTCCGGGCGCCGGTCTCATCGGTAAGCGCCCACGGTTCGGGTCGTCGTCATCCCGTACCCCGGTGCTCAGGGCTCCGGTGGAGCGTCCTCGCCAGGTTCCGTCCCGGCGCCCGACGAAGGAGCCGTGTCCCGGGAGCGGCCCGGGCGCCGCATCGGCGGGACCCACCCGGCAAGGATCCGCTCGACCACGGGGCGCTCGGGCGACATCCCCGGAAGGTCGTCCTGCCGGCTCCCGGCCTGGATGCCGTCGAGCAGCATCGCCAGATAGCGTCGCCACAGCTCGGGCTCCACGTCGATCGACGCATCCATCAGGGCGCCGACCATGGTGAGGATGAGCGCGATGTCACCGTTCCCGACATCGGCCCGCAGGCGTCCCGCCGCCGAGGCCCGTTCGACGAGCGCCACGACGAGCGGCGTGATGCGGACCCCGGCCAGCCGCCGCAGCGCGATGCTGTCGGCGCGGCCGAGCTGGAACTCCCGCAGCCCGCGGTCCAATGTCTGCAACTCGAAGTCCCGCTCCATGAACTGGCACAGGCCCAGCCATGGGTCCTCGACCGCGAGGGCCTCCTCGGCGATCTCGACGACGGCGTCGACCCGGTCCTGGAACAGCTCGTAATAGAGGGCATCACGGTCGGGGAAGCGTCGGTAGACGGTGCCCACCCCGACGTTGGCTTCGCGCGCGATCTCCTCGTAGCCGACGCCGAGACCGCGTTCCGCGATCAGCTTGCGGGCCGCGGCGAGGATCCGGTGGCGGTTCCGCTCGGCGTCACGGCGGAGGATGGAGCGATCACGAGGGACGGGAATGGCTGTCACGGCCCCATGATACCGCAGCGAGCAGGCCTGGCCGAGAAAGTGGAATGCCTTTTCCACTTCGATGCTATACTGCTTGCTGTAACCAGAAAACACTTTCCGTTTCCGGACGGGACTCCACCCGGCCGAAACGCGAATCGTCTTTCCCTGACCCGGATCGGATGCCGATCCGCTCGACGAACGTGACGGGACGACCGTCCAGACGCTGGCCGGTCCCCACTCGATCGGAGATCACCCATGGAACTACCCCCGGACCTGCTCGAGATGCTGCGGCAGCCGAGCCCCTGCTACGTCACCACCATCATGGCCGACGGCTCCCCGCAGGTCACCCAGACCTGGGTCGACACCGACGGCGAGCACATCATCATCAATACCGTCGAGGGCTTCCTCAAGCTGCGCAACATGGAGCGGGACCCGCGGGTCGCCCTCGCCATCGCGGACCTGGCGAACCCCTTCCGGTACAAGCAGGTCCGGGGTCGGGTCATCAACACGACGACCGAGGGTGGCGCCGACCACATCGAGTCGCTCGCCCGGAAGTACACCGGCGGCCCCTACGCTTGGTACGGCGGCCGTGATCAGGTCCGCGTCATCGTCACGATCGAAGCCGGGAAGATCAGCGGGCAGGGCTGACCCGGATCCAACGGGACGAAGGCTGGCCCCCGGAAGCAACGCTGCTCCGGGCCGTTGCCCCATGAACCCCTGCTCTCACCGGGATGCGTACGACCGAATGGTCCAGGGGTACTGCCGCGCCCCTGGGTCCTCGAGAACACGGAGTGACCACATATGTCTGAGACATCGCCGACCAGCGAACCGTTCGTGATGACCCGCGAGGACGCCCCGAAGTACTGGATGGTCGACTCCGTCTGGTCCGTGCTTGCCTCCGCCGAGACGACCGGCCGGGCGCTGTCGGTGCTCGACCAGGTCATGCCGGCGCGCAGCGGTCCGCCCCCGCATGTCCACGAACGGCTGCACGAGTACTTCTACGTCCTCGATGGTGAGATCCGGTTCCAGTTTGGGACGGACGTCAGAACGGTTGCCGCCGGCAGCCTGGTATCCATCCCGCCCGGCACCGTCCATGGCTTCGCGGTCGCGACCGAGACGGCGCGCGTCCTGAATCTGTACACGCCTGGCGGCTTCACGGAGCAGATCAGCCACCTTGGCACACCGGCCACCGAGCTCCGGATGCCGCGTGAGGGCGAGCAGACCCGGGTGACCCCTGAGCAGATGAATGCCTACCTCACCCGTTCGGCCGAACTGAATACGCAGAGCTGGGCCCCGGCCGGGTCCCGGGACCTCCTCGTGGACGAGCGCGACGCGTTCAACCCCTTCTAGCAAGGCGTTCATGGTCGATCGCCGACGACGCGACCGACCGACCGAGGGTCGCGCTCGACCCGCCAAGTCTCGGCCAGTGAAACCTCCCCCACGTCGCGGAGGCGACACCGTGGGACTGGATCACGCGGAACGTGCTGATCCGGTCACGCTGGTTCGTCTGCCGCTCCAAAATGGAGACGATGTTCGCCTCGTCGGTCAGTTCAAGCGGCCCGCTCCAGCCGCGCTCACCCAATCGGGTCGGTTTCGACCGCCTCCCACTGGCGCGATGCGAGCGACCTTTGGACGGCGGAGAGGACCATCTGTGTCCGGAGACCGTCCGAGAAGTCGGGGCCGGTCGAGTGACCCAGCCGGATGTCCGAGAGGAACGAGCCGATGAGCCGGTCGTTGTAGTCGGCCGAGATGCCGATCGAGTGCGTCGACTGCTCGACATCGCTCGCGGCGCCCGGGTCTGTCCCGAATTCCAGCAGTACCTCCGGCCCAGGGCTGTCGACCGTGGCGCCGAAGAGCCGCTCGCTGGTCCGGAGACCGGGGTCGGGCTGCCAGGCGAGGGAGCCGCGGGTGCCGTAGAGCCGGACCCCGCCACCGCCGACGGGGAGCGTGGACCAGCTCGTCTCGAAGCTGCCCTGCGCGCCGGAGACGAACGCCGCCAGCCAGGCCGCCGCGTCGTCGACATCGACGGCGACCAGCGCGCCGGACGCATCGGGACGCCGGGGCGTGATCGTCCGGGCCTGGGCGACGACCCGGTCGATCGGCCCGACCAGCCACGCGGCGAGGTCGATCGCGTGGGCGCCGTACTCGGCGAAGACCCCGCCGTTGGCCTGGTCGCGCCGCATCTTCCAGTGGATCGGTGTCGCCGGGTCGATGAACTGGGCGTTCATCGTGTGGCTCTGGAAGGCGACGACGTCGCCGATGTAGCCCTCGTCGAAGAGCGCCTTCATGCGCTGGATGGCTGGCGAGAAGCGGAACATGAAGCCGAGCTTCGTCACGACGCCGGCCTCCCGCGCCGCCTCCGCCATCGCCCGGGCCTGATCGACGTCGAAGGCGAGCGGCTTCTCGCAGAGGACGTGCTTGCCGAGGGCGAGGGCCGGCAGCGTGAGGTCGTGGTGGGTTTCGGTCGGGGTGGCGATAACGACGGCGTCGAAGGCATCCTGCCGCCGCCAGAGCTCGTCCGGCGTGGACAATGCCAGCGGGACGCCGAACCGCCCCGCGACCTCAGATAGCCGGCGCTCGTCCCGCTCGACGACCGCGACGACCTCGGCGTCCGGGTGCGCCCGGAGCGACGGCAGGTGGGCCAGCGTGCCCCAGGCGCCGAGCCCGATGACGGCGACCCGGATCGGTGATGTGGGCATGGTGTTGCGGACTCTCCCGTTGCTCCAGGATCCGTCCTGTCGTTAAGTCCGGACCGTTTACGGCCGGACCGGGATCAGTCCGGGATGACGATCTTGTCCAGCCCCGGCGCGGCCGGCGGGAATGCGGGCGCCATCGCCTCGAGGGTGTCGGCGATGGTCCGGGCGATGACGAGGTTGCGGTACCACTTGTGGTTGGCCGGGACGACCATCCACGGGGCGGCGTCGGTCGAGCAGGCGGCGATGGCGTCCTCGAAGGCCCCCATGTACTCGTCCCAGCGGCCGCGCTCGACGAGGTCGGCCGGGTCGAACTTCCAGTGCTTCTCCGGGTCGTCCAGCCGGCTCTGGAGGCGGCGCTGCTGCTCACCCTTCGAGATGTGCAGGTAGAACTTCAGGATCGTCGTGCCACTGTCGGAGAGTTGCTGCTCAAAGGCGTTGATCGCGGCGTAGCGGCGATCCCAGTCGCTGTCCGGCGCCAGCCCCTTGACCCGGACGATCAGGACCTCCTCGTAGTGCGACCGGTTGAAGATGGCGATCATCCCGCGGCCCGGCGCCTTGCGGTGGTAACGCCAGAGGAAGTCATGGTCCAGCTCCTCGGGCGTCGGCGCCTTGAACGACCAGACCTGGCAGCCCTGCGGGTTGACGCCCTCGAAGACGCCACGGATGGCCCCGTCCTTGCCGCCGGTGTCCATCGCCTGCAGGACGACGAGCAGGCTCTGGCGGTGCCCGGCGTAGAGCCGCTCCTGCAACGAGGAGATCCGCTCGCGCTGCCGCTTGAGCTCCGCCTTCACATCCTGTTTCGAGGTGAAGGGCCCGGACTCGCCGGCGTCGACCCCGGACAGGTCGACGCGGCTGCCGAACGTGACGCGGTACGGCGCGAAGCCGGCCGGTCCGGGCCAGTGGGATTCCGACGCGGCGTCGTCCGGGTGCTTTGCCATCGAGACGTCTCCTCGTGCGGGGGATGCGCTGTCGTGCCCGGACGACTGAGGGTTCCAGCGCCGAGTCCGTTGGTGAGCGCGTTCCGGAGTTAATTCCTCCGGACTGATCTGAAATGATCGAGGATCACTCGCTCGACCCAGGCAGCGTTGGTTGCGATCAAGACCAACGGAGACGAACGAGCGGAGCGTCGAGGGCGAAAGCGTCCATCCACGCGTCGATGACCACATCGCCCCGACCCAATGTCAGGACGGCGCGGTTGGCCCATTCTAGACGAGCCCGGAGGCTTTTGAGCGCCCGGCAACAGGCTCGGCCCGGTCCTTCACGGACCCACAGAGACCGCATCACTCCTGGCTGAAACAGCGTGGTGAGCGGAAATTGCCTCTGCCTGTTGCCGGTCGCTCTCAGTCGTCCGTTGCTCTGGCGTGATCTCCGAACGGATCGTCCGTTCGACACCTTGTCCACCGGATCAGGTCATCGGGTTCGGTGATGCACTGCTGATGACGAGGAGGATCGCGTTCGTGTCGCTGGGTGATTCGGTGAGGATCACGACCCGCCGCCGGCTTCGACGCGAGCGATGACGGCGTCGATCCGCCTTCGGGCGTCGTCATGCATGACGACGTTTACGGAGGGTTCGCCCTTCATCGCCGCCCACGGGACCAGTACGTCGAAGTCGAGGTCGCTGATCAGCCTGAGGCTGTCGAGCGACGCGGCGCGGTCACTGCCGCCCAGCACGACAGCCCTCCAGTCGCCGTACTCGACCCAGAGTGAGTCGCCAGTGAACAGGAAGCGGTGTGTGCCGTTGTCCCAGAGGTACGAGGTCGTGCCGGGTGTGTGACCGGGGGTGGGGATGACTTCGAGGTCGTCGTCGATCATCCGCCGGCCGGTGAAGGTGCCCGCGACCGGAAGGCCCCCGGCGGTCTCCGCTCGGTCGCGCTCGTGGACGAACACCGGCACATCCAGCCGAGGGGCGCCATACATCACCTCGTGTCCGTGGTTGATCAGGAGGTGGGTCGTGGCGCCGAGGGCACGGATCTCGTCCGCGGCCTCGCGCAGACCAGGGGCGTTGTAGACGATCGCGTTGCCCTCGGGCCGCTCGAGGATGAACGATCTGACCTGTGCGTTCGCCAGGAACGGCAGCGGCGCGGGTGGCGTCGCGCGCAGTCCTTCGATCGGCGTCTCCAGGGCCGCATGACGTGTTCCGGGCATCGTCGTATCCTCGTTTCGTGAGCAGGCGGAGGTCGGCGTCTGGGTGTCGCTGAGGTAGGCGCTACCCGGCGGATGTCGTGTTGACCGCGATCGCGAAGGCGTGCTCGTCGTCGAGGTCTTGGATGAGGCCGGGCCGGGTCGGCGCCCAGCCCAGCGTGTCGCGGGTGATCGGGCTCGAGGTGGGGTTGTCGAGGCCGACGAAGCCGCGCAGGTAGCCGAAGTGCCGCTCGGCGTTCTCGGCGGCAACGGGCACGACCGGGACGCCGAGACGGCGGCCGATCACCGTGGCGATGTCGCCGAGGGCGATGCCTTCCTCGGCGACGGCGTGCAGTCGGGATCCCGCGGGCGCGGATTCGAGCGCCAGGCGATAGAGGCAGCCGACATCGCGCGTATCGGCGGACGGCCAGCGGTTGTTCCCGTCGCCCACGTAGCCGGCGCCTCCCGTCGCGCGGGCGATCGCGATCAGGCCCGAGATGAAGCCGTACCGGCCAAGACTGTGCACCGTCGGGGGCAGCCGGACGACCGAGGAACGCACTCCCTGCCCGGCAAGTGCGATCACGGCGTTCTCGGCGTCGATCCGCGGACCACCGGGCATCATATCGTGCTCGGTCAGCTGCCCCTGAAACCCGGCAAGGATCAGCGCGGCGGTCGCGCATGTCCCGACAAACGGTTTATTCGACCCCCTGAGCGCGGCGCCCATTGTCGTGATCGCCCGCAGGTCCGCGGCGACCGCGTTGGCCAGGTCGCCCGAGTGCTGTTCCTCGTGCTTGAACGCAAGGTGGATGACGCCGTCGGCCTCGCGGACCGCCGTGCTCAGGCCATCGAGGTCATCCAGATCGCCTCGCCGCACGTCGGCGCCGAGCGATTGCACGACGGTGGCCGCGCGATCCGAGCGGGCCAGCCCGGTGACGACGTGACCAGCGGACAGCAGCTCGGGGACGACTGCGGAGGCAATATGTCCGGAGGCACCGGTGACGAACACGCGCATGGCCGAATCTCCTTTACGGCATCGCCAGCACGGCGAGCCCACGACGGTGAGTGCAGCTGCTGTAATCACTGTAGCACCGTTGACTGCACGATGTGCAGTCAACGCGCTCCGAGGCATGCTACGCTTCGGGGCATGCCGAGATGGGGACCGGACGGAGTCGAGCGCCTGCAAGTTGCCGCCTTCGAGCTCTTCGAGGAACAGGGCTTCGATCGCACGACGGTCGCCGAGATCGCTCAGCGGGCAGGGCTCACCCAGCGAACGTTCTTCAACCACTTCGCCGACAAGCGAGAGGTACTCTTCAACCTGAGCTCGGAACTTCAGCGAGAGATCGTCCGTGAAATCGCCGCCTGCGCCGACACTGTGCCGCCGCTCGACGCGGTCGTGCGTGCCCTGCAAGCCACTGCTGACACGATGTTCGAGGAACGCCGCGCCGCGGTGATGCGCCGCCACGCGATCATCGACGCCAACCCGGAGCTGCGGGAGCGCGAGCTCAGCAAGCGGGCCGCGCTCACCGACGCCATCGCCGCCACGCTCCACGCGCGGGGTCTCGACCCCGAATCCGCGCTCCTCGCGGCCGGTGCCGGCATGCTCGTGCAACAGACGGCGATCCAACGATGGACGCAGCCAGCCGAGAGCCGACCCCTCCGGGAGCTTCTGTCTGACGCGCAGCACGCGCTGCGCACGACCGTCAGTCAGAGATCCGGTCGACGCGTCGCCGCTTCCCGGACCTGACCGGAGCGATCAGCGGCCGCGGCCCGTCGGGCTCCATTGCCCCATCGGCGATGAGCAGCGAAGGCGGGGGCTGAAGCGGGCATCGCGACAGCCGGGGCACTGGCGACTCAGAACTGATACGGAATCCGGGTACTAGCTACGTTGAACGACTCGGTCTCCTCTGGTGCTCGACTCCCCTCTCCGCCGCAGCGGGGAGGAGCCGGGGGAGGGGTCGTTTGACGGCGCGGTCCGCGTTGATTGGGTATTCATCCGGATTCCGTCTTGGAGCGACCGGCAACAGGCTGAGGTCAGTTCCGCTCACCACGCTATTTCAACCAGGCGTGATGCGGTCTCCGTGGGTCCATGAAGGACCAGGCCGAGCCTGTTGCCGGTCGCTCCTGGCTCCGGGAAGGCCGGTGATTCCGCGACGCTGCGGCAGCCCACCTGCCTGCCACATCACTCCGTGTTTCCCGCGAGTTCGCTCCGGCATTCCTGACTTCCCCTCCGCCCGACAGACCGCGACTGTTGCGTCCACCGGCATCACCACCGGGCCGCCGGAATGTTAAACAACGAACGATACCCTGAACAGTGTTCGGCAAACCTATTGACACTCAACGAATCGCCGCTACACTGCAGGCAGGGCCGATTGAACACTGTTCAGGAGATTGACGAGTGATCACCACCAAGCGCGTGACCGGAGCCGCCGCTCGCCGGGCATCCAACCGGGAGAGCATGCGAGCCGCCATTCTGGACACGGCGCGGGGCATCGTCACCGAGAGCGGGATCGACGGTCTGACGATTCGGGGGGTCGCGACGGCGCTGAACTACTCGCCAGGCGCGATCTACGAGTACTTCGAGTCGAAGGAGGACATCCTCACCTGGCTGTATTTCCAGGGCGCCAGCGGCCTGGGGGGGCAGATGGAGCAGGCGGTCACCGACCTGCCCCCGGGCACGAGCGCAGTCGACGGGATGATGGCACTGGCCCGGGCGTACCGGGCCCACGCGCTCGCCAACCGGGAGCTCTATCAACTGGTCTTTGGCGGGATGACGTGCATCCCCGACCCGCCGGCAGTCGAGCACCCGGAGATGGAAACCGGTGGCTTCGGCACCCTGGTCCGGCTGGCGCAACAGGGAATCGACGAGGGGTCGCTGGTCGCACTCCCGGTCTCCCTGATCGCCCACGCCGCCTGGTCGGCCGTCCATGGCTTCGTCTCGCTGGAGCTTCAGGGTCACATCACCGGGGCCGAGGCACCGGGGATGACCATCGACTCACCGGAGTGGGCCAGCCAGCACCGGGACGCCTTCTTCGAAACGGTCATCCGGATGATGCTGGTCGGCCTCGTCTCGGCCGAGTACCGGGCGGCCAGGCCGGCTCTGCTGGCGGCGTCCACCGGGCGGACCGGCGTCGTCACGGAGCCCACTGACTGACCGTGGGCCGGACCGGCGCACCGCCGGGCTGACCGGCCACCCCCCTCCCGTTACCGCTGAATCGACTGAATCGACGCCGGGTTTTCCGCCTGTGAGACCCCGGCCTGGGAGCACCTTGCCATGTTCACCGCCTGGGGTCGTCTCATCGCGGCCAACGCCCGCCTCGTCGCCATCGTCGCCGTCCTCGCCCTGGTCGCCGCCATCGTCGCCCTGGTGACCGTCGCCCCGGACCTGTCCTCGGAGGGCTTCGTCTCCGGGGACGCGGAATCGACCCGGGTCGACTCGACGATCGCCACTACCTTCGGCCAGAGCAGCGACTCGCTCGTCTTCCTGTTCGACGCGGGCCAGCCCGTCACCGATCCGGCCGTCCAGCGGGAGGTCGACGCCGCGCTGGCCCCCCTTCAGGGCGACAGCCGGTTCAGCGCCATCCTGACGACGTGGTCGACCGGCAACCCACGGATGATCTCCGAGGACGGCACCGCGACCTACGCCGTCGCGCTGATCGCCCCCGGCGCCGGGTTGGAGGACGCCGACGTGACGTCGCTGAGCGACGCGGTCACGGCGGATGGCGGGGCCAACGGGCTGACCGTCACGACCGGGGGCGGTCCCGCCGTCGGGGTCGCGATCGGCGAGGAGGTCGGCGCGGGGCTCGTCCGGGCCGAGACGTTCTCGGTCCCGATCACGCTGCTGATCCAGGTCGTCGTCTTCGGCTCCCTGGTCGCGGCCGGCATCCCACTGCTGATCGCCGCGATGGCCATCCTCGGCTCGATCGCGCTGATCTTCGTGCTCTCGACCGACGTCTTCCAGTCGATCTTCGCCGTCAACATCATCACCATGCTCGGCCTCGGCCTCGGAATCGACTACTCGCTGTTCATGGTGACGCGGTTCCGGGAGGAACTGGCGAAACGGCCCGCCGGTGAGGCCGTCACGGCCACGATGGCGACGGTCGGCAAGGCGATCCTGGTCTCCGGGATCACGGTCATCGTCGGCCTCTCCGCGACGCAGTTCTTCCCACTGCCGGCCCTCCAGTCGATGGGCCAGGCCGGGATCGCCGCCACGGCGATGGCGCTGCTGTTCGGCCTGACGCTGCTGCCGGCGATCCTGACGATGCTCGGCAAGCGCGTCAACGGCCTGAGCATCGGCCGGGGCCGGGCCCAGTCCGCCGGCGAGGAGAGCGCCTTCTGGCACGGCATCGCGACCCGGGTGATGCGCTACCCGATTCAGATCGTCGCCGTCGTCCTGATCACGCTGCTGGTCGTCGCCAGCCCGCTGCTGCGGCTGGACCTGACGCCGGGCGGCCCGGAGGTCCTGGCCGTCGGCGACGAGGCCCGGGTCGTCTCCGAGCGGCTCGCCTCGGACTTCACCGCCAGCGACGCCGACCCGATCCCGGTCCTCGTCACCATCGCCGACGGCGACCCGACCTCTCCCGCCGCCGTCGCGACCCTCCAGAGCCTGACCGACCGCTTCACGACGATCCCGAACGTCAGCAGCGTCGACAGCTACGTCTCGGCCGACCTGGCGACCGCCGCCGGCTTCGACTGGACGACCTACACCGGCGACCCGGCGACCCTCCCCGAGGCGATCGGCGGCACGGTCTCGACGACGGTCCGCGACGACCAGGTGCTGGTCGACGTGATGACGAGCGCCTCGGGCGCGAACCTGGAGGAGGTCGTCCGCGACATCCGGGCGATCCAGCCCACCGGGACGGACGTGACGGTCGGTGGCTTCGCGGCCGCCTCGGTCGACACGATCGACGGGATCAACTCCGGCCTGATCCCGGCCGCGATCTTCGTCCTGGTCGGCTCCTACCTGATCCTGCTACTGACGTTCGGCTCGGTCCTGCTGCCGATCAAGGCGATCCTCTCGACGCTGCTCTCGATCTCGACGGCGCTGGGAGCGGTGGTCTTCATCTTCCAGGACGGCCATCTGGAAGGGCTGTTCGGCTTCGCGGCCTCCGGCGAGATCATCTCGACGACGCCGATCCTGATCTTCTGCATCCTGTTCGGCCTGAGCATGGACTACGAGGTGCTGATGCTCTCGCGGATCCAGGAAGAGTACCGCCGGACGGGCGACGCCCGGGCCTCGGTCGCGACGGGACTGGCCCGGAGCGGCCGGGTCATCACCGGGGCGGCGCTGATCATGGTCGTCGTCTTCGGCGGGTTCATGCTGGCCGACATCGTGATCCTCAAATCCATGGGCTTCGGCCTGGCGATCGCGGTCCTGATCGACGCCACGATCGTCCGTGGGCTGCTCGTCCCGGCGACGATGCGGCTACTGGGTCGCTGGGCCTGGTGGGCGCCGTCCCCGGTCCGCCGGGTGGTCGACCGGCTGGGGCTCGGCCATGAGGCGCCGCTCCCGGTCACTGCCGGCACCGACTGATCCCTGAGCTTCGAGCTGGATGCGGCCCTCTGTGCCCCGGTGACGTCTCTCGACGTCACCGGGGCGTACCGCGTTTTCGGAGCCAGTCCCTCCGACCTTGTTGCGAGCGACACTGGTCGTGTTGCGCTCGGAGCCGCCACCCACGCATCGTGACCGGTGGGCTGTCTCCGCCTGCCGCCCGCTGTCAGGAGCCGCGGACGGTGACCGCTACGAGGGTAGTGCTTCCATTGGCGATGCTCACTGGCTGCTCTCCGGGGGCTGACATGTGTCTTCGTGCACGGGCAGGATGAATGACTCGTCATCCTCACCGGCGACGAATGCAAGGGGTCGATCCCGATGCTCAACCTAGCGGTGAAGCCTGGTCAATCGTTGGACTGCCTCGGTGACGATGCCGAGTCGACGGTACACGTCATCAGCATCGATCGGTCTGTTTGCCTGGATTCGTCGCATCATCAATTGCGCATGGGCTTGTATGATCGTGAGGTCGTGAATGACCTGATCACGGTGGGTAGCGTCCTCATCTTCGTGGTCTGACGGGGGTGATTGCCGTCCCATGCCGGACCTCCTGTCTCGCACCGCGTGTATCGTGCTGAGACCTGCAACGCAGCGTATGGTGTCCAGCGGATGCACAATGGAGTCCCACGCGGATAGTTGTCGTCCTATTGGAGGTAATCCATGGCAGCGCCACCCGACGATTCCGGGCAACTCCGCGCGTTCGTCCGGGACCAGCAGCGCCGCAAGCACATCGTGATGGTCGACAGTTCCCAGGTCTTCCTCGACGTGATCTCAGAGGTACTGAAGGACGAGCGCTACGGCGTGACCGCGTCCAACTACGTGCCGGAGATCTTCACGCAGATCGCCCTGCTCACGCCCGATCTCATCATCGTCGACCTGACCATCACCCAGAAAGCGGGCTGGGAGCTCCTGGAAAAGCTCGAACTCGAGACGCTGACGCGGAACATCCCGGTCATCGTGACCTCGACCGATCAGTCGCTGCTCGATCGGGCGCAGGCCAACAAGGAGCGGTACGGCTTCGACAACTACCTGGTCAAGCCGTTCGACCTCGATGTGCTGCTCGCCGCGATCGAGGAGCTGATCGGCTCCGCCTGACCGCTCTGGCGTCGTCCCGCCGCCCGCTCACGGAAGTACCCCGGATGGTTGGTGACGACCATCCGGGGTGCTCTGTCTCAACCATGCCGGACTGGTCGATGGGCGACCCGGTCAGGCGCCGCCGGCGAAGGCCAGCGCCGCGGCGTGGACCTCGCGAAGGCGTCCTTCGCGGATTGCGTTGACCGGAGCCTCATCATAGAGTTCCGGGTTCATGCCGACGATCCACGTCTGTATCGTCTCGGGTGCGTCCCCGGCCTGTCGCAGGAGCTCGGAGATAACGTGCGCCTCGCGGACCCGCTGCTCGACCTCGACCGAGCGCGGCTGGGTCAAGGCGTCGTCGATCCAACGCGTGACCGCATTGGTGTCCCGCATCCCGGCCAGATAGGCCGTCAGCTTCCGACCGAGCAGGTCGTAGACGGCACTGACCACGATGGGCCACTCGGTACTGGCGGCGGTGCCGACGACCTGCTAGGGACTGAATGATATGGACCTCCGTTCCCTGCTCGTCGCTCGTGACGTTATAATCCTGCTTACATGGGTGTCAGATACACGCAGGATTTTCAATGAGAATCCGTCGAATAGCTATTCAGAATTTTCGAGGAATTGAGGAATGTGAGTGGTGGCTTGATACCCCTCTGGCGTGCCTAGTAGGACCAGGCGACAGCACGAAGACAACGATTCTTGATGCCGTAGGATTGGCCTTAAGCCGGAACTATACTGTGCAATTCGTTGACTCGGACTTTCACCGATGTGATGCCTCTAAACCCATCGTTGTTCAAGTCTTGGTGTCTGGATTTCCCCCAGATCTCAATACCAATCAACACTTTAGTTTTTACCGGAGCTTTCTTGGCAGCAAGAACATTCTTCAGTCGGAGCCAATAGGCGACGTCATTCCAGGATTGGACATCCGCCTCACCGTCGACGACAGCCTCGAACCACAATGGGTAGTCATCCGTCCTGATGGACAATCCAAATACATCAGCGCGGCTGATCGGCGTCTCTTAGGCTTCTTTCGACTTGGAGAGCACGTTGATATGCATTTAAGGTGGTCAAGGACATCAGCGCTCACGACCCTCTCCGAGAAGAGTCCGGAGACGAAATCCATCCTCGTCTCGGCGGCACGCGCAGCCAGAGAAGCGGTTTTCAATCATCATAATGAGGAATTGAATCGAACTACTGATGATGTCGCCAAGCTGTCCAAGCTGATGGGAAGTAATCACGGCTCAACGCTACGAGCAGGGCTCGACCCTACCGGCGTGGCGACGAGTCATGCCTTGGTCCTCCATGATGGAGAGATCCCGCTTACAACCTCGGGTCTTGGTTCAAGGCGTCTGGCAGCCCTGTCAATCCAGGAAGGAGCAGTGGAGAAAGGAGCAATCATTGGCATTGACGAGATCGAACATGGTCTGGAACCACATCGGTTGAGCCATGTTCTTAGACATCTCAAAGAGTCGAAGAACTACACCAACGGTCAGATTCTGTTCACAACCCACTCACCGATCACGATCATTAACCTTTCCATCGAAGATATATATGTCGTAAGGAGCGCAAATGGTAAGACTAGAGTGCAGAGGGTTGTCGCTAGCTTGAAAGATGGTCAGGGATTTATTCGAAGTTCCCCAGATGGTCTCTTGTCTCGGCGAATCATCGTTGGAGAGGGTGCAACAGAAGTTGGCTTTCTTCGCCACCTGCTGGTGCACATCGATCAAACGCTACAGGAATATCCTTCTCCCACATCGATCACCGCTGGCGTGGCTATCATAGATGGAGGAGGAGCGAACAGCATTTCACGAGCGTCTTCCTTCAACGAGCTTGGATATCCGACTCTTTTACTAATGGACAATGATGACCGAAACATCGATTCAAAAATCGAGGTCGCAAGAAGTACAGGCGTAGGGATAACCCAATGGAGCTCGGGCAATTGCCTGGAATCGGAGCTGGTCCTACATTCGAGCCTTGAAATACTATCCGAAATGCTCAAGATCATATCTGGCACTATAGACGAGTCGAGGATGATACGGAGTCTACGGGATAAATCCAAGCTCGATTCTATCAAGGGTCTGGACGTTTCCAGCTGGATTGTCAATCCCGAGGACGAAGCCGTGGTTCGTCGTGCGCTCACTGATTGCCTGAAGGGCAATGCTTGGGGCATCAAATCTCAAACTGGCGGTGAACTCTTGGCGGAGGCATTCGTCAACCACTTACCGCATTTCGAGCAGACAGCCATGCGAGGTCCAATATCCCAGATTCGGGAGTTTACTTATGGCCTCTAAGCTCTTGCATGGTGACTCTTCTCCACTACAGATGGGACAGGCTCTTCGTGAATCCTTGCCATGCTCCGTTCTGCTTCCGGCAGGGACGGGCAAGACTCAACTACTTGTTGACACTGCATTGAGTTCATCTCAAACCCAGCAGTCTGTCTTGATACTGACCCACACTCACGCCGGCGTTGAGGCAATCAAGAACAGACTAAGAAAACAGCATGTATCGCTTGATCGAATGACCGTGCAGACTATTGACAGTTGGTGCGTTCAACTTATCCGCTTCTACCCCAGTATTACCGGAGTACGCTTCGAGACGCCTGACTGGTCGCAATCTGCTTCTTACCATAGTGCCACAACAACTTTGCTAAGCAACCCACATATAGCTTCGTCGATCCAACAGAGTTACACTTTCGCCTTGGTAGATGAGTATCAGGATTGCCTACGCGAACAGCACGATTTGATTGTGGCGCTGAACAAAATCGTGAAGGTTGGTGTGTTCGGAGATCCCCTACAGTCGTCAATCACCTGGGGATCGAATCGCCAGCGCTTGGTAGATTGGTCAGATGAAGTGGAATCAGTTTTTAATCCTATAGGGGTTGACAGTTATCCTTGGCGGTGGCACGAATCGAATCCTGAACTCGGTGCTTGGCTTCTCGATATCCGGGAGCGACTGTCATTAGGGTTTAGCATTGATCTCCGGAACTCGCCCGTGAATTGGATTGAAGCCAATCCAAAGAACCCGAGTTCAGCTTTGTATAAGGCGATCAACGCATTGGGTCTTGGGTCGATAGCCATCCTTGGGAAGTACCGACCTGATTGCGCTAGAGCAGCCTCGTTGCTAAGAGGAGAATTCAGCCTAATGGAGGAAATGCAGGGTAAGTATATGCTTAACTATGCTCAATTATTCGACCATGGAAGCGCTGCCACGATTGCCGCATCTACGCTTCAACTGGCTAAGGATTGTGCGAATGGTATAGCTGGTGTCTTCCCTTCCAACAAAGTGCATCGATTGGCCGAAGGGAAGCCAATTCTAGCCAGAGATGCAACTAGCAAGCAATCTCACCAGATGCTAAGTCTGCTTCTGACGGAACCAACAGCTAGTATTGCACGATCCGCACTCCTTTCAATACAGAATCTCTCTACTTTCACGTTGTACTGTCACGAGGCTTGGCATTGCATTTTGAACGCTCTTGAAGAACTTGAATCTAACCCAACCGGCTCCTTGCAAGATGTTGTAAATAAACAGCGTAATGAATTTCGAGTCGCTGGAAGATATACTTCACAGTCGGTTGTTAGTCGACCTCTTCTGGTAAAGGGTCTAGAGTTTGACCATTCAATTCTGCTGAGCGGTTCCAACTACAATGCAGCCTCTCTCTATGTCGCGCTGACGAGAGGATCGAAGTCAGTCTCGGTGATCAGTCCAGAGTCAACCCTCAATCCAAGTACTTACTGATATCGTTCAAGTCTCTACCAATAGTTCCGTTACACTTAGCGTGACGACTTGGAGTCCGGACCATGACGACCGAGGTTCATACGGCTAGCGAAGCGCAGCCGGCGTTCGAGACCGCGATGGCCGGCTTCTTCAGTGGGCTGTCCGGGCCGGTCGGGGTGATGGCGCGGGAGATCGGCGGCGAGGGCCGGGTGCTGACCTGGAACCACCTGGACACGTTCCCGACGGCCTCGACGCTCAAGGTGCCGCTCCTCTACGAGCTGTTCCGGCAGGCCGAGGCCGGGACGGTCGACCTCGCCGAGCGCGTCACCCTCCGCCACGGCGACCGGACGCCCGGCTCCGGCGTCCTCCAGCACCTCGACGACGGGCTGGCGCCGACGCTGCGCGACCTCGCCGAGCTGATGATCATCGTCTCCGACAACTGGGCGACGGACATCCTCTTCGATCGGCTCGGCAAGGACCGGATCGCCGTGACGCTCCGCGACCTCGGGCTGACCGCGACGCACCTGCCGCTCACGATCCGGGACCTTTTCGCGGCCCTGACCAGTGTCGATCCGACCGACCCGGCCCTGACCTACGACGCCCTCCGCCAGCACCTGAAGGACTACGAGCCCGGCCCGGACAACGTCGGGCTGGCGCTGGATGGCCGCAACGACGTCAGCACGCCGGCCGACATGGTTCGTATCCTGACGCTGATCGAGCGGGGCCACGGGATCTCGCCCGAGGGCCGCGAGCGCATGATCGAGATGCTCCGCCACCAGAACTTCACGTCGATCATCCCCCACCGCCTGCCCGAGGGTCAGCAGATCGAGGTCGCCCACAAGACCGGCAGCCTCCGGGGAATCAAGAACGACGTCGGGCTGGTCCACTCGCCGAAGGTGACGTACGCGATCGCGCTGATGAGCCGGGGGCAGGACGACATCCCGGAGGTCGTCGACCGAATGGCGCGGGCGTCACGGTGGCTGTGGGATGCGCTGTCGGCCGACCGGGACGGGGCGTCATAGACGTAGGCAGTGGCGTTATATGAGGCTTGACAGGCGACGGCCCAAGCGACCGTCCGTTCCGAAGGGACATGGCTTGCCTTGTCCGCGCCGCCAGGCGCCAGGCGCCATACCGCGTAGCGGTGCCGGAGTTCGGGATCAGTCAGTTTCCATGTGACACGTCAATGGCGGAGCCAGTTATCGCAAGCGTCGCCCCTACGAGGAGGGACATGCATTGAACGAATCACTATGTCGATAAGTCCGAGCCGTTCACGGCCAGACATCGCCAGACTGAACCATCACCCACGGCGCTCATGGAAGACGGCCTCGATGTTGTTGCCGTCGGGGTCGTAGACGAAGGCGCCGTAGTAACCCTCGTGGTACTCCGGGTGCTCGGCCGGCGCCTGCTTCTCGCGGGCACCGGCGGTCAGGGCGGCGTGGAAGAAGGCGTCGACCTCGGCGCGGGAGTCAGCGACGAAGGCGACATGGGCCGAGGAGGTCGGCTGGTCGCCGCGCGCGACCAGGTCGATGGCGAAGTCGGCCGAGCCCTCGACGCCGTAGGCCGAGAAGGTCTCGCCCCGGTCCAGCTCATGGAACCCGAGCGGGGCCAGCGCCCGGCGGTAGAAGTCGCGGCTCGCCTCCAGATCGCTGACGAGCAGATCGACGTGGTCGATCACGACCCGGCGCGTGGTTCCCTGGTCGGTCGGTGGGGTGGACATGACATCTGCCTCTTGGCGGTCCACTCCGGGCTGAAGCCGGCGCGGCGCGGTGACGATCCGGCGGCATCGTAGCAAGCACCGCCGGGTGTAGCGCACCGGCGGGGCCACGCCAGCGCGATCAGGCTGAGTGGCGACGCATTGCCGTCGGTCCCAGCGGATCGGTCCCAGCGGACTGGTATTCCCCGGCGGGAATGAACGCGCTACACTGCTTCGGCTATGACTGATGCGGAATCCGAAACACCGACCAACCCGGATGACCACATCACCCGCCCCGGGACCGATCCGCGCGGCGATGAGCGGTTACCACGAACCCGGCTGTCGGCCCGCGTCGCTCAGGTCGCGGCCCGGACGGACGACGACGCCCAGGACGACGGGGCACGCTCGGGCGGGCAGGGTCCGCGTCCGCCGCTGAACTGGCGCCGGACGCTCTACGCGCTCTGGATCGCCCAGATTCTGGCCCTGATCGCGTTCTCGATGCGGGTCCCCTTCCTGCCCTACTACCTCGGCGACCTCGGCCTGACGGACGAGAACGACCAGCTCTGGTGGGCAACCGCGATCACCGCCGCCGGCGCGGTCTGCATGACGGTCTCGGCGCCGATCTGGGGGGTCGTCTCGGACCGGGTCGGCCGCAAGCCAATGGTGATCCGGGCGATGCTGTTCGCCGCCTTCACGATCGGGTTGATGGGCCTCGCCACGGCGCCGTGGCAACTGTTCGGGCTCCGGCTGATCGAGGGCGCCTTCACCGGGACGGTCACCGCCTGCGCGGCCCTGGTCGCCTCGACCGTCCCGCGCGACCGGGTCGGCTTCGGTCTCGGGCTGATCCAGACCTCGGTCTTCTCTGGCTCCTCGCTCGGTCCGCTGTTCGGCGGCTTCCTCGCCAATCAGGTCGGCTACCGCTGGACCTTCGGCGTCGCCAGCGGCTTCATGGTGATCGGCCTGCTGATCGTCGTCTTCCTCGTCGAGGAGCGGTTCCGGCCGGTCCGCCGGACGGGCACCGTCGACAGCCGGCGTGGCGCCGGGGTGCGGTCGCAGCTCGCGATCCTGGCGATCCCGGTCGTCGGGATCATGGTGCTGTCGATGCTGGTCATCCGCGGGACGTCGATGGCGATCCAGCCGATCCTGCCGCTCTACGTCGCCCAGCTTGGGTCGTTCGGGATCAGCGACGCCGAGACGGCCGGCCTGATCCTGGGCGCGCAGGGGCTGACGAGCGCGATCGCCTCGATCTACTTCGGCCGGCTCGGCGACCGCATCGGCCATCGCCGGATACTGACCGCCTGCACCTTCGCGGCCGGCTTCATCTATCTGCCGATGGCGGCCGCGACGCAGTCGTGGCAGCTGCTGGTCCTGCAGGCGGCGTTCGGCGTCGCGGCCGGCGGGCTGGTCCCGACGGCCAACGCGCTCGTTGCCCACGCGACCGGGCCGGAGCAGCGCGGCGTGGTCTTCGGGCTGATGGCGGGGGCCGGGTCGATGGGCGCCTTCGTCGGGCCACTGGCCGTCGCCGGGCTGACGACGTCGGGCGGGTTCGGGCTGGCCTTCATCGCGATCGGCGTCTCACTGCTGCTGACGGGCGTCGCGGTGGTCTACACCTTCAGCCATCGAGCCCGGGAACTCGCCCCGGCGAAGCAGCGGCCGGCCGCCGGAGACTGAGGGTTTGTCCCCTCCCCGGCCCGCTTTCGGCACCGCGGAACCGTCGTCGTCGGGGCGCAGCTCTCGCTTCGCTGGCAAGCCCGGCCGCCGCAGTGGCCATCGCCCAGCAGGGCGATGACTGGCTCTGGGTTCAACTGTGCTTCATCTGGTCCAGACGCGTGGTCCAGACACGATCGCAAGACGCTCGTCCAGCACCCGACGATGCTTCCCCGGAACACCGTCTCGCCTGACGGCGAAGGCCGCCGCGGCGGGCGGGAGGGGCAAGCCCACTCCCCTACAAGCGGGCGCGCCCTTTCAGGAGGGTGTCGAGCTGGTGGTCGGTGATTACCCCAGCCAGAGGCAGAACGGGTGGCCGGCCGGGTCGAGGTAGACGCGGACGTCGTCCTGGGGCTGGTACTCAGCCAGGGTCGCGCCGCAGCGGATCGCGTGGTCACCGGCGGTCGCGAGGTCGTCGACGCGGATGTCGAGGTGGATCATCATCTGCTGCTCCCCCACCTTCGCCGGCCAGACCGGGCGGACGTAGATGTCCTCCGTCTGGAAGGAGAGCCGGATGCCGCCGTCCGGGTTGCTCAGCAGGACGAAGTCCGGCTCCTCCCGCAGGATCTCCCAGCCGAGCAGCCGGCAGTAGAACCGGGCCAGGTCGCCCGGCACCGGGGCGTTGAGGTTGACGGTGGTCAGGGTCAGTCCGGTGGCGCTGGTCACGATGGTAACCCTTCCGATTCCGATTCCGATTCCGATTCCGAGGCAATGTCTGAATCATCCCGCCAGAGCGCCGCCATCCGTTGCTAGCGGCGCTCGGTCGCCAGTCGCAGTCCAAGGCCGACCAGCACGGTGCCGGTCACTCGGTCCAGCCAGACGCGGACATTCGGGCGGCGGAGGGCGGCACCGGCCCGGACGACGATGCCGGTGTAGACGACCAGCCAGATGATGCCGATCAGGATGTGGATCAGGGCCAGGGCGAGCGACTGCGAGGCGACCCCACCATCGACCGAGACGAACTGGGGTAGCAGACTGGTGTAGAAGACGCCGACCTTCGGGTTGAGCAGGTTGCTGAACAGCCCTTGACGGTAGGCTTGCGTATCGGTGTGCGTCCGAGCCGATCCCGACCCATCGATGCCGTCCATGGCCCGATACCCGCCTCGCGTCGCCCAGAGCGCCTGTACCCCGAGGAAGATCAGGTAGGCGGCGCCAGCGAGCTTGAGGATGGTGAAGGCGGTCGCCGAAGCGTTGAGCAGGGCGGCGATGCCGAGGGCCGAGAGGATTGCCCAGACGCACAGCCCGGAGATGACCCCGGCCGAGGTCAGGAGCGCTGGCCGTCGGCCACCCGCCAGGGCCTGCCGGGTAACCAGCGCGATGTCCGGGCCGGGCGTGATCGTCACCAGTGTCACGACGGCGATGAAGGCGAGCAGGTGGTTGTCAAGCATGGGGAAGTCCTCCAGGCGGGAATCGATGGGCGTGGTTGGTGGCAGGCTATCATCAGACTCGGCCTTCGAGAAGCCGTGTGCGAGTCAGGCCGTCCGGCTGGCACCGTGCATCACGGGCGTCTGGCGGGATCGGCTCCGGCTGATGATGACGCCGGCCAGGGCGACGGCGCCGCCGGCGAGGGCGATGGCATGGGGCTGCTCGCCGAGGATCAGCCAGCCGGCGGTGATCGCGACGATCGGGAGCAGGTAGAGGGCGTTCGCGGTGGTCCCCACCTCGAGCCGGGCCAGCGCGTAGCCCCAGGTCGCGAAGCCGACGGCGCTCGGGCCAAGGCCGAGGAAGAGGACCGCCAGAATGGGCTCGCCGCCCGCCGTCCGCAGATCGCCGGCCAGCGCCGGGACGAGCGGCAGGGCCACGATCGCCCCAGCCCACATCGCGTAGCAGGTCAGTTCGAGGCCGCTGTACCGGCGGAGCAGCGGCTTCTGCAGGACGATGAACAGGGCGAAGCAGGCGGCCGCCACGACGATCAGCAGGGCGTCGCCGCTCAGACCGAGTCCTTCCCCCTCACCGAGGGCCATGATCGTCGCGCCGATGAAACCGAGGACGATCCCGACCCGTCCCCGGCTGGTGAGCCGGTCGCGCAGCAGCAGCCAGGCCAGCAGGACCGTGAACAGGGGCGCGGTGTTGATCAGTAGGCTGGTGGTCCCCGCCGGAACGGTCCGCTGGCCGGTATTGAGCAGCGCCTGATAGCCGGTGATTCCGACGACGCCGCAGACGGCCAGCCGCGGCAGGTCGGCCCGGGCCGGACGCCGGACGCCGATCACCGGGGCGACCACGGCCAGCACCAGCGCCGCGACGACGACCCGGCCAGCCGTCAGCCCGGCCACACTGAATCCGTCGAGCGCCACCCGGATCGCGACGTAGGCGCTGCCCCAGAGGACGATCGTCGTCGCGAGGGCGACGAGGGTGAGCGCCGATCCGGACAATCTCATCCTTCGGCTCCGGCGGTGGGACAGGTCGGCATCGATCGGTTCCTGTCTGCGCCGGCGAGGTCGGACAGCATCACGGTCCGGCTGGTCGTCGTCCGTCGCTGAGACGAACATCATACGCGCCGTTCCGGCTGCTCGTCGCTCGCGGCCGTCAGTCGCGGTCGCGCTCCACCGCCGCGCGCAACGCGGCCTGGGCTCCGGACCGCAGCATCGCGCCGTGGCTGAAGACGACGGTCGATACGTCCATGCCCGCCAGCTTGCTCGCCGACGCCCTGGCTTGCTCCGGGTCGTCGCAGAGGAGATTCACGACGCCGACCCGCACGCCCAGCAGCAGGTTCCCGAAGGCATCCGCCGTGAACAGGACGCCGTCGTCCCGCCGCACCGAGATGTGGCCCCGGGTGTGGCCCGGCGTGTCGATCACCCGGAACCCGGCGACGTCGTCGCCCTCGACCAGCGCCCGCGTGACCGGCACGGTCGGCCAGCGCCGGGCCGCCATCCCGCGCCGCAGCAACGGGTTGCGCATCGGGTCGGCCGAGCGGGTGCCGGCGATGATCTCCGCCTCGCCCGCCGACGCCCAGACCTCCACCGCCGGCGCCCAGGCGCGCATCCCCGGCAACCCGCCGATGTGGTCCGGGTGATGGTGCGTGAGGACGATCCGCCGCAGGCCCGCCGGACTGGCGCCGAGTGCCTCCAGCGCGGACCGGATCCGGCCGGCGCTGACGCCGAGCCCGGTATCGACCAGCGTCCAGCCATCGTCGCCCCGCAGGAGCAGGACACTGATCGCGTTCGGAATCGGGACCGCGTCGACGCGGTAGACGCCCTCGGCAACGAGCTCGGGTTGAGCCATTCAGATTCCTTCTTTCAAATATGTGTGTCAATGAATCGATCGATCATCTGACGGGGATGACGCACATGGTGGTCCGGGGATCGGCGCGATTATCGGTCGTCAGATCAAGACCGCAATGGTTCCGACGAGCCGATACGCACCGTCATCCGACTCAACGGGCGTTGCGTGAGCGCCATCGGGTCCACGTCACCCGTACCTTCGACAGCAGGTTCGCGACCCCAATAATGACCTCGATGACCACCACGCCAGCCTCCGCCCCCCGTCTCTATCGCCGACAGTGAGGTCACGGAAAGAGATCAGGGTGACAGGATAGCGCGTTGGCTGCGCGGTCTCGGCCGAGGGCGATGGCCGCAGCGGCGTCGCCTGCCGTAGGGACATGGCTTGCCTTGTCCGCGCCGCGAGGCGCCAGACCGCGCAGCGGTGCCCGGTGTTCAGGAATAGTGCACGTTGATGTGATAGGTCGATGACGAACACGTTCTCGTCTTGCGGCTCCTGGCCGCGGCGGCGGCCAGGAGCCGCAAGCGGACTCCCCTACCAGCGGGTCGCCCATGGCCAGACAGACAATGGCCATGGCCAAGCTGGCACAGGCGCTTCACGGCGGGTGCACGGGCGGCGGATTCGGCCACCTGCTACAGCCGTGTTTGCGACCAGACACCGAGCGACCGTCATCGGAATCAAGCCCGATGACGGTCGCTCCAAACCCTGGCGAGATGCGGCAAATCGATTCCAGGGCGATTATCCGCCCGATACCTGACGATCGAGGCCGGACTGCGCCGTGATGCCGCGATCCGGGTACTGGGCCAGCCAGGGGCCGCGGACGGCGACCTCGACCGGGACCGGGACACCGACGATCGTCTCGGCGGCCCGGCGAATGGCCGGCAGGTAGCGGCTGGCCCGGCGCTGGGTGACGGCGGAGCTGGTGCCGATCACCAGGGAGCCGTCCGCAGTGCGTCCGATCAGCTCGGCGCCACGGATGCAGCCGTCGAGGTCAGTACGGACGATCTCGCCGCCAAGGGCCAGCTCGGTCAGCATCGCCGACCAGACCTGCGTGCTGGCCAGTCCGCACTCCACCACCGTGAAGGTGCTGCTCGTCGGAGCCAATCGCCGGGCGACTGGCGGAACCGCCGGGATGGTCGATTCCGGAGCCGGTGGCGTTGCCGAGACCGTCGTCGAGCCCCGGTGAGGACCGGCGCGGCGCGACGCGGTTCGGACCGAAGCGGTGGAGGAGTTCGAGGCAGCCGGCTGCCCGGCGACCACCGCCGGATGCCGGGCTGGAGAGATGCCCGGGACGACAGCCGGAGTCGTTCCGGGGCCAGTCCGTCGTCCCCGGACTGGCGTGCCATTGCGATCGACCGCGCTGCGTCCGGAATCGCGGTCCGATCCGCGACCACCCCGGCCCGAATCGTCGTCGCCGGAGGGGCGGCCCTCCCGCTCCCAGCGGGCGAGGATCTCCCGAATCCGGCGCGGTGCGACGTAAGAGCTGCCCGACTCGACCGCCTCGTAGATCGCCGCCGTCACCCACGCCCACCCGGTCGAGCTGGCCGTGGACTCCCGCGCCGCCGCGCCGAACCGCTCGGCCAGGGTCGTCAGCAGCTGGCGCTGGGCGGTGGTCGACGGCTTGTCGTTGGCGTCCTCGAACGCCCGGATCGCCGTCGCGCCAGCGTCGGGCCCCGCCCCGTCCGCCGCCGGCCGAACCTCGGCACTCGCCGAACCCGGATCAGCGTGCGTCTCGGCTCCCGATGTCCGCTCCGTCATGACCGGGGGGCCGCTGACAGAACCAGCCTGTCTCGCCCGGCGGGCAGCGATGCGGCGACTGAGCCGGGTTCCGGAAGCTCCTCCGGTCGTGTCGTTCTCATTCGTCGATCCCGTGTCGGTCGTTGTTCTGGTAGTAGAGAGAGATTGGTTATACATCGTGTTGGTCGGCGCAACGATGGTTGAGCCAGCGTCGTTGTCCCCGGCAACAGAGCTCGGCCGGATTCGACGTGAACCAACGTTGTTCCCGGCAACATCCAACCTCGAACCTCTGTTGGTCATTGCAACATCGACCCCATCGGAACCACTCAGACCTCTGTTGCCAGTTGCAACAGAGGTTGCGCCGCCCGGAAATCCATCGACACCACCCGCCGCTTCGCTGTCATTATTCGTGTCATTTGCCGCCCCGTTGTCACCGCTGGTTGGCACACAAAAAAGGGCTGCGCTTGGGGCGGCGCCCTGCCGGGCGGCATGCCCGGCCCGGGTCCGGTCGCTGGCCCGGCGCTCCTCGGTCTCCACCTTCGCCGCCAGCCGCTGCCAGGTCGGGTCCAGCCGCAGGGTCGGCATGATGTCGTTCCAGACGCTCTCGGAGCCGATTGGGCGGAACCGGGTCGAGAAGATCCGGCGCAGGTACCGGTAGACGTTCCGGTCCCGGTCGGCGAGGTGGATCACGCCCAGGACCGCCGGGGCGCTGAGGACGTAGCCGTCGTCGTGGTCCTTGACCCGGTAGAAGTTGTGCGGCACCCGCCACTGGCGCCCCTGCGCGTCTGGCTTGACGATCATCTCCTTGCGGATCTCGATCAGGTCGAGCGCGACGAGGATTTTGTTGATCGTGATCAGTTCGGACCGCTCCTCGCCGTAGAAGTCGGCCTCGCTCTGCTGCGACGGGAAGGCGTAGCCCCGGTTCGGCGAGTCCTCCCGTCGGTCCGTCCAGACGGTGTAGGAGTTGAGCAGGCCGACGCCCTTCAGCCCGATCAGCGGGGCGAACTGGGTGACGATGCTGTTCCAGTGCCAGAACCAGCCCCGCTTGCGCGTGTCACTGCCGCTCTGGGTCGTCGTCGTCGTGTCGACTCCGGCGATTGCTGGCTTCTCGGTGGGCGCCGCTGCCTTCGCTGGCCGCTTCGTGGTGGCCCTGGCCGCGGATTGAGTCACGGACGACGGCGATGCGCTCGCGGCCCGCGCCGGCCGCGTCGGGGCCGCCGGGGCGGACTCCGTCACGGCCGGTGTCCCGGGCTGGGTCGGACCTGTCGTTGTCCGGTCGGCCCGGACGCGGTTGGCCCGCACGGCGCGCCGCTGCCCGTCACTCATCGCGCACCCCCACTGGGGACGGCTGGGTCGACGAAAGGTTGCGTACGGTCGCTGGCCTCGGTGTGTTGACACACGGTCGATGGCGTGCCTAGAATATCGGTGTCGCCAGGGTACACGGAACCCTCCCTCGATCGGGAACAACGGTGACAGTCTCGTGAGCCGGACCTGACGAGCGGCGGTGTGGCAGCCTTTAGCTCATCGAACCGGAGACGATCTCAACACAGCACATCTGTCTCGCCCGGCGAGGCAAGCGATCGGGTCGGCGTTGGCGCGCCGGCCTTCTGCTTTTTTCGGATCTGGTCCCGACTCCGCGTCCGCCGGTGTGGTCGTCCGTCCCGGTTGGCGCCGGTCCGTTCCGCCCATTGGCCACCGCGCGTCGGGTCGAGCCCGTCCGTCTCCCTCGGCCTGTCGCGTCATCCCGATCGCGCATCCTCCCACTGATTCCATCTTGAGCGTTCGATCCGTCCCGTCGTCGTTCGTCGTCCCCGACCCAGCCAGCCGCACGTTGGCGCGTGCCGCGGCTGTTGTTCGGTGACGACGGTCCGGCGCCGGTGCGAGGGACCCGTCGCCAGTCGCGACCTGCCCCTCGCACCCGAGCCCGAGCGCCATGATCTTCGTGATCGCGTTGCCGTGTCTCGCCTGGCGGGCGATGCCCCGCCCTAAAGGGACCGGGCTCAGGGGCATGTTGGCGGAGTTCTGACCGCGCTCCAGGAGCCGTCGCCGGGAATGCGAATGTCTCCGCACTGTTCATCGCTTCCCCTCCGATCGGCCGCGCCCGTTGCGTCCCGTCGATTCCGGACCGGCAGTGAGACGTTCCAACTGGGCGGCGAAGCTGGTCTGGACGACGCTCGTGGCCGTCCGGGTCGTCCCGTTGGTCGTGTCGTCAAGCGCCCCCTCGGTCGCTGTCCCCGTCCCGATCACCCGGCGGGCCAGCTCCCCGCCGACGGTCGTCGCTCCGACCTCGATCGCCGCGTCCATCGCCGCCGACGCCAGCCGGACGATCCCGCCCGGAACCCCGCCGGTCGCGACGTGGATCTCGTCGATCGCCTCGGCCGTGAAGACCTCCTGCCCCTCCTTCAGCCTGGCGACCGTGAGCCGGTGGACGATCAGTCCGGCCGTGTCGCGCCGGTTGATCGGGTTGAGGGCGTGGGTCATCGCGGCCCGCTGGGCGAGGTTGCGCTTGCGGGCGACTTTCTCCATCAGCTCCGGCTCCCCGAACAGCAACACCGTCAGCGGGGCCGGCGTCCCGGCGGCGACGAGGGTTCGGAGCACGTCCAGCTGGTTGCTGGCCAGGCCGTGGGCGTCGTCGATCACCAGCAGGACGTGCTCACCGCTGGTCCGCCGCGCCGCGAGGTCCCGCAGCAGGGTCGTCGTCAGATCCAGCCCGGTCCGACCGATCCCGGCCAGCCCGACCTGCCCCATGATCCGACGGAGGAACAGGACATCGGTCCGGCAGGCGGTCGGGTCGTCGATCGGCGCGATCGTCAGACCCGGGTGGTGGGCGATCTCGTCCAGCAGCGCGGCCCGGACGGTCGACTTGCCGTAGCCCGGCTCCCCGGTCACGATCCCCAGGCCCAGCCCGAGCGCGACCGTCAGCCGGAGTCGCTCCAGGGCGTCCTCGTGGCCGAGGGCCGGGTAGAACAGCTCGGCGTCGGGCGCGGTGCCGAAGGGCTCGCGGGTCAGCCCGAAGGGGGTGAACACCGTCATGGCGTCCCCCCAATCAGAGCCAGCCGGGTGACGGGACGGCGACGCGACGCGAAGACGAGCCCGCCTGCGGGTCGCCCTCCATCGTCCTGCCGCTGTCCCATCATCCCGCTCGCCATCCCGTTGCCCGTCTCCCGTCGATACCAACTGCTGAACCGCGCCGATCGCTATCGCCCGATCCGAGCCCGGATCTCCCGAATACCCAAGCCCTCCTGGCGGAGGGCGATCACCGCCCGCAGCACCGTCAGCTCGGTGTCGTCGAACAGCAGGAAGCCGCTCTCGGTCCGGGCGGTCGGCTGGATCAGCCCCTCACGGAGGTAGAAGTCCATGTGCGTCCGGGCCAGACCGGTCGCCGCACGGAGGTCGCTCGTCATATACAGGCGAGCCAGCGGCGGGCGGACCGGCATCACGGCAGGCCTCGCTCCGTCCGCCGTGACCGGTGTCCCGCTCTGCGTCTGGGCCTGGGCCTGAGTCCCGAACGGCTGCGGGGCCGCTCCGGACTCGACATCGATCCGCGTGTCCTGCATGGTCTGTGTGTCCACGGACCCTTGGGCGTCACTCATTGCGGGCTGGTCTCCTCCGACCGGTCGTCCCGGTCGGTCGTGCTTGTCTGTGGGACGGTCGGGCTCGTCGCGGACGCGTCGGGTTCGGTCGTCGATGCCCCCGCCAGCAGTATCTGCTCTGCAAGTGCATAGTGAAAGTGTACGGACCCCCGCATCCCCTGTAAACGTTTGTCCCGTTGTCAGGCAACGGCGCCTGAGGTCGTTCGGTGTGGGGTGCTCGAGATCAACGCGTTTCCCGCAGAGCGATGATCATTCGACAAGGTTGAATCCGCGAGGAACCCTCGAGAACAGGCTCGTCTTCGCTCCCGCGACATCCTGAGAACCTGCCGACCCCGGGAATGCAACGGGTGAGTGGCCGGCATCAGGGGCCCGACCTTACCCTCCTTGTTTCGGTTGGCTCCGAATTGTCCGCAGGGTCCATTGCGCACAACAAATTTACGAGTTGGAAATCGTGTTATCGCGGACGGGTCCTTTGACGAAGAGGAAAACACCCGTTCTGATTCGTGTCACGGTGTCACGGTGTCACTGAACGGGCTCAGTGCGGCGGGGGGCGACGCGGCAGCTGACCGATTTGGACGGGTCGTTGTCGCGCCGGTGACTTGCGGTCCAGGTGGGCTGGCCGGGCACGTGAATGAGTGGGTTGATGCGGTGTCATCGCAGGTTCGTGAGCACTCGTCTGGGTCCCGGCTCACACGGCGACGCCCGCCGGTGATGCCGACGGGCGTCCCTGTTGCCGGTCATGTTGCCCGAAGGAACCGGGCACCGGATCCGCCGGGGCTATCCGGCCGGGGTCGCTTCCGGGGTGGCCGGGACGGGAGTGCCGTTCTCCGCCTCGGGCGAGGAGGAGCTGACTGGCGGAAGGGCGAAGGCCTGGACGGTCGTCCCCGGCCGGATGAAGGGAGCGAACAGCGGGGTGGCCGCGCCGACGACCACGGTGCCATCGGCGATCGCGATTCCGCCACTGGCCGAGCCGCCCAGGTCGAACGACCAGAGTTCGGTCCCATCGGTGAGATCGTAGGCGTGGACGATGCCGTCCAGCCCGGCGTGGAAGACGACGCCGTCGGCGATCCCGACCGGCGAGGCGGCTGGCGCCGTCTGCTCGCTGGTCCAAAGGATGGTCCCGGTTGCGGCGTCGAGCCCGCTGACCAGCCCCGTCGCCGGGCCGTCGAACTCCGGCCAGTTCGTCGCGGGGACGGCGATCGCCCCGTCGCTGACGGCGCTGGTGCCTTCCATCCCGCCGAGGAAGCCGGCCGGCGAGACCTGGGTCTGCCAGACGACCTCGCCCGTCGACCGGTCCAGCGCCCAGTAGACGCCGCTCTTCTGCCCTTCCCCGACCATGTCGCGGGAGACGCCGTCGATCTCGGCGGTGAAGAGGTTGGGTGAGGCGCTGAAGCCGACGTCGTCGACCGGTGCCATCGCACCATCGTTCGGCGGCGCGTTGAATGCCCAGGCGACGGTCCCGGTCGCCATGTCCAGCGCGACCATGCTGATCACGTTGCCGTACGGTGCCGGAATCGAGGTGTAGGCGTTCTGCGTCCCGACGTAGAGCAGACCCCGGGCTTCGTCGATCGCCGGGACCGCGAAGACGCCAGCACCGTCCGCCCCCTCCGGCACCATGTACGCCTGCCAGCGGACCGCGCCGGTCGCCGCGTCCAGCGCGACGACGCTGCCGCGGAAGCCGACCTGTTTGGCGACGGACGCGACGCCGACGAAGACCGTCCCGTCCGCGACGACCGGGGAGGACCAGATGCTGGCGTTGGGCTGAGTGTCGACAGTCGTCCGCCAGAGGGCCTGGCCGGTCGCCGCGTCGATGGCGTGGACGGTCGCACCGGCGTCCCCGACGTAGACGACCCCAGCGGCGTAGGCGGCCGAGCCGGTGATGCCGAGATCGATCTGCAGGTTGGGCTCGAGGACGGCGGCACCGGTCTCGTACGTCCAGACCTCGCTCCCCGTGGCGAGATCGATCGCGTACAGGTTGCCGTCGTAGGAGCCGGCCAGAGTCTCGCGCTGGGCGAAGTAGGCATCCAGCCAGCCCCGGATCGCCCGCTCCCGGACCGCCCGGTCAGTGTTGCCGAGGTGTGCTATCAGCTCGGGGAGCGGGACTTGCTCGCCCTCCCACTCCGCCGTCAGCCCGCCGGTGATCCGCTGATAGCGCATGTCGAGCGCGGCGAGTTCCCGGCGGAGCGCGGCGTGCTCGGGTCGCATCGTCGACTGATCGTCGCGGGCGGCGGCGGCCAGCGGCGCGAGGTCGGGATCGAGGTCGGCCGGATCCAGTCCCAGGAGCCGGCGGGCCAGCCGGGCGTGCTGCTCGTCGGACCACGGGGCGATCTCACCACCGATCCGGGCGTTGGTCGTCCCAGTGTCCGCGTCGGCCGTGTTCCGGACGTAGGCGATCGCCGCCAACGCGATCGCCTCGGAGATGGACGCCTCCAGTGCCGACCAGTCCGACAGCCACTCGCCGAGCGTCGCCGGCGTCAGCGGCGCCTCGGCGAGCCGATCGAAATGCGGCTGCAATTCGGCCGGCGTCGCCGATCGGACCTGCTCAGGCGTCGGAACCGTCCATGCCATCGTCATCCTCCAGTCGAGCTGGTCCGAACTTGCCCATCTTTCCCACAGGGTCTCGGGAGAACGGTATCAGCTTGAACGGGCGGCGTCGTGAGCCCTGGACAGCGACGACTGGATGTGTCGTTCGGACGGAGCCGCCGACAGGTACGAAAGCCCCCTCTCCATCTCGCTGGCGTGCTCGCACTGGCGGATGGGGAGGGGGCTTTCGTGGGATCGCTGGACGCTGGCCGCGATGACCTCGCGGCTGTCCACGCCGCCGGTCATGACGGGGCCGGGCGGCAGCGCGACCGGCCATGGCGTGGGAGTGAGTCGTTCCGCTATCCCACAACGTGAGACGACGGCCCGGCCGGATGGGTTCCCGCCACTGGTGTCCCCCTACCCGGTCAATTGCCAGGCGTCGCCGCCGGTTCGGATCGTGGCGGTCGTCACCTCGTGGCGGCACGCATCGGGTTCGGTACCGGCGCCGGTTTGGACCCGGGCCGCGAAACCCAACGGGTTCCTGGAGCGTAGATGAAGGTATGGGTCGTCGCGCGGCGGCCAGTGGGGTCCCGCGGACGGCCGACCGCATGGCCAGGTGGCATTGGCGACGTTGGGCTGGGCGTGGCGCAGCTCGGTGGCCGGGGGAAATTGCGTATACTCAAGGCCCCCCGCGGCACAGCACCTCCCGGTCCCGCCGGTCCCGCCTCATTGGTCGTCCGGACCGTGCGAATCAGCCGGATCGCTGAGCCGGGGTCCCGTTGCCGGCGACCGCTCGCCCCTGACCCCGGTCCAGACCATTGGCCGTCACCACGCCGTCCTCGACGTTCAGGATCACCGGAGAGCACACGACCGCATGGAACCACGACCGCCGTCCCGTCGAGACGCGACCACGATCGCCGCGCCGTCGGCCGCCGAACCGAACGGACATGGTCCCAGTCCAGCGGGTGACTACCCGCCGGCCGCGCCATTCGACCCGTACACGGCGCCCGAAGCCCAGCCCCCCTATGGGCCGACGGCGGGTTACCCCGGAGACAGCGCGACCCGACTGGGTCCGCTGGCGGACGAGCCGGTCTTCTACCCCAACCCCGGCCTGCCGCCCAGCCGCCCGGCCTACGACCCCGTCGCCCGGTACGACGCCCGGAGCGAGTACGCCCTCCATCCCGTCGGCCGCGTCCCTCCCGATCATCAGCCGCTCAACCTGCGTCCGGCTCCACCACCTGTCCCGCCGCAGATCGCTCCACCCGACCGCACCAATCTGCTCAAGGGCATCCTCGCCGGGGTGATCGGTCTGGTCGCGGTCGTCGCGCTGGTCGCCGCCGTCCTGACGTTCGCCAATGGCGGTTTCGGTGGTGGTGGTGACTCGCCACCCGCCGCCACGGTTCCGGTCGTCGCCGGGCAGCCAGGTGGCGCCCCGGCCGGCGTCGCCTCACCGTCCGTGCAGCAGTCCGCATCGCCGGGGAATGCGGTCGCGGGCAGTGCGCCGGTGATCCCACCCGCCGGCAGCTCGGCCCCCGCCGCCTCCGCCAGTGGCGATGCCCCGGCCGATCAGGCGGCGTCCGGCGCCGCCCAACCCAGTGGCGATGCCAGCGCCAGCGCGGACGCCAGCGTTGAACCGTCCGGGAGCGGCGCGGCCGGAGCCGACGCCAGCCCACGGGCGTCCGGCTCGGCCAATGCCGGAGCGCGGACCGGCGGCAATGGCGACATCGACGCCTTCCTGCCGTCTCCGGAGGTCCTCCCGGCTGGCTTCGACGCGCCCAGCGACGAGGGCGATCGGACCCTGGCCGAGGTCGCCGGGACCTTCGTCCTCGAAGGGGAGGACGCGACCCAGGCCCAGGCCGACCTCGAGGGATGGGGTTGGGTGGAGAACCGGTACGTCGCCTACGATGCCGCCCCGCAGCCGGCCAACGAGGACATCAACCGCTACGCCGTCAGCGTCCATGAGTTCGAGACGGAGGCGGGTGCGACCGACGCGCTGCCGGCCTTCGTCGACGCCTTCGGGGTCACCCCGGCCGAGCTCCCAGCCGGTACCGAGATCGGTGACGACCTCGTCGCGCTCCAGACGACCAACGACGACGGCAACCTGGCCGTCCTCTACGTCCGCAGTGGCGTCTTCCTCCTGAAGATCGACGCCGCCTCCGTCGCCGGTGACCCGCTCCCGGCCGCCCTGGACCTCGCGAGGCAGCTCGTCGGCTAACGGACACCGGTTCTCGAACGCGAGAACCGGCCGCGACTGAAATCCGCTCCCCGAACACGAAGAGCGGCCCGGATCGCAGTCGTCGCGATCCGGGCCGCTCTTCACTGTCTGCGGCTCGGGATCAGGCCCGGCCGTGAGCGTCGGACACCGGTGCGGACTGGACGCGGCTAGCGGTTCGGGGTGAGGGCGTCCTTGACCTGGCCGGCGCGGTCCTTGACGTCGCCCTTGACCTGCTGCCCCTCGCCGTGGGCCTGCTGGGCCTGCCCTTCGGCGACCTGCTCGTCATCCTTGCGAGCATCGCCGACGGCTTCCTTCGCATTGCCAACGGCCTTGTCGACCGCGCCCTTGACCTTGTCCATCATTCCATCTGTCATCGGACTCTACGCTCCTGTGCTTCCTGGTCGTCTGATCTATCGCGCCCAGTCGTGACCCAGGCCATCTCCGGGTGAGGAACTGTCCGTCAGCCTGCGCTGCCTGACGATTCCTGCTAACCGTCCACGCAGTTCGGATGCCAATGCTCATGGCAATTTTCCACGGATCGCCATTACAACAGTATAGAAAATGGATAATCAGGAAAATATCGAGATAGTCGGCATATGGAAAAAGACCATCGTTCATCGATCGTCCGCGTCCACCGCTCGTTCCGGGTGGATCCTGCCGGAATGCCGCCGTTGGCGCCTACCGGTCGTCGTTCCGGTTGAACGGCCAGATGGACCGCCACCAGGGACGGTTGCCCGTCGTCGGGTTGGGCCACTGCTGCCCACCGCCGGAGCGGCGCCGGCTCCGGAACGCTCCGACAAGCATATAGATGAAGGCGCCGATCAGGAACACGCTCAGCACCGTGATCACCCAGGCCGGTCCGGTGTAGGTCAGACGGTTCCCCGTCGCGATCGCGTAGCCGCCGATCAGCGCGACGAAGGCGCAGAGCCCGAGCAGGATGATGCCGACGAGGTTGTCGCGGTCCAAAGCGGTTCTCCTGTGCCGGTCGAACGTTCGAGCCGGATCGGTGGGCTGGTCGGGCGACTTGGTGCCAGTCGCTCCATGCGGTCAGTATCCGGGTAGCGATCCCCACGCGGCAACCCGTGTTTGCGCGTCGGACGGTAGCGGTCGTGCGCCGGCATCGCTCTCCCGGCCACCGCGGTCGGATCGTTGAGGCGTGTCGCTGGTCCTGTTGCGGGAGGCGCGACGGCCTTTCCACCGTCGGCATCCATTCCTGTCGACCGACCGTTCAGTGCTAAAAGTCCAGGGGAAATGAGAGCGATGGGTGATAGCCGGATAGACCCGATGCGGCTACGCTCTCCGGTACGATCCACGCCGAACGCACCGTGTCACCCTGCCCTGCACACTGTAGCCGGAGCGACGATGGTCCCGCGAACTCCTCGTCCTCACCACCAGATCAGACCACGCGTTCCGATCGGGACGGGCGTTCGCCGGCGCGGGCCGCGATCGACCGGGGCGATCACGCGGTCACCGCGGATCACCGCCGGCTCCCGGGACATCCTCGAGCGGGTGACCGATGCGTTCTACGCGCTCGACCAGGCCTGGCGCTTCACCTATGTCAACTCCGAGGCGGAGCGCGTCCTGCGGCACAAGGCGGCCGATCTGATCGGGCGGAACATCTGGGAGTCCTATCCCGACCTCGCCGGTGGGGTGGTGGAGGACGCCTATCGCCGGGCGATGCGCGAGGGGATCACGGTCGCGTTCGAGTTCTTCTATCCACCGCTGGGCGTCTGGTTCGATGTTCGGACCTACCCCTCGCCGGGCGGCCTGTCCGTCTACTTCCGCGATGTGACCGCTCAGCGCGACGCCGAGACCCGGCTGGCGCAGAGCGAGGCGCGCTACCGGAACCTCGTCGAGCAGATCCCGGCCGTCGTCTATACCGAGACCCTCGACGACACCGGGATCGACTACGTGAGCCCGTTCGTCGAGGAGCTGCTCGGCGACCCGCCGGCGGCGTTCGCCGCCGACCGCTCCCTCTGGCGCCACCGAATGCACCCGGACGACCGGATCCGGATTCAGCACCTGTCCGACCAGGCCGACGCCTCCGGCGAGCGCTACTCGGCCGAGTACCGTATGGTCGCCCGCGATGGCCATGTCGTCTGGGTCCACGACATGGCGTCGCCAGTGCTCGACGGCGACGGCACCCTCTCCAGCTGGCAGGGGGTCGTCCGCGACATCACCGCCCGCAAGGACGTCGAGGACGAGCTTCGTCGCCTGGCGCACCGCGACCGCCTGACCGGTCTCTCCAACCGCGCCTTCCTTGGCGAGCGCCTCGCCCAGGTGCTCGCGACCGGTCCGTCCGGCACGGTCGCGGTCCTCTTCATCGACCTCGACCGGTTCAAGCGCGTCAACGACGCCTACGGCCATTCGGCCGGCGACACGCTGCTGGCCGCGATGGCACAGGCACTGTCGGCGGAGCTCGGAGACGCCGGCACGATCTCGCGCTTCGGGGGCGACGAATTCGTCGCGATCCTTTCCGGGACGACGACAGCGGCGGCGACGGCGGTGGCCGAGCGGCTGATCATTGCCCTGCGGCGCCCGGTCGCGATCGCCGGGCGGGACGTCCTGATCGGGGGCAGCATCGGCATCGCGCTGAACATGCCTCACCATTCCTCCGCCGCCGACGTCATCCGGGAAGCCAGCCTCGCGATCCGGGCCGCCAAGGGTGGGGGGCGGGATCGGATCTCCCACTTCACTCCGGAGCTGGACCGGGCCGGGGAACGCCTGGCGCTGATCGCGGACCTGCGCCAGGCGCTCGACCGCGAGGAGATGTGTCTTCACTACCAGCCGGTCCTCGACATCGCGAGCGGCACCGTCGCCACCGTCGAGGCGCTGCTCCGCTGGCGGCATCCGCGGCGTGGCCTGGTCCCCCCCGACGGCTTCATCCGTCTGGCCGAGGAGACCGGGCTGATCGTCCCGATCGGCGACTGGGTCGTCGAGGAGGCCTGCCGCCAACTCCGGCAATGGGACGACGATCCCGGTCTGATCGCCCCACCGCAGATCAACGTCAACGTCGCGGCCCGGCAGCTGCGTGACCCGGAGTTCCCCGACCGCGTCGCCCAGGCGCTCGCCCGTCACGACCTTCCGGCCAGCCGGCTCCGGCTGGAGATCAGCGAGCGGACCAGTCTGGACGACCTGGAGGTGTCGGGCGCGGTCCTTACCGCCTTACAGGCCCTCGGCGCCCGGCTGTCCCTCGACGATTTCGGGGCCGGGACGAGCTCGCTGGCGTTCCTGCGCGTCCTCCGGGCGGCCGACCTGAAGCTGGACCATCGCTTCATCCAGTGCCTTCCGGAGGGCGGGACCGACCGGACGATCGTGACCGGCATCACGACCATGGCCCACGCCCTCGGGATGGTCGTCACCGCCGAGGGCGTCGAGACGGCCGAGCAGGCCGCGGCCGCCCGCGCCGCTGGCTGCGACCGGATCCAGGGGCACCTCGTCGCCGCCGCGATGCCGCCAAACGAGTTCGCTGGCTGGCTGATCTCGGTGGCTCGCGTGTCCCCCGCGATGACCATCGAACCCCCGTTCGTCCCGCTCCCGATTCTCATGTCCCGGCTCGCCCGCCTGCCGGCGTCGCCCGCTCCGGTCCGCCGCCACCCCGATGTCGTCCATGGGCCGATCCCGCCGGCGCCCCGCTATTCGTAGGGGAGTGGGCTCTCGCTTCGCTGGCCCCTCCCGGCTCCCGGCCGCCGTAGCTGCCCGTCCGCAGGGGCGTGGGCTCTCGCTTCGCTGGCAAGCCCGGTCGCCGCAGCGGCCTTCTTCGCCAGGCGAGACCGTGCCGCGCAATCGTCAGGATCACCGGGATCACCCAACGAACCAGAGGGATCGGCCAGCGACGTTTCGCGTCCGACATCCAGAGTCGTTGAACCCGCAGTGGTTATCGCCCCGCGGGGCGATGGCCGCTCCGGCGGCCGGGCTCGTGAACGTCGCCCCTACGAGAACGACCGCTTCCGTCTATCGCGCGCTCGACCTGGGCGTCTCAGTTCCCCGTGCCGTTATCGCCCTGTGGGGCGATGGCCGCTGCGGCGGCCGGTCACCCCAAGGGGATGACCCGACGTCACGGTCCACTGCGGCGGCCGGGAGCCGCCAGCGAAGCGAGAGCGAACTCCCCTACCAATCGACGACGCCGACCTTCAATACCGCGTCATCAACGTCATGCCTGCCGGATCGGCCTCCCCTTCCATTGAAACGAGGCCATGCCCGCCCGTCCACCTTGGTACTCTTTCCGGACGGCTTTCCGCCGATCATCCCGTCGACCAACTGCACCGACCGCGACGATCCGGCTCCACCCGCCATCGCCACCCCGACCGGCACTGTGTCCGAGGAGGACTCGCCATGTTCCTGCGCTGGGGACGTCTGATCTCGGCCCACAGCCGATTGGTGCTCCTCCTCTCGGTCGCCAGCCTGGTCGCCTCGATCGTCGCCCTCCTCGTCATCCGGCCCGAGCTGCAGGAGAACGCACTCGTCGGCGACGGCGCCGAGTCGATCCAGGTCGCCGTCGAGCTGGCCGACCGGTTCGGCCGCGGCGACAACACGATCGTCTTCCTGCTCGACGCCGACGGCCCGATCGCGGAGCCCGCCGTCGCCGCCCGGGTCGAGGCCGCCCTGGCCCCGCTGAGGCCCGACCGCGGCGTCGTCCGGGTCATCGGCGTCTCCACCGGCGGGGACTCGAGCTTCATCAGCCGCGACGGCCGCAGCACCTACGCCCTCGCCCAGGTCGACCAGACCGGCGTCCGGAACTCCGCCGATCTCGTCACCGCCGTCGCCGGAAGCGCGGCCGCCCAGGGGCTTCGGGCGACCGCGACGGGCGCCACGGTCGTCAACGACGACGTCACGGTCGCCGTCCAGGAGGGCTTGATCCGGGCCGAGATCATCGCGATCCCCCTCACGATCGTCTTCCTGATCCTGATCTTCGGTGGGCTCGTCGCCGCCGGCCTGCCCCTCATCACCGGCGGCTTCGGTATCATCGCCACCCTCGCCATCACCTTCGCGATCAGCTTCGTCACCGACCAGTCGGTCTTCTCCCTTAACCTCGTCACCATGCTCGGCCTCGGGCTCGGGGTGGACTACTCCCTGTTCATGGTCTCCCGCTTCCGCGAGGAGTTAGCGAAGCGGCCGGTCGAGGATGCCGTCGCGGTCACTGTCGCCACCGTCGGCAAGGCCGTCTTCTTCTCGGCCATCACCGTCATGTTCGGCCTGTCCGCGACCTTCTTCTTCCCGATGCCGACGATCGCCCAGATGGGGCAGGCCGGCATCCTCGTCGTCGGGCTGGCTCTCGTCTACGGGCTGACGTTCCTTCCGGCACTGCTGGCCGTGCTCGGCCACCGGGTCAACCGCTATGCCGTCCGCCGGCCGGACGTCGGCGTGCGCGACGGCTTCTGGCACGCCCTCGCCGCGACGGTCATGCGCCGCCCGGTCGCCTTCCTCGTCCCGATCATGGTCGTCCTCCTGGTGATGTCGATCCCGCTGCTGACCCTTAACCTGACCCCCGGTACGATCAACATCGTCGGCTCCGACAGCCCGTCCCGGGTCGCCTCCGACCGGCTCCAGACCGAGTTCGCCACCAATCAGGGCAACACCATCCCGGTCGTCGTCACCGCCGCCGACGGCGACGCCCTCTCGGCCGCCAGCGTCGCGGCGGGGACGGAGCTCGCCAGCCGGATCGCCGCCCTGCCCGGTGTGACGGCGGTCGACAGCCTGACGACTGGCTCCGTCGCCCGCGCCATCCCGTTCGACTGGGCGACGTACTCCGGCGACCCGGCCGACCTGCCGTTCCTGCTCCGCCAGGGGCTGCCACTGCTGGTCGACGGGGACGCGACGCTGATGGAGGTCTCGTTCAGCACCGACTCGGTCGGGACCCAGGCGCTCGTCGAGCAGATCCGGGGGCTGGACGTACCGGGGGTCTCGAGCCGGGTCGGCGGTGGCGCCGCCTTCACCGTCGACCTGCGCAACGGCATCATCGACGCGCTGCCGGAGGCGCTGCTGTTCGTCTTCGCCGGGTCGTATCTGATCCTGCTGCTCAGCTTCGGGTCGCTGTTGCTGCCGATCAAGGCGATCTTCATGACGCTGCTCTCGATCACGTCGTCGCTCGGGATCGTGATCCTTGTCTTCCAGGATGGCTGGCTGTCCGGCCCGCTCGGCTTCACCGCCGACGGCGAGCTGATCGCGACGACGCCGATCCTGATGTTCTGCGTGCTCTACGGCCTGAGCATGGACTACGAGGTCCTGCTGCTGTCGCGCGTCCAGGAAGAATATGTCAAGTCCGGCCGCAACCGGGAGTCGGTCGCCCTCGGGATCGAGAACACCGGCGGGATCATCACCGGCGCCGCGGCGATCATGATCGTCGTCTTCGGCGGCTTCGTCATCACCGAGGTGACGGTGATCAAGAGCCTCGGCTTCGGGCTGGCCGTCGCCGTGCTCATCGACGCGACGATCGTTCGCTGCCTGCTCGTCCCGGCGACGATGCGGCTGCTGGGGCGGTGGAACTGGTGGGCGCCCCGGCCGGTTCGCCTCGCCGTCGACCGCCTCGGCTTCGGCCACACCGAGCTGCCCGCTCCGCCATCGGTCACGCCGGCCGACTGACATTGGGAATCGACAATCCTACGGCACGCCAGTAGAATTGTGAGCAGGCCGAGATGCGATTCGAGTGGGATCCGGCGAAGAACGCCGCGAACTAGCAGAAGCACCGCGTCCCCTTCGGGCTGGCCCAGCGCGTCTGGGACGACCCCAGCCACCTGGAAGGCAATGTCACCGAGGACGAGTACGGCGAGGACCGCTGGGAAGCCATTGGCCGCCCTGATCTGAGCCGGCCGATCGTCCTGTCGGTGATTTTCACCCCGCGCGAGCCCGGCATCCTGCGGATCATCTCGGCGCGAAAGGCTGATTCTGACGATGAAAGAGACTACTACTCCCTATTTCCGCATAGCTGATGACAAGCCGCATCACGTCGCCGCGACGACCAGCGAAGCCGAGCCCGACGAGGCCGGGATCGACTGGGCATACCTGGCGGAGTTGACGCCTGAGGAGAACCGGGCTAACGCTGCCAGCGACCCTGACGCGGTGATCCTTACCGATGAGCAGCGCCGCCGGCTTCGGCCAGTTCCCGATCCGCGCGCCATCCGGAAGCAGCTCGGGCTCACCCAGCACGAGTTTTCCCGTCGGTTCGAAGTACCACTGGGCACGCTCCGGGACTGGGAGCAGGGCCGACGCTTCATCGACGCGACCGCCCGCGTCCTGCTCCGCACGATCGCCCTCGCCCCCGACCTTGTGGATCAGGCTAACCACCCAGAAGACCTGGACCAGCGAACGGCGACGCGGGGAGACGTGCCAGCGAGCTTCGTCCACACCCTTGAACAGTTCTCAGCGATGTCCTTTGGCGGTGAGCCAGGGAGGGAGATCGCCAGGATGAACGATCTACTGTCAACGTTCGCCACCATGCCACGGACTGAAGCATCCGACAGTCCAACGTTGCGTTCTGCCATCGCCGAATGGCGCAATATGTGGGACATCATCCCCGCGTACGTGCTCAGTTCCCTTGACCAGTTCGACTCATCGCCCTCTCTCTCTCGCTCTCCTGAAAATGAACGTGAACCTGAGGCGGGCGCCGATGCGTTCGATCCCCTCGAACCCGACCCATCACCACGTCCTCGGCACTCGTTCGGAGTGACGCGCCGCCAGGGCTGAGCACGTCGAGGTGCCTCGTTCGTAGGGTTGATGAGGCAAGCAACGCAGTCGTTCAGGACCGCATCGATGGCGCCCAGCGAGGCCGTGTCGGTCGGATAGCGGCGGACCGGCAGGTCCTGGTACTTCACCTGTCGCCAGACCGGCTGCACTGATCTGCACCTGGATCCCGGCGTACGTTTCGGGTGCGACCTCTTCGCGTCCGACTCCGACGTGATGGCGGCGTTCCTGCAGGCGTGGCACAGCGACCTTCACCAATGGCTCGGTCGGTGAATGACGGGCAATGGCAGGGAGAGCTGACATGAGGCTGGTGATCTTCGGCGCGAGCGGGCGCACCGGACAGGAGTTGCTGCTCCAGGCGCTCGCCCGCGGACATGAGGGGACCGCGGTGGTACGGTCCCCCGACAAGTTCAGGCTGCGCTACGACCGGCTGAACGTCGTGGCGCGTGATGCGCTCCACGGCGAGAGCTTCGCTGGCGCGCTGGACGGCCAGGACGCGGTGCTCTCGATCCTCGGTGTGAGCGGGTTCATTCATTCGCTGCGGCCGATGACCTTCTACGAGAAGTCGGCGCGCACCATCGTCGAGCAGATGCGAGCGCACGATGTGCGTGACCTCGTGCTGGTCTCGTCGGTGGGCGTGACCCACGACCGGACCCAGCCACTCTGGTACCGCACGACCGTCAAGCGAATGCTGCGCCACAAGTACGCCGATATGCGGCGCATGGAGGCGATCGTCGCGGCATCAGGGCTCGACTGGACGGTTGTGCGCGCGTCGCGATTGGCCGACGGTCCGTTGACCCAGCACTACCGCATCGGCGAGGACGGCACCCTGCCCCACATCGGCGCGATCTCTCGCGCCGACCTCGGCAACTTCGTCGCCGCCGAAGCGAAGGAGCGCGCACACATCGGTCGCGCGGTCGCGATCTCCTACTGACCGGTGCCAGGCGGGCCGACCACACGCTCCAACCGGTAGATGTCGGCCGAGACAGACCGCGCGATCGCGTCGACCCGCTTGATGTGCCGCCTCAGCCTGGGTTTGAGCTGGATGCTCGCCATGGCAACCACGCTCGTTACCTGGATCACCTCGACGACGAGCGCGTGGTCGGGGCTGGTGTGCTGGGCGACCGCCTGCACCCCGCGAAAATCGGACAGATCGCTGTCGGTCGAGGTCTCCTGCTCCCGCATCAACGCGTCATAGTGTTCGGGGTCGACGGACATCCGGACGATCAGCGCCACGCTGCCCGGCGTATCGAGCGAGAACGAGCCCGCGTGGTCCCGCGGCGCCGTCTTCAGCCGCACGGAGATCACCTCCACCGGCGCGCGGCGCGCAAGTCCCCCTGGTCGCCGCTGTCCAGCGCCGCCGCGGGGGCGGCCAGGTCGTCCCCGCGCACAAAGGCAACGCGCTCGCCCCACGGTCTGACAGACTTGAACAGCGCCGCGCCCAGGAAGCCTTTCGCGCCACGAAGCTCGTCGCATCGCGTGTCGAGCGGCCTGGAGGACGACAGCAGGACCGCGACTCCATCGGGAGCGATCATCGGCATGGTCGGCTCGTTCCTGTCTCTGCTCGCATGGTGGCGGCGTCTCATCCGTTCCGGTGTTGGGTCTGAGACATCCCGTCCCGATCGCCAAGCCGAGCAGGCTCCGGTCGATCGGCGTGGCGATGAGTTGCGCCTACAGCTGGACCCGCTCGTTCTCGCCGCCCTCGTACCGGCCGCCCGTCACCTTGGCCTTGGCGAAACTGATCAGGCTGGCGACCCGTCCGCCCGAGGTGTCCCAGTACTCGGCCGACTCGCCCTCGACCCGGAGCAGGACGATGATGTCGTCGTCCTTGCCCTTCGGAAACCAGGCCTCGACGACGGCGTTCCACAGGTCCCGCTTCCTGGCGTCGTCCGTCACCACCGCCGCGGTCCCGGTCAGCGACACCCAGGTGCTACTGGATGAGATCGTCACGTTGACCCGCGGGTCCGTCGCGATCTGGGCGACCTTGCGGGAGTCGCGCTCGGCGAAGAACCACAGGTCGCCGTCGAACTCGACCTCCTGCAGCGCCATGGGCCGGCTCATCAGCGTGCCGTCCTCCGCCGTGGTGGTCATCATCCCGGCCCGGTTGCCCTTGAGCAGTTCGGCGACCTTGTGGGCATCCTCGTCGCGATCGTGCGTCTCATTGGTTGTCATGGTGAATCCTCTTGTCTCGCTAGATGCTTGGGTATGCCTGCTTCCGGAGCCCTGTGGTCAATGAGAACAATCGGCCACGTCCAGCGTCATGCATGGCATGGGCCAATGGCCCCGGGACACTGCGCTGCCCGACTTCGGTCTTGGGGCGATCGCCTGCAATACAACTGGCCTGACGCCCGGTCGAACATGCCGGCCGCGTCCGACCTGTCAGGTGCCGACTTTGGACTGCTACCTGACGCATCAGCAAGGATGAGAGCACGGTCCTCGGTGCTCACACTCTTGATCCTCCGCCTTCGAGACAGCCAGGCCGACTGCACCGTCGCAGCGCGGTCGTATACCGTGACCGGCATCACTCATCTGATGACCGCCCCGGACCAGCGCTCGTCCGGGCGATCATCAGATGGCGATCCTGCTGGCCACCACCTTTCGGTCATTCTGGCCGGATCGCGTGGCCCGATCACACACTGGCCGTGGTATCCAGCACGATCGGGCCAGCTCTTCACGGTATCGACGTGGACTAGGGGAGTGACTGGTGGGACGGGGAAGTCCCATTCATGATTGGTTCACTGAAGAGCGAAGAGTTCCATCACAGCTGCGATGGAACTCCTCGGGGAACGAACGGGGTCGCCAGTCAAAGAAGGTTTCGGCGGTGAGCACTCCATGGCGAAGTCCGACCAATGCCCCGGCGGCGGCGCCCATTTCACTGTATGCCGCCTAGCGGGTCGCTGTTGCCGTCTTGCGCTCCGCCTGCTCCTGCTCCTTGATGGCCTGCTTCGCTTCCTTGCCGGTCATCTTAGTGAAGTCGACGATCTTCTTCGCCATCGTCTGCTCCTCGTCGAGGTTCTGCTTGAGTAGCTCAGCCACCTCCCGTTCACCCAGGTCGCGAGCGATCTGGACCAGTCCGGTGTACGACGCGATCTCGTAGTGCTCGGTCTTGGCGGCGCCCAGCAGATTTCCCATCTCGAGGACGTCCGGCGCCGGGTTCTCCTCATGCAAGGCGTCATGCTCTTGCCGGAGACCTTCGGCGGCATGGCACGTCGTGTCCTCCGGCTTCTCCCCCAGGAGCTTGAATGCTTGCTGGAGGCGCTTGATTTGCTCTTTGCTCTCGGCGCCGTGCTCCTTGAAAGCCGCTTTTATCTCGTCGTGCTGCGTCTCGCTCGTTAGTTCACCAAGGGTCTTGGCGATGATGTGCTCGGCGCTGAGCATGTCCGACAACTCATGCAGGAAGAGGTCGCGAGGGGTATCCATCAGCGTGATCCTTCATCGGCCGACGCGGCCGGGTAGGTCGGCGTCCGGCTATCGCCGGATGCAGCGAGTCAGCTAGGGCAGTCAATAGGCGGGGTCCCTGACGACATGTACGGACGCATCGACCGTGCCATAAGTCAGTTTGATGAACAACCAAGTGGAGGAATGATCAGAGAGGCTATGACGAGCCTGGGGTACCCCGCTCCTTGGTCAGACGCTAGATGGCACGGACGAATCGGACCACCAGGATACGCACCTACCCCGTCGGTGTCAGTGGTGGGACGGGGAGCGACTTGTCTGCCGAGACTACTCGTTTAATCAGCATGTCGGACTTGACGGTAAACCTGCACGTGGCTCCGATGTCGCACCGACCACCACGCTGGTAGCCGGTCCGGGTCTAGATGTCGCCGGTGTCCGGCATCAGAGCCAGGGATGCCGGATCCGCGACCTTCTCCCAGGTCCGGTCGATCACCTCGAGCAGCCGGTCCAGCTCGAACGGTTTCAGCACGACCCCGATCGCCATGTTGTTGAGATGGGTGCTGAGCTCCTCGACCTGCTTCACGGCGCCGGTACAGAGGATCAGCGGGATCCTCCGGGTCTTCGGCGACATCTTCAGCAACTGCGCCAGCTGCCAGCCAAGATCCTCGCGCCCGATGATCATGTCCAGGATGATGAGGTCCGGCTCGATCTGCTTGACGTGATCGAAGAGGATCGTCATCTCGGCCGTGAAGGTGTCGGTCGTGACCCGGTATCCCTCGTCGCCCAGAAGCTCGCTGAACAGGTTCAGGATGTCCGGCGAATCGTTGATGACCAGAATGTGCCGGGACGAAGGGGGGGTAGTCATGCCTGCTCCGGGTCGCGTCATGCACGCGCGGCGTCTTGAATGATGGGTCGATCAGCGTGAGTATGCCGTACTTCTCCGGTCGAAAACGTTCTCAGGGTTGGCGTCCCGCAACCGGACCGGATTCGGCGAGGCAGGGTCGGCCGTGTCAGCTGGACGAACGCAAACCCGAAAGGATGGTTCGAATCGCCAAAGTATTGCGTAGGTAGCGAAGTAGTCATACCATTTCATAGTCAAGCGCAGGTGAGGTCGGAGTCGGCCTCCAGTCACGCGTCAAGGAGTTCTCTGGTCATGGTCAACGATGGCACGTCCCCGGTCGTCCCGGTCGTCAGTGAGGAGCCAGTTGCGGCTCGCAGGCGGGTCGGCCGCCGCTCGTTCGTCGGCGCGGCCGCCGCATCCGGCGTGGCCCTCCCTGGAGCCAGCCGCGGCTTCGCTCAGGATGCGACGCCCGGCGCCACCCCGGCTCCGCCCGACAGCTCGTCCGGCAATGACTCCGCCGAGTCGACCGGCGCCCAGTTCCCGACCGTCGTCCCGGTCGGACCGGCCGTTCCCCCGGAGTTCGACACGCCGACCAACTGGCCGGCCGAGGGGTACGACCTCCAGGCGACCCGCAACGTCCAGAGCAGTACGATCAGCTCCGGGAACATCGCTCAGCTCGGTGAGGCCTGGCGGTTCCCCGTTCCGATCTCGGCCGCCTTTGGCGCCCTCGTCGCCAACCCGACGATCGTCGACGGCACGATCTTCATTCAGGACGCCCAGAGCAATGTCTACGCGCTCAACCTCGAGACGGGCGAGCAGCTCTGGACGAACACCTATAACAAGGACGTCCCCTCCGGTGGCCCGAACGGCACCGCGAACGCCTACGGCAACGTCTACTACACCGTTGGCGGTCCCGCCGATGTCGTCGCCGCCAGTGCCGCTGACGGCACCGAACTGTGGAAGACCAACATTCTCGGCTATCGCAACGAAGGCATCACGGTCGCGCCGGTCGTCTACGGCAACACCGTCTACGTCAGCACCATCCCGGGCTCGCCGGAGGCGTTCTACAACGGCGGCCAGCGCGGCTTCATCTTCGCCCTCGATGCCTCGACCGGTAGCATCATCTGGTACTTCGACACCGTCGTCGACAACCTCTGGGGCAACGCCCGGATCAACTCCGGTGGTGGCCTCTGGCACCCGCCGTCCTTCGACGAGGCCGGTAACGTCTACGTCGGCATCGCCAATGCCGCCCCATACCCTGGCACCGCGGAGTTCCCGGCCGGCTCCAGCCGCCCGGGCGACAACGACTACGCCAACGCCCTGATGCGGATCAACCCCGCCACGGCCGGGATCGACTGGTACATCAACGTCAAGCCGTTCGATATCTTCGACCTCGACAACCACCTCACGCCGATCGTGGCGACGGTCAGCGTCGGCGGGACCGATACCCCGATGGTCTTCGCCTCGGGCAAGCACGGGCTGGTCGTCGCGGCCAACTCCGAGACCGGCGAGGAAGTCTGGCGGACCCTGGTCGGCATGCACATGAACGACGACCTGCAGGAGTTGCCGACCGATGGCAGCACCGTCGAGGTCCTGCCGGGCACGCTCGGTGGTGTCGAGACGCCGTTCGCCTACGCCGACGGCGCGATCTACGCGCCGGTCTACAACATGGCCTCGGTCTACTCCCAGTCCGAACTCGACGCGACCAGCATCGACATCGCCAACACGACCGGCCAGTTCGTCGCCCTCGATGCTGCGACCGGCGACGTCCTCTGGGACATCGCCCTGCCAACCGGCCAGCTGGCGGGCGCGACGATTACCAACGATGTCGTCTTCTCCGCCGGACTCGATGGCGTCCTCCATGGCTTCGCGATCGCCGATGGCTCCGAGGTCTTCCGCTTCCAGGCCGCTGCCGGCATCAATGCGCCGCTGGCCGCCTCGGGCGACTACCTGCTCGTCCCGGCCGGTGGCCCGCTGCTGGCGTCCACGGACACCTTCAACCCGGCCCCAACTCCGACCCAGGAGCTGATCGCCCTCAGGATCGGCGGGACCATCCAGGCCACCCCGCAGCCCGGAGCGGCCACTCCGGAGACGGAGGCCACGCCGGCCGCGACGACCGGTGGCGCGGCCGCCGGCGGGACGACCTTCGATGTCTCGATGGTCGACCTCGCCTTCGAGCCCAAGACGCTGACCTTCCCGGCCGACACCGACGTGACGGTCAACGCCGTCAACGACGGTGCCCTCCAGCACAACTGGGTCGTTCAGGACGTCGCCAACGCCGGGACGAAGCTGCTCAACGGCGGCGAGAGCGAGACGATCACCGTCAACCTCCCGGCCGGCGAGTACACCTACGTCTGCACCGTCCCCGGGCACGCCGAGGCCGGCATGGTTGGCACGCTGACCGTCCAGTAAGCGGCCCCGGCCTCGTTTCCGAACCATGATCACCTGCGCGACCGGGCCGGAGCAGCACTGCTCCGGCCCGGTCGCGTCATACGGACCGAAGGGGAACGTGCCCCCGTTCAGGTCAGAAGCGGTGACAGCGCGGCGTCCCCGCGGAACACGCCGGTTGGCACGGGCGATGCATCCCCGACCGGTGAACAGGCCTGATACTCAGCCTGATCGATGCAGGAGATCCACGCCATGACCCTGCCCATCACTGACCTGTCCCAGATCAAGGAGCACTAGCCCGTCTTCTGCTCCGAAGGCGGCGAGTTCGGTACCGTCGACCACCTCGACGCCAACGGCACGATCAAGCTGACCAAGGACGACCAGGGCAATCATCACTGGATCCCCCAGTCCTGGGTCACGACCGTCGGCCAGTACGTCCACGCCGACCGGCCCGGCCAGCAGGCGATGCAGGACTGGTCTTCCACTCCGCCGAGCGGCTCCGGGTGCTGACCGCCGGTCCGATGACGCGAAACTGACACGAACAGCCGGGCCGGGACAGCAATGCCCCGGCCCGGTTCGGCATTGCCCGCCGATGCACGTAGAATCAGGCGGCGAGATGCTGGATCAGGAGAGCCGGTCGGTGGTTGCCCTCGTGGACGGCCCGGGCGCGAAGCGGAACGAGGGTGCGGGTACGATGTCAGAGGGCGACCAGACCGATCAGGCCGGCCGAGCGACCAGACCGGCCGGCGTCCCGGCCGGTGCCGCCGGCCGCCCGATCCCGCCCCCGCACCGCCCCCCGGCCCGGCGACGCCCGGTTCGAGGTCAGGGGCCGCCATCAGGACCGGACGGCGCCCAGCGGACGCCCGCGTCGCACCCCGGCGGACGTCCGGACGCGGACCAGCCCGACTCGCCCGATCCCTCGGAGCGGCCGGTCATCGTCGACCCCGTCATCGAGACGCCGGGCCGGGTCCGAACCGAGGCGTCGGCTGGCGGCGGCTCCGGTGGCAGTGGCAACCCGACCGCTCGCCGTGTCGGCCGCAACGGCGGTGGGCCACCGGTCGGTCCGATCGCCATCCTCGCCATCGCCGGCGCCGTGCTGGTCGTCCTGCTCGCCGTCATCCTGCTCAGTCAGGGCGACGAGCCCCGCCTCGAGACCGCGCCCCCCTGCATCCAGGCCAGCGTCGGCGACGCCCTGACCGAGATCGCCGACGGCGGCGTGACCAACATCCGGGCGTCGGCCGCCGCCAACGATCTCACCCGGTTCGCCATCGCCGTCGAGCTGGACATCGAGGGCGGGGGCTGCCTGTCGCTGCCGCAGGGGCCGGAGTCCGTCGATCAGCGGACCGCCATCATCGGGGCCGCGACGATCTACAACTCGCAGACCGAGGGCCGCCAGATCAACATCGAGATCGATGAGGTCGACGTCCCGCCGACGGAGACCCCGGCGCCCCTCCCAACCGAAGCCCCGCCGACCGAGGTGCCCGCTATCCCGCCGACGGAAGTGCCGGTCGTCCTCCCGCCGATTGTCCTCCCGCCCGCCGCGACGCCGGCCACCCCGCCGGTCGCGTCCCCCGTCGCGTGATCGACATGAATTCACGCGCAAAGAGCAGGCTATTGCTACTCTAGGGGCTGTCTATCTATACTCACCCAGTCAGGAACACGTCTGGTACGCTGCTACTTGAGGTTCCCATGGACCGATTGGAGATGTTTCGACAGCTAAACGGTTGGATGGTTTCTGGGAAGCAGGATTTTCAGGATCGTGGTCGGCATGGGTACGGGAAGAATCTGCTCAAGACCTACTTGGTTGAAGCCAATATTCCAGAGGACAAGGTTGGCAACCGGAGCGTTGGAGCATTTCTGCAAGACATCATGTCAAGGGAAAGTGGGTCGGTTCGTTTCACCGACGATCCTACCCTTTGGCTGCTGAAGTTCGACGGGACTGAAACTGAACATGAATTCTATCTAGACACCGGCGACGATCGCTTCTGGCTTATTCATACGACGAGCCCCGCTGGAGAGTCTGACAAAGCGATTCGCGGGCTTATCAGGAATAACCTTTACCTGGACTCTTCGTGGGTACCAGGAAACCAATTGAGCGACTGGCTGACGGATCTTGGTCACGCAAGAGTACTTACAGCGAAGTTCGCAATTCAGACCGGTCTATACAGGGAGGGGTTGCTGGAAGACGAGTACGAGGACGAGAGTCTCCTGATGCGAATTGGCGCCAGTGGTGATGCCCGAGTGAGATGGGCTGAGTATGCCTCACTGCCCCCATTAGCGAAGAGTCTCGCTCTTTGGTCTGCACGGGTAGTGAGAACCGAGGCGGGAAGCGACGCGAAGATAACGGGCGATATTACGGCATCTGGCAAGTTTACCAGTCGTGGTGATTCATTCTCTCTTCATCAGCAAATGACTTCGGTATTTCGTTCTCAATACAAGAATCTAGTTGAGAATGTTGAAACGCAGCATCGGATTAGTTGGAGCCTGAATCGTGAAAGCTTTTACCCACAAGGGGAGGTCGCCGAGATAAGATTCATAGATTCGCTGACTCGGGATGAACTGGTCTCCTTGCTAGGATCTATTTTCAACAGTCGAGAGCCCTACCGTCTGTATGGTAATCCAGTGGAACGAGCAGGCTCAAGGTTTGTGATTCAAGCCGTTGACCTTCATACCGCTGGGAAGCTGCGATTCGAAATCAGTTCGACCCGCTTGCTCGTCTATTTGGACAAGTCTACGTGTGGTAATGTGCTGGTCCGCCTGCTGACTAATCTCCAGCACTACTCTGATGCGAGGTTGCGGCTTTCATGACTGAGTCAGACTTTTCCGACTCCTGGTCGCACCGAGAGGCAATCAGTGCAGTGATTAGCTTGTCGCTGCCTACTGCTCGTCGGCAAGCTCCTCCGCTGGTGCTGTTAGGATATGAGCTTCATGGACTAGAGATACCCATGGTCGACTACCACGGACAGTCCTATACGATTGATTTGCATCTATTTGGTAGAGAAGCAAATCAATCTCTCTCGACTGACGTAAAGACATATGGGCCATTCCTCAAGCGCGAGCAGCTCGCTAAGTATATGTCTACCGATGCAGTAAATTTTAGAGGATTGTCAAATCTTACAATTCAAGATCCTTCCAGTCACAGAGTCGATGCCTTCTTCGTCGCCGTTGGAAGCAGTGCTGTGGATGAGTTGCCATTAATTGTCCGCACTATCAGACACCAACGAGTATCTGCTGTTGTAGTCGTTGAATTGAACGAGACCAGTCTAACGCTCATTACTGGACAACCTTCTGACTCACTTCTGGCCGACGCGCTTGAAGCGGGTATTACCTCCTCTCACGAGGTTCTTGAACTTGAGCGATTGCCATATGAGCCTGACAGTCCTGACTGGCTGTTGGCCGATATTATTTTCCAGGATCTGTTTGTCAGATGGCTCCAAGGCGTGGAGGAGTTCACGTCGTTAGAGGTTTGCCGGAGCACCAATAGCCTTTGGGACTTCTATCCCAATCAGCAGAGAAAAATTGAAGACCGGATACGGGGTCTGATCAAGACAATGCGTAAGACAGCACTCAAGGGTTGGGTGGCAGCGGTATTGAATCAATCATCACGAGAGGAACACTGGAAATTCACCAAAAATTCTTCGAACCGTGCGTCTGTGTTAGAGGCATTTGCACGGCGTCATCAAAGGTTCGTCAGTGTCCGCAGAACGGGACGTGATCCAGTCCAAGGTGATTTTGTCGGTATTGACACCGAGCAGTACCAATTGGTCTTCGAGGACTACATAGATGTCAAAGGTGTAATCGGTGCTGAGGAGGATGAGCAATGAAGGTCCACGTCGATGGTTCCCCCTATCCTAACTCCTTGGAATCTGTTGTCCCGTTGTCCCGCCGAGCTCTGCTGGCTGGCCTGTCTGTCGTCGGTCTGTTCGTCGCGAGCCTAGGTCGAGCCGCCGTCGCCGCCCAGACCGACCCGACGCCCCGCCCGACCCGTACCCCCGGGGAGCGGGCCGCCGTCTCGCTGTACTTCGTCTCGCTCGCGCCGGGTCGGCTCGGCCCGCAGGTCCGCCCGTACCGGGGCGTCGTGACGGTCGACCCGACCGACCGCCGGGTCGCCGCGGCCGCGCTCGAGCTGCTGCTGGCCGGGCCGGACGACGATACGCTCGATGGTGGCAGCGTGACGGCGATCCCGCCGGGCGTGACCGTCATCTCCGCTGACCTCGGCGACGACGGCACCGTCCGGGTCGAGCTCTCCGGTGAGGTGCTCGGGGACGAGGTCGACCCCGATCTGGCGGACCGCCTGACCACGCCTGCCGCCGGGCGGAACGACCCAGCCGCCGACCGCGCCCGGCGCCTGGCGCTGGCCCAGATCGTCTTCACGCTGACTCAGTTCGAGACCATCTCGCGCGTCGACCTGGTCGTCGACGGTGATCTCGTCGCGATCACGGATTTCCTCGGCAACCCCATCGATGGCGCGGCTGGCCGGGACGCCTTCGAGGAGGTCACCCCGCTGATCCTGATCGAGCACCCGCTGCCGCTGGAGACGGTCCCGGCCGTGTTCACCGTCTCGGGAAGCGCCAACACGTTCGAGGCCAGCCTGTTCCTGCGGCTGACGACGGACGACGGCGAGACGCTGCTGGACCAGCCCGTCCAGGCGACCTCCGGCTCCGGCACCCGGGGGACGTTCGCGGCCGATCCGACCTTCCCGGACGGCACCGCGCCCGGGGCCATCACCCTGCTGGGCTACGAGCGCTCGGCCCGGGACGGCTCGGAGGTGAACCTGTTCGAGGTCCCACTCCGGTTCGCGGGCGGGGATGCCGGTTGATGGGCTGTTAACGTCCGCGGCGATTCACAGGGAACCGTTGATGATGTTGCCTGAGAGTGCGATAGACTGAAAGCGGGAGCGGATCAGGGTATCGAAACATCACGCCGAGGGAGACGTGGTCCCTGGATTCGCCATGGGAGCCGTACGTTCGAGGCGAGTTGTGGGCTGCGCAACCCTGGCTCGCCGCGAACCGTTATCCCGGCAGCAATGGGCGCTGACCGGGTCGTCCAGCGACGGACCGACGGATTGACAGGCGACCCTCGCCGCTCTGCCCCGCCTGCCGCTCGATGGGTGAAATGCGTTGCGGACGCAACACAGGAGCGGTCCGGCGTGCCGCACGCCGCCCGGCGGCCGCTCCGACCGCACGGCAACCGTCTGGAGACGCACGCATGACGCACATGGATGAATCGAAGAACCGCCCGGTCGTCTCGCGCCGTTCGCTCGTCGGCGGAACCGGTGCCCTTGCCGCTGGTGCCCTCGTCACCACGGCCCTGCTGAAGTCCGACGCCGTCGCCCAGGAGGGCGAGACGCAGGTCCCCGCCACCCCGGTCGCGCTCGGCCCGGCCATGCCGCCCGAGTACACCGACTACGCCAACGACTGGCCCAGCCAGAACGGCAACCTGTCCAACACCCGTGCTTCGGCCAGCACGACGATCGACAGCAGCAACGTCGCGACGCTGGGCATCGCCTGGTCATACCCGCTCAACGTCGCCGGGGCGTACGGTGCCCTGACCTCCAACCCGATCATCAACGGCAACACGGTCTACCTCGTCGATATGCAGAGCAACCTCTACGCGGTCGACAAGACGACCGGCGACACGCTCTGGACGAAGGAGTACGGCATCGGCACGGTCGGCCCGAACGGCGTCACCGTCGCCTATGGCAACCTCTACTCGATCCTGGGCGACACCGCCGAGGTCGTGGCGGTCAACGTCCAGACCCAGCAAGAAGTCTGGCGGGTCAAGCTCACCAACAACATCGGCGAGGGGATCGACATGGCCCCGATCGTCTATGACAACACGGTCTACATCAGTACGGTCCCCGGCAACTCCACCGTCTTCTATCGCGGCGGCCAGAAGGGCATCTTCTACGCCCTCGATGCCTCCTCCGGCAGCACGATCTGGCAGTGGGACACCACGACCGACGACCTGTGGGGCAACGCCCGCGTCAACTCCGGCGGTGGCCTCTGGAACCCCCCTGCGATCGCAACCGACACCGGAATGCTCTACCTGGCCGTCGCCAACGCGGCGCCATACCCCGGCAACACCGAGTTCCCCAACGCCTCCTCCCGCCCCGGCCAGAACGACTACGTCAACAACCTGGTCGAGATCGATCCGACGACCGCCAGCGTCCAGTGGCACGTCAACATCAAGCCGGGGGACAACTACGACCTCGACAACCACCTCTCCCCGATCATCGTCGACACGATGATCGGCGGCGCGCCGGTCAGGCTCGTCGTCACCTCCGGCAAGCACGGTTACGTCGCCGCCGTCGACACCAACGTCGGGACGACGGTCTGGAAGATCCCGGTCGGGACGCACCAGAACGAGAACGTCGAGGAGATCGCCGAGGGCGCAACCCTCGAGGTGTTCCCGGGCACGCTGGGTGGCGTCGAGACCTGCATGGCGTACGCCGATGGCACGATCTTCGCCGCTGTCCTGAACTGGGGGACGACCTACACGCCCACCGGGGTCTCCGGCGGGCTGACGCTGGACCTCAGCAACGCGACCGGCGACCTGGTCGCGATCGACGTCACCAACGGCCAGATCAAGTGGCAGGTCGCGGTTCCGACCGGTCTCCTCGGGGCCGCGACGGTCGCCAACGACGTCGTCTTCACCGGCGGTCTCGACGGCGTGATCCGCGCCTACAACACGGCCGACGGCACGCCGCTCTGGTCCGTGACTGGGACCGCCGGCATCAACGCCCCGTTCGCGATCAGTGAGGATTACCTGATCGTCCCGACGACGGCGGCCTACATCGCCTCCCCGGACTCGAACATGACCGCGACAGCGGGTCTGGCCGTCCACGCCTTCAAGCTGGGGTCATCTGGCGCGACCCCAGCCCCTCAGGACGTCGCTCCGGCCGACAATGCGGCGACGCCGACCAATCCGGGCGATCCCCAGTTCGCGACCCCGATCGCGACCCCGGCCACGTAGGGCGCATCGCCACTGGACCGACTCTGGTCCTCGTGGTCGGTCATCACCGAAACGAATGGCGGAGCCGGAGCGGTAAACGCTCCGACTCCCGCCATTGCGCTGTCCCACCCGCTGGCCCGGACGCACTATTCCGGAATGACGCCGAGTTGCCGCCGTAGCCCGAGCTCGTCCCAAGCATCGACGCCCGCGACGAGTTGCCCATCCCGGACGGTGTCCAGGCTCATCCCGCCGACGGAGACCCGCCGCCCGGTGGCCGGGATGCCGAGGAACTCCCCGATCTGGGTGCCGCTCAGCGTCCAGCGCGTGACCACCCGGTCCCCCTCGGCGACGATCTCCTCGACCGCGAAGTGGAGCCCCTGGAAGGCGGCCCGCCACTGGCGCCACTGGGTCCGGAACCCCTCGCGGCCGATCCCGAAGGTCGCGTCGTTGCCGGCGGCGTGCTCGGCGATGTAGCGGTCGATCGCCGACTCGTCGCCCTGGTTCCAGACCTCGTCGAAGAACCGCCGCGCCAGCTCGTGCAGCGCCGCCGTATCACCCTGCGTCATCTCGATCCCCTCTTCGACGTCCTGCTCCAGCCGTCCGATTTCGCCACGGATTGCGACCGCCGTGATTACGGATGGAACTGGGGTGCGTCCACATCCTGCGAGCGAAGTTCGGTCGTCGTGACCGTTGCCAGCAGGCGCTGGTTTCGCTGCTGAAAGAAGACGTATTGCGCCTCGATCCAGTCCATGGAATTGCGAAGCCGGGTGACCTCGTGAGCGCCGCCAACCAGGAGTTGAATCCGCCCCGCCTGTTCGCGGAGTCGCTTGCGGGTCCCTTTCCTGACCTGACGGATCATCCCCTCGAAATCATCGTCAGCCGTGAGAACGATGAAGTCCGAGGCGTTGGCCACCAGCGCGATCTGTTGATCTGGTGTGCCGGTTCCAAAGGCATCAGGCGCGTAGTGCACCTCGTGCCCCCGGTCTCTCAGGACCTGACAGCATGCTTGATTGATGTTCTCGTCGACGATGAATCGAAGCCGGAGACGAGGTGCTGGTGGATTTGGCAGATCGTTTCCAGCGGGATCTAGGCGGAAACGGGGCTTGCGAGTCGGGCCTCTTCGTGGGCCATCGCCGCCGAGATGTCCGCGATCCGGAGCGTTGGATAGGCTTCCAGGATCTCCCCGTCGGACATCCCACTCTGAACGCACTCCAAGACAAGCGACGTCGGGATACGGGTTCCAGCGATCCGCCACTTGTTGTGGAGGACGTTCCAGTGCCGCTCGAGCGCACCGATCTGCTCCGGACTGCGCATCTGGAGCAATCGGGCACCCTCCTCGACTTCCTGCCGGATCTGTTCCCAACTGAACGCCAGTGGCATTCGGGCCTGGCCGGGTTTCAGTAACGAGACCACGTTCTCTCCATTGGGATGCCTGATGAGGAGTTGATTGCCGTCGATCAGAAACGACGCCTGCGCCCAGGGCTGGTGATAGAACTGCCTCATATACCGGGCAGCCAGCTTCAGCTGGGGTAACGAGAACATCCGGGTTGCCAGGAGACGACCGAGTGTGCGAAGGCCGACGAGGTCCTCGAATGAATAGAGGAACCGGTACGGGGACCCAGCGGGTCCAGATCGAATCGACGGGGTAATAATTCCCGCGAGCGACCAGCGCCGGATCCGTTGAGGGGCCAGTCTGGTGACGCTGGCGGCTTGCTCCAGGTTGAACGCCAGGATGACGCTCATGTCGGTGATGTCCTTTCCGGGGCATCCGGGAAACCGTCAACCCATCCGTGACTGAGTATCCCACGACGTCCTCACCGGGGTTGTCAATCGAAGGAAACCAGTCGCTACATCGGCTCCTCGCCGCTGCTGTACATGTCCTCGCGGATGATGACCCGCCGGCGCTGGCGCTCGCGCCGGACGGCCTGCCGGATCAGATCCTTGACCCGCTCCGGGCCGACGACGTTCTGCAGCACCTTCTCGGGCGAGGAGGCGTCGGTCATGTAGATCGTGATGTCGCCGAAGCCGAGGATGCGCTCGAACGCGGCCTGCTTGATCGCGACGTCGTTGATCCGGAACAGGTCGACTTCCTCGACTCGCCGGCCGATGAAGCCGTACTCCCACCGCAGCCGCTGGTCGGTCAGCCGGTAACGGTTGGTGATCGCCATCCGCGGCGACCAGAGCTTGCTCGGCCGTCCGCGCCAGAGCAGCCGCTCGGCGTTCGGGTCGTCGCTCAGGGGCTCGCCCAGCGGCAGCCCACCGTCGTCCAGCAGGCGGTCGTCGTCACCACCCATGCTCCCGCCGGGCATCCCCGTCGGCGGGGGAGTCGGGTCGGGCTTGTCCCATGCCCCGCTGGCCGCTCCCGACGCCCCCCGGGCTCCACCGGGGTGGACGGCCGCCCGGGTCGCCGAGACGTCCGCCAGGGAGCGCCCGCAGTCCTCGCAGAACTTCGCCGCCGCATCGTTCTCGTGGCCGCAGTTCGGGCAATAGATCGTCACCATGGTCCCTCCCCATCCGTCATCGTGGGCCGTAGCGTAGCAGAGGGTGGAACCCGCGGGAGAGGCGCTCGGGACAGGCGGCGAATCATGCCCGCTGTGGCGGCGATACCAGATGCACCAGCGCCACGTCGCCACATCGCCGCCACCGACCGGGCTGATATGCTGTGCGCCAGCGCCAGCCCGTTGGAGCGGCATGGTAGCGACGCGAATCGGGGGCGGACAGCGTGGGGCGAACGATCCTCACAACCTGCGGGCGATGGGTGATGACCGGCATGGTCATGCTCGGCCTGCTCCTGACGCCCGTCCATTGCACCCTGGTCGACCACCCCCACTCCCTGTTCGACACGCCCGACGCCCTCCAGCGATCCGCCCACGCCATGCATACGGCCCACGTCGCTGACTTCGGCGCGGCGCCCCTGGCCATGATGGTCAACGGTGCGCCACCGCTGGCCGGCGCCATCCCGTTGCCGGAGCTCCACCCCGGCACGGTCGTCGCCTGGCTGACGGCCGCGGCGGCCCCGCTCACCCGCAACCTCGTCCCGGGGACGGCGCCCGTTCCCGGTCTCGCCGAACTGCCGTCGGTCTCCGCCGCCACGATGGCGATGGTCGCGACCGGGATGTCCGCCCTCCACGTCTCGCTGCTGCTGCTGCTCACGGTCGCCCTGATCGCCCGCCGCCCCGTCGCCATCGCCGCCACGCTGGCCGGGCAGACATTGACCACCGCTGTCCCCCCGCCCCGGCGCCGCTCGTCCATCTGACCCTCGCCTCCGCCCGATCCGAATCAGTGCCGCTCCCGGGTGTGCGTCGCGTCGCCTCGGGCTGCCCATGCTTCCGGGCGTCAGTGGCATCTGCGAATAACCTGGAGACGCTGGTGCCGCCGACTGCCCCTGACGCCGTCTCCTGTCGTTGAATCCGAGCCGTTTCCAGCCGGACACCACCGGCGGCAACCTCCATATGAAAGGAACCCACCCCCATGTCACGCCTTCGCCAGCTCCTCGCCCTGACCGCCGTCGCCGCCCTCCTGATCGGTGGCTACGGCCTGTTCCGGGCCGACGCCCACGAGCAGCGCGACGTCGCCGACCAGTACAGCTTCGTCGTCGGCTTCCTCGCCGAGCCCGCCTTCGCCGGCCAGCAGAACGGCCTCGACCTGCGCATCTCGACCCTCGATCCGACCGGTGGCGTCAACTCCTCGCCCGTCGAGGGTGCCGAGGAGACCCTCTCCGCCGAGGTCGGCTACGGCGACCAGTCCATGCCACTGGAGCTGGACAGCGTCTACAACGAGCCGGGCTCCTACCGCGCCATCTTCTTCCCGACCGCCGCCGGCGACTACCGCTTCCACATCACCGGGACGATCGGCGACACCACGATCGACGAAACCTTCACCTCGGCCGACGGCGAGTTCGGCGCCGTCGAGGATCCCGCCCCGCTCCAGTTCCCGGCCGTCAACGGCACTCCGGTCGCGGCGACCCCGGCGGCGTAGCGGACGGCATCAATTGCCCTTGCCGGCACGCCACGAGCCAGACGCACGGCCAGCGAGCGACTCCAGCAGTCGCTCGCTGGCACCTCTTCAACTGGGAGCCGTCGTGTCCGCCTCGCCTGCTCATCCCACGAACGAAGCCGGCGATCGGAACCGGTTCAGCCGTCGGCGGACTGGCCAATGGCTCCTCGCGCTCGCCGCGACGCCGTTCCTCGCCGGCTGCGTCTTCAATGAAGATGAGGAGGATGACGGCTACGGGATCATCGACTGGGACGGTGCGGCCCGGGAGGCGGGACCGGCGCGAAGCGGGGCGATCGCGCCCCCAACTTTCGGCTGACCGATCTCGACGGCAACGACCGGACCCTCGCCGCCGAGCTGACCGCCGGTCGCCCGGTCGTCCTCAACGTCTTCGCGACCTGGTGCGCCAGTTGCCGGGACGAGATGCCGGTGCTGGCGGCCGCCCACGGCCGCGACGCGACGGTCCTCGGGATCGACCTGCGGGAATCCGTCGAGCGCGTCCGCCCGCTGGTCGCCGAGACCGGTGTCGGCTACCCGATCCTGCTCGACCGCGACAGCGAAGTCGCCCGGGCTTTCAACGTGATCGTCCTCCCGACGACCTGTGTCTTGGCGGCCGACGGCACGGTCCGGCGGCTGATCGTTGGGCCGGTGACGCGGGAATCGCTGGCGGAGGGCATCACGGCGGCACTGTCATGACGTCTTCGGGAACGGGCGCATCGGCTCCGCGGACAACAAATGAGGCGCATCGTGCGAACTGGTGCGATTTCTCCCATATCGCCGGGGTTTTCCTGTTCCCGGATACATCCCGTGCGGTAGGTTCGACGTATCCTGAGTACGTGCCGGTTCGCCGGCGCCGGATTGTCTGGTTCCTCATCCCGACCTGGCTTCGCCGATGACCGCTGCCAGACGGGCCAGCCAGTAGTATCTCCCAGAGGCGTCCCTTGATCACATCCACCCGCCGGCACCTCCTCGCGGCGCTCACCGGCGCCCTCGCGCTCCCCGTCCTCAAGCCGCTCTCGTCCCGGGTTGCGGCTCAGGAGCGCCCCTACTGGCCGACCTTCGGCTGGCGCCAGATCATGCCCGCCGAAGCCGGCGTCGACCCGGCGATCTTCGACGAGGTCACCGCCCGGATCCAGTCCGAGGCCCCATCCCTGTCGGCGATGGTCGTCGCCTTCGGGGGCAACCTGCTCTACGAGTACTACGCCGACGGCTTCCTCGCCCATCAGACGACCGACATCTGGTCCTCCACCAAGAGCATCACCGGCACGGCCATCGGGATCGCGATCGACGACGGGCTCCTGTCGCTGGAGAGCCGGCTCGGCGACCTGATCCCCGACCAGATCCCCGAGGGGGCCGACGCCGTGGTCCAGGACATCACCGTCCGCAACATCCTCACCATGCGGGGCGGCTGGCTCTGGGACGGCACGGTCGACTACGCCAACACCGACAACGCCGGGAACTGGGCCCAGCGGACCCTGACGCTGCCGATGGAGGCCGCGCCGGGCGAGCTGTTCACCTACAACTCCGGCGGGACGCACGTCCTCTCGGCCGTGCTCCAGTCGCTGACCGGCCAGACCCTGCGCGCGTTCGCCCAGGAGCGCATCTTCGGTCCGATGGGGGTCGAGATCGCCGACTGGCGCGAGTCGCCCCAGGGCGAGTCGGCCGGGGGGTGGGGCCTGACGATCACCCCGCGGGAGATGGCGAAGTACGGTTACCTCATGCTCAACGGCGGCCAGTGGGACGGCGAGCAGCTCGTCTCCGCCGGCTGGGTGTCGCAGGCGACGCAGTTCCAGTCCGACTCGACCGGGACCAACGACTTCGGCCTCGGGACGGGCTACGGCTACCATTGGTGGCTGGCCGACATCGCGGGGTTCCCGGCCTTCTTCGCGCTGGGCGACGGCGAGTCCTGCATCTACGTCGTGCCGGGGCTGGACCTCGTCGCCGTCGCCGCGATCGCCGACGTGCCGCCGTTCGACTTCGTCAACGCCCAGTCCCGTCCCCAGCCGGTCATCCGTGAGACACTCGTTCCGGCCGTCGTCACCAATTGACTCGCGGGCGTGGGACGGAAAACGGCCGCTGCTGGCGGAATGAGCCGGGTGCAGAGGCCCGGTCGGTTTTCCGTCCCAAGCGGCCTGCCGGAACGACGTGGCAAACGGGAGACGTTCTTTGGTGCGTGACGAGCAGCGACACAGCGGGACGCCCGGTCGACCAGGCGGACGACAGGATACCGTCGGGCTGGCCCTGATCGGGCTTGTCATCGTGCTGAGCCTGATCATCGCCGGGCTGATCGCGCTGCCCGCCTGGGCCAGCCTCGACGACCCGGTCCCAACCGCGACGCCGACCGCCGAGGCTGTCGGCATGACCGGGCTCGTCTCGGCGGTCGCGACGCCGGACCGCGCACCGCCGTCGACCGCCGCGACCCAGCGTCCCCGCCCGACCGCGACCGGCGACCCCGGCAGTTCGGCGGACGCCCCCATCGAGCCGACGCCGACGCCGACCCCGGAGATCGACGCGACCCTCCGGCCGGCCCCACCGAATCTCGCCAACGATGGCTCCGGGCAGTCGGCTGTGGTCGAGTCCGGCCCGACCTACCGGCAGGAGATCGCCCTGACCTTCGACGCCGGCGACGACCGGGGGCACGCCGGGGACATCCTCGACCTGCTCAGGGATCGCGGGCTGGTCGCCTCGTTCGGCGTGACGGGCGCCTGGGCCGAAGCCAACCCGGACCTGATCGAGCGGATGGTCGACGAGGGCCACATGCTGATCAATCACACCTACAGCCACCGGTCCTTCACCGGCCAGTCGACCGGGACCGGCGACCCCGGCAGCGACTTCCGGATCCAGGAGGTCGAGCGGACCGAGCGGATCGTCGAGGACATCGCCGGCTATGATATGCGGCCCTTCTTCCGGCCGCCCTACGGCGACCTTGGCCAGCAGACCCGGACCGACGTCGCGTCGGTGGGCTACGGCGTGACGGTGATGTGGACGGTCGACTCGCTGGGCTGGCAGGACGGCGCGACGTCGGACGAGGTCGTCACCCGCGTCCGGGACGGGACGGCGCCGGGCGGGATCCTGCTGTTCCACGTCAGCGAGGGATTCGCCGACTGGCCCGCCCTGCCCGAGATCCTCGACGGCCTCGCCGACCAGGACTACACCCTCGTCACCGTGGAGCAACTGCTTCGGCCGTAGGGGCGGGTCCTTCGCAGTGGCAGAATGGGGTTATGAGAACGGCGGAAGGGGGCGGTTGAGAATGCGGCCCTCACTGGTCAGATCGATCTCGCCACCGAGATTCGTCAATCCCCCCCGGATCGTGCCGGTGACCACGACAGTGCCCCGATTGGTCAGGTCGGCGCAGATCGTTCCGGCGAGCCGGACCGTTGCGCCGGACGCCACATCGGCGCTGCCCACGGTGCCGGTGACATAGGCGGTTGCACCACGCGCGACCCGCAGCGTGCCGATCACCGTCCCGTTGATCTGCACGCGTGACCCGTAGCGGACATCGAATGTGCCGAAGACCGTCCCGTTCAACTCGGCCTCGTCGCCAATGATGATGAGATCCTGATAGTGTCCATTCAACATGGTCTTCACGCTGCTTCCCTCCGGTCCGTCTGGATTCGGCAGTGCTCAGGGCCGCCAGTCCATCCGCACTGGATTATCCGCCGCCCGGATCGACAACGCCAATCGCCGCCTGACCGGAAACGCCGAGGTTGGTTGCGAGCACTGCTGAGCCGGAGGATGATTGGGATGGGGTGGCCGCACACGACCCGTGTGGCAGTGCGGGACCTGGAGTGGAGGCATGGCCGTGTCCGCAGCTGAACAGCAGGCCGCCCCGTCGTTGCCGCTCCGCGGACCATTGCTGATCGTCCTGTTCATCTGTTTCCTCGACATCCTCGGGACGACCATTCTCACGCCAGCGATCGTGTTCATCGTTCGCCAGTACAACGGCAGTGCCCTGGTCGTCGGTGCCATGACCGCCGCCTTCTCGGCCGCCCAGTTCCTTGCCGCTCCGTTGCTGGGATCTCTCTCTGACGTCTATGGGCGACGTCCCATTCTTCTGGTCAGTCTGTTCGGCTCCATCGTGGGCTATCTCATGTTTGGTTTCGGTGGTGGGCTGCTCGTCCTGATCCTGGGGCGAGTCGTCTCCGGGCTCGGTGGCGGGAACATCTCGACCGCTTCGGCGGCAATCGTCGATCTCACCCGGGAGATCGCCCCGTCGGCCCGGGTCCGCGCGTTCGGCTATCTCGGTGCCGCATTCGGACTCGGTTACGTCGTCGGTCCGGCCCTGGCGGCGCCTCTCGTCAGCATCGACTACGCGGCTCCCGCGTTCGCCGCCGCGGCCCTGGGCGGAATTGCGCTGCTTGTGACCCTGATCTCGTTCCCCGAGACGTTTCCCGCATCCCGGCGCAGTCCGCACCGGTTCGGATTGTCAATGCTGAACCCGTTCGCGCCGTTCGTCCAGCTATGGCCAGTCGTCGGACTGCGCTGGGTCTATGGTGGTCAGGTCCTGTTCGTCTTCGCCTTCGTCGGCGTATCGAGCGTCCTGCCGGTATTCTACCTGGACGTCTTCCGGGCCTCGCCCACCGTCCTCACCGCCCAGTTCGTCGTCTCCGGCCTGGCGACCGCCATCGTTCAACTCGCGCTGGTCGCACCGCTCTCCGAGCGGATCGGGGTGGGACGGTCGGCGCTCATCGGGCTGGCAATCCTGACCGCGTGCTATCCCCTCTACTTCCTCGCCGGCACGGCCGAGGCGACCTGGATGCTCTATGCCATCAACATCGTCAGCGGCGGCGGCAGCGCCCTCGCCTTCGCGACCTTCTCGGCGCTGATCGCCAGCCGGGTCCCACCGCAGAACCAGGGGACGGCGTCGGGAGTCGGGACCGCGGTGATCAGCCTGACCAATGCCATCGGGCCGATCACGCTCGGATTCGTCTACGATGGGATCGACTGGCGGGCGACGCTGGTGGTCGGCCTCGTCTGCGCATGCTCGTCCGCGGCCGTTCTTCGGCTCATCCTGGTCCGGCAATCCGACCCACCCGCTGTTCAGGCGACGGGCAGGCCGACGAAGTGAGGAAAGGTGGCGTTACGTGATGCATCGCGCATGGAGGTCGATACCATTGCGTCATCGACCTGGGTGGCCTGTCGCCTGATCGAATGAGGAGCCGCTGTCCGGGGTGCGCTTCGTGCGGGCGTTGCCAGAACCAGGTATGGCGTGGGATGCCGCGTCGGGTTGGGCTCTTTCGAACGTCTGCCGATCGGCGGGAAAGGTGATTCAGCACCGGTGACGGATGTGTCGGCCGAGGTTGGACTGATCCTCGGCCTGCTGGTGGCGATGACGGCGCTGGTTGGGCTCGCCGGGCGGTTGTCGTTGCCCGCGCCGATCGTGCTGGTCGTCGGCGGGCTCGCCATCGGCTTCGTGCCGGGGCTGCCGGACATCGCGCTCGACCCGGATCTCGTGCTGTTCGTCCTGCTCCCGCCGCTGCTGCTCTCGGCGGCCTACACCACCTCTCTCCGTGATGTCCGCACCTACGCCTGGCCGATCGCGAGCCTGTCCATCGGGCTGGTGGTGGCGACGATCTGCGCGGTGGCGGTCATGGCCCACGCCGTCATCCCCGGGATGGGCTGGCCGGTCGCGTTCGCCCTGGGCGCGATCGTCGCTCCGCCCGACGCCGTCGCAGCGACCAGCATCACCTCCCGGCTGGGCGTGCCGCGGCGGCTGGCCGTGATCCTGGAGGGGGAGAGCCTCGTCAACGACGCGACGGCGCTCACGACGTACCGGATCGCCGTCGCCGCGGCCATCGCCGCCGGCGGCTCCGCCTTCTCCCTGATCGATGCCGGCCGCGACTTCCTCGTGGCCGGCGCCGGTGGGGTCCTGCTCGGCTGGGCGATCGCCCACGGGATGCTGCGGCTGAACCGCGTCATCGAGGATCCGGGGATCGCGATCACCGTCTCCTTCCTCGCTCCGTACGCGGCCTATCTCGTCGCAGACGAGGCCGGGACGTCCGGCGTGATCGCCGTGGTCGTCTACGGGCTGATCCAGGGGTGGCGGGACGACAGTCTGGCTGTCCGCGTCCGGGTCCAGGGGACCGTGATCTGGTCGCAGGTCACCTTCCTGCTCACCGGTCTCGTCTTCGTGCTGATCGGCCTGCAACTCCCCGGCATCCTCGACGGGATCACGGAGCAGTCGATTCCGGCACTGCTCGGCTACGCCGCGCTGGTCAGCGCCACGGTCGTCGCCGTCCGCATTGTCTGGAACGCGGTCATTCCCTGGGTGGTCCGGCCGATCACCCGGAACTTCTACGCGGCGCTCTCGTGGCCGGAACTGACGGTCGTGGGCTGGGCCGGGATGCGCGGCGTCGTCACGCTGGCGGCGGCGCTGGCCCTGCCGTTGACGACCGATGACGGCGCGCCCTTCCCGCAGCGCGATCTGGTGATCTTCCTGGCGTTCTCGGTGATCCTGACCACGCTCATCGTCCAGGGGCTGACGCTGCCGCTGGTGATCCGCCGCCTCGGGGTGACGGGGGACGACGGCGAGGAGCGCGTCCGCAACAAGGCCAATATCGTCGCGCTCCGGGCGGCACTGGACCGGCTGGACGAGCTGGAGGGTGACGGAGCGGCCGGGGACGCGGTCGACGATATCCGGAGCCACTACGAGAACCGTCTCCGGGTCTACAGGGACGGCTTCAAGGGCCGCTCCGACCCGGACGCGACCCGGCGCCACAAGGACTTCGGGCAGCTCAAGACGGAGCTGATCCGGGCCGAGGCCGACGCCATCTCCCGGCTCCGCGACGAGGAGTACTTCAGCGATGACATCCTGCGCGAGATCCGGCGGGATCTCGACCTCGAGCGGCTCCGGCTCGACGGTTGAGCCGTGAACCGGGCGGCACCGGCCCGTCCGTGTTCGTTCGTCGTAGGGTCATGCCCTTGGGCTGACCGGCCGCCGCCGCGGCCATCGCCCCACAGGGCGATAACGGTGCCAGGCAACCGGCATGGCCATGTCGAACCATGCCGATCGCCAATACCGGGACCGCTCCGCTGGGTTGGCGCTGGGCTGGATTGGGTCGTGCGTGCCTCGATGCCAGGCCACGGGTCGCGTGGCCCCACCGTCCCGGAACGAGAGGCTCCGCCGCATGAGCGATGACACCGACCAGCAGCATCGTCCCGATCGCGAGCAACGTCCCGCCGAGATGGACCATCCAACCGACCGCTCCGGCGATCCCGACCCGGACGACCAGCTCCTGGCGCCGACCCACCCGACGGACGCCGAGCTCGCCCAGCGGGAGCAGGACCGCGAGCTCGAATCGGGCGAGGAGAACCCTGGGTAGCGCCTACCGCCCGACCGTGCCGGTCTTCGTCACCGTCGCCGCCGGGTCGATGAGGAACGCGACCAGCGTCGCCGGCTGGTTGGCCGTGACCGGCTGTCCGCCCGGTCCGGGGATCAGGCCGCTCTGGCCCTGCCCGAAGCGGACGCCATCGACCAGCACCTCGCCCTCGAAGACATGGAAGAAGGTGTGCCAGCCGGCGACCTCCGGCAGCGACGCCGCGTCGCCGTCGTCCAGCTGGACATCGTAGAGATGGACGCCGTTGCGGACCGTGAACGGCGCCTCCGACCCGTCCGGCCCGAACAGGTGCCGCCACTCACCCGTCACCGGCGCCGGGATCGGGCCGTGCTGGATGCCCGGCTCGAGGTCGGCGGTGTGGGGCCGGACGAATATTTGAAGCATCCGGAGGGGCGGGTCGCCGGCGTGGGTCTGCTCCTCGTGCCAGAAACTGCGACCGGCGTTCATCACCATCAGGTGATCGGCGTCGGTGACGAGCTCCCCGACGGTCCGGTCGTTGTGCCGCATGACGCCGGCCGGCACCCACGAGATGATCTCGTCGTTGCGGTGCTCGTGGAGCCGGATCCAGGTGTCGGGCGCCATGAAGGACTCGGCGACCGCGGCCAGCCCGTAGTAGCCGTGGTCGGTCGGCTCGGGCAGCAGGTAGCCGGGGAAGTGGAAGTGGATGACGAACTTCCCCTGGTCGGCGACCCCGTGCCGCCCCTCCGCCTTGTAGATCGTCGTCGTGCAGCCCGCGACCGCCGGCGCATCGGGGTCCGGCTCGGCGTTGCTTGGCCAGGTGTCCTCGCCAACCCACCCCTTGGCGGTCGTTGGCACCCCGTCGTCCGTCTCGATGTCGGTTGGTGTGTTGGTCATTGCCTATACTCCTCTCACTTTCCCCAATGGTCCTGGCTGGTACGCACCTGCGGTACCCGATGGCAGTTCACGAGGAAGGAGCGATCAATCGTCATCTGATGTCGGAGTTCTCGCTTTTCTGGGGAATAGAGCAGCGAGAGAGCTCAGTTCAAAAGAGAGGAATCAAAATGAAGGTCAAAAATGTTCGTGGACACGCTGGCAAGCTGTTGTCCAGTAGTGTTGATGCATATGTTATGTCACTTGAGACCATTAATCGTCTAGGATCAGGATACAGGATCGAAGCTTTCAGTTACTTGATCTGCAACGCATGGGAGCTACTAATGAAGGCTCATCTCGTTCGACAGACCGGAGGGCAATCTGCCGTCTATTACAAACGTCGCCGCGATCATCCGAAGCGAAGTATAGCCTTACGTGATTGTGTAAAGAAGCTCTTCAATAATGACGATCCTATCAATCTGAACCTCCTGAGAATGGCTGGTCTGCGTGATGAGAGTGTCCATTTGATTATCGCAGAAGTCCCGAGAGATGTAATGTTTCTCATGCAGGCCTGTGTATTGAATTATCACACCATGCTGGAGCGTTGGTTTGGGGTGACGCTGAGTGAGTTGGTTTCGGTGGGCATGATGACGATTGTCTATGACGTCACGCCAGAGCGATTCGATCTTAACTCGTCGTCGCTTCGCAAGAAGCTGGGAATTGACGAGCTGAAGTACCTGACTGACCTTCAGCAGGAGATCCGACGAGAACAAGCTGAGTTGGGGTCACCGCTTGAGTACACCGCTGTTTTTGACTACAAACTGTCAATCGTCAAGAGCAGTGCCGCAGCCCACATCCTCGTGGAAAAGAGCAGTACTGGGCAGCCAGCGACTCTGGTTGAAGTGGCAAAGGATCCTGGGAAGACACACCCGCTCATTCAAGCTGAAGTTGTAGAGGAATTACAACGACGATTGGGGAGCACCGCAAAGATCACTTCCTTCACGATTCAATCTGTTGCCCGTGTTCACTCAATCGAAAATCGACCTGACTTCTTTCATCAAACAGGAGTAAAGAACGCTCCGAAGCAGTATAGTATGGCTTTTGTGGACTGGATTGAAACGAAAATTCGAGCGGACGCGAATTTTCTTGAAGAGACTCGACAGAGGGATCGCACCAATAGAGGACTGGGCTCTACAACAGTCATGGTTGTCGACTGTCGACCGCCGATACGTACCGTGTAGTGACCCCTGTCGGATCGTTCATTGCCCGGCGGTCGGAAATGGGACACAATCATGGAACATGTACGCATCTGCATACAGTCTGTGCGCAGGCATGAGTGAACGTTCCCGTCACCGTGATTCCGCCGCACACCGTCTGTGCCGCCGGGACAGCCCGCAGGAGACCGCCCGATGCCGGACGTGGTGATCGACAACCCGATTCTCAACTCGCCCTTCGTCGAGCCCACCCGCCACTTCCGGTTCGATGACGACGGCATCACCAGCGATGTCGTCGCCGGCCGCCGGGTCAGCTCCTACTTCGTGCCGATCCCGGCCGCGAAGAAGAAGGGCAAGGCCCAGCTCGCCTTCGACACCGAGTGGACGCGGGACCGGATCGAGGAGAACGTCCTCGTCAATCGCATCCGGACGCGGGTCAACCTCTGGCGGCAGGGCGGCTACATGGGCGTCACCCCGACGACCGCCGCGCTGCTGCGGTACTGGACCGGCCCGGAGCGCGAGCGGAAGCTGTTCTTCTGCCAGATCGAGGCGCTGGAGACGGCGATCTACATCGCCGAGGTCGCCCGCAAGTACGGCGATGCCTGGATCGACAACGAGCTGGTCGAGGCCAACGGGTCGTCCAACCCCGGACTGCCGCGGCAGGCGCTGAAGATGGCGACCGGCGCCGGCAAGACGGTCGTGATGGGGATGCTGATCGCCTGGCAGACCCTGAACAAGCTGGCCAGCCCGCAGGACAACCGCTTCTCCGACACGTTCCTCGTCATCACGCCCGGCATCACGATCCGCGATCGGCTCCGGGTTCTGCTGCCGAACGACTCCCGGAACTACTACCGCCAGCGCGACCTCGTTCCCGCCTGGCAGATGGAGCAGCTCGGCCGGGCGAAGATCCTCATCACCAACTACCACGCCTTCCAGCTCCGCGAGAAGGTCTCGGCCAGCAAGACGACCAGGCAAATCCTTGGCGATGTTAGCGCCTTCACCGAGACACCGGACGAGATGGTCCGCCGCGTCTGCCGGGAGCTCGGGACCAAGAAGAACATCATCGTCCTGAACGACGAGGCGCATCATTGCTACCGGCGCCGGCCGGACACGTTCGTCGAAGCCGAGGCCAAGGCGGAGGAGAAGGCGCTGGCCGGGGACGACCGCAAGGAAGCCAAGGATCGGGACGAGGAAGCCCGGATATGGATCTCCGGCGTCGAGGCGGTCAAGGCCAAGATCGGCGTCAAGGCGATCTTCGACCTCTCGGCGACGCCCTTCTTCCTGCGCGGCTCCGGCTACAGCGAGGGCACGCTGTTCCCGTGGGTCGTCTCCGACTTCTCGCTGATCGACGCGATCGAGTCCGGCATCGTCAAGGTGCCGCGGGTGCCGGTCGCCGACAACGCGATGTCGGGCGAGAGCGATCTGCCGACCTACCGCGACCTGTGGCTGAACATCCGCGACGAGCTCCCAAAGAAGGGCCGCAAGACCGACGCGGTCACCGGGCAGCCGAACCTGCCGCTCGAACTGGAAGGGGCACTTCTCAGCCTCTACCGCAACTACGAGAAGCGATACAAGCGCTGGAAGGAGACCGAGAGCGACCGTGACGGCGGCGGTACCCCACCTGTCTTCATCGTGGTCTGTAACAACACCAATGTCTCGAAACTGGTCTATGACTTCATCTCCGGCTGGGAGCGAGAGATTGATGGCCGAACCGTCGTGCAGGAGGGCAAGTTGCCGATCTTCCGCAACGACGACGAGGCTGGCGGCTGGCTGGCCCGGCCGAACACCATCCTGGTCGACAGCCAGCAGCTGGAGTCCGGTGGGTCGATGACGCCCGAGTTCAAGGCGATCGCCGCCCGTGAGATCGAGGAGTTCAAGGCCGACTACCGCCAGCGGTTCCCCGGTCGGGACACCGATGACCTGACCGACGAGGACCTGCTGCGCGAAGTGATGAACTCGGTCGGCAAGCCGGGTCTGCTCGGCGAACACGTCCGCTGCGTCGTCTCGGTCTCGATGCTGACCGAGGGTTGGGACGCCAACACCGTCACCCATATCCTCGGCGTCCGCGCCTTCGGCACCCAGCTCCTCTGCGAGCAGGTCGTCGGCCGGGCGCTGCGCCGGATGAGCTACACGCCGAACGACGACGGCATGTTCGACGCCGAGTACGCCGAGGTCTACGGGGTGCCGTTTTCGTTCATCCCGAGTACTGGCGGCGTCGGCGACGCGAAGCCGCGTCCGGCCCCGACCCGCGTCCGGGCGCTGGAGAGCCGGATCGACGCCGAGATCACCTTCCCGCGGCTGGTCGGCTACCGCTACGAGATCCCGGACGGGCGGCTGGAGGCCCGGTTCACGCCGGACTCGCTGCTCTCGCTCTCGACCTACGACATCCCGAGCAAGGTCGAAGTGGCCGGCATCACCGGCATCCAGGAGTTCCACGAGCTCTACGACGCCGACCGGCACCGGCCCGGCACGATCGCCTTCGAGCTGGCCAAGGCGACGCTGGAGCGGTACTTCCGCGACGCCGAGGACAACCTCAAACCGTGGCTGTTCCCGCAGGTCCTCCGGGTCACCCGGCAGTGGATGGCCGGGTGCGTCACGCTCAAGGACAACGCCTCGATCCAGCTGCTGACGATCGGCGGCTACCAGCATGACGCCATCGACCGGATCTACCGGTCGATCGTCGCGGCCGATTCCGGCGCGCCGAGCGTCCGGCCGATCCTGCGGCCCTACGACACCGTCGGTTCGACCCGCTACGTCGACTACGACACGACCAAGCCGGTCTGGGTGACGGACGGGCGCAAGTGCCACGTCTCGCACGTCGTCGCCGACACCGGCTCATGGGAGCAGAAGCTGGCCCAGACCGTCGAGGACATGCCGGAGGTCGTCCGGTACGTCAAGAACGAGAACCTCGGCTTCACCATCCCCTACACCGTCGACGGTAACGAGCGCCAGTACGTCCCGGACTTCATCGCCGCGATCGACGACGGCCACGGGCCGGACGATCTGCTCCAGCTCCTGATCGAGGTCACCGGAGAAGAAGAAGCGGGACAAGGCGGCCAAGGTCGCGACGGCCCGCAACCTTTGGGTGCCGGCCGTCAACCACCACGGCGGCTTCGGCCGCTGGTCCTTCATCGAGATCGCCGATCCCTGGAACGCCGCCAACGACATCCGCGCCCACCTCGGAGCTAAAGCAGACGCCGTGGCCGCTGACTGACCGTGACTGGCTGGATGATGACGGGTTCGATTCCTCCCATCTCCACCGACCGCGACCACCAATCGTAGGGGCGATCCCTTGTGGTCGCCCGGCCGCCGCAGCGGCCATCGCCCCGCAGGGCGATAACCCACGCCCGCCACCAGCCCAACCAACGAAGGAACCCACCACCGATGGCCACCACCCGCCGCACCGCGAAGACCCCCGCGAAGATCGACGTCGAATCCATCCGCCACCAGGACACCCGGACCAACATCCCGACCGAGGAACTGCGTGACTTCGTCGCCGCCGACGAGGGCGCCCCGGCCACGATGCTCTACCCCCGCGACCCGTCGCTGGACCCGCAACTCGTCTGGAAGGGCAAGGACGAGCAGGACCGGGCCGACCTCGCCGTGCCCGTCGTCCCGATCTACATCCAGGAGAAGATCCACCCCCAGGCGATCATCGACGACCTCCGGCGTCATAGCCCCTCTCCATCCGCAGATGGGGAGCATCTGTGTTCCCGGTCAAGCGCCGAGTGCTGCTGCGCAGCTCCGGCGGCCACGGGGAGCCGTGGCGGAGCGTCGCCCGGTCAGGCCACGCTCACTGTCC